>Ga0105245_10002764_pt1 | contig 15770 bp, 17 predicted proteins | sample KBSM54metaG_FD_81523 | JGI IMG/M metagenome (GOLD analysis project Ga0105245, IMG submission 81523) | Miscanthus rhizosphere microbial communities from Kellogg Biological Station, Michigan, USA - KBS M5-4 metaG | ecosystem: Host-associated > Plants > Roots > Rhizosphere > Soil | place...
CAAGGAGATCTCCTACGCCCGGGCCGAGGCCTATCCCGCGGGGGAGATGAAGCACGGGCCCATCGCCCTCATCGAGCCGGGGACGGTGGTGGTGGCGGTGGCCACCCGCGGCCACCTGCAGTCGAAGATCATGATGAACGTGGAGGAGGTCAAGGCCCGGGGGGCGACGGTGATCGTCGTCGCCAACGAGGGCGACCGGGTGACGTCCGCCGCCGACGCGGTGCTGGAGGTGCCGCAGGTGCCGGTCGGCGCCGAGCTGTTCTCGCCAATCGTCGACGTCGTCGCCCTCCAGTTGTTCGCCTACGCGGTGGCCAAGGCCCGGGGATGGGACGTCGACCAGCCCCGCAACCTGGCCAAGACCGTCACCGTCGAGTGATCGGGATCGGGATCGACGCGGTCGAGGTCGACCGGTTCCGGGCGGTGCTGGCCCGGCGGCCGGCGCTGGCCGCCCGGGTGTTCACCGAGGGGGAGCGGTCGCACGTGGCCCGGTCCGCCGATCCCGTCCCCCGCCTGGCGGCCCGGTTCGCGGCCAAGGAGGCGGTCATGAAGGCGTTGGGCGTCGGCCTCGGCGCCTTCGGGTTCCACGAGGTGGAGGTGGTGTCGGCCGCCTCGGGGGCGCCGTCGCTCCTTCTGTCGGGCCGGGCCCTGGCCCTCGCCACGGAACAGGGTGTGGTCGGCTGGCGGCTGTCGCTCACGCACACCTCGAGGAGCGCGCAGGCGGTCGCGGTCGCCCTGTGATCCCCGTCGTCACGCCGGCGGAGATGGCGGCGATCGACGGGGATGCTCCCGACCCGGTGGCAGTCCTGATCGGCCGGGCGGGTGAGGCGGTGGCGGCGGCGGCCGTCGAGATGATGGGTGGCACCTACGGGCGGCGGGTCGTGGTCGTGGCCGGGAAGGGGAACAACGGGGCCGACGGCCGCCACGCCGCGGCCAGGCTCGCCCGTCGCGGCGTGCGGGTGGAGGTGGTCGACGCCACCGACGCCCCCGAACGCCTGCCGGACGGCGTCGCCCTCGTGATCGACGCCGCCTACGGCACCGGGTTCCGCGGTGAGTACCGGGCGCCCGACCCGCGAGGCGCCCCCGTACTCGCGGTCGACATCCCGTCCGGCGTCGACGGGCTCACCGGCGGGGCCGGCCCGTGGGCGGTGCGGGCCGACCGGACGGTCACGTTCGCCGCCCTCAAGCCGGGCCTCCTGTTCCCGCCCGGCCGGGAGCTGGCGGGCGAGGTCTCGGTGGTCGACATCGGCCTCGACGTGGGGCGGGCCACCATCCGCGTGGTCGAGTCGGACGACGTGGACGGTTGGGTCCCCCGGCGCCCGGCCGACAGTCACAAGTGGAAGTCGGCGGTGTGGGTCGTTGCCGGCTCGCCGGGGATGACCGGGGCGGCCCACCTGTGCGCCCGGGCGGCCATGCGGGCGGGGGCGGGCACGGTCCGGCTCGGAATCCCCGGCGTGGCGCCCGACCCGCACTTCCTCGAGATCGTCGGCCGGCCGATCCCCATGGGCGGATGGGACGACGACGTCCTCGCCGACCTCGGACGGGCCAAGGCGCTGGTGGTCGGTCCCGGCCTGGGACGGGCGGCGGCCACCGGTCTCGCAGTCCGCCGGCTGGTCGGGGCGGCGGCCGGGACGCCTCTGGTGGTCGACGCCGATGCCCTCCACGCGCTGGGGACAGCCGAGAGCGCGGCCGCCGCCCTCGCCGGCCGCACCGCGGCCACCGTCCTCACCCCTCACGACGGCGAGTACGAACGCCTGGCCGGCCACCCGCCCGGCCCCGACCGGGTCGCGGCCGCCCGCCAGCTGGCCGCCCGGGCCGACGCCGTCGTGCTGCTCAAGGGCCCGACGACCGTGGTGGCCGACCCGTCGGGCCAGGTGCTCGTGTCCACCGCGGGCGACCAACGCCTGGCCACCGCCGGCACCGGCGACGTCCTGGCCGGCGTGGTCGGCGCCTACCTGGCCCAGGGCCTCGACGGGTTGCGGGCGGCGGCCGCCGGGGCCTTCGTCCACGGGCGGGCGGGGCACCTAGGCTGGCGCCACGGCCTGGTGGCCGGCGACCTGCTCGACCTGCTGCCCGCCGTCCTCGATCGCCGGTCGTGAGGTGGTCGTAGATTCGTGCCGCCCGGTCCCGATCTCGGAGGTTTGATGCCCCGCTCGCTCCTCGTCCGCCAGGTGATGACCACCGACGTCCTGACTTTCCAGCCGGGCGATTCCATCGACGACGCGGCCCGGGCCCTGTCCGCCCGCAACATCGGCGGGGCGCCGATCGTCGACGAGGACGGACACGTGCTCGGCCTGCTGGAGGACGACGACCTCATCGTCCAGGAGAGCCGGCTCCACTTCCCGACGGTGATCTCGGTGCTGGGCGCCTACATCGAGCTGCCGTCGTCGCTGGCCCACTTCGAGGCCGACCTGCGCAAGGCGGTGGGGGCCACCGTCGACGACGTGATGGACCCAAATCCCCGCACGTGCGGCCCCGACGACACCCTGGAGCAGGTGGCGACGGTCATGCACGAGCACGACCTGTCCCGGTTGCCGGTGGTGTCCGACGGACTCCTGGTGGGCATCGTGTCGAGAGGTGATCTCGTCCGCGCCATCGTCAGCGACCCCGAGGGCTGACCGGGTGACCCTCCGGCCGGTGTGGGCGGAGGTCGACCTGGCCGCCATCGGGCACAACGTCCGCGTCCTCGGCCGGCGGGCGGGGTCGGCCCAGGTGTGCGCGGTGGTGAAGGCCGGGGGCTACGGGCACGGGGCTGTCGAGACGGCCCGGGCCGCCGTCGACGGGGGGGCGTCGTGGCTGGCCGTGGCCCTGGTGGAGGAGGGGGCGGAGCTCCGAGACGCCGGCGTCGAGGCCCCCGTCCTCCTTCTCTCCGAGCCCCCGGTCGAGGCCATGGCCGACGTCGTCGGCCTCCGCCTGACCCCCACCGTCTACACGCCCGAGGGCGTGGCCGCGGCGGCTGCGGCCGTCGCCGCCGCCGGCGGGGCCACTCCCCTGGCCGTGCACGTGAAGGTCGACACCGGGATGCACCGGGTGGGCGCCTCGCCGGCGGACGCGGTGAAGCTCGCCCTCACCGTCGACGAACGTCCGGAGTTGTCGCTCCAGGGCGTGTGGACCCACTTCGCCGTCGCCGACGATCCCGACGACCCCTTCACCGGCGTGCAGCACGATCGCCTGGTGGCCACCCTCGACGAGTTGGCCGGGCTCGGGGTCCGCCCCGCCCTCGCCCACGCCTGCAACTCGGCCGGGTTGCTGGCCCATCCCGACGCCCGCCACGACCTGGTGCGCTGCGGCCTGGCCGTCTACGGCGTGGCCCCCAGCCTCGCCCTCGAGGGGCAGGCGGCGGAGCTCCGGCCGGCACTGTCGCTGAAGGCCCGGGTGTCCCTGGTGCGGGAGGTGGAGGCCGGGGAGGGCGTGTCCTACGGCCTGCGGTTCCGGGCCGAGCGCACGACGGTGGTGGCCACCGTGCCCATCGGCTACGCCGACGGCGTTCCCTGGCGACTCCCCCAGGTCGGCGCCGAGGTGCTCATCGGCGGCCGGCGGCGGCCCCTGGCGGGAGCCGTCACCATGGACCAGCTCATGGTCGACTGCGGCGACGACCGGTCGGTGCGGGTGGGGGACGAGGTGGTGCTCATCGGCCGTCAGGGTGCCGACGCCGTCGGGGCCTGGGAATGGGCCGGGCGGCTGGGGACGATCGCCTACGAGGTGCTCACCGGCATCGGCGCCCGGGTCCCCCGCGTCCACCGCTGACCGAGCTGGCAGCGGAGGGCGGGCGATAGCATTCCGGGACATGGCCGCCCTCGCCGACGTCGAGCGTGCGGCGCTGGCCTGCACCGCCTGCCGGTTGGCGGAGGGGCGGACGCAGGTGGTGTTCGGAGTCGGGAATCCCCGAGCCGAGCTGATGCTGGTGGGCGAGGGGCCGGGGGCCCAGGAGGACATCGAGGGAATGCCGTTCGTGGGGCGTTCGGGCCAGTATCTCGACCGCGTCATCCTGGAGGAGATGGGGCTGACCCGGGCCGACCTCTACATCGCCAACACGGTGAAGTGCCGTCCTCCCGGCAACCGCGATCCCCAACCGGACGAGGTGGCCGCGTGCAGCCCGTGGCTGGACCAGCAGCTCGACCTGATCGACCCGTCGGTGGTGGTCACCCTCGGCAACTTCGCCACCAAGCTCCTGCTCGGCACCGCCGAGGGGATCACCCGCCTGCGGGGCCGGGTCTACCCGTTCCGCCGGGGGGTGCTGATCCCCACCTTCCACCCGGCCGCCGTGCTGCGAGGCGGGGGTGAGGCCGCGGCCCAGATGCGGGCCGACCTGGTGCGGGCCAAGAAGCACCTCCGCACCCAGGTGGGCGCGTGATCGAGGCCCGCACCACCTCCGTCGCCGACACCCGCTCGCTGGCCGCCGGGATCGCCCCCCTGGCCAAGCCGGGCGACCTGCTCCTGTTGGCGGGCGACCTGGGCGCGGGCAAGACCGCCTTCGTCCAGGGCTTCGCCCACGGACTGGGCGTCACCGAGCCCGTCACCAGCCCCGCCTTCGTGCTGGCCCGTTCCTACCCGGGCCGGTTGACGCTCCTGCACCTCGACGTCTACCGCCTGGAGCACATCCAGGAGCTGCACGACCTCGGCATCAGCGAGCTCCTCGACGATGGCGGGGTGACGGTCATCGAGTGGGGCGACGTGGTCGCGCCCGCCCTCCCGGCCGACTTCCTGGAGGTGCGGATGAGCCCGGGCGACGACGCCGACGAGCGCCTCCTGTCGTTCCGGTGGGTCGGGCCGGCGTGGCCGCCCCGCGTGGCCGCTCTCCGGCGGGCGGTCGCGGCGTGGGCCGTGGCCGGCGATCTCCCCGGCCCCGGGGTCCAGTAGTGCTCGTCCTCGGCATCGAGACCGCCACCGCCCAGGTCGGCTGTGCGGTTGGCGGCCACGAGGGCGTGTTGGCCGAGTTCCACTCCGCCCGCGGTCGCCGCCACGTGGAGACGCTGGCCCCGGCCATCGAGTTCGTCTGCCGCCAGGCGCGGGTCGACCTGTCCGAGATCTCGGCGGTGGCGGTCGACATCGGGCCCGGGCTCTTCAGCGGGCTGCGGGTGGGTGTGGCCACGGCCAAGGCCATGGCCCAGGCCTTGCGGATCCCGACGGTGGGCGTCTCGAGCCTCGACCTGCTGGCCTTCCCCATGCGCTACAGCAGCCGCCTCATCGCCGCGGTCGTCGACGCCCGCCGGGGCGAGGTGTTCTACGCCTTCTACCGACAGGTGCCGGGCGGAGCGCAGCGGCTGTCGCCCTACCAGCTGGGCACGGCCGACGAGTTGGCCTCGGAGCTGCTGGCCCGGGGCGAGGAGTGCCTCCTCGTGGGCGACGGCGCCGTCCGCTACCAGGACGTGCTGCGGGAGGTGGCCCGCTTCGACGCCTCCGACGTGGTCAAGGCCTACCCCTCGGCCGCGTCCCTCGTGGAGCTGGCCCACCCCCGGGCCATCCGGGAGGAGTTCATCCCGGCCACCGACCTGAAGCCCCTGTACCTGCGTCGGAGCGACGCCGAGATCTCGTGGGACAGGCGGGAAGTCGTATGAACCCGCAGGGGGACCGGCCCCCTGCGGAGCCCGGCAAGGCGGTGCCGGCCTTCGTTCCTGCGGGCGGCGAGGTGGGGCGGCGCGATGATTGTCGGGATGGCCACTCCGGTCGGGTTCCCCTCCTGATGGTGCAGGCGAGGCGCCGTGAAGACGACGCCGGTGGGGCGGAGGCGCCCGACGACCTCGTCGTGCATTTGGTGCCCATGCGTCGGCGCCACCTGCGGTCGGTGCTGCGGATCGAGGCCCAGGTGTATCCCCGACCGTGGTCGTTGGGCCTGTTCATGAGCGAGCTGGCCCTGCGCAACAGCCGCGTCTACTACGTGGCCCGCGTCGAGGGCGTCGTCGTCGGCTACGGCGGGCTCATGGTGAGCGGCGACGACGGCCACATCACCACCCTCGCCGTCGACCCCGCCTGGCACCGGCGCAAGCTGGCCAGCCGCCTGCTGCTGGCCCTGGTGCGGGAAGGGGTGTCGCGGGGCGTGGCCAGCCTCACCCTGGAGGTGCGGGTGGGCAACGCCGCCGCCCAGGAGCTGTACCGGCAGTTCGGCTTCGCCCCCGCGGGCATCCGGAAGAACTACTACGTCGAAACCAACGAAGATGCACTGGTGATGTGGGCCCACGACGTCGACGGCGCCGAGTACCGGAACCGGCTCGAGCGCCTCGAAGCGGGCATCCCCGGTGTCACCCTGTTGCACGACGGCCGCTCGCTCGACGACGGTCCCGACACGGAGCGCGTATGAGCACTGCCACCAAGGGCGGCGACGGGAAGTTCCGCATCCTGGGGATCGAGACGTCGTGCGACGAGACGGCGGCCGCCATCGTGGCCGACGGCGCCGACGTGGTGTCGTCGGTCGTGTCGAGCCAGGTCGACCTCCACGCCCGCTTCGGGGGGGTCGTGCCCGAGATCGCCAGCCGGGCCCACGTCGAGCTCCTCACGCCGGTGGTGGCCCGCTGCCTGGTGGAGGCGGGCCTGGAGGGAAACCAGCTCGACGCGGTGGCGGCCACGGTGGGGCCGGGCCTGGCCGGCGCCCTGCTCGTCGGGGTGAGCACGGCCAAGGCGCTCTCCCTGGTGTGGGGGGTGCCCTTCGTGGCCGTCAACCACATGGAGGCCCACCTCTACGCCTGCTTCCTGGAGGACCCCGCGCTGGAGCCCCCCTTGCTGGTGCTGCTCGTGTCGGGCGGGCACACCATGCTCGTGGCGATGGACGGGCACGGGCAGTACCGGCTCATCGGCACCACGGTCGACGACGCGGTGGGCGAGGCCTTCGACAAGGTGGCCCGGTTCCTCGGGTTGGGCTACCCGGGCGGGCCGGCCATCGACCGCCTGGCCATCGTGGGCGACCCCGACGCCGTCCCCCTGCCCCGGCCCATGCCCGCCGGGTTCGACTTCTCCCTCAGCGGCCTCAAGACCGCCGTCATCCGCTACGTCAAGGCCCACCCCGACGTCGCCACCGCCGACGTGGCCGCCTCCTTCCAGAAGGCGGCGGTGGAGATGCTGGTCGACAAGGCCCGGCGGGCGGCGGCGGAGACCGGCGCCAAGACCCTCTGCCTGGGCGGCGGGGTGGCGGCCAACTCCCTCCTCCGGGAGCGGATCCTCGACGTGTGCGAGGAGGACGGCCTCCAGGCGTTCCTTCCCAGCCGGGAGATGTGCACCGACAACGCGGCCATGGTGGCCGCTGCGGCCTGGTGGCGCTACCGGTCCGATGGGCCCAGTCCGCTCGACATCGGGGTCGATCCGAACCTCCGCCTGGCCTGATCCGACCGCCGGCGTTTGAGAACGGGCCGGCGGCCCGGTATCGTTAGCACTCGATACCAGAGAGTGCTAACCGGAGGTCGACCCAGCAATGAACCTCAAGCCCCTTGACGACCGCATCGTCGTCCGCCCGAGCGAGGGCGAGCAAACCACCATCAGCGGCATCGTCATCCCCGACACCGCCAAGGAGAAGCCGCAGCAGGGCGAGGTGCTGGCCGTAGGCCCCGGCCGCCGCTCGGAGGTCTCCGGCGAGCTCATCCCGATGGGCGTCGCCACCGGCGACATCGTCGTCTACAGCAAGTACGGCGGCACCGAGATCACCGTCGAGGGCGAAGACGTCCTCATCCTCACCAGCCGCGACGTCCTCGCCGTCGTCGGGAAGTAGGTAGGCGCATGCCCAAGCTGCTCAAGTTCAACGAGGACGCCCGCCGGGCGCTCGAGGCGGGCACCAACAAGATGGCCGACGCGGTCAAGGTCACCCTCGGCCCGCGCGGCCGCAACGTGATCCTCGAGCCCAAGTACGGCGTGCCCATCGTCACCAACGACGGCGTGTCGATCGCTCGCGACTTCTCGCCCCTCGAGGACACCTTCGAGAACGTCGGTGCCCAGCTGGTCAAGGAAGTGGCGATCAAGACCCAGGACGCGGCGGGCGACGGCACCACCACCGCCACCGTCCTGGCCCAGGCCCTGGTGAGCTTCGGCATGCGCAACGTCACCGCCGGCGCCGAGCCCCTCGCCCTCAAGCGGGGCATCGAGAAGGCCGTCCTGGCCGCGGTCGCCCACGTGAAGTCGGAGGCCAAGGAGGTCGAGAGCAGGGAGGAGATCGCCCAGGTCGCCACCATCTCCGCCAACAACGACCCCGAAGTGGGCGAGATCATCGCCGACGCCCTCGACAAGGTGGGCAAGGACGGCGTGGTCACGGTCGAGGAGTCCAACACCTTCGGCATCGAGATCGAGTTCGCCGAGGGCATGCAGCTCGACCGCGGCTTCCTGTCCCCCCACTTCGTCACCGACCAGGAGCGCCAGGAGGTGGTGCTCGACGAGCCCTACATCCTGGTCGCCAACCAGAAGATCAGCGCCGTCCACGACCTGCTCCCGATCCTCGAGAAGGTGATGGCGGCCAGCAAGCCGCTGTTCATCGTGGCCGAGGACGTCGAGGGCGAGGCCCTGGCCACCCTGGTCGTCAACAAGATCCGCGGCATCCTCACCGCCGCCGTCATCAAGGCCCCCAGCTTCGGCGACCGCCGCAAGGCCACGCTGCAGGACCTGGCCGTGCTCACCGGCGGCGAGTTGGTGTCGGCGGAGATGGGCTACAAGCTGGAGAACCTCACCCTCGACCTCCTCGGTCGGGCCCGCAAGGTCGTGATCACCAAGAACCTGACCACGATCATCGAGGGCTACGGCACCCCCGAGGACATCAAGACCCGGGTCGACCAGCTGCGCGTCGAGCGGGAGCTGTCCGACTCCGACTGGGAGCGCGAGAAGATCCTCGAGCGCCTGGCCAAGCTCACGGGCGGTGTCTCCCTGATCAAGGTCGGGGCCGCCACCGACGTGGAGCTGAAGGAGAAGAAGCACCGCATCGAGGACGCCATCCTGGCCACCAAGGCCGCCATCGAGGAGGGCATCGTCGCCGGCGGCGGCACCGCCCTCGTCCGGGCTCGGGCCGCGGTCAAGACGGTGAAGGACGGTCTCGAAGGCGACGAGCGCACCGGCGCCGACATCGTCTACAAGGCCCTGGCCGCCCCGCTGTACTGGATCGCGACCAACGCCGGCATGGAGGGCAACGTCGTCATCCAGCAGGTGGAGCGAGAGTCCGGCAACGTCGGCCTCAACGCCGCCACCGGCGAGTTCGAGGACCTCATGAAGGCCGGCATCATCGACCCGGTCACGGTCACCCGCTCGGCGCTGGAGAACGCGGCGTCGGTCGCGGCCATGGTGCTCACCACCGAGGTGCTCATCAGCGACAAGCCGACCGACTTCGACGAGACGAAGGCCCACCTGCCCCGCAGCGGCATCAACCCCGGCCAGCAGGGCGGCATGCTGCAGATGTAGTCCCGTTCCGTCGCTTTGCCTGCGATCCGAACCGGTGGCGTCCCCAGGGGCGCCACCGGTTCGGCGCGTCCAGGGGCTGCACTACGCTCGGCCCCGTGGAACCCCGCCTCCCCCCCGACCCGGTCAAGCTGCTCACGTCCTGGATGGAGTGGGAGAAGGGCGACACGCCCCCGGGACGAGTGATGAGCAACCTCAAGCTGGGGGGCATGAAAGAGCTGCTGGAGGCGGCCGCCGAGCAGGCCCGGCTGGCCGTCGAGCTGGAAAGCTACTGATTCCCGCGTCTCCGGCGGGCTCGGCGGTGCCCGACCCTCCTGGCGGGCGACGGTATCTTTGGTCGTGGGGGTGATCCGTCGTGGCTGAGGTCGAGATCGGGATCGGGAAGTCGGGACGTCGGGCCTACGGGTTCGACGACATCGCCATCGTGCCCAGCCGGCGGACGCGCGACCCCGAGGACGTCGACATCTCGTGGCAGATCGACGCCTACAGCCTGGGCCTGCCCCTCATGGGTGCGGCCATGGACGGGGTCGTCAGCCCGGCCACGGCCATCGAGATCGGCCGCCTGGGCGGGGTCGGCGTCCTCAACCTCGAGGGCCTGTGGACCCGCTACGACGACCCCGAGCCCTATCTCGAGGAGATCTCGTCGCTCGCCGCCGACAAGGCCACCGCCCGCATGCAGGAGATCTACGCCGAGCCCATCAAGCCCGAGCTCATCGGCGCCCGCATCCAGCAGATCAAGGAGGCGGGCGTGGTGTCGGCGGCGTCGGTGACGCCCCAGCGCACCACCCAGTTCGCCCCCGCCATCCTCGCCGCCGAGCTCGACCTGCTGGTCATCCAGGGCACGGTGGTGTCGGCCGAGCACGTGTCCAAGACGGCCGAGCCCTTGAATCTGAAGCGGTTCATCCGGGAGCTGGAGATCCCGGTGATCGTGGGCGGGTGCGCGTCGTACCAGGCCGCGCTGCACCTCATGCGCACGGGCGCGGTCGGCATCCTGGTCGGCGTCGGGCCGGGCCAGGCGTGCACCACCCGGGCCGTGCTCGGGCTGGGCGTCCCCCAGGCGACGGCCATCGCCGACGCCGCCGGGGCCCGGATGCGCCACCTCGACGAGACCGGCGTCTACGTGCACGTGATCGCCGACGGCGGGATGAGCACGGGCGGCGACGTGGCCAAGGCCATCGCCTGTGGGGCCGACGCGGTGATGGTCGGCTCGCCCCTGGCCGCCGCCATCGAGGCGCCCGGCCGGGGCTGCCACTGGGGCATGGCCACCTTCCATCCCACCCTTCCCCGGGGGGCACGGGTGAAGGTCGGCATCCGGGGCACGCTGGAGGAGATCCTCGTCGGGCCCGCCCACGAGAACGACGGCAAGCTCAACCTGTTCGGCGGGCTGCGGGCGTCGATGGCCACCTGCGGCTACGAGACGGTGAAGGAGTTCCAGAAGGCGGAGGTCATGGTGGCGCCGGCCCTGAAGACCGAGGGCAAGAGCCTCCAGCGGTCGCAGGGCATCGGGATGGGCGCCTAGTCCTTCAGGGCTCGGCGGCGGGCCGCGGCCGGCAGCGGAGGAAGGCGACCACGACGAGCGCTCCCGTCACGACGGGGATGGCGACGATCCACGGCCCCTCTTCGCCGACGGTGACGTAGGTCGCGGCCCAGCCGACCTCGGCGGCCACCAGCCCGGCGAGGACGGCGGCCACCACCCCGACCCGGGGCGACGGGGAGCTTCGCCCGGTCCAGCCCAGGAGGGGGAGCAGGAACGGGCTGCCGAAGATGGCGCCGCCCATCGACAGGAGGAGCACGACCGTCGCGGCCCACACGGCCGACCGGAGCAGGGCCCGGGTGTCGAGGACGGCGTACTGATTGAGCACTCGCTCAATATTGTGCCGAGGAACGGGTTTTTGCAAGGTCGGGCGGGGGCCCGGCTCTGGACCGCTGACACGACCGATCAGCCTGAAGGAGCCCGCCATGCACAGCGACACCACCACCGTCCAGCCCCCCGCCACGTCCTCGCCGGCATCGCCCCCCCACCGACCCGCCCGCCGCCCCGTCACCCCCTGGATCCTTGCCGGTGCCGGCGTGGCCGTGGTTGGCCTCGTCCTCGGGCTGTCGGGCGTCGGCCCCTCCCGGGGCTCGGCGTCCGTCGTCCACCCCCACGGCCCGGCCGCCGTCACCGTCCCGGCGGAGACCGACCTCGACCAGCCCGATATGGGCCTGGGCCCGGGGGACGACGGCCCCGCCGCCGCCGATCGGCCCGAGCCCGAGGTCGACCAGGCCGGCGACCCACCCGACGTCGAGGAGCCCCAGCCCCAGCCCCCGGTGGCGGCCGTCCCTGCCACCCTGTCCGTGACGCCCGACCCGGTCCACCTCAAGGCGGGGGTCTACACGGGGTCGATCACGGTGGCCAACGTCGGCGACGACCCCATGCACTGGTCGGCCCTGACCAAGCCGTGGGTGGCCCTGTCGGACGCCACCGGCGACCTCGGCGCCCACGGCGAGAACGTGATCACCTTCACCGTCGACCCGTCCGGGCTCGACGCGGGGGCATTCGCCTTCAAGATCAAGGTGTGGGGCAACGGGGGGACCACCTACGTCGACGTGGCCGGGGCCAAGCCGGTCACCGACATCATCTGACCGGGCGCCGGCGGCAGGTAGCCTGGAGCCTTGGACGAGACGGTCCTGGTCGTCGACTTCGGTGCGCAGTACGCCCAGCTCATCGCTCGGCGCGTCCGCGAAGCCCACGTCTACAGCGAGATCGTCTCCCGCGACATCCCCCTCGCCGACCTCCTGGCCCGCCGCCCGGCCGGCATCATCTTCAGCGGGGGGCCGGCGTCGGTGCACGTCGACGGCGCCCCCTCGTTCGACCCCGCGGTGTACGACTCCGGGATCCCGATCCTGGGCATCTGCTACGGCGCCCAGCTGGTGGCCCAGCAGCTGGGCGGCGTCGTGGCCCGCACCGACGTGGCCGAGTACGGCCGCACCGGCCTCGAGGTCCTCGCCCGCTCCCACCTCTTCGCCGGGCTGCCGACCACCCAGGACGTGTGGATGAGCCACGGCGACTCCATCGTCCAGGCCCCGCCCGGCTTCACGGTCACGGCCTGCACCGGCGTGGTGCCGGTGGCCGCCCTGGAGGACGCCGAGCGGCGCATCTACGGCGTCCAGTTCCACCCCGAGGTGGCCCACACCGCCCGGGGCCAGGAGGTCCTCAAGCACTTCCTCTACGACGTGTGCGGCTGCGCCCCGACCTGGACCATGACCTCGATCATCGAGACCCAGGTCGACAAGATCCGGGGCCAGGTGGGGGGGGAGCGGGTGCTGTGCGGGCTGTCGGGCGGGGTCGACTCGGCGGTGGCCGCCGCCCTCGTCCACAAGGCCATCGGCGACCAGCTCACGTGCGTGTTCGTCGACACCGGCCTCATGCGGGCGGGCGAGTCGGAGCAGGTGGAGGACACGTTCCGCCGCCAGTTCAAGATCGACCTGGTCCACGTCAAGGCGGCCGATCGGTTCCTCGAGGCGCTCGACGATGTCATCGACCCCGAGACCAAGCGCAAGGCCATCGGGGAGACGTTCATCCGGGTGTTCGAGGAGGTGGCCACCGACTTCGAGGACGCCCGCTTCCTCGTCCAGGGCACCCTCTACCCGGACGTGATCGAGTCGGGCGGGAAGGACGCGGCCCGCATCAAGTCCCACCACAACGTGGGCGGGTTGCCCGACGACATGAACTTCGAGCTGGTGGAGCCCCTGCGCAACCTGTTCAAGGACGAGGTGCGGGCCATGGGCGAGGAGCTGGGCCTGCCCGAGGAGATCGTGTGGCGTCAGCCCTTCCCCGGGCCCGGGCTGGCCGTGCGCATCGTGGGCACGGTCACACCCGAGCGGCTGGACATCCTGCGTCGGGCCGACGCCATCGTGGTGGAGGAGATCCGGCGGGCCGGCCTCGCCCGGGACCTGTGGCAGAGCTTCGCGGTGCTGATCGCGGTGCGCACCGTCGGCGTCATGGGCGACGAGCGCACCTACGCCTACCCCATCGTCATCCGGGCCGTCACCAGCGACGACGCCATGACCGCCGACTGGGCCCGCCTGCCGCCCGACCTCCTGCAGCGGCTGTCGAGCCGCATCATCGCCGAGGTGCCCGGCGTCAACCGGGTCGCCCTCGACATCACGTCGAAGCCGCCCGGCACCATCGAGTGGGAATGACGCTGTTTCCCACCCGTTCCCGCTGACGACACCCTCCCGCAGGCCGTCGTTCACCTGACGGCGAAAGCCTGGTTGCCGATCGACGACCACTTGGAGGGGGCACCATGCGGATGCGACGGTTCGGATGGGCGTCGGTGCTGGCGGGAGCGCTCCTGGTACCCACCGTCGGCGTGGGGGCGACCCCGGCCGTGGCGCCACGCACCGTCGCCATCATCGGCGACACGCCCTACGGGTCGGCCAAGCTGGCCGAGTTCCCGCAGCTGGTGGCCAAGATCAACCAGGATGCGGCAGTGAGCCAGGTCACCCACCTGGGCGACATCAAGAACGGGAGCTCGGTCTGCTCGGACGCCTACTTCGGCACGGTGCGGGCCCTGTTCGACACCTTCCAGGACCCCCTCGTGTACACGCCCGGCGACAACGAGTGGACCGACTGCCACCGCACCAACAACGGCGCCTACTTCCCGCTCGAACGGCTGGCGAAGGTGCGCCAGGTGTTCTTCCCCGTCCCCGGCCAGACCCTCGGGATCACCAAGGAGGCGGTCGCCACCCAGGCCGCGGCCGGCTTCCCCGCGTTCGTCGAGAACACCCGGTGGACAGAGGCGGGGGCGGTCTTCGTGGCCCTGAACGTCCCCGGCAGCAACAACGACCTGGTGCCGTGGACGAACGTCACCCCGGCCCAGGCGGCCCAGCAGCAGGGTGAGTTCGACGGCCGCGAGCGGGCCAACACCGCCTGGCTCAGCTCCGCCTTCGTCGCCGCCACCAACGCCAACGCCCCGGGGATCGTGATCGCCATCCAGGCCGACATGTGGGACGACACCGCTGCTCTCTCCGGCTACGACGCGTTCGTCCACAACATCGCCGCCCTCTCGGTCCGGTTCCGCAAGCCGGTGCTCCTCCTCGAGGGCGACTCCCACGTCTTCCGGGTCGACCACCCCTTCACCGTCGGCGATCCTCTGTACTCCCTCCACCCGCTCAACGGGCTGAGCGCGCCCAACGTCACCCGCATCGTCGTCGAGGGCAGCACCAACCCCACGGAGTACCTGCGGCTGAAGGTCGACCCGTCGTCGCCCGCCGTGTTCTCCTGGACCCGGGTGCCGCTCTAGCTCTCAGGGCTCGAGCACGACCTTCACGCAGCCGTCCATCTTCTTGTGGAAGATCTCGTAGGCGTAGGGGGCCTGGTCGATCGGCATGCGGTGGGTGATCAGGTCGTCGACGCCCAGGGGGTCGTCGTCGCCGGCGAGGAAGGGGAGGAGGTCATCGACCCACCGGCGCACGTTGGCCTGGCCCATGCGGACGGTGATCTGCTTGTCGAACAGGTCGCCCAACGGGAACATCGGGAACGGTCCTCCGTAGACGCCGGCGATGGAGAGGGTGCCGCCCCGGCGGACGGCGCCGAGGGCGCTGTGGAGGGCGGCCAGCTTGTCGGGCTGGACCTTGGTGGCCTGGAGGAGCGAGTCGCGCCGCGACCCTGACGCTTCCATCCCCACCGCGTCGATGGCGGCGTGGCACAGGGCGCCCCGGGTCAGGTCGGCGATGGCCTCGGCCGCGTCCTTGACGTCGCGGAAGTCGAGCGGCTCGACGCCGTGGCGGGCGGCCATCTCCAGTCGCTCGGTGACCTGGTCGACGCCGATGACCCGGGCCGCGCCCCGGTGCAATGCCATGCGGGCCGCCATCTGGCCCACCGGGCCCAACCCGTGGACCGCGACCGTGTCGCCCGGTTTGACGGCCGCGTACTCCACCGCCTGCCAGGCGGTGGGGAGCAGGTCGGCGAGCAGGACGTAGCGGAGGTCGGACGCGCCGTCGGGCACCTTGATCGGCCCGAACTGGGCCTGGGGCACACGCAGGTACTCGGCCTGGGCCCCCGGGACCTGCCCGTGAAATTTGGCGTGGAGGGCCGCGGTCTGGGTGGTCTCGCACTGCGAGTACATCCCGTCCTGGCACTGGAGGCACCAGCCGCAGGCGACGTTGGAGGGCACGACCACCCGGTCGCCGGGGCGGACGTGGTGGACGTCGGATCCCACCTCCACGACTTCGCCCATCGCCTCGTGGCCGAGGATGTCGCCCTCGTCGAGGACCGGCCACAGCTTGGTGTAGAGGTGGAGGTCGGAGCCGCTGATGGCGGTGGACGCGACCCGGACGACGGCGTCGGTCGGCTCCTCGACCCGGGGGTCGTCGACCTCGTCGACCCGCACGTCGTTCTTGCCGTGCCACACCACCGCGCGCATGGC
>Ga0105245_10002766_pt1 | contig 15769 bp, 8 predicted proteins | sample KBSM54metaG_FD_81523 | JGI IMG/M metagenome (GOLD analysis project Ga0105245, IMG submission 81523) | Miscanthus rhizosphere microbial communities from Kellogg Biological Station, Michigan, USA - KBS M5-4 metaG | ecosystem: Host-associated > Plants > Roots > Rhizosphere > Soil | place: Michigan...
AGGTGCAATTGAGCGGCCCGGAGCGCCTCACCGCCGCCCTGACCATCAACGCCACGGCCAACTCAGACGCGACCAGCTATCGCGTCGACAGCCTCAATTTGCCGGCCGTCGCGGGCTTCGGCGGTTTCTTCCTGCTGGCCCGCGACTAGCACCACCCGGTCACTTTTTTCGGACGACAGATCTCGATCGTCCCGAGTAGCCCTAACTCAACGAGAGTAAACCGGCGAGACCGGCGCCAGTTCGCGTTGCCGCGTGTGAATGTCGCCACGCCTATAAGTATGCCCGCCTGCGCAAGGCGCGCGCCCGAGAAAACGGGACGCGTGCCGTTGGCACAAGTGACCGAGTATGCCGAGCCCCCCGCCTCAGCGCCAGCCGCGCAAGACTTCGAGCGCTTGGTGATTGAGCTCGAGCGCGCGCGCTTCGCTGCTGGCTTCCGTGTAGCAACGCAGTTCGGGCGCGTTGCCCGAGGGCCGGAGATGCACGATTTCATCCGAGGTGAAGGTGATGCGCAAGCCGTCGACCGTAGAGACATCGCGCACGGCGCCGAATGCCGGGAAGGCCTCGACAATCTTCGGCGCGCCGCCGCTCGTGAGCGCGCCGAGACGTTCCTTCGAGAGCGAGGTCGGGAAATCCTCCAAGCGGTCACTCGCGGTGTAGCGTTGCGGCAACTGTGCGAGTAGCTGCGAGATCTTGAGTCCGGCACGACGCGCGCTCAAGAGCACCGCCAAGTGCACGAGCACCGCATCGCGCGTAGGCAAAGCGGGGAGCACCCCCGCGAGCTTGAAGTTACTGGCAGTGAGAAAGCCACCGTTGGCCTCGTAGCCAACGACTTTGCCGCCGTTCGGCGCGCTATTCATGGCGTCGATCACGTAGGGCGAGCCGATGCGCGTCCGCGCCACTTGCGCGAAAGCCCCGCATTTTTCGACGGCCGTGTTGCAACTGACCGGCGTGGCCACGAACGTCGCGCCCAGAAATTTCGCAGTGATGATGCCAGCCACGTCGCCGCGTAACCATTTGCCGTGCTCGTCACTGACGAGGGGGCGATCGCTGTCGCCGTCCGTGGAAACGATGCTGTCGAAATCGTGCTCGCTGGCCCACTTGGCGGCCACAGCGACGTCCTCGGGGCGAATCGCTTCGGTATCCACGGGGACGAACGCCTCGGAGCGACCGAGCCGGGTCACCTCGGCGCCGAGCCCGCTCAAAATCTCGAACAGCAAATCGCGACCGACAGCGGAGTGCTCGAACAACCCGATGCGCGCGCCCTGCAACGCACCGCTACCGAAAGCATCGAAATAGCGCTGGACGTAGCGGCGCTCGGTGCTCGGATCGACCGGTGGAATACCGCGGCGCGCCGCCGAGAGCGTGAGCCCCGCATCGTCGAAGTCCGGTGGGATTTCGACGACCTGAGCTTTCATGCCCGGCTCGTCACTCTTCAAGAGCTCACTCGTCGGACGGTTGAACTTGATGCCGTTGCGATCGTCCGGAATGTGGCTACCGGTGACCATGATGGCCGGGATCTTCGCTTCGAAGCCGTGCAGCGCGACAGCCGGCGAAGGCACGCGCCCGGCGTTCACCGGGCTGCCACCGCGATCGGTGATGGCCTTCATCACGGCGGTCATGATGCGCGGAGTACTCGAGCGCAGATCGCCCGCCACGGCGACTTGGCTGCCGCGCTTGATGTCCCCCTGTTGCTCGAGGTGCTGCAGGAAGCCGAGCGTGTACGTGTAGCAGACCTCGTCGGTCATTGCGGTGACGAGGCCGCGCGCGCCGCTGGTGCCGAACGCGACACCGCTCTTGTCCATTACTTCTGCGATCGAGACTTTACGGGAGGCCATGATGCGACAGTTATAATACGGAGCGGGCGAGCGCGTGAGCAGGATCGGGAGCCGCGAACTCGGCGGAATTCTGCCACAAACCGAGCCATGGCCGCTTTCACTCGACGAAAATGTCCACGCTGGGTCGGAGCTTGGCGCACTCGGCCAGCACCTCATGGATGACGTGTGACTCGAAAGCAGCCCAGCGCTCGTCATCGACTGGCGCTCGTTCGTCGACGGCGACGTAGGCTTGCTGCGTGAGCGCGTAGTCGAAACGCGGCGCCCACTTGCGGGCGCCGAGCCGGGCCGTCGTCGAGCAGTTGTCGACCATGTAAGCCACGCCGCGCGCGTGCATGTACGGATTCAAGGAATCGACCGCTTCGATCACCGACTCGTTGGCGACCTCCGAGTACGGGTGGCCATGCTCGAGCAGGACGTCGATCTGCGCCATCATGGTGGCCACGAACACGCCCGCGGTGAACGGCGCCACGGGCAGAGCCGCGGCGGATCGCGCGCGACGCACCCCTGCCCCCACGCGCCACGTCTCGGTGCCGTCGATTTTGCCCATCGGCCGTCGTTTCAAGCGCGCTGAGGCCAGGTTCACGCTGCGAATTTCATTGCCCGACGCGACCTCGTCGTAGATCTCGGCCAGCACTTCCTGCGCGGCGGGGTATGCCGCCGAATAGGCTCGCGCGAATTCCGCGCGCCCGCCGTCATCGAAAGCTTCGTACACCGCGCGCAGGCCGTGACGTGAGATCGCGCGCGAGATCGGTCCCGTGATCGCCTCCGCGGAGTTCGAGAACGCGCTCTCGGGGCTCTGCCCGGCGCGGACGTAACGCCGGTACAGGCTCTCGATGATGCCGTGCACCGCGCCCAGAAGGATGCCGCGTTCGCCGTAAATATCGGATTTGTACTCGGATTCGAGGGTCGTTTGGAACGTGTACGGAGAGCCCAACGCGACCGACCAGGCAAGCGCCAGATCCGTCGCCCGGCCGTCGATGTCTTGCTCCACGGCGAAGCTTGCGTTGATGCCAGCACCGTTTACCGATTGGCCTTGCACGTACAAGCGCCGCACGCTCGGGCCCATGCCCTTGGGGCAAACCGCGATCACGTTGACGTTGGACGGAAAGCGCGCGCCGACGTTTTTCAAGTGGCCGAGCAAGTAGCCGTGCGACAGCCCGAGCGTGGCCCCCGGCTTCAAGCTCTCGAAGACTTTGCCGAACAGCTCCGACTGCGCGGCGTCCGAGATCAGCAGCAAGACGAGATCGGATTCACGAATCACCTCGAACAGCTCCCCCAGCGTGCCCGACTCGACGGAAAAGCCGCAAGCCTCTGCGGCCGCGCGCGAGCTCGACTCGAGCCGCAAGCCGACCTTGACGCGAATGCCCGTGCCCGAAAGCGAGTCCCGCAAGTTTTGAGCTTGAGCCGGGCCCTGCGAGCCCCAACCAATGACGCCAATCTGGCGCACACCGGCAAGCCCGCGCGCGAGCAACGGAAACAGGTGCCGTCCCCCTTTCACGACTTGCTCCTCGGTTTGCCCGAGCCGGATGCGATCGATTTCGAAAACCCGTGAGCTGAATTCAGGCGCCGTTTTCATGCTGGCAAGCCTGGACCGCGAACTCGCTTGCGTAAAACGCAATAAACTGCACACTGTATCCCACTTTTCGCAACATCAAATCCGCATGGATTACGACGCATTACGCCTGTTCGTGCATCTATCGCGCAGCCTGCACTTTGGGCGCACGAGCCGGCAATGCCATGCGAGCCCCTCGGCGTTGTCACGCACCATTCAGCGCATGGAGGCCGAACTCGGCCACGCCCTGTTCATTCGCGACCAGCGCACCGTCACGCTCACGCGCGAAGGTGAGCTGTTTCGCCGACACGCGGTAGACACCCTCGCGCGCTACGAAAGCGTGCAGCAAGAACTCGACCACGGCGGTGAGCGGCTACACGGAACGCTGAGCTTGTTCGCCTCGGTGACTGCCTGCCAAAGCTTCTTGCCACCGCTACTCAGTGCGTTTCGGTCGCAGCATCCAGACATTCACTTGCAGCTCGAGACGGGCTACGCCGTCAACGCGCTCGAAATGTTGGAACAAGACGTGGTCGATGTCGCTATCGCCGCGCTTCCGGAACGGATCCCGAACACACTCGTGGCCCGCGCGCTCTTGCACACGCCGCTCGTATTCGTTGCGCCCGTGCTCGCTTGCCGGGCCACCGAGTGGTTGAGCGAACGCCCCATCCCGTGGGCGCGCGTGCCCATGGTGTTGCCGGCTTCGGGCTTGGCACGCGCGAGCGCCGATCAGTGGTTCAAACGCCGCCGCGTGAGCCCGGAGGTTTATGGCGAACTCGCCGGGAATGAGGCCATTCTCTCGCTGGTGAGCCTGGGTTGTGGCGTGGGCGTGGTGCCGCGCCTGGTCGCCGAGCAGAGCCCGTTGCGAGAGAGCCTGCGAGTGCTGGAGGTAGAGCCGCGTGTAGGTGAATTCAGGATTGGTGTGTGCAGCGCGCGCCGCAAATACGAGCAGCCAATCGTGCGCGCGTTTTGGGACACGCTCGCTGCCAGCAGCTGAGTTTTCCAGCACTAGCGCGACGAACCGGCGCGTGCCTGGGCGAGGCAGCGTGCTTTACGAAATGCGAGCGGACGATTTCTGGGGACGAACCCGCGCGGCCAAGCGAAGATTGCGCATGCGCCGACGCTTCCCCGCTGCGGGCTCCGTGCTCGCCGGCATCGCCATCGTGCTGGCCGCACCGGCCTGTGGCCACTCGCAGAGCAAAACCTCGAACACGACGAGCGGCGGCCAAGGCGGCGCAGGCGTGGGCACGGCGGGCAACGGTGTTGGCGGCGATGGCCTCGGCGGCGACGTCACGGGCGGCGGTGGCAGCGCGGGACAAACGCAGGGAAGCGCGGGCGATCCGGGCACTGCGGGCGCCCCCAACATCAAGGAGCCCAAAGAAAAGCTCAGCCATTTCATCGTGGTCGATCAGTTCGGGTATCGGCCAAACAGCGAGAAAATCGCAGTGATTCGTGATCCGCAGACCGGCTTCGACGCGAGTGATTCGTATACGCCCGGCCCGATGCTCGAGCTCATCGACGCCAGCACCGGCGCTGCCGTGCTGACGGCTGCGCCCACGGCATGGCACGCCGGCGCGACGGATGCGTCGTCGGGCGACAAAGCGTGGTGGTTCGATTTTACGAGCGTGACTGCGCCCGGCACCTACTACGTGCTCGACCCCACGAACAGCGCACGCTCTGACTTGTTCGACATCTCGGAGACCGTGTATCGCGAAGTGTTGAAGCGCGCGGTGCGCATGTTCTTCTATCAGCGGGTCGGTCAAGCCAAGGATGCGAAATGGGCCGGCGCCGGCTGGGCAGACACGGCCGATCACGTGGGCCCCGGCCAAGATCACGAGGCACGCTCCTTTTTGGATCAGAAGAATGCCGCCACCGCCAAGGATCTGTGGGGCGGCTGGTTCGACGCCGGCGACTACAACAAATACACCAGCTGGACCGCGAGCTACGTCGTCTCGCTGCTGCGCGCGTATCTCGAAAACCCCGGCATTTGGCGCGATGACTACGAGATCCCCGAATCCGGCAACGGCATCCCGGACGTGCTCGACGAGGCCAAGTGGGGGCTCGACTACTTGAGCCGCTTGCAGAACAGCGATGGTTCGGTGTTGAGCATCGTCGGCGAAGGCGGCGGCAGCCCACCCTCGACCGCCAAAGATCCGACCTTCTACGGTTCACCGAATACCTCGGGAACGCTCAGCACCGCGGGCGCCTATGCGCTCGGTGCGCGCGTGCTCGGGGCGCTCGGCAATGCCGATTTGAAGACGTACGCCACCAGGTTGCAAGGGCGCGCGGTGAAGGCCTGGGCGTGGGCAAGCGCGAACCCCAGCGTGGTCTTCAAGAACAACGACTTCAACTCGGGCACGAGTGGGCTCGGCGCCGGCCAACAAGAGACGGACGACTACGGGCGCACCACGATGAAGCTGGAAGCCGCGGTGTACTTGTTCGAGCTCACGGGGGACACGCAATACCAAGCCTTCTTCGACGCGAATTACACGAAAACCCAGCTATTTCCGAACAATTTTGCGTACCCGTTTCAAACCAGTGTGCAAGAGGCATTGCTCTATTACACGACGCTGAGCGGCGCGACCGCAGCCACGAAGACGGCGATCCTCAAAGCGTACGGCGCGGGCATGAACAGCGGGGACAACTTCGGATCGGTGCAGAACAACAGCGACCCATACCTCGCCTACTTGAAGGACTACACCTGGGGTAGCAACGCCGTTAAATCCAACCAGGGCATGATGTTCAGTGACGTGGTGCAATACGGCGTCGACAAGACCAAAAACGCCGATGCCCTGCGCGCTGCCGAACGCTACGTGCACTACCTGCACGGCGTGAATCCGATGGGCTTCGTGTACTTGTCCAACATGTACGCGTACGGCGCGGCCAACGGCGTGAACGAGTTCTATCATTCGTGGTTTTGCAATGGCTCGGCCAACTGGGATCGCGTCGGTGTCTCCAAATATGGACCTGCGCCGGGCTTCCTCGTCGGCGGCGCGAACCCGAGCTACGCGGTAGACACCTGCTGCGGGACGGACGGCTGCAGCGGCAACAGCTGCACGGGCGAATCACTGACGCCACCCGAAGGGCAGCCCCCGCAAAAGTCCTACAAGGACTTCAACACCAGCTGGCCCATCGATTCATGGCAGATCACCGAGAACAGTGACGGCTACCAAGTGGCGTACCTGCGGCTGCTATCGAAATTCGTAAAATAGCCGATTCGGCCGGGAAAAAGCCTATTCGAGGCCTTCGACGTCGACCGCGACGGTGATGGTGTGCGCGCCGCCGCCGAGCACGACGCCCTTGAGGGGGCTCACGTCACTGAAGTCGCGCCCCCAGCCGACGGTCACGTGCCGCACGGACGGGATCACGGCGTTGGTCGGATCGAAATCGAACCAACCGAAGCCGGGGATGTACACGGAGGCCCACGCGTGCGAGGCGTCAGCGCCGACCAAGCGCGGGGCGCCTTCGGGTGGATCCGTTTCGAGGTATCCCGAGACGTAACGCGCGGCCAGGCCCAGCGAACGCAGGCAGCCGACCGCCACGTGCGCGAAGTCTTGGCACACGCCGCGCTTGTCGCGCAGGACTTGAGCGAGCGGAGTCGAGATGTCCGTCGCGCGCGGATCGTAGGTGAATTCTTCGAAGATTTGGCGATTGAAGGCCGTCACGGCTTCGACCAATGAGCGGCCCGGCGCGAACGCGGCAGCGGCGTAGGCAGCGAGCAGCGTGTGCGCGCGTACCAGCGGTGAATCGAAGCGGTATTCACTGATCTCGACCAAACCGCGGTCTGCAGCCAGGCGCTCGGCGGCCTCTTCCCACGTGACACGAGCGGAGAGGCCCTCTGGTGCGTCACGCTCGCGTAGCCCGACGTAGCTCTTCGCCGTGACCACGAGCGCGTCGTGTTCACTCAAAATCTCCACTAGGTGCGAGCGATTGCCGAAGTAGTCGTACTCTTCGTACAGGCTCGACGGTTCGGGGCTGACCTCGAGGGAAAAGCCGGAAACACGCTGAAACTGCAGTGGGCGCGGGGCCAAGTGCACGTTGTGATGGGCGTGCACCACTGGGCTCTCGTACTCGTAGCGAGTGGTATGGCTCACGCCAAACATCTTCATTTGGCTTCCAGATCCTCGTTGATCCAAACCGGGGGCGAGACCGCGGTGGAGGAGTCCAAATGCGAGAAGAACGTGTGACCGACGTCGTCCGAGAACTGCCAAAGCAACGCTTGGGATTCCTCGAGCAATTGCCGTAGCCCTGCGCCATCACCCGCGCAGGCTTGCTCGATATCGGCGGTCAACAGGGCGCCTTGCAGCGCGATCAAACGCCGTTCGGCGCGAGAGCGCGTGACCTCCGAGTGAACCGGGAAGCGCTTGAAGTGATCCATCAGGGCGTCGACCTGAAAAGCGACCGAGCGTGGATTCGAGCTATCGGTGAGCAGCAGATCGACGACGGGCGCAACCTGCAAGGTGCTGAGGTAGCGCGCACGATAGGTGAGCAAACTATCCGCAATTTCGAGCAGCGCCTCCATGTGCACGCGCGAGGCTCCCGGCGGCAGGAGTGATTGGAGCAGCACCAGCGTGAGCGCGCCGCGTTCGACTCGGCGCCCCATGTCCAAAAACGCCCAGGCGTGGCTGCGCACCATGTTGTCGAGCGTGGTGCCGCTCACGGCCGCGAGGGTGACGAGCACCTGGTCCAACACATCGACCGCGTTGCCGAGCTTTTGGTTGGTGCCCGAGGGCAGCGCGTCGAGCGAGTTGGAGAGCCGGCGCAGGACGTGCCAGGCGTCACGCGAGAGGCGGCTCCGCACGCTCAACGTGAGCTGGTGCACGTTGCGCAGGATCGCCCGCAAATTATTGGGCGAATCGGTGTCGAACAGCACGCCCATCAGCACGGCTTCGGCGGGCGTGGCCGGCGCTCCGGGACGCGCCTCGAGCACTTTGCTGTCCGCGACCGAGGGCGCCACGCCAGCGCGTTGCAGCGCATCGAGAATGGCGTCGAGCGCCAGCGGGGCGTCCGGCGCGCCTTCGAGCGCGACGCGTTCGATGCCGGCACGCGTGAGGCGCGCGGCGGCGTCGCAGCGTTCGACGTAGCGGCCGAGCCAATAAATATCGTCCAGCAAGCGACTCGGTAAATCGAGCCCGCCGCGCTTCAACGCGACGCGCTTGTCCGGCATGGAGGGGAGCACCGGTGCGGCGCTGCCCGCGGCCGAAGGCACCCACACGTCTTTGCTGACCGCGTTGCTGCGGATCGACAAAAATAGGCCATCGGGCGACTCGTTGATGCGAGCGAGGCCGCCGGGCATCACGTCGTAGTCGTCGTGGTCGCGACACAGGAACGTGCGCCAGGCGAGGCTGCCCTGCACCACGCCGCCGTTTTCCCAAACCGGAACTTGCGACAACCCCGTCCAGCGTTCGGCAACGAAGTCACCGGGGTGGGCTTTGAGGCGATCGCCCAGCTGCGCGCGGGCTTTTTGATCCATTTGCGCAGGCACGAACGGGTCACCCCGACGATCACCGAACGCGGGCTTGATCACGAACTGGTCGAGCGCGCCGAGAACGTGACTGAGCGCCTCGCGATCGCCACACCAGAAGGTGGGCACCGATTGCAGCCTCAAATCCTCACCCAATACCGCGCGACACAAGGCCGGCAGATACGCTTTGAGCGCAGGCATTTCGCCAATCACGCAACCGAGCGAATTGGCGAGGCCCACGTTGCCAGCGCGAGCAGCGCCGACCAAGCCCGCTACGCCCTGCGTGGAGCCTTCGCGCAGCGCGAGCGCGTCACACCAAGAATCAGCCACGCGTCTGAGCAACACGTCGACCCGGCGTAAGCCGGACAAGGTCTTCAAATAGACGACGTTGTCGCGGACGGTGAGATCGCGGCCCTCGACCAGTTCGTAGCCGAGGTAGCGCGCGAGGTAAGCGTGTTCGAAGGAGCTTTCGTCGCGGGCACCCGCCGATAGCAGCAGCACGCGCGGCTGACCCGTGGTGGTGTGCGGCACCAAGCTCTCCACCACACGCCGAACTTTCGCGAAAAATCCCGCGATGCGCTCGACGCGATAGTCGCGGAACAGATCCGGCAGCGTGCGGCCCATGACGAGCCGATTCTCGAGCGCGTAGCCCGCACCGGTGGGGGCCTGCGTGCGATCGGAATAGATGGTGAACTTGCCGCTCGGATCACGGCCTACGTCTGCGGCGTAGAGGTGTAGCCGTTGCCGACCGATCGGCTCCCAGCCGTGACAGGCGCGTAGGAAATCAGGGTGGCCCAGCACGAGTTCGGGCGGGAGCACCCCCTCACGAACGAGGCGTTGCGGACCATAGCAATCGGCGATGATTTCGTTCAGCAGGCGCGCGCGCTGGCGCAGGCCGCTGCACAAGTTCACCCACTCGCCGCGTTCGATCAAATACGGAAGTACGTCTAGATGCCAGGGACGGTTCGTCCCCTCAGGCACGCCTAGAATGTTGAAGGTGACTTCTTGCTCGGTGATGCGCCAACGCACCGAGCGCTGCAACTGGTCGAGCTCAGGCGCGGAGCGCTCCGCGAGGAAGCGCTCGAGCGGCGCTTGATACGTGCGCACGCTCCCCGCAGCATCACGATATTCGTCGAACACGCTCACGGGCTGATCGATCGCCGGGGGCGACCCGAAATACGGAGAAGAGTCGACGGACACCACGGCGAGTCATACGCGAGTCCGGGGCAGGATGTCACGCCCCGGAAGGCATGCGTCGCAAATCGAGAGTGAACGGAAAATGTGGGTCGATCAGCGGTTGGCGCACCGCAAAACGGCCTGGAACGTGGCCCATGTGGTCGAAGCGCGCGATCCGACGGCTCTCGGCCGCCGGCGCGTTCACGGGGCGAACTTCGTTGGCGCGACCGCCCGGATGCACCACGTGATACGTGCAGCCCGCGATCGCGCGTTGGTTCCAGCTGTCGTAAATGTCGATGTGCAGCGGACCGTGAATACCGATGGTCGGGTGCAAGCACGACGAAGGCTGCCAGGCTCGGTAGCGCACGCCGGCGACCCCCTCACCGAAGGTGCCCGTCGGCTGCAGCGGCACGGGGTAGCCGTTGACGGTAATCAGGTGCCGCCCCTCGGTTAAGCCTAGCGCGCGCACTTGAAGTCGCTCGAGCGAAGAATCCACGTAGCGCGCCTGACCGCCCGCTGCGCTCTCCTCACCGAGTACGTTCCACGGTTCGAGCGCGCCGCGCACTTCCAGGAGCACACCGTCTTTGGCCAGCCGCCCGTAGAACGGAAAACGGAACTCGTAATGGGGACGGAACCAGTCGTCTTCGAAGGCGTAGCCGCGGGCACGCAAATCGGCGAGCACGTCGGTGAAATCTTGACGGACGAAGTGCGGCAAGAGAAAGCGATCGTGGAGCAGCGTGCCCCACTTGGTGAGCGGCGTGCGGTAAGGCTTCTCCCAAAACGCCGACACCAGCGCGCGCAGCAAGAGCTGCTGCGCACTGGACATGCGGTAGTGCGGCGGCATCTCGAAGGCTCGGAATTCGAGCAAGCCCAAGCGGCCCGCAGAGCTGTCGGGCGAATACATCTTGTCGATGCAAAATTCCGAGCGGTGCGTGTTGCCGGTCACGTCCGTCAACAAGTGACGGAAAATGCGATCGACGAGCCAAGGGGGCGTGTACGCGCCGACCGCGGGCAGCTCTTTGAACGCCAGTTCGAGCTCGTAAATCGCGTCGTTCCGCGCCTCGTCCACACGCGGCGCCTGGGACGTGGGGCCGATGAAACGGCCGGAAAACAGGTACGAAAGCGAAGGATGGTTGTTCCAGAACGCGACCAAGCTCGCGAGCAGATCGGGGCGCCGCAAGAACGGGCTGTCTTGCGCGGTCGCGCCGCCGAGCACCATGTGGTTGCCGCCGCCGGAGCCGATGTGCGCGCCATCGAGCTCGAACTTCTCGGCCGTCAGGTGATCTTCGCGAGCCGCGGCGTACAAGCTCTCGGTTTGAGCCACGAGCTCCGCCCAATTTTTCACGGGCGGCACGTTGACTTCGATCACCCCGGGGTCCGGCGTGATCTTGAAGTGAGCGAGGCGCGGATCGCTCGGCGGCTCGTAGCCCTCGATTTGCACGGGCATCTGTAAGGCGAGCGCGGTGGCTTCGATCGCCGCGACGAGTTCGAGGTAGGCCTCGAGCCGCGGGATGGGCGGCATGAACACGTGCAAAATGCCGCCGCGCGGCTCGACACACAAAGCCGTCCGCGTGATGCCCGTCGCCGATTCGTAGGGTAGCGGGCGTAGATAGGGATCGGCCGGAGTGAACGGCTCGTGGGGGAAGCCGGGGCGCTGTGGGCGGCGCTCGGCCGGACGCACCACTGGCGCCTGAGGCGGGAACGTGAAGCTCTGCGGCAACGCGCCGCGCTCCGCGAACGGGTCGAGCTCGGGCTCGGCATCCAGATCGCCGCGCGCTTTCCAGGGCAACGAATCGAGCGGCAACCTGAGACCCATCGGTGAATCACCCGGCTGCAAGAAGCATTGCTCTTCTCGCAAGAACCATTTGCCGGAGACCCAGCCGTGCTTGAAGCCGAGCGGCAGCAAATAGCCGACCACACTGCCCAAATCTTGCCGGAAAATGCGCGCAATTCGCTCGCGTTCGATGGGATCGGCGAGGCGGCTGTCCAGCGGATCGACGTTCGACGGCAAGCGGCGTTCACGCCACAGGTAGTAGAACGCGTCCTCGTAAGCGGGCATCAGCCCGTTTTGCTTGAGCCCCAACAGCTCGATCAGCTTCTTCACGAAGCGTTCGGCTTCGGCGATGCCGTGCCCGGGCGCTTTGCCTTCTTGGGCGATGAGCTTCGGATCTTTCCAGACGGGCACGCCATCGCGCCGGAAGAAGCAACCGAGCGCCCAACGCGGTAGCTGCTCGCCGGGGTACCACTTGCCTTGGCCGTGATGCAGCATCGAACCCGGTTGCCATTGGGCTTGCAGACGGCGCAGCAAGCTGTCGGCGATCGGTAACTTTTTTCCGCCGAGCGCGGCGACGTTCCACTCGGGTTCATCCGGCTCGCGCGCGCTGACGAAGGTGGGTTCACCGCCTTGCGTGAGCCGGACGTCCTGGTTTACGAGTTTGCGATCGACTTCGTCACCCAATTTGAGGATGGCTTGCCACTGTTCGTCGCTGTACGGCTTCGTCACGCGAGGCACGTCGATCACGCGATCGACCGACATTTCGAAGCCGAATTCGGTTTCGGCCTTCTCCACGGCGCCCTCGATGGGCGCAGCCGAAAGCGGATCGGGGCTCACGGCGAGCGGGATGTGCCCCTCGGCCGTCATCAAGCCGGAGGTGGGATCGAGGCCGACCCAACCGGCACCGGGGATGTACGCCTCGCACCAAGCGTGCAGATCCGTAAAATCTGCGGTCGGGCCGGCGGGGCCTTCGACCGGCTTTTCGTCGGCGACGAGCTGCACCAAGTAGCCGGAAACGAAGCGCGCGGCGATGCCGAGTTCGCGCAATACGCGCACGAGCAGCCAGCTCGAATCGCGACACGAGCCTTTGCCGAGTTCGAGTGTCTCCTCCGGCGACTGCACGCCGGGCTCCATGCGGATCACGTATTTGATCGCTTCGTAGACGGAGCGATTTACGTCGACCAAAAAGTCGACCGTGCGCTTCTCGGAGCGATCGATGGTCTTGATGAACGACTCGAACTCGGGGCCGACGGCCACCTTCACGAAGTACGGCTCGAGCTCGTGCGCGAGGTGCTTTTCGTAACTGAACGGCGAGTTCTCCGCGCTCGGTTCCAGGAAGAAATCGAACGGATTGTATGACTCGAGGTCGGCGACCAGATCCACGGTGACGCTAAAATGCTTCGTTTTCTCGGGGAAAACGATGCGCGCCAGGTAATTGCCCTGCGGATCTTGTTGCCAGTTGAGGAAGTGCTGCTTGGGTTCGATCAGGAGCGAGTAGCTATGAATCGGCGTGCGATTGTGCGGCGCGGGACGTAACCGCACGACCTGCGGCGAGAGCGTGACGGGGCGCTCGTAGTCGTAACGAGTTTTGTGGTGAAGTGCGATGCGGATAGCCACTTTGATTTGCTCAGAGCTGGAAGAAATGCGCGTGAATGGCGCTACCGATGTCGTTCAGTGCACCTTGCAAATCATCGACGTATTCATGAAGCCCTTCACTCATGACTTGATCGATCGTGACGTAGTCGAGCCGCGAGCGAAGCTGACCGAGGAGGCGCTCCGCTTCACAACGATAACTGCCGATGGGCGAACGCATGATGGCATGTAAGCTCTCTTGCGCCTGGCGCACGCAGTAAGAAATGGAACGCGGGAAGTTGTGATCGAGCAGTAGGAACTGAGCCACGTTCGAGGGTGACGTCACGTGGAACAGCTGCCGGTACATTTGCAGCGCGCTCGCCGAATTGAGCAGGGCCGTCCAGCCCAGTTGATCGATGGTGGTGCCGACGCCGTTGCCGGCGGGCAAAAGCAGGAAGTACTTCACGTCCAAAATACGCGAGGTTTTGTCGGCTCTTTCTAGCATCCGGCCCAGGCGCGCGAAGTGCCACGCTTCACCGCGCGTGAGCGTCGCGTCCGTCACGCCTTCGAAGTAGATGCCGGCGCGCTTCACGCGGAAGTAGAAATCATTCAGCTCCTCGGGCTCCACGTCCGGGCGCGCGGCTTGCACGACCATCAGGTAGAATTCGTTCAGCTCTTGCCACATCTCGCGCGAGATGATGTCCCGCACGGTGCGCGCATTTTCTCGCGCCGAGGCCACACTCGCCAAAATCGAATGCGGATACTCTTTGTCGAAGGTGAGAAACTGCGTCACCGACTGAGGCGTGGCTTTGCCATAGCGCTCCGCGAAGAGCTGCTGATCGCCGGTGATCATCACCAGGCTCTCCCAGCCGCTGCGCTGCTCGATGGGCGAGTCGAGCAGCAGGTTCATGTTCACGTCGATGAAACGCGCCACGTTCTCGGCGCGCTCCACGTAGCGGCTGGACCAATAGATCCCGTCGGCGACTCGGCTCAGCATCGGATTCCGGTGGTTTCCCTAGAGTGGATCATGAAGTTCGTTGCGACTGACTCTGTGACTGACTTTGCGACGACTGACTCTGCGACTGGCTTTGCGACGCGCTGGGGTTCGGATCTGCCAAAACCCAGGTATCTTTGCTGCCGCCACCCTGTGACGAATTGACGACGAGCGAGCCTTTTTTCAGGGCGACGCGAGTGAGGCCACCCGGCTGCACGTAAATATCTTCCCCGTACAGAACGTACGGGCGGAGATCGACGTGCCGGCTCTCGAACTGATCGCCGATGATGGTCGGCACGCGCGAGAGCGAAAGCGTGGGCTGCGCGATGTAACCGCGCGGGTTCTTGTTGATCCGCCCGGCAAAATCGATGCGTTCGTCCGGCGTGGAGTGTGGTCCGATCATCATGCCGTAGCCGCCCGCGCCGTCCGTCGCCTTGACCACGAGTTCGGGCAGATGATCGAGCACGTAAGCGCGGTCTTCCGGATCGCTGCACACGTAGGTGGGCACGTTCGGAATGATGGCTTCTTCGTCCAGGTAGTATTTGATGATGCGTTCGGCGTAACGATAGATGGCTTTGTCGTCGGCAACGCCCGTGCCCGGCGCGTTGGCGAGCGCGACCCGCCCGGCCAAGTACACCTCGATCACGCCCGGGATACCCAACAGCGAATCAGGCCGAAACACCAGTGGATCGAGAAAATCGTCGCCCACGCGGCGATAGATCACGTCGACGCGCGTCAGGCCTTCGGTCGTGCGCATGTGCACGTAGCCTTCACGCACCACCAGATCTTGCGGCTCGACCAGCTCCACGCCCATCTGCTGCGCGAGGAACGCGTGCTCGTAGTACGCGCTGTTGAAGCGCCCCGGCGTGAGCACCACCACGCGCGGGTCGTCCCGGCGATCGGAGGCCAAGAAGCGCAGTGTCTCCAGCAAACGCAGCGGATAGTCATCCACCGGGCGGATCGACATGGTCTCGAAAATGCGCGGGAAGGTGCGCTTCAAGATCTGGCGATTTTCGAGCACGTAGCTGACACCCGAGGGGCAACGCAGGTTGTCCTCCAAGACGTAGAACTCGCCGCCGCGATCGCGCACCAGATCGGTGCCCACGATGTGGCACCAGATCCCGCGGGGCGGTTTCAGGCCCACGCATTGAGGCCGGAAATCAGCGCAAGTTTTGACCAGCGCCTCGGGAACGACCTTGTCCTTGAGGATCTTTTGGTCGCCGTAGATGTCGCACAAGAACAAGTTCAGCGCTTCGATGCGTTGGCGGAGCCCGCGATCGATGCGTTCCCACTCGCGCGCCGAGACGATGCGCGGAATGACGTCGAACGGAAAGATGCGTTCGGCGCTGCCGCCGTCACCGTACAGGGTGAAGGTGATGCCCATGCTGAGCAGCGAGCGCTCGGC
>Ga0105245_10002771_pt1 | contig 15758 bp, 8 predicted proteins | sample KBSM54metaG_FD_81523 | JGI IMG/M metagenome (GOLD analysis project Ga0105245, IMG submission 81523) | Miscanthus rhizosphere microbial communities from Kellogg Biological Station, Michigan, USA - KBS M5-4 metaG | ecosystem: Host-associated > Plants > Roots > Rhizosphere > Soil | place: Michigan...
GCGGAGGCCTGGATCGTCATCACGGTGTCGCCCTTCGGGATGAAGCAGCCGCGAATCTCCGTGTCCTCCATAACGAGCCGTGAACTCGCCTGGATCGGCGCCACCCACCGCACCCCTTCCTCGAAGGCGGCGCGCCATTTGCCGTCCGCGCGCACGCCGTCGAGCTGATCGGGATTGGTGAGCAGGCCATAGAGGATCGTCAGCAGGGCGTCGCGCGGCTCGTTGATGCCGCCGCCGATCGCGATTTTTACATTGGCGATCATCTGGCTTTCCAGAATAGGAGTCTTCGCGTTCACCATGAAGGAGAGCGCTGAGGAATCCGGCTCGGCCCGTACGCGTTCGGCGTTGGCGCGGATACATTTGTCCATTTCCGCATTGGCGATGTCGGTCGCTTGGAAAGGCCCCGGCGTCCAGCCGAAATTGCCGGCACCGTCGATCAGCGTCTGCGACCATCGTTGCATGTCCTCATCGCTCGCGTCCGGAACGCCCATCGCATGCGCCAGCATCCGCGCGGCAAGCGGTCCTGCGAGAGCGGGAAAGAGATCGACAACCTCGCCGCGCGGCAGCCGGTCGAGATACGCCGCCGCCAGTTTCGCATATAGCGGCGCCCAGACGGATTCGATCGTCTTCGGCATCAGGGCCGGCATCATCGCCATGCGTTCGGTCCGATGCTCGTCGTGGTCCTTGCGCATCAGCGTATGCGCGAGAAAGGCGCGCTTCATGGGCGTGTTCGGATCGTTGGAGCTGAACAACGCCGCGTTGTCCTTCACGTATTTGGTGTCGGCGGCCTTGGTGAGGAACGTGCGGCCCACGGACTCGACGCGCAACACGGGCGCTTCGCGCCTCAGGCGCTTGTAGATCGGATAGGGATCCCGCGTGAGGTCCGCGATCGTGATTGTCTCGTCCAGGGGGGCCAAGGCGGCAGTCGACATGACGGGTGGTCCTGTTGCCAACGTGTCAGTATGAGCCAAGGTGCGGCAAGCGCAATGGGGCAGGCGCGAAACAGCGCAACCCCCGCGTCCGCCGTGCCGGCTAGCGCAAAGCGGGCACGCTCTACCTCCCTACCGGAACCGAATGCGAGAAGAATTCAAGACAAAGCCTGATCATACCGGGAGAAAATCCGCCATCGACAGAGACAATCACGCCGTTGAAGGTAATGCATGCGAGCGACGATAAGCTCCGTACGGATTTAAAGAAGAGGCTATCGCGCACACGGATTTCAAAAGGCCCGCGCGCTCGGGGACCTAGGCGCATGCGGGAGCGACCAGCGTCGAAGCGCCAGCCGGTTGGTAGGCCATCACTGACCGCCGGAGGCGAGCCCAAAAACCCGGGCCGGGTCAGGTCTGCAGCACCTGAAGATCCCAATCGATGTATTTTCAATATATTGTCTTAATAGTTGGCGGAGGGTCCGCCATGTTGTTTCTGTCGAGCCCGATAGGTAGTGCCGTTTTGCTTCACCTAAAGCGTCCGCAAGCAGAATGCCTGTGGTAACTTGATGATGATCATCGGGCATTCGCAGGCTGTAAAATGGCGATAGCGCACTATCTGCCGGTTGGCTCCAACTGGAGTGACGAAACATGGATCCATCGGTCACTGATTTCATCGCGAGGGAAGCGCGCTTTGGCGCCCGGAACTACGAGCCGCTCGGCGTCGTTCTGTCGCGCGGCGAGGGCGTCTTTGTTTGGGATACGCAGGGACATCGCTACCTCGATTGCCTCTCCGCCTATTCCGCGGTGAATCAGGGCCACTGCCATCCGAAGATCTTGGCCGCGATGGTGGAGCAGGCGGGCCGGCTGACACTGACGTCGCGCGCCTTTCACAACGACCAGCTGGCCCTCTTCTACGAAGAGATCGCGGCGCTGACCGGCTCCCACAAGGTGCTGCCAATGAACAGCGGCGCCGAAGCGGTGGAGAGTGCGATCAAGTCGGTGCGAAAATGGGGCTATGAGGTGAAGGGGGTGCCGGACGGGCAGGCCGAGATCATCGTCTGCGCCGATAATTTTCACGGCCGCACCCTTGGCATCATCGGCTTCAGCACCGAGCCGGCCGCACGTGACCATTTCGGTCCGTTCGCGGCGGGCTTCAAGATCATTGCCTTCGGCGATGCCACGGCGCTGAAGAGGGCAATCACGCCCAACACGGTCGCCTTTTTGGTCGAACCGATTCAGGGAGAAGCGGGCGTCGTTATCCCACCGTCAGATTACTTTACAGCAGTGCGCCAACTCTGCACTGCGCACGACGTGATGCTGATTCTGGACGAGATCCAGACCGGGCTCGGCCGCACCGGCAAGCTGCTCGCGGAACAGCACGAGGGCATCGAGGCGGATGTCACGCTGCTTGGCAAGGCGTTGTCCGGCGGCTTTTACCCAGTGTCGGCCGTGCTTTCGAACAACTAGGTGCTCGGCACCTGAAACCTGGCCAGCACGGGTCGACCTTCGGCGGCAATCCGCTGGCCTGTGCGGTGGCTCGGGCCGCGCTACGCGTGCTGGTTGAGGAAGGGATGATCGAGAACGCAGCCGCCCAGGGCACCCGCTTTCTCGATGGCCTGAGCAGCATCCGCAGCAACACGATCCGGGAAGTGCGCGGACGCGGGCTGATGCTGGCCGTCGAGCTTCACCCGGAAGCAGGCGGTGCACGTCGCTACTGTCAGGGCCTGCAGGCCCGAGGCATCCTCGCCAAGGACACACATGGGCACACGATTCGCATCGCTCCGCCGCTTGTTATCTCCAGCGATCAGGTCGACTGGGCGCTGGAACAGATCGCCGCCACTTTGTGGCAGGATTTTTCGTGACTACTGACGACGCTGTGACTGCCGTCCTGATGTGCCGTTGATGTCATAGGATTGCGAGATGAACGGGCCGGTGTCGCAGCGGTCCCGGCCGCCACTTGTGCCGCGGCTATGCGAGGGTGCGAAAGGTCGCCTCGATATGCCGCGCGGCGCACCTTTAATCACTCGCTGCGAGCTGACTGTGGAGATACAAAATGCCTCATTTGATCATGAGCGATGACTACCGGTTTGGCCGTACGGCAAACGCGTCAGCGTGCCATTTCTGCGGCGTGGGTAGCCGACAAAATCATCATGCCGTTAGCCATTTCAACTTGGGCCACTGAGGTCGGACACAGGCCAGCTTTCCAAGAGAACGCGCAACGAAATCGCAACGAATTGGGTGAAACGACCGTGAACAAAACGTGACGAGAACACCCTCAAGGACTAGAAAAATCAACAACTTAGAAGATATTCACTGCGTTCGGGACGCAGGAGGCAAATCGTAACTTGAGCTGAATCCCAGCGATCAATCGCACGCGGACGGCAGGTCAGCAGACGGTTGGATTTTTCGCTGTAAGCCATTGATCCGTAATGATCGGATTTTGGCTTAGTTGGAAAAATTCTCTTGAGAAATCAACGCTAGCAGCGTGTCTCTTAATCAGCGGGTCCCAGGTTCGAGCCCTGGTGCGCCCACCAAGCCTTTCAAGGACTTAGCGGATATTGTCAGCTCCTAACCTGACGCCGTTTACACCACCGTTTACAGTTTTGTTCTCGCTTCGAGCTTCAGCACCGCCGCCTTGGCAAGCTGAATGTCGCGACCGAGATAGGTGCGCATCAAGAATGGCCTCGACGTCCTTCAATGAGTGGCCGGTCACGGCCGCGATCTGCGGCACGCTGGCGCCCGCAATGGCCAAGCGGACCACCGCCGTGCCTCGCAGGTCATGAAAAGTGAGGCCGGTGACGCCGGCACGATCGCAGGCCTTTCCCCAGGACGTACGAAACCCGTCTGACGTCCACGGCCTAATGTCTGTTTTGGCTTAGCGAATGCGTTTGCCTGCGCCCTTAGCTTCTGCCGATCAAGCTAAATCAGACTGGAGTCGGTTGGCTGACTAGTAAGGTTTGGTCGCAAAGCTTATCAGTTACTGTTGCGTTCCTTCTAAGGATCAAGATCTCCGCACTGGTGGAGATCAACACTCGATTTTGGGCGTTGCGTCTTGGTCTAACTGGCTCGCGATCATTCGCAAGCGTCGCGCAACCAGCGCTGTGATGCCTCCCTGAATGCGAACGAAATAGTCCGTGTAATAATTGTGAAGTTCCGATTGGTAGTGATGCGCCCACTGCCAAGCTTTGCCCATGGCGTTCACGATACGGCCATTCTGATGCCGGGCCATCCACGATACGGGCAAACAAGCCGCGGCAAACACGAGGGAATGCAGCAATGTCCGCTGTTGAGGTGCCGGCTCAACCGGCCGACGCAACACAGGCGTTGCATCTCTCTGCTGGGGTTTCAAATTGCAAGGTCTCACGTGGTCGTTCGTTGAGCTGACGAGCCACGTCCTCACCGCTATCGGCCAGAATCTGCGTCGCGTCCTCGCCCAGCAGAAGGCTTTGCTGCACTCAATCCTGCTTGCCCTATGCTGGGCTTTCGCCTCGCGCCAGCACTCAAACCGGCCTTCTTAACGGACGACCACTTAGACCCGCTCTACAGGAACGGCGAATACGTATCCGACACCGCGCTCGGTCTGGATGACGCGCGGTGCGCGGGGGTTGCGTTCGAGCTTGCGGCGCAGGCGAAGAATCTGCACGTCGATGCTGCGGTCGAAGACATCCTCGTGAACGCGGGTCGCCTGCAACAGATGATCGCGACTAAGCGGCCGCAGTGGCGCTTCGAGAAAGGTGAGCAACATTGCATACTCACCGTTCGTCAATGCGACCTGTGCGCCGGCCGGGTCGGTGAGTCGGCGGCTCTTACGGTCGAGTTGCCAGCCCAAAAATCGAAGGCGGCCACGCTCGCGATCGCGCGGCGGCGGCATGCGTCCGACATTGAACCGTCGCAACACCGCGCGGACGCGCGCGAGCAGCTCGCGCAGATTGAATGGTTTCGTCAGATAATCGTCGGCACCGAGTTCCAGCCCAACCACCCGATCGATGTCTTCGCAGCGGTGACCAGTGATAATGATGACGGGCAACTCGGAGTTCAGCCGGACGTTCCTCAAGAGATCGAGTCCGTCGTCCAAGCCTAGCCGAAGATCGAGGATCACCAAATTCACCTCGGCGCCGCCAAGTTGATCGACCATCTCCTCACGATTAGATGCCAACAGGGTGTGGATGCTGTTCTCGAGAAAATATTCCAGGATCATGCGTTGTAAGGCGGGATCGTCCTCCACGACGAGGACGCACACCTGGTGATCGATGCTTCTGCGAAGGCCTGGGTCCTTCACCGATGAACCGCTCATCTCGCCAAGCCCTTTATTGATGTCGCGGAAGCACACCTATTACTGCACTATTGATTGGGCTGTCGCGCACGCTCAGCCAATAGCAAATCGCTGCACCTCGCGTAAGTGTGATGAACTCCCGGCGTTACGTTCGACCATCTGCGCTAGCGAACAGCGTCGCCTGTACGGCGCACCTGTCTGGAGGTCGATTCTCAAGGTTCTTATCCGAAAGGAGCGAAGGTTACGCGCCGAGAAAATAAAGCAAAAATCAAGATCGTATGGAGGGTTGTCAAAAGGCCGCCTTGAGGCGGAGGGGGCCATTTTGCGTGATATTCGCCGTTACTCAAATCGGGGTAAGCTCGGCGAAAGCGCTACCTTTCACCGCTCAAGGCGACTGATTTTTGGGCGATGTTGGCCGACTATGTCAGGCTTGCTCACGCATCGAAACAATTCGATTCCATAGTATCATCTCACCTCAAGAGGTGGAGCGAGTGGTCCAGCTCGACACTTAATGCATTTTGGTTCTACTGCAGTAGCATTGACTAGGCGCCTTTCAATCTCTTTCGATATCGGTGCACTCGGGGCTACGCGATGGGTTTTGGCGTGGGCATAGCGATAGGGCCAGGGGCTGTCGGAACCATTGGCCATGAAGGTCGGATTGAGTACACCGCGAATGGAAATGTCGTCAATCTGGCGTCACGGCTTTGCTGCGGGGTCGATGACACGCCGATGCGGGTGGATGCGGTTGTCGCCAATCGGGTGAAGCAGAGCATCGCGCCTGTATCCTTCGGAGGGCGGACCATCAAGGGCTACGATCATCCATTGCAGGTCTTTGCCACTGAGCGCATCGAGGGTGCAATTCGGTATCCCGATTGTGGATGGTGCCTCCCGTGATTGGTGCTGCAGATAGGCGCAGGATTGCGTATCTCCTGTTGGTCGTTTGCCTCAACGTCGTCTGGCCGGCTGCCGGTCAGTCGCCAATCCTCCCCGCCCGCGCCGGCCTCGAACCGATCACACCAATCCCTGCCGGTCGCGCGCAAGACTCACAGCGTCTGTTGCTCGGAGAACGATTGTTCAATGACCGGCGTCTGTCTCACGGTAACACGCACAGCTGTTCATCGTGCCATGATACAGAAACCAATGGCGCAAGTGCCAATGCCCACGACACCCCCGAAGGCCTACCCATGGCACTTAATACGCCCACCGTCTTCAATGTGAGTTTGAATTTTCGCCTGAACTGGGAAGGGAATTTCCGTACGCTGGAAGAAGGAGCCGAGCATACTCTTCGCAATCCCGCGATCATGGCGTCGAGCGCGGGCGAGGTCGCGAGCAAACTGCGTGCCGATCCAGAATTCGTGAGCCAATTCCGCAACGCTTACGGGCGGGGGCCCGACGCGGCTGCCGTACTGGATGCGATCGCGACCTACGAACGGTCCCTCGTTACGCCGGGCAGCCGCTTCGACCGGTGGCTAGCAGGCGAAGCCGACGCGATAACGCCGGAGGAGCTGTCCGGCTATCAGGTTTTCAAATCGCTCGGCTGCATCACTTGCCATCAAGGTGTCAACGTTGGCGGCAATCTGTTTCAGCGGCACGGCATTTTCCATCCACTCGGCTCGCCTGAGCCGGTGCTGGTCCGAGTCCCCAGCTTGCGAAACGTGGCAACCACTCCACCCTATTTCCACGACGGCAGCGCGCCAACGTTGCCGGAGGCTGTGAGGATGATGGGTATGGCCCAACTCGATCGCGTGCTGACCAAACCGCAAATCACCGCCATCGTCGCATTCCTCAACACGCTGACGGGCACCTACCGAGGTCAGTTGGTGCGACCAGCCAGTGCCACGTCGCGCGCGGGCCCCTCGTTCCGATGAGGAATTTACCTAGCGCCCTTGGGTTTTCGCTGCTGATCGCGCTGCTCACCTGGCTGTTGCTGCGCGGAATCGACACTAACGCACCAGCCTATGCAATGACACTGCGGGCCTTCGACGATTACGTGCTCGCCGAGGCCTCTCTCCATCGCGACGTCCTGCAGGCGCGCGCCGGGTTGCTTCGCGACTACGACAGCTTCGTCAGTGCAGCGCAGGCGATGAAAGACGCCGTCAACCGGCTCCGTTCCCACGCGCAGACCGAAGGTCTCGATGTAAGGCCGGTTGACCGGCTTGCGGCGGCGGTCGTGCAGCAGGAAGACCTGATGGAGCGTTTCAAGACCAGCAACGCACTCTTGCAGAATTCACTGTCCTACGTTGGACTCTTGAGTACAAGTCCGGCGTTCCGCGCCAACGACGCGCAACTCGCATCAGCAGCTGACGCTCTGGCGGCGGCCGTTCTCTATGTCTCGCGCGAGACATCAAACGACGCCCTTATCACGCTCAAGGAACGGATCGATCGGTTTGCTGAGCAAGCGGCCACGGTTGGGCCGGACGCGGAAGTCGCACGGGCGATGCTGGCGCACGCTCGTTTACTGTATGAACAGCTCCCGGCGATCGATGAAGCACTGAAGTCGTTCATTGCCGCGCCGAGCCGACAGCCCCTCGAAGAGACCCGCGCACTGTTTTCACGCCACCGGTCCATGGTTGAAGCAGTGGAGCATCGCTTTCGGCTGCTGCTGTACCTGGTCTCGCTGCTGCTACTTATCATGCTCTTGCTTCTCGGCCTGCGGCTGCGTGCCCGTGCCGGTGCACTGCGACGGCGCGCGGCATTTGAACATGTCATAGCGGAGAACTCGACACGGCTCATCAATTGCTCACCGGCCGAAACTGAGGCGCGGCTAAAGCAGGTGCTAGGCGAGTTCAGCCGGGCGATCGGCGCGGACCGCGCCTATGTAGTGCTGGATGAAAAGCCCCTTCGGTTGCACACATGGTCTGCCGACGGAAATGGGTTCCCGTCGGGCTGGCCTGATCAAGCGCTAACATTATCCGAGCAACTCGGTGCGACGGAGCCGGACAGCGTCACCGTTTCCGATGTCACAGCCTTGGCGGCCGGTCCATTGAAGGACACGTTGACGGCCGCCGGCGTGCGTGCCTGGGCATGCGTGCAGTTGACCCGACCGGGGCGGGTCCGAAGCATCATGGGTTTTGATGCCTTTCGGCCGGTTCGGACGAGGATGTTTCCGCTGTCAATCGTGCGGCTTGCCGGAGACGCGGTCGCTAATGCCATCGAACGCGAATTTCTTGAGCATGACAGGGCGAAACTCACGGCGCGATTGGAACGAGCTCGTCGCATGCAAATGGTCGGATTGCTGGCCAGCGGCATTGCGCATAACTTCAACAACATCATCGCCGCTATTCTCGGCTATTCGGAAATGGTCGAGCCACAGCTGATACGCGGAACCAAATCAGCACGGCATATCGAGGAGATACGCCAGGCGGCGCAGCGGGGGCGCGATCTGGTAGACAACATTCTCTCCTTCGGGCGTCGGACTGAAGCGCGTGTCCGGCCAGTGCAGGTACGCACTCTGCTTCAGGAGGCAGCCTCACTGCTGCGTGCCTCGTTACCAGCCGGCGTCGAGCTTGTCCTTGACGACGTCTCGATTGATGTCGCCGTATCGGGCGAGCCCGTGCAGCTGCAGCAGATCATCCTCAATCTGTGCACCAATGCCGCGCAAGCGATGGACGGCAGCGGTTGTATCCGCGTAACCGCGAAGCAAGAAGAGCTGGTCGCTCCGCTTCAAATGAGCGACGGCGATGTTTCGCCGGGCCACTATGTATGCATTGCTGTCAGCGACACCGGGCGCGGCTTTGATGCGCGCGTGGCGCGGCGAATGTTCGAGCCATTCTTCACGACTCGCTTCGCGGGAACCGGCCTCGGTCTCGCAACTGTTCGCGAAATTGTTCGTGATCACGATGGAGCCATTAACGTGCGGAGCCAACCCGGGCGCGGAAGCCGCTTTGAGGTATGGCTGCCGGCGGCGGCGGGTAGTATCGCGGTGGTCGGGGCGACGATGCTGCCTCTCGGGCGCGGCGAGACGGTTCTGATCGTCGAAAGTGAACCAGAACGTCTGCTACGGGACGAGGAAGAAGTGGCGGCGTTAGGATACGAACCTGTCGGCTTTGAGCACGCCGGCGATGCGCTTGCAGCGTGCCGTGCGGAGCCCGGTCGTTTCGACATCATCCTGATTAGTCAAGGGTTGCAAACCCGGGATGGATTGGATCTCGCCAAGGCCCTGCATCAGGTCGCGCCGATGCCGCCGGTGTTGCTTGCCGCCGCGTCGACCATCGACCTCAGCGTCAGCAGGCTGGCGGAAGCAGGAGTTTCCGAGGTGCTGCAATGGCCGCTGGCGAGCACCGAACTCGCCGCCGCGCTGGCGCTCTGCCTGCGAAAATCCGGCACGTTACAATTGTAACGCGAGCTGAAATTTTTCTGTAACGCCGGGCCGTCATCTCTGGAGCCAGGCCGCACATACGCGCGCCGTATTCCGGAGGAGACGATGGCTAGCAGGCAAGCTTTTTCGCCAAGCCCAAGCTTGGCTGCGACTGCAAGAGTACAAGCCCATGCGCCCGAAACCCGATCGGGTGTCGAGACGCGCAAGGCGATTTGCCGTGTCTTGCGGTATCGGCCTGATCGTTTCGCTGCTTTTGGCGACCTCCCGCCTGGACCTGAGTGCGGGATTTTTCTGACACCACGTCGCCTCCACTGATCACTGGCCGAATGTAACCGGCCAGGATCATTGAGGGCCACCAAAGTATCGGTACGAAACTCCAACCTGTCCATCCCCGAGAAGCGCATCCGCGCTGATCATCAACATTGAAGGACGACTACAATGGCTATCACGTCGATATTTTCCAACAATATTCTCACGGAGTTCGGTGATGCGACCGACAACAGCATCATCACGAGCCGCGATGCGGCCGGTAACATTCTCGTCAACGGCGGTGCGGTCCCGATCATGGGAGGTAATCCAACCGTTGCCAATACCGCCCTGATTCAGGTGTTCGGTCAGGCCGGCAACGACACGATTACATTAAATGAAGCGAATGGCGCGCTGCCCGCCGCGAATTTGTTTGGCGGCGACGGCAACGACACCATTACCGGCGGCTCGGGCAACGACATGCTGTTCGGACAGGCCGGCAACGACATTCTGCTCGGCAAGGGCGGCAACGATTTCCTGTTCGGCGGCGATGGCAACGATACGCTCACCGGCGGCGCCGGTGACGACCAGGTGTTCGGCCAGGCCGGCAACGATCGCATGATCTGGAATCCCGGCGATGGCAGCGATCTTCTTGAAGGCGGCGATGGCACCGACACCGCCGAAGTCAACGGCGGCAACGGCGCCGAACAGTTCACGCTCACCGCCAACGGCACGCGCGTGCGCTTCGATCGAGTCACGCCCGCTCCGTTCTTCCTCGATATCGGTACCACCGAGAACTTCGTGCTTAACATGAACGGCGGCGACGACACTTTCACCGCCGGCAACGGTCTCGCCAGCCTCATCACGGTTACCGTGGACGGCGGCGCCGGTAACGACACCATCACCGGCGGCGACGGCGCCGACCGGCTGCTCGGCGGCGATGGCAACGACCTCATCACCGGCGGCCGCGGCAATGATACCTTGCTCGGCGGCACCGGCAACGACACTTTCGTCTGGAATCCGGGTGATGGCAGCGACGCTGTCGAGGGCCAGGACGGGACCGACACGCTCCAGTTCAACGGCGCCAACATCACGATGGATCTCAACAGTGTCGAGCATATCAACTTCACGGCCCTCGGCGGCGCCGACACCATCACGGTTGGCGACCTGACCGGCACCGGCGTCACGCAGGTTGCGCTCGATCTCAGCGCGACGCCCGGCACGGGAACCGGCGACGGCTCAATCGACCACGTCACGGTCACCGGCACCGGCGGTAACGACCAGATCCAGGTAATAGGTTCTGGCAGTTCCGTGACGGTCAGCGGCCTGGCGGCGCAGGTTGCCATCACCGGGGCGGAAGCCGCCGACGTGCTGACGATCAGCGCCGGCAACGGCAACGACACTATCGATGCGGGTACCATGCCGGCCGGATCCATGAGCCTCGTTATCGATGGCGGTGCGGGCAACGACACCATCATCGGTAGCCACGGTGTCGACACCCTGATCGGCGGCGCCGGCAACGACACGGTGACTGGCGGCCAGGGCAATGACTCCGCCAACCTCGGCGACGGCAACGACACCTTCATCTGGAACCCCGGCGATGGCAGCGACATCGTCGAAGGCGGAGCCGGCACCGATACGCTGGTGTTCGACGGCGCTAACCTTGGCGAGCGCATCGATATCTCGGCCAATGGCGGCCGGGCGCTGCTGACTCGCGACATCGGTATTGTCACCATGGATCTCAACAGCGTCGAGCACATCCAGCTCAACACGCTGGGCGGCGCCGACACCGTCACGGTCGGCGATCTGACCGGCACCGGTGTGACGCAGGTGGCGATCGACCTTGGTGCCACTGGCGGTGGCGGTGACGCAGCCGCAGACACCGTGGTCGTCAACGGCACCGCCGCTAGCGACGCCATCAGCGTCGTCAACAGCGGTGGATCGCTGGTGGTCAGGGGCCTGGCGGAGCAGGTGACGATCGCAAACGCCGAAGCAGGGGATCAGCTGACGCTCAACGGCGGTGCCGGCAACGACACTATCGACACTTCGGCGATCGTGGCCGGCAAGGTCAAGCTCACGCTCAACGGTGGCGACGGCGATGACATCATCAGGGGCAGCCAGGGCGATGACCTCGTCAACGGCGGTCGCGGCAACGACGTTGCCCAGCTCGGCGCCGGCAACGACACCTTCGTTTGGAATCCGGGCGATGGCAGCGACACCGTTGAGGGCCAGGGCGGCAACGATACGCTGTTGTTCAACGGTGCGAACATCGACGAAAAAGTCGACATATCTGCCAACGGCAGCCGCGTGCGGTTCACGCGCGACGTCGCCAGCATCACCATGGACCTCAACGGCGTTGAGAATATCCAGTTCAACGCACTTGGCGGCGCCGACACCATTACGGTCAACGATCTGACCGGGACCAACGTCAACCAGGTCAATCTCGATCTGGGCGGCAATGACAACGCGGCCGATACCGTAATCCTCAACGCAACCAATGGCAATGACGTAATCTTGGTCTCCAGCAACAACGGCGTTGTCACGGTGACAGGTCTCGCCGAGACCGTGACGATCTCGAACTTCGACGCCAACGATCGCATCGTGATCCATGGTCTCGGCGGTGACGACGTCATCAGCGCGACGGGACTAGGGGCCGGCATCCTGCTCACTGCGGACGGCGGCGAAGGCAATGATGTCCTGATCGGTGGTCAAGGTGTTGACACCCTGCTTGGCGGTGTCGGCGACGACATCCTGATTGGCGGCTCCGCGCAGAACGTGCTCGACGGCGGACCTGGCGCCAACGTCGTGATCCCCGGCGTCCCACCTGCACCTGTCATCACGCCTGATCCGGTCCCTGCGCCCGATCCGGTCCCGCCGCCGCCGGCTCGGGTCGCGGCGCCCGATTCGGTTGTGCCCGGTCCGATCGCGGGCCCGGGTCCGGTCGTTAGGCCCGACCCCGTGGCTCCGCTTCCGCCGGTTGCCAGCCCGCCGACCTTGCCGAGCATGAGCGCGGCCTTGCTTGGTCAGTTCATGGCATCGAGCTTCGTTGCGGACGGTGAAGGTCACGGCGCGATGCCGATGTCTGATCCGCATGTGAACCAGCCGCCGTTGCTGGCGATGCCGCAGCACGCCTGAACGCAGCGTCACCCTGGAGAATGCAGATGACTACGGCGACCAGCAGCAACGGCAACGACTCGGGACTCGAGGCCCTCGTGACGTTACTGCATTTCCAGGGTGTTGCGGCGGATCGCGAACAGATCCGCCACCTGCTCGGAACCAACAAGATCGGCGCATTGGAGATTCTCCGGTGCGCCAAAGACTTCGGATTGAAGGCGCGAGCGTGCCGGACCAAATGGTCGCGGCTTGCCAAAACGCCATTGCCGGCGATCGCATGCCTGCGGGACGGCCGGTTCATGGTGGTTGCCAAAGCCAGTGGCGATGAAGTGCTGGTGCAGTCGCCGCAGGATTCCCGTCCCGCACTGATGTCGCGCGCCGAACTGCTTGACATCTGGGATGGCGGTTTGATCCTGTTGACGCGCCGGGCCGGTTTGTCCGACATCGGCCGCCGCTTCGACATCACCTGGTTTCTGGGCGCGATCCACAAATACCGGCGCCTGCTGGGCGAGGTGCTGCTGGCGTCGTTCTTCCTGCAATTGTTCGCGCTGGTCTCGCCTCTGTTTTTCCAGGTCGTCATCGACAAGGTGCTGGTGCACCGTTCGCTGAACACGCTCGATGTACTGGTCATCGGCCTCGTCGCGATCTCGATGTTCGAGACAGTTCTGGGTATCCTGCGCACCTATCTGTTCTCGCACACCACCAACCGCATCGACGTCGAACTCGGGGCGCGGCTGTTCAACCATTTGCTGGCGCTGCCGATGGCCTATTTTCAGGCGCGGCGTGTCGGCGATTCGGTGGCACGGGTGCGTGAACTGGAGAACATCCGCAATTTCCTCACCAGTTCTGCGCTCACGCTCGCCATCGACCTGCTTTTCACCTTCTTATTCCTGGCGGTGATGTTCGCCTATTCACCGCTCCTGACCTGGATCGTGCTCGGCTCGTTCCCGATCTACATCGCGATCTCGGCTGTCATGACACCGCTGTTCCGGCGGCGGCTCGATGAAAAATTCCGGCGCGGCGCCGAGAACCAGGCGTTCCTGGTCGAGAGCGTCACCGGGATCGAGACGCTCAAGGCGATGGCGGTCGAGCCCCAAATGCAGCGCCGCTGGGAAGAGCAACTCGCGGGCTATGTCGGCGCCAGCTTCCGCGTCCTGAGCCTCGGCAACACGGCAAGCCAGATGGTGCAGTTCGTCAGCAAGGTTGTCACCGCAGCTATCCTGTATTTCGGCGCGCGACTGGTGATCGACGGCGGCCTGTCGGTCGGCGAGCTCGTCGCCTTCAACATATTGTCCGGCAGGGTCAGTGCGCCTGTCCTGCGGCTTGCGCAGATCTGGCAGGACTTTCACCAGGCGCGGCTGTCGGTGCAACGGTTGGGCGACATCCTCAATACCACGGCTGAACCGACTCACGCGCTGGCGCGGGCGCGCCTGCCGTCGATCCGCGGCAATATTAGTTTCGACCACGTCACGTTTCGCTATCGCCTCAACGGGCGGGAAGTGCTGCACGACGTCAGCTTCGACGTGCCGGCCGGGCAGATGGTCGGCATTGTGGGACCTTCGGGGTCGGGCAAGAGCACCTTCGCCAAGCTGGTGCAGCGTCTCTATGTGCCTGAAAGCGGACGGGTCATGATCGACGGCATGGATCTCGCGCTGGCCGATCCCGCGTGGCTGCGTCGCCAGATCGGCGTAGTCTTGCAGGAAAACGTGCTGTTCAACCGCTCGGTGCGCGAAAACATCGCGCTGGCCGATCCGGCGATGCCGATGGAGCGCGTGATCGCGGCGGCAAAGCTCGCGGGAGCGCACGATTTTATCCTCGAACTGGATGAAGGCTACGACACGATTGTCGGCGAGCGGGGCTCGACGCTTTCCGGCGGCCAGCGCCAGCGCATTGCGATTGCCCGCGCCCTGATCTCGGATCCCCGCGTCCTGATCTTCGACGAGGCAACCAGTGCGCTGGACTATGAAAGCGAGCGCATCATCCAGCAGAACATGAAGGAGATCGCCAGGGGGCGCACGGTCCTGATCATCGCGCACCGGCTCTCGACGGTGCGGGCGGCAGACCGGATTGTCACGCTCGATCACGGCCGGCTGGTGGAGGATGGTACCCACGACGCGCTGATCAAAACCGGCGGGCGTTATGCGGCGTTGCACCGGTTGCAGGGAGGAATTTATGAAGTCGGTTAGCGGCGCGCTTCCCAAGAAGCGGACTGAAATCGTCGTCCCGTTCCGGCGCATCAATGAAAGGCGCGAATTCGCCTTTCTGCCGGCCGCGCTCGAGATCGTGGAGACACCGCCATCGCCGATCGGGCGGGCGATCGTAGCAATGATCGTCGTGCTGTTCTGCGTAGCGTTGGTCTGGTCGTGGTGGGGCACAATCGACATCGTGGCTTCGGCGACCGGGAAAATCGTACCGAGCGGGCGCACCAAGATCATCCAGCCGTTCGAGACCGGGGTGGTTCGCGCCATCCGGGTGCAGGACGGGCAGGCGGTCAAAGCCGGCGACGTGTTGGTCGAGCTCGATCCGACCGTGAATGCCGCGGAACGCGACCACCTCCAGAACGATCTGCTTGCCGAACAACTCAACGCCGCGCGGCTGCGCGCGGCGCTGGCGGTCGGCGATGATCATGCGGCCGACTTCGTAGCCCCTTCCGGTGCGGACCCGATCCTGGTCAGCACCCAGCGTCAGTTGTTGCTCAACCAGGTCACCGAGCATCGCGCCAAAATCGCCGCGCTCGCGCGTCAGCAGGCGCAGAAGGAAGCCGAACAGGCCACGACCGGGGCCACCATTCACAAGCTCGAGGCGATGATTCCGGTGGTCCAGCAACGGGTCGACATCCGGAAGACGCTGATGGAGAGGGAGCTGAGCTCGAAGATCA
>Ga0105245_10002773_pt1 | contig 15755 bp, 19 predicted proteins | sample KBSM54metaG_FD_81523 | JGI IMG/M metagenome (GOLD analysis project Ga0105245, IMG submission 81523) | Miscanthus rhizosphere microbial communities from Kellogg Biological Station, Michigan, USA - KBS M5-4 metaG | ecosystem: Host-associated > Plants > Roots > Rhizosphere > Soil | place...
GTCGACGACGCCGGTCGGTGTGTCGAGGTGGAGTACGTCGCCCCCTCGCAGTCCTTTGTCGCGGGCGAGGCCCTGCCCGATCAAGACCTCGCCCGCCTCGAACCGGTCGCGGTCCTTGCTGCCGTTCAACAGCTCGAAGGTGAGAAACGGGTGCTCGTAGGCAGAGACGCTGATGAGGTTTGTCGTGTCGTGACCCACGACCGCGCCCCCGAGACGGTCGACATGGTCGACGTTCGGCAGGTGCTCGATCGCGTCGATCACTGCCGGCGACAACTTCGCGTCGATGTTGAAGGTGTTGTTCGGCTCGAGGGTCGACACCGCGACGCCGTGCAGGTTCTTCGTAAGCCCGTCGGTGATGCCCTTGCGCACGCCAACCGTGTAACTCCCGGTGATGAACGCAACGCCGACGGCCATGCCGAGCGCGACCGCCATCACACCCGTGCGTCCCGGCTCTCGGATCAAGTTCGCCACTGCGAGCCGACCGGGTGCCCTGCTGCCGGCGAGGCGCCGGCCGACGAGTCGGAGGACGAGAGGAGCGAGCGCGGCGACGAGCATCGTGCAGCCGCCGACGGCCACGACGAACGCGATCGGCGCCAGCGTCGCCTGCCAAGGTTCGAGCGCGCCGTGGTTCTGCGCGACGACGCACCCCTCGAGTGCGACGACGACCACCGCCGCGAAGATGATCGCCCGTCGCGCGGTCGACTTCACCGCGGTCTCGTCGCGCAGGTCGCGGTTCGACAGTTCCGCCGCGATGTCGATACGACGAGCACGGCGCGCCGGCCTCCACGCGGCAAAGACGCCGACGACGATCCCGAGCAGCGCGGACAGCACGAACGTGCTCACCGGTGCGTGCACCGAGAGCGTGAAGCCTCCGGCGCGCTGGGTGAACGTGCTCAACGAGCTGGTGATCGGACCTGCGACCGCTATCCCGCCGAACGCGCCGAGCGTGCCGCCGGCGAGTCCGAGGAGCCCGGCTTCGACGAGCGTGCCGCCGACGATCACGCGAGACGTGCCGCCGAGCGCGCCGACGATGGCGATTTGGCGCCGGCGCTCCTCGACCGAGAGCGAGACGGTGTTGTAGACGAGCACCGCTCCGATCGCGAGACCGAGGATCGTCAGCAAGCTGAACAACGGAACGAACGAGATGAGCAGCACGCCGATGACCGGCGGCGGGTCGTCGGCTCCGAGCACGCCGTTGACCGGACCCACCGCCCGTTCGAGGTGCTGTTTGAGCGCGGCGAGATCGGTGCCCGGCTTCGGCTGTACGTAGATGACGTCGATCTGGTTCGGCCGCCCGAACAGTGCCTGCGCGCGGGTGATCGGCATCACGACGGCGCGTCCGTTGTTGAGCTGGTCCAGACCCGCCAGCGCGGGCGCACCGTCGAGCTGCAGCCGGCCGGTGTCGGTGCGCAACACGGCCCCCGGCCCCAGCGACCGCACGAGCGACTGGGACACGAACGGTGGAGAGGTGTCGGCCGCCGCGGTTGCGAGAGCAGCGTCGGTGCATCCGAAGGGGCCGACGATCGCTTCCACGCGACAGTCGACGCCGAACGCGAGCACGGGCGTCTCGTGTTGGTTCGCGTCCTCGGCGATGGTGATCGCCTGCACCATCGGGATGGCGACCGCGACGCCGTCGGTGCCGGCCACCGCATCGGTCACGCTCGGGTCGAGGCCGCCGCGGGATGTTGCGCCGATCACGCGCAGCGGTGTCGGCCCGGAAAGCTCGCGACCGTGGTCACGCACCGACGTGGTGATGCTCCCCACGACGATCACGAGCGAGATGGCAAGCGACACGCCGGCGGCGACGCTGACGGCCGCGATCAACGCGCGCAGCGGCTGCCGGCGCAGACGCCGCAGGGCAAGGATGCGGATGACCTTCACGTCACGCGTCTTCGAGCCGGCCGTCGCGCAGCGTGTGCACCCTCGGCGCTCGAGCCGCGACATCACGATCGTGCGTGACCATCACAAGTGCGGCCCCCGATTCCGCGACCTGCTCGGCGAGGAGTGCGAGCACTGCTTCGCTCGTGGCGGAGTCGAGGTTGCCCGTGGGTTCGTCGGCGAGGATGACGTCTGGCTTGGCGACCAAGGCCCGCGCGATCGCGGCTCGCTGCAACTCTCCGCCCGACAGCTCGCCGGGCAGATGCGAAGCGCGATGACCGATGCCGACGCGCTCGAGCAGTTCACTCGTGCGTCCGTTGGACTTTGCGCCGTCGAGCAGGAGCGGCAACTCGACGTTCTCGGTGACCGTGAGCGTCGGGATGAGATGGAAGAACTGGAACACGAAGCCGATCTCGCGACGTCGGAGCTTGGCCCGCTCCCCGATCGACAGCGTCGCGAGATCGCGATCGCCGAGCAGGATGCGACCGGAGTCGGGCTGATCGAGCCCGCCGGCGAGATGCAGGAGCGTGGACTTGCCCGACCCGCTCGGCCCGATCAACGCCACGAACTCGCCGGCGTCGATGTGTAAGTCGACACGATCGAGCGCGACGACCTCTTCGGCGCCGCGATGGAACCGTTTCGAGACGGCTTCGAACTGCAGCAGTGCCATCGACCCCCCAGTGGCTTCGGCTGCGGGCGACGTTAGTTGTGGGGGTTCAGTGTCTCACTGGTCGTTTGTCACTCGGCGGCGGGCGCCGCGGGCTCTTCCGCCACGGGAGCGAGCGCGGCGAGTTCGTCGCCTTCGATGCGTCGGAAAGCACGGCGTTCGAGCGTGCGGCTGAGGATCGCGACCTCGAGGTCGTCGGCGCTCAACGCCCGCTCTTCGCCGGACAGCGCGGCAACCGCGACGGTGATGCCCTCGCCGAGGTTCATGCCGTCGCGCCACGTGGCTTCGATGCGTTCGGTGATGGCGTCGGCCTCGCCACCGAGCACGCTGTAGTGGTCTTCGTCCATGACGGTGCCGTCGTAGAGGATGTGGAACAGCTGATCGGTCGAGCCGCCGTCGGGCGAGCCCACCTCGGCCACGAGGATCTCGACTTCGAGCGGCTTGATCTCGTGCGTGAAGACCTGGTTGAGGATCTGCGCGTACGCGTTCGCGAGACCGCGGGCGTCGACGTCTTCGCGACTGAACGAGTAGCCCTTGAGGTCGGCGTGACGCACACCGGCGATGCGTAACTGTTCGAACTCGCTGTAGCGGCCCACGCCCGCGAACGCGATGCGGTCGTAGATCTCGCTGACCTTGCGCAACGTGTTCGACGGGTTCTCGGCCACGATGAGGATGCCTTCGTCGTAGCGAACCGCGATGAGGGCGCGACCGCGGGCGATTCCCTTGCGCGCGTAGTCGGCGCGGTCTTTCATCACCTGTTCGGGGGCGACGTAGAACGGCATGCTCATCGGACATCACCTCCCCGCAGGGTCGGCGCGGTGCCGCTCGTGGTCGTGCTCTCCGTGGTCGACAGGCGGTCGACGAGGAGCCGGAACCGTTCGGCGATCTCGGGTTCGGTGACCTTCTCGAAGCCGCGATCGGTGATCGTGGCCATCGTCGGGTAGATCCCACGCACGAGGTCGGGGCCGCCGGTGGCGGAGTCTTCGTCGGCGGCGTTGAACAACGCAGAGATGGCGAGGTCGATCGTCTCTTCGCGGTTCAACGTGTCGCGGTAGCCGAGCTTGATGACCGTGCCAGCGTGCAAGCTGCCCGAGCCGGTCGTGGCGAAGTTCGTTTCTTCGTACCGACCGCCGGTGACGTCGTACTGGAACAGTCGCCCCTGCTTACGGCGCGTGTCGTAACCGGCGAACAGCGGGACGACCACGAGCCCTTGCATCGCGGCGGGCAGGTTGCTGCGCACCATGCCCGACAGCTGGTTGGCCTTGCCTTCGAGGCTGAGCTCGGAGCCCTCGACCTTCTCGTAGTGCTCGAGCTGGAGTTGGAAGAGCTTGACCATGTCCATCGCCGGACCGGCCGCGCCCGCGATCGCCACGCCGCTGTGCCGATCGGCGGCGTACACCTTGTCCATCGTGCGATGGCTGATGAGGTTGCCGCTCGTGGCGCGCCGGTCGCCGGCCATCACGACGCCGTCGACGTAGCGCACTGCGACGACGGTGGTGCCGTGCGTGATCTCGAGACGATCTTTGCTGTCGATCTCGGGAACGGGCGTGGCGCCGCCGGTGCGGCGCAGCAACTCAGCGAAGCTCGGCCCGGGATCGTCGGATGCCGAAAAGATCGGGAGCGTCATTGGCGCGGCAGGCTACCGGCTCGCGGACTCGAGGTAGTCCGCCGCGGCACGCAACCGTTCAGGGTCTTCGTCGAGCAGTCCGATGGCGTGATTGCATCGCTGGCACAGCACGCCCCGAATGCGTCCGGTGTTGTGATCGTGGTCGACATGCCAACCGTTTTCTCGCGCCGGCTCGCCGCCGCAGATGGCGCACTTGCCGTCCTGCTTCTCGAGCAGCGCATCGACATCATCCGCAGTGATGCCAAACGTGCGCCGGTAGTAGAGATCGCGCATCGCGCGCTTGCGCTCGGGTCGGTTGCGGTATTCGGCACGATAAGAGTCGTAGCGCTCACGGTTGTTGTCTCGCCATCGCTTGACCCGGGCCACAGCGTCGGCGCTGTCGTACTTCCTTCTGCGTTCAGCTTGGAAGCACGGCTTGCATTCGCCTCGATGTCCGTCCTTCATGCCGGAAGCACGGTAGAAGGCCTCGAACGGCTTCGTCTCTCCACAGATGCGGCATCGCTTCATCCCTCCATCATGCGGAGGGGGTGTGACACTGAAAGGCTCTTATGATACTGAAAGTTCGTGAACTTTCAGTATCATTGGCCGCCTTTCTGCACATATGATTTCACGAACTCTTCCGCATTGACCTCTAGCACCTCGTCGATTTCGTCCAACAAATCGTCGAGTTCGGCCTTGATCTTCTCGCCGGTTTCGCTCGCGGCCGGGGCCTCTTCGACGACCTCGTCCTGCTTCTGCGGCGCCGGCTTCTTCTTCTGTTCTCGCTCTGCCATCAGCAGATCACACTCCACATCTCAGGATCCCAGCCGCTCGAGGAGCTCGGCGGCCGACGAACACTCGTCGATCAACCTACCCACGTGTGCCTTGGTCCCACGCATCGGTTCCATCATCGGCACGCGCCGTAACGGATCACCACCGATGTCGAACACCAGTGAATCCCAGTTGGCGGCGACGATCTCGTCACCCCACCGCTGCAGGCACTTTCCGCGGAAGTACGCGCGGGTGTCGGCAGGTGGTTCCGAGATCGCGAAATCGATCTCCGCGTCGGTGCACAACTGCTCGAGACCGACGCGACCCGCGAGCCCCTTGTCGGCGCGGAGGTCGTGGTACTGCAGGTCCATCGCGGCGAGCTTGGCGTCGTCCCACGCCAACCCGTGGCGCTCTCGGTAGCCGTCGATGAGGCGATACTTCGCGACCCAGTCGAGCTGGCTCGCGAGCGTCAGCGGATCCATCTCGAGCCCCGTGAGCACCGACTCCCAATAGCGCACGATCTCGCGCCCTTGTTCGTCGCCGCCGACGCACTCGTAGCCGACTTCTTCGCCGTACTTCTTGGCGCGGTCGAACAACTCCCACTGCACTTCGAGCGCGGTGACGGTCGAGCCGTCGACCAACTCGAGCGGGCGCCGCAGCGACAAGTCGTAGGACACGCGTCGCAGCGTCTGCACCGGAGCGGTGAACACGAACTCGCGCGGCAAGAACTCGTCTTCGATCATCGACAGCACCAACGCGGTGGTGCCGAGCTTCAGGAACGTCGCGACCTCTGACAGGTTCGCGTCGCCCACGATCACGTGCAGGCGCCGGTACTTCTGCGCGTCGGCGTGCGGCTCGTCGCGCGTGTTGACAATCGGCCGCTTCAGCGTGGTCTCGAGGCCGACCTCTTCCTCGAAGAAGTCGGCGCGCTGTGAGAGTTGGAACGGCACCTCGTCGATCGGCACACCGCTGGCTTCGGAACCCACCTTGCCGGCGCCGCAGTAGATCTGCCGCGTGATGAAGTGCGGCATGACATGTGCAACGACGCGACCGAAGGGCACGGCGCGGTCCATCAGGTAGTTCTCGTGGCAGCCGTAGCTGTTGCCCTTGCGATCGGAGTTGTTCTTGTAGACGACGATCTCTTGCCCAGGCGGCAACGTGCGATTGGCCGCCGTCATCGATCGCTGCAGGATCTTCTCCGCGGCGCGGTCGTAGACCACCGTCGTGCGCGGGTCGGCGCACTCCGGGGTCGACAACTCGGGGTGCGCGTGATCGACGTAGTACCGCGCCCCGTTGGTGAGCACCGCGTTGACGAGGTGCGTCTCGATCTCGGGCGCCATCGTGCCCTCCGGCGCGAACCCGCGGGCGTCGTTGCCCGGTGACTCGTCTTCGAAATCCCACCCGACCTTCGGCGTTCCCGGCGACGCGGCGGTGCGCGTGAGGTCGTTCACATACGCGTTGATGAGCACGCTCGACGCCGCGATCGGGTTCGAATCCGCGGCACCCCGGATGAGGATGCCGAACTCGGTCTCGATGCCGAGAACCTTGCGAATTGCCACTGCTTCGACGTTACCGGCCGTCGGGCTGCGAGTCCCACCAAGCAGTGACTTCCCGCAGTATCGGGACGGGCGCGGCGGACTCGATGCGGAGGACTTCCACGGGACCGCCGAACTGGTGCGCCCGCTTCTCCACCTCGTCAACAGACGTGATCGACGCGGGCGTTTCGACGATCAACACCGGACACCGCACGTTCTCGCGCAACAGACGAGTGAAGGGCTCGAGCCACACCCGGGGATAGCCGACGTGGTCAGGTGCCTCGAACTTGGCTCGCAACCACACGTTCTGGCGCGCGACCTGTTCCTCAGGCGTCGTCCACGCGCCCCCGAGGCCGTCGACGAGCACCAACCCGCCGACCCATCCGGCCAGCGCGAACGTCTCGGCCGCGAGTGAGTGCTCACCGCACCCGATGATGATCGGAGCGCGCCCGCGCCACGCGTCCATCTGCTCGAGCAACAGCCACACGATGTCGGTGCGGTCGCCGGTCGCGCCCTCGAGGGTGAGATCCGGCACGACCGCGTCCCCCGACCACGCCGGCACTGCGTCGCTCCACGCGGCACCGTCGTCGCCCACGTCGCGCACCACGAGGAGCGGGTTCACCGTCCGACCTCGCGAACGAACGCTTCGATCGACTGCATCGTCGTGTCGGGGTCCTCGATGTGGACGTAGTGACCGGTGCCGGGCACATGCACGACCCGCGCATCAGGGAAGTTCGCGATCCGACGCAGCAGCTCGTCACCGTGGACTTCGTTCCACGTGTCCGGTTCGTCGCCCGTCAGCACCAGCACCGGACAGCGCACGAGCCGGTGCTGCGCCAGCAGTTGCTCGTACCCGAATGGTGACGGCAGGTCGATCGTCAAGATCGGATCGGACTTCCACACTCTGCCGCCCCCAGGACCACGACTCGACCCGTGCTCCGCGAGATGCAACAGCCACGGACGCGGCAGCCGCACGTTGACCTTGCCGCGCTGATCGGCCATCGCTGCGACCGACTCCCATTCGCGCGGGTCACGGCCAAGGATTCGCAGCGCGCGCTCGAGGTTCTCGCTCATCGCGCTCGAAGGATCGTCGGGGTCCACCATCACCTCGGCCGGCGGACCGAGCCCGTCGATGTTCACCACCCACCGCACCAGCTCGGGAAACGCGCCCGCGAGCGTCAACGCCTGCCCGCCGCCCATCGAATGCGCCACGACGCCCACCGGCGCGCCGAGCTCGCGAGCCAGCAGCGCGAAGTCGAGCACCTGCGTCATCCAGGTCGTCCCCGACGTGAGGCGACCGCTGTCGCCGTGCCCACGCGCGTCGACGGCGACCGCGTGATAGCCGAGCGCAGCGACACGCGGCGCGAGCTCGTCGTACATCCGCCCGTGATCGAACCCGCCGTGCAGGAACAACACCACCGGGCGCGACGCGTCACCCCATTGCCAGACGCGCAACGTCGTGCGATTCACATCGATGAAGAGCGCTCGCTCGGGGTCCACCAGCGACATCGCGGCGAGTCTTACGGGCGCCGCGCGCCGGAGCGCAACCAGTTACAGGTATTGGCCGGTCGCGACACGCTCGATGGAGCGGCCGCCGGTGACCTCTTCGTCTTCCTTCTTGATGAGCGTGCGCACGTAGACGATGCGCTCGCCCTTCTTGCCGGAGATCTTCGCCCAGTCGTCGGGGTTCGTTGTGTTCGGCAGGTCTTCGTGTTCCTTGAACTCCTGCGCGATCGACGCGATGAGATCGCTCGTGCGGATGCCGGGCGGCTCACCCGAGATCTGACGCTTGATCGCGAGCTTCTTCGCGCGACGCACGATGTTCTCGATCATGGCGCCCGACGAGAAGTCCTTGAAGTACATGACTTCCTTGTCGCCGTTCTGATACGTGACCTCGAGGAAGCGGTTCTTCTCGTCGTCGGAGTACATCGCCTCGACGGTCGTCTCGATCATCGACTGCACGGCCTTGGCCGCATCGCCGCCGCCGAGCGACGCCACTTCGCCCGAGTCGAGCGGCAGGTCGACGGTGAGATAACGGCTGAAGATCTGCGCGGCCGACCGCTCATCGGGGCGCTCGATCTTGATCTTCACGTCGAGGCGACCGGGCCGCAGGATGGCGGGATCGATGAGGTCTTCGCGGTTCGAAGCGCCGATCACGATCACGTTCTTCAACGTTTCGACGCCGTCGATCTCCGCGAGCAACTGCGGCACGATCGTCGACTCCATGTCGGAGCTGATGCCGGTGCCGCGGGTGCGGAACATGGAGTCCATCTCGTCGAAGAAGACGATGACAGGCCAGCCCTCTTCCGACTTCTCACGAGCGCGCTGGAACACGAGCCGGATCTGACGCTCGGTCTCACCGACGTACTTGTTCAGGAGCTCGGGGCCCTTGATGTTGAGGAAGTAGCTCCGCGCGGCCTTGTCGCCCGAGACTTCGGCGACCTTCTTGGCGAGCGAGTTGGCGACCGCCTTCGCGATCAACGTCTTGCCACAGCCGGGAGGGCCGTAGAGCAGGATGCCCTTCGGAGCCGGGAGCTTGTACTCCTTGAACAGCTCGTGGTGCACGAACGGCAGCTCGACTGCATCCGCGATCTGCTCGATCTGACTGTCGAGACCACCGACGTCGTCGTAGGAGATGTCGGGCACCTCTTCGAGGACGAGCTCTTCGACCTCGGGACGCGGCAACTTCTCGAGCAACAGCCCTGAGCGGACGTCCATCAGCAACGTGTCGCCCGAGCGGATCTTCTGGCCGATGAGGCTGTCGGCCAGTTCGGCGACGCGCTCCTCGTCGGCCCGACCGACGATCAGCGCACGGGCGCCATCGTCGAGCAGCTCTTTGAGCGTGACCACTTCACCCGTCAACTCACCGGACCGGGCGAGCACGACGTTGAGCGACTCGTTGAGCACGACCTCGGCACCGCGCGCGAGCTCTTCGTCTTCGAGCTCGGGGTGCAGCGACACGCGCATCTTGCGGCCGCCGGAGTACACGTCGACCGTGCCGTCGTCGTTGCGGCCGAGCAACGTGCCGTAGGCCGACGGCGGTCTCGTCAGCTTGTCGACCTCTTCGCGCAGCGCAGCAATGTGCTCGCGCGCCTCACGCAGCGTGTACGTGAGCTTCTCGTTCTGCGACACCGCCTGGGCCAATTGGCCCTTTGTCTCGAGCAGGCGCTCCTCGAGCGTGCGCACCCGCTTGGGCGCATCCTGCAACCGGCGCCGAAGAGAGATCACTTCTTCCTCGAGCACCTTGGACTGCTCGCGGAGTTGTGCCATCTCGGTCTCGTAAGCGCCGAGTCGCCGCTCGTACTCGGACTGGTTGACGGGGACCACCTCCTACGTTGGGGGTCGCGGGCGACGATACATCGTGCATCCGCGAACCTGCGCGCTCCTCCGCCAAGTGTGCCGAAAGTTCCACCGGCCGATTCCGGGTTTATTGCGACCGCCGAGTTAGAGTGGCGATGAAGTCCGGCAGTAATGTCACCCGCCGGCCGACGATTCCTAGCAAGCGGCAGTTTCCGAGAGAGGACGCCTCAGCATCATGAAGGTCTGGATCGACCAGGATCTCTGCACCGGCGATGGTCTCTGCGAAGAGATCGCGCCCGACGTGTTCACACTTCTCGACGACGGCCTCGCCTACGTGAAGGAAGGCGACAAGATCTACGCCACGGCGAAGGGCAACGCCCAAGGTGCCGAAGGCCTCGCTGTCGTCCCCGCTGGGCAAGAAGAAGCCGTCATCGAATCCGCCGAGGAATGCCCCGGCGAATGCATCTTCATCGAAGTTGACTGACCCCCTGCGACGGGGCCTCAGCACACCTTCAGGTCGACGCACACCAGGTTGACGGGGATCGCTATCGCGATTCCTTCGGCGCCGAACTCCACGGCCTTTGCCTCGGTGATCCCGATCACCTCGCCGAGCGAGTTCAACAGCGGCCCACCGCTGTTGCCGGGGCTCACCGGCGCCGAGAACTGGATGAAGTTCAGCGCGTTGACCGGTCGCAGGGCCGACACCGTCCCGGTCGTCACGCTGCCGCCGAGACCGAGCGGCGAGCCGACCACGAGAACGGCTTCGCCGGGCCGAGGGGTCTCGTTGCTCTCCTTCAACGCCGGGATGTCCGCGCTGACATCGACCAACGCGAGGTCGACGTCGGGGAGCGCCTGTTCGATCGTGCCCGTCAGCGGCCGTCCCTGATCTTGGAACACGGTGACCGACGTGTCGCCCTTCTCCCACGCGTCGGCGATCACGTGGTAGTTCGTCACGAACTTCGCGGTGACGTGATCGCTTGCCGCGACCCACGCCGATCCGAGTGAGCCCTCCGCGGTCTGAATCGTGTACACCGACGGTTGCACACGAGTCGAGATCGCAGTCGGGTCCGCGGCCGCTTGCGCGTCGAGTTGGGAGTGCACCGACTGCTGATCGTCTTGCACGTTCTTCACGGTGCCGTCGAGGGTCGCGATTCGCGCGTCGGCGTCGGCGCGTGCGTTGCGCTCGTCTTTGAGCTTGCCGTCGAGACTCGAGACCTTGGTGATCAAGTACCCCGATGCGAGCAGCGAGATGATCAGCAGAGCAATGCCGACGGCGAGGAACGTCTGCGTGCGATCAAGCGGTGTCGTCGGCTTTGCCGGCGCCGGCGCGATCGTCGCCGGGGCGGTCGTCACGGGAGCGTCACCCAGCAGGGTCGGCGCGCTCGGATTCACCGCGGGAGGCGTCTCCGTGGCCGAAGTGCGCCGGGTGCCACACAGGCCACAGGCGCCCATCACGAACGGCTGCCCACAGCGAGGGCACCGCTCGGCTCGAGTCGTGGTCGTGGTCTCGTCGCTCATTCGATACACGGTCCTGTGCTCACGGCGTCGGTCCCCGCACTCGCCAGCACGGGGCGTACCTCATCGAGCGTGAGTGCATACGCCACATTCGGCTGGTCGGGCGAGATCGCGAACGCTACGCCCTCGACGGTCCCTGTCGGATCGATCAACGCCCCGCCTGAGTCGCCGGGCGCGAGGTCGCTGCTCAAGATGAAGATGTGGCGCGTCGTGCGGCCCTGGTCGTAGATGTCGAACCCGCGGGCGCTGGTGTCGTCGCCCACCTTGAATGGGCTCAACGTGAGCGGCCCGCCGAGTGGATGCCCGAACACCGCGCCCACTCCCCCGACGCCGAACTTGCCGGTGCCAAGCGGCAACGGCGGCGCATCGATGTTCGGCACGTGCAGGATCGCAACGTCACGATCGGGGTCGAATGCAACGACGGTGGCGTCGAGCACGGCGCCCTTCGGATGCGTGATCACCGTGGGGTGCTTACTGCCAGCGACGACATGCGCGTTGGTGACGATGAGCCCGTCGCCGATCACGACGCCGCTGCCGTCTTGGATACGCGAGCACGCGGGCGCCTCGACCTTCACCGTCGACCGCGCGATCTGATCCGCCTGCTCCTTGGTCAACCCGCTCTCGGCCGGCGGCGGTCCGAGGTCAGGCGCGGGGCCGAACCCTTCGAACACGCGCGGGCCCAGCACGCGGCGCAGCGCTTGCGTCGTATCGGGTGCTTCGGGGAAGTGATCGAGGATGAACCCCGCGATCCGAGAGTCACGCGCTTGTTCCGCTGGCCACGTCGGTGTTTGCGACAGCGTCGGCAACAGGAACCAGAACGCGACGAGCACACCGATCGCTCCGGCGATCGAGCCACCGACCCGGTCGACCGTCACGACCTGCTGCGTGCGCAAGACCGTTCGCAACCGCGCGCCGACCAGCAGGCCGAGCACCTGGCCGATGATGGCCCCCGAGAAGAGGATCACCATCCCGAGCAGGAGCAGCCGCTGCGGGTCCTCCTCCGAACGCCCGAGCGCGGGAACGACTCGGGTCGCGACGTAGATGCCGATCCCCATGCCGATCCACGACGCGGCGCGGGCGACGAAGCCGAGACGCCAGCCACCGACACCGGCGACGATGGCCAGCACGACAACGATCAGATCAAGGCTGTCCACGCAGTCGTCAGCCTGCGAGAAGGCGAGCCGCTGTCAGGAATCCCGTGTGAGCCACCATGCGATGGTCAGGGCGCACCGACTGCCCTTCGATGTGCCATGAGCGGTGGAGCACCTCGAGCGTCTCGGCCATCGTGAACCGGCTCTCGGCCAGCGTCTCGCGCAGCGTGACGGCTTGCGTGATCGACGGCGTGTACGCCACAAAAATGCCGCCAGGACGCAGCCCTCGCTCCGCATGCTTCACCACCTGCCACGGTTCCGGCAGATCGAGCACGACGCGATCGAGGTCGGTCTCGTCGATGCCGTCGTAACAGTTGCGCAGCTCGACGCGATAACGCGCCGCGAAGTCGTCGCCGAGAAAGCTGTGCACGTTGGCGTTCGCTCGATCGGCGAACTCGTCGCGCAGCTCGTAGCCGACGATGTCGGCGCCCGCTCGCAGCATCGCCATCGACAGCGCGCCCGAACCGACGCCCGACTCCAACACGCGAACACCGGGATGGATGTCGGCCAGCAGCAAGAGCGGCCCGAGATCCTTCGGGTAGATCACCTGCGCGCCGCGCGGCATCTTGAGCACGAAGTCGCTCAGCGTGGGGCGGAACGCCGTGAATCGAGAGCCGCGAGACGAACGGAACGTCGAACCCTCGTCGGAGCCGATCAGCTCCGCGTGCGCGATCACGCCGGTGTGCGAATGGAATTCGCCCGACTCGGTGAGCGTGATGAGGTAGCGGCGTTCCTTGCCATCGATCAACAGCACCTTGTCGCCCACGGCGAACTTCGCCTTCGACGACGTCATCGACGTTCCCGCAGCACGACGGGCTCATACCCGCTCGACCGGTCGACGAGCTTGCAGAACGCGCACAGCTCACCGGTCGTCGGCGCACCACAGTTCGTGCACGGAATGAGGTCGCGCTGCTCGTCTTCGGCCTCGCCGACGAATCGCTCTGACGCGCGCTTGAGGAACCCGAAGTAGAAGTCGTGCTTCGACCCCGGCGACTCGGCCTCGATCGCGTTGAGCGCTTCCTTGTAGCCGAGGTGCTTGTTGCCCGCGGCCATCGGGCACTCCTCGACGATGTAGTCGATGCCGGCGAGCACGCAGTACGCGGCCATCTCGCGCTCACCCAAGCGCACGAGCGGCTTCACCTTGCGCGGGAACCCGTTGCGCTCTGGCAAGACCGGGAGCTGACGGCCGAGGTAGTCGGTCTGCCAACGCAGCACGTTGCCGAACAACACGGCGCACTCGTCGTCGAGGTTGTGTCCGGTGGCGACGACGTCGTAGCCGTGCTCGCGCGCCGCTTCGTCGAAGAGATGACGCTTCGAGAGCCCACACGCCGAGCAGGGCACGCGGTTCGTGGCCTTCGCTGCGGTGGGGATGTCGAAGCCGAAGTCGTTGCGCAGGCTGACCTCGTGGAGCTTCCATCCGCGTTCGTTCGCGAACGCTCGCGCGTACTGGGTCGACTCGTCGGAGTACTCGCCGATGCCGAGCCCGATCACGAATCCGTCGGCCTCGTAGCCCAGTTCACGCAAGATGTGCCAGCACGCGAGCGAGTCCTTGCCTCCGCTCACCGCGACGAGCACGCGCTCGCCCGGCTTCAGCATGTCGAATTGGTCGATGGCCTTGGCCACCTGGTCGCGGCACATGCGCAGGAAATGGTCGCGGCAGTAGTTGGCGTTCTGGCGCCGAACGTCGATCACCGCTGGGCCGCGACACACACGACACTTCACGCGGCGCCGCCGGAGATCACGGGACGGATCTCGATGGTCTGCGTGTCGTCGAGCATCGCATCACCGGGGATCAGCTCGTCGCCTTGGATGACGAGCACCGATTCCCGGTTGAGTTCGAGACGGTTCAGCAGCGCGATAACGCTGATCGGTCCTGCGATCTCGAGCTCTCGGCGCGGGTTGCGCAGCAGGACCTTCACCGCCACAGCCTAGGAGGGGCTGGGGGACGCTCCTAAGTCAGTGATGAGCACGCTCTCGCCCGGCTTGAGCGTCAACCGCTCGACCACGGGCTTGGGCTTCATGACCTTGCGCACCGTCTGCGCGGTGAAGATCACGGCCCAGACCGTGAGCCATCGGCGGTTGCCGCCGAGCACGCCCTTGCTCAGGCCGCGCCCGCGCAGGTTCTTGACGAGCTTTGCGATCACAAACGACGGACCTCGACCACCGTCGAGCGTCGCTTCCCGCGGCGCCGGCCGAGGAAGTACGCCACGCCGACGACCGCGACAGCAGCCACCGCACCGACCACCATCGCGTACGACTTCGCGGAGTCGCCAGCCGACGTCACCTCACCCTGGAGCTCGCGGAACTTCGTCTCGAGGTCGCGCCTCGTGATCTCCTTCGGCAACGCGTTCATCGGTCACTCCTCTTCGGCTTGATGCGAGTCACGGCGATCCCGATGAGCACGCCCAGCAGTACGAGCGCCGCGAGGTACGGCACCCAATTCCAGTTGCCGCTCAGATGGTCATCGGTGTGCGTCTGCAGCACGCGCAGGCCGGCGAGCGTCACCATGATGATCCCGGCGGAACCGAGGATCGCCGCGCCCATGCCGGCGAGCACGAACCGGCCGAGCCCCTTGAGTGGCTCGACGGTCTCCTGCTTGCCGTAGGACACCAACATCTCCCACAGCTCGCTCAAGACCTGTGGGATCGACTTCTCCTCTTCCGGCACCGGGCTCCTCGCTATCCCATTTGCAGACGAGCGGCAAGGTAGTCGCTCTCTTCGGTGAGCAACGTGTCCAGAAGCCGCAAACGGTCGTCTGGGCCGTCAGCGAGCAGGACCTTCTGCTGATCGGCCGGACCGAGCGGCGCCACCGCCGCCACCTGGAACGACCCGAGCGACGGCTCGTCGGCGAGCTCGATGGTCGCGTCGACGGCAGGCTCGGCCAGCTCCGCCTTCAAGGCGAGCACGCGTCGCAACCGACCGACGACCCCGGCATACGCATCGGCGAGGTCGATGCCCGCATCGAGGTCGTCCCAGTCCTCGACCTCGGCGCGCGGGTAGGGATCGTCGGGCAGCCACTCGCGCACGCGGATGCGTCGGGTACCGACGGCGCCGACCACCCAGCGGCCGTCGTCGAGCTCCGCCGCCTCGATGATGCGGGCGACGGTGCCGACCGAGGTGCGCACGTCGTCACCGCCGACCTCGCTCCCCCGCTCGATGAGCACCACACCGAACTCGCGGTCGCCGTCGAGGCAATGGCGCGCGAGCGTGCGATAGCGCGGCTCGAAGATGTGCAGCGGCAGGAAGATGCTCGGGAACAACACCGACCCGAGCGGGAACATCGGCAGTTCGCTCATCGGCGAGCGGTCACGTCTTCGGTCCGAGCTTCGCGA
>Ga0105245_10002778_pt1 | contig 15736 bp, 18 predicted proteins | sample KBSM54metaG_FD_81523 | JGI IMG/M metagenome (GOLD analysis project Ga0105245, IMG submission 81523) | Miscanthus rhizosphere microbial communities from Kellogg Biological Station, Michigan, USA - KBS M5-4 metaG | ecosystem: Host-associated > Plants > Roots > Rhizosphere > Soil | place...
CCGCGACGGCGAACCGGAGGGCCTCCTCGTCGGAGCGCTGCTCGAGCCGCGCCGCGATGAAGCCGGCAAGCAGGACGTCGCCCGAGCCGACCGCCGAGACCGGGTCGATCCGCGGTGCCAGCACCCGATACCGACGCGGCTCGCGCTCGGCGCGGAGCAGCGCCCAGCAGCCGGACTCACGCGTGATCAGGACGTTGCGCGCACCGACTTCCGCGATCGCCTCGAGCCCGCCGAGGAAGTCGTCGTCGTCGTGGAACTCCTGGCCGACGAGCGCTTCGGCCTCGCGCTCGTTCGGCGAGACGAGGAACGGCTCGGCCTGCGCGCCCAGGCGCAGAGCCTCGCCCGCGGAGTCCAGCACGGTCAGGACGCCGCGCCGGTTGAGCTCGCGGATCGCCTCCGCGTAGAAGCCGTCCTCGATGCCGCGCGGAAGCGAGCCGGCGAAGATCACGTAGTCGGCGCCACGCGAGAGGTAGACGAGCTTCTCGAGCAGCATCTCGAGCTCGTGCGGCTGAACGCGCGGGCCCCACTCGTTCACCTCGGTGTAGGTGCCTCCGGCCGGGTCGACGATCGCGGTCGAGGTGCGCGAGTCCTCCTCGATCCGGACGAAGTCGTTCAGGATCGCCTCGGCGGTCAGGTCCTCGACGATGCGCGTGCCGTTGCCGCCGCCCGCGAGCCCGGTGGCCACGACGGGAACGCCGAGCCGTTTCAGGGCCCGGGCGATGTTGATCCCCTTGCCGCCGGCCAGCGTCATGCCCTCGCTCGCCCGGTGGCGCTGGCCGCGCTGGAAGTTCGGGACGGTCAGCGTCCGGTCGATCGCCGCGTTCATCGTCACCGTGACGATCATGAGAACCAGCCGAGCACGTGATGGAGGGTACGCCCCGCGTACCACCCGGCGCGGCCGCCGAGCCCCGGCCGCGTGACCGAGCGTGCGGCCACCAGCGGAACCACGCCGAGCAGACGTCCCTCCTGGTAGATCCGGACCTGGCCGAGGGACTGTCCCCGGGACACGGGCAGGCTGGCCGTGTCCCGGTAGACGACCCGCCTGACGAGCGGCCGGTCGACGCGCGCCACCAGCCGGAACGAGCGGGCGGCGACGAGCGCGACCGGGTGGCGGCCGTAACCCAGCTTCGCCTCGGCGTACCGGCGGCCGCGCACGACCGGGCGCACGTGCGTGTAGTGCGCGAACCCCCAGTCGAGCAGCTTCGCGAGGTCGCGGTTGCGGGTCGAGCGGTCGGGGCTGCCGATCAGGGTCGCGTAGATCGAGACTCCTCCGCGGCGCGCGGCCGCGACCTGGTTCCAGCCGGCCTCGGACGTGTGGCCCGTCTTCACGCCGAAGATCCCCGGGTAGCTGTAGAGAAGGTCGTTCCAGGTGTGCAGGGCGCGGCCGCCGGGGAGCGTGGCCGCGCGCTGGCGCACGATCTGGCGGATTGCCGGCCGGTGCATCAGCAGCCGCGCGAGGAAGGTGACGTCGCGGGCGCTGGAGACGTGACCGGGAGCGTCGAGGCCGTCGGGCCTGACGTAGTGCGACGAGCGGAGCCCCAGTCGCCGGGCACGGGCGTTCATCATCGCGACGAACCGCGTCTCGCTTCCGTGGCCGACGTACGAGGCAAGCGCGTCGGCCGCGTCGTTCGCGCTCGCGACCAGAGCCGCGTCGAGCAACTGGCGCACGGTCAGCTTCTCGCCCGCGACGAGTCCCGCGGACGACTCGCCGACGGCGGCCGCCTGGGGGTCGACGGTCACGACGTCGGTCAGCTTCGCGTGCTCGAGCGTCAGCAGGACGGTCATCAGCTTCGTGAGGCTGGCGATGGGAACGCGAGCTCGCGCGCGGTGCGCGAGGAGGACTTCACCGGTCACGCCGTTCTCGACGAGCCACTCGCGGCCGCTCACCTGCGGCGGCGGCGGGCCGGCGGCAAGCGCGGGCACCGAAAGTGCGAGTGCCGCGGCGGCAACGACAACTGCCCTCACGGGGGCGCGATTCTACCGGCCTCAGCGAATCCGGATCCGCTGGCCGACCCGCAGCGCATTCGGGTCGACCCGAGGGTTGAGCACCAGGAGCGCGTCGACGGTCGTGTCGTACCGCAGCGCGACGTCCGACAGCGTCTGGCCGGCGCGCAGCTTGTAGAAACGGCGCTGCCGGCGCGGAACCGTGCGCGCCTGCGTCGTGACCTTCGTCGCGGTCGTGCCGGTCACCGCCGTGGAGTCCGACTGCAGGCCGGAGCGGACGAGCAGGACGGCGATCGTGACGGCGAGCAGGAAGACGATCGGCGCTCCGTACCGCTTGGCCTCGGCCCCCCAGCCGCGCGCCACCGCTACCAGCCCGAGACGGCCCAGACCTCGCGGCGGAGGCGGGCAGCTTCCAGTGCGGCCGCGGTGCGCCAGTCCTCGCCGCTCGAGCGGAAGGCGTAGAGGACGCTGCGCGATGCGCTCACGAGCGCGCTCGCCGGGCCGCTCGTGAAAGCCCTCGCGAGGTCGGCGGGCGACCCGCCCTGCGCCCCGACGCCGGGAAGCAGCATGACCGCCTGCGGCATCAGGCGCCTCGCCTCGCCGACGGCGCGCGGATGCGTGGCGCCGACGACCGCGCCGACGCTGGAGAGGCCGCGGCTCCCGACGACCTCTTCCCCGAGCTCGTGGATCATGCGGGCCAGGTGGTGCCACAGCGGCCGGCCGTCGGAGAGGACGAGCCCCTGCACGTCGGCACCGCCCTCGTTCGACGTGTTGAGGACGCAGAAGATGCCGGCCCCGTGCCGGCGGCTCGCCGCGAGGTACGGATCGAGCGAGTCGCGGCCGAGGTACACGTTGACCGTCATGGCGTCCGCCACCGGCGGCTCGTCGCCACGCGCTTCGAGGTAGGCCGCGGCGTAGGCGCGCGAGGTCGAGCCGATGTCGCCGCGCTTGCCGTCCGCGAGCACCAGCAGCCCCGCAGAGCGTGCGTAGGCGCAGGCGTCCTCGAAGGCGCGCATCCCGTCCGAGCCGAGCGCCTCGAAGAACGCGAGCTGCGGCTTGACGGCGACGACGTGCGGCGCGACCGAGTCGACGATCCCGCGGCAGAAGCGCGCGCAGCCCTCGGCGGCGCCCGCCCGGTCGAAGTGCGGGTCTCCGACGAGCTCGACCGGCAGCAGGTCGGGACGCGGATCGAGGCCGACGACGAGCTGGGAACGCTTCCGCTCGACCGCCTCGGCGAGCCGGTCGGCGAAAAGCGAAGTGGCCAGGGCCGGCTCTGCGCTCACGTCGTACAGACGTTAGCGCGACCTGCGGAAAGCAGGAGGGCCGCTGGTGGCGGCCCTCCCGGCAAACCTGAGCTGAGCTCGCGCGGCGCTAACCGCCGCCGCCGCCGCCGCTCTTGACGGCCTGCTTCAGCGTGCTGCCCGCAGAGAACTTCGGCACCGTCGCCGCAGGGATCGTCACCTTCTGGCTCGGGTTGCGCGGATTGACGCCCTGCCGCTCCTTTCGGTGCTGGGTCGAGAACTTCCCGAAGCCGGTGAAGTTGATCTCGCCGCCGCTGGTGAGGACATCGCTGATCGAGTCCAGAACTGCGTCGAGGGCATCCGCGGCCTCGCGCCTCGACATGTTCCCTTTCGATGCCACGCGATCCACGAACTCTTGTTTCGTCACGTCCGCTCCTCTCCTAGCTTCCCGGTTGCTTGTCAACCTGCTTGTTCAACCGATGCAGGACCCTAACACGTGTATTCATTCGGCTCAACCATGCGGGTTTGCGGCACTTTTTCCTGCTTCCGCAAGGTCGGAAACTCGAAACAACGGCACGAGCCGCACGCCAAGGCGGGCCAGAGCGTCGCTTCCGCCTTCCTCGCGGTCGACCACGCAGACAGCATGACGGACGGTCAGGTCGGCATCGCGCAGCGCCTCGACGGCACCGGCGGCGGCCCCGCCCGAGGTGACCACGTCCTCGACGAGGCAGACGAGCTCACCCGCCTCGGAGACGCCCTCCAGCCGGTTGTCCGTGCCGTAGCCCTTCGGCTCCTTGCGGACGATCAGGAACGGCAGGCCGGACGCGAGCGAGGCAGAGGCCGCGAGCGCGACCGCCCCCAGTTCCGGGCCCGCGAGACGAACCGCGTCGGGCTCCGCCGCGCGAACCGCATCCGCGAGCGCCTCGCCGAGCGGCGCCAGCAGCTCGGGCCTCGTCTCGAACCGGTACTTGTCGAGGTAGTACGACGAGCGCCGGCCCGAGCGCAGGACGAAATCACCCTCGAGATAGGCGTGCTCGCGCAGCGCCGCCGCCAGCTCGGCGCGCTCCACTAGCGGGCTGTCGCGAGAAGCTCGCGGGCCGGCGAAAGCAGCTGCTCGTCGACGAGCGAGAGCATCGTCCCGTCGGCGAAGTAGAGCTCGGCGCGCTCACGGCTGTGCGCTGCGCGGCGCCGGAAGATGATCGCAGCGGCCGCCGAGGCGACCGCGAGCAGGAAGCCCGTCAGGAAGCTACGAGCTTTCATCCGCCTTCTTTCGCGGACGCGGCTTGCGCTTGGGCTTCGGCTTCGCTTCCTCTTCACCGAGGCCGCGCAGGCAGCTCTTGAGGTCGTAGAAGACGAGCCCGACGGTCGGCTCGGCCCGCGTCGTCGCCGTGATCACGCGGTCAGCGTCTGCGACCAGGAACACGCTCCCGCCGCGAAGGGCGACGTCGAGCTGCACGAGCTCCGCGCCGTCGGCCTCCGCCTTGTGCTCCTCGGCCGCGCGCAGCAGCTCGAGCGCGGAGCCCGCGAGCCGCCCGGCCCGTTCGTCGTCGAGCGTCGAGGCGAGCACGGTGCCCTCGCGGTCGAGCACGACTGCGGTCTCGATCTGGGTCGAGATCTCGGTCAGATCCTTGAGCGCCTCGGCCGTGGGCATCGCGGTCTGACGGTACCACGCCCCATACTCAGGCCATGCGGTGGCTGCCGCAGCCTCTGGGGAAGTTCTTCGACGACCGCGGGCCTCACCTCGCCGCGATGATCGCGTACTTCGCGCTGCTCTCGTTCGTGCCCCTGTTGTTCCTGATGGTGTCGCTGCTCGGGCTCTCCGGGCGGCCGGACGAGGCGAGCTTCCTCGTCCACGAGCTGAAGCGCGCATTTCCGAACAGCTCCGTCGCGAGCATCGTGCATGCCGTAGACGCGATCCGAGAGCACGCGACCGCGCTCGGGATCGTGGGCGCCGCTGCGCTCATTTGGGCTTCGCTCTCGCTCTTCAGCGTGCTCGAGTCGGCGATGAACATCGTCTACGGACAGCCGAACCGCTCCTTCCTGCGCGGAAAGCTGCTCGCGGTCGCGCTGATGGTGCTCTCGCTCGTGACGCTCTTCGTCGGCCTGCTGGTCGGCTCGTTCGGCTTCGACCTGGTCAAGCGCTACGCGAGCTGGCTGGCCGGCGACGCGTACGTCGCCTACGGCGTCTCGGTCGCGGTCTCGCTTCTCGCGGTCTTTCTCTTCCTCGTGGCCGTCTACTACTTCCTGACGAACGTCGAGCACACCCTCACGGACGTCCTGCCGGGCGCGGTGTTCTCTGCGGTCGCGCTCGAGGCGAGCTTCCAGGTGCTGCCGCTCTACGTGCGCTTCTCGGACAACGTCGTCGCCCTCAAGGTGTTCGGCGGGCCCGCGCTTCTGCTGGTGTGGATGTACTTCATGGCGAACGTGCTGGTCTTCGGCGCCGAGGTGAACTGGTGGCTGGCCGACCGCCGCCGGGCCGAGGCCGACGAGATTGCGGCGGGGCTCGCCTAGCGGCCGACGATCAGGCCGATCCGCGCGCCGTCGCGGAGGATGCTTCCGGCCAGGCGGGCCTGGAAGAGCACGGTCTCCGACGCGTGCCGCGCCGAGATCCGGCGGATGGTGCCACCACGGCAGCGGCTGCGGGCCAGCTTGCGCTCGGCGGCTGGAAGTTGCATCCCGATGACTCTCGGGACGACGCACCGCGGCGAGGCAAGGACGAGGCTCTGGGTGCCTCCGGCCGCAATCGCCGTGACTCCGACGAGGCGGCTCGGGACATTGCACGCGCCGGGATTCCGGTCGAGATCGCAGCCCCAGGCGACGACCGTGCCGTTCCTTCTCAGGGCGAGGCTGTGCCAGGCGCCGGCGGCGATCGCCGTAACGTGCGTGAGCCCATCAGGCACGGTGCACTGGCCGTAGTCGTACAAGGCGCACCCCCACGCGACGACGGTGCCATCGCGCCTCAAGGCAAGGCTGTGATCCTGGCCCGCGGCGATGGCGGTGACGCCTGTCAGGCCGGGAGGTACGTCACATGGGGCGGCCGGCCGTCGTTCACAGCCCCACGCCACGACCGTCCCGTCGCTCTTCAGAGCGAGGCTCTGGTACTCGCCTGCCGCGACGGCCGTGACTCCACCCAGCCCGACAGGCACCTTGCACTGGCCCGCACTCACGTCCAGGGGGTGACATCCCCATGCGACCACGGTGCCGTCAGACCGGAGGGCGAGGCTGTGGTAGGTGCCTGCCGCCACCGCGACGACACCGGTGAGCCCGTTCGGGACCGCGCACTGATCGAAGTTGCTGCGGCAGCCCCAGGCGACGACCGTGCCGTTGGAGCGGAGCGCGAGGCTGTGGTAGGTGCCGGCTGAGATCGCCGTGACGTGAGAGAGGCCGAACGGGACGTCGCATTGCCAGTTGTCGGAGCCCTCCTCGTTCGTGAGGCACCCCCAGGCGGCGACGGTCCCGTTGCGCCGCAGGGCCAGGCTGTGGGACTCGCCGGCCGAGATGGCGAGCACGCCCGAGAGGCCGCGGGGCACGTCACACTGACCATGGTCGAAGTGACGGCAGCCCCACGCGATGGGCGTCGCCCTCTGGGACGGCTGCGCGGACGCCACCGCGCTCAGGAGCCCGGCGCTCAGCGCCGCCAGCGCGAGGAGTCGCAGGCGCGGGCTGTTCATCTCGTGCCGGGATTGTCCTCCCCGCCGTCGACTTTGGCAACAAGCGCCTTTGCCGCCCGCGCCCGGTGCGAGTTCTCCGCCTTCCACGCGTTGCCGATCTCCGCGACCGTCTGCTCCTCGCCGTCGGGGATGAAGACGGGGTCGTAGCCGAAGCCCTCGGAGCCCCGCGGCTCGCGGGCAATCCGCCCTTCCAGGATCCCTGTTCCGCGAAGCTCTTCACCATCCGGGCCGAGCAGAACGAGCTCGCAGACGTAACGCGCGCGGCGGTCGGGCTCGTCGCCGAGGTCGCGCAGCAGCCGTGCGACCGCGCGCATGCCCTCGTCCTTGCCGTAGCGGGCGGAGCGGACTCCCGGCCCGCCGCCGAGCGCGGCGACCTCGATACCCGAGTCCTCGCCGAGGAACGACGCGCCAGGCGGGCCGGCTTGCAGCCCGTGCAGAGCCTTTCCGCGCGCGTTCTCGTAGTAGCTCGCCTCGCCCTCCGGCGGGTAGTCGTCGGAGTCGAGCGCCTCGAGCTCCCAGGGCAGGACGGCCGAGAGCTCACGCAGCTTGTTCTCGTTGCGCGAGCAGAGGTAGATCAGTCGGACCAGCGGATCTCCAGCACATGCTCGAGATCGGAGAGCTGCGCGACGATCTTGGGCGCGTCGGCCTGCGGCGGAAGCGTCACGTCCAGGATCACGTTGCGACGGTCGGCCTCGTGGCTGACCTCGAGCGACTGCAGGCGCGCGCCGACGTGCTCGAGCGCGTCGATCAGCGGCGCCGGGCTTTCCCCGGCCGGGAGCTGGGCCAGGAGCCGGTTCGTCTCCGGCCGGTACCGGGTCGTCGCCTTGAAGGCGAGAATCCGCAGCGGCCACAGCGAGATCAGCACGAGCGCAGTCGTGATCACTGCCGCCGAGTAGTAGCCCGCGCCGGTCGTCAGCCCGATCGCGGCGACGACCCAGAGCGTCGCGGCGGTCGTCAGGCCGCGCACCGAGAGCCCCTGACGGATGATGGCGCCCGCGCCGAGGAAGCCGATCCCGGTCACGATCTGCGCCGCGATCCGGGTGGGGTCGGTGCGTACGAGCGCGCCGCCTTCCACGAGGAAATCGCGGAAGCCGTACGCCGACGCGATCGTGAACAGCGCCGAGCCGAGCGAGACGAGCAGGTGCGTCCGCAGGCCGGCCTCGCGCTCTCGCAACTCCCGTTCGAGCCCGACCGCGGCGCCGAGTGCCGCAGCCAGCGCCAGGCGCAGCAGCGCCTCCTGCCACGAGAGCGACGGGACGCTAGCCGCCAGCAGCATCCAACGCGTCCTTCTGCGCCTCCCCGATCCGCTCGATCCCGGCGGCGGCGAGGTCGAGGAGCGCGTCGAGCCCGTCCCTGTCGAACGGCGCGCGCTCGGCGGTCGCCTGCACCTCGACGAGCCTGCCCTCGCCGGTCATGACGACGTTGAGGTCGACCTCCGCGCTCGAGTCCTCCACGTAGTCGAGGTCGAGCAGGCGCTCACCGTCGACGATCCCGAGCGAGACCGCTGCGACCGAGTCGGTCAGCACGCGGCTCAGCCCGGCGCGGCCGAGGGCGCGAGCGGCGGCCACATACGCCCCGGAGATCGCGGCGCAGCGCGTGCCGCCGTCGGCCTGGAGGACGTCGCAGTCGAGCCAGAGCGTCCGCTCGCCGAGCGCCTCGAAGTCCGTGACCGCGCGGATCGCGCGGCCGATCAAGCGCTGGATCTCGACCGTGCGGCCTTTCTGCTTGCCCGCGCTCGCCTCGCGCTGAGAGCGCTCGCCCGTCGACGCGGGCAGCATCGAGTACTCGGCCGTGAGCCAGCCGCGGCCCGAGTCGCGCAGCCAGCGAGGCACGCCCTCGTCGAGCGAGGCCGTGCAGAGAACGCGCGTCTTCCCCTGCGAGTAGAGGACGGCGCCCATCGGCTGCTCGAGGTAGTCGACCTGGATCTCGAGCGGCCGCAGCTCATCCGGGCGCCTGCCCTCTCTCAAGCTACGGCCTCCAGGTCGGCAACGGCCACCTGCTCGATCTCGCCGAGCGGAAGCTGCAGGAAACGCTCGCCGAGCTCGCGGAACGCCGACGGCTCGCCGGTGGTCAGGAACCGGTACACGCCCTCGCGGCTCGGCTCGTTCTCGATGCCCTTGCGCGCCAGGGTCTCGGCGACCTCGCGCGCGGTCTCCTCAGCCGAGAAGACGAGGGTCACGTCGCGCCCGAACACGCGCTGGAAGATCGGCCGGATCAGCGGATAGTGCGTGCAGCCGAGGATGACGGTGTCGACGCCGGCCTCCTTGAGCGGGGCGGCGTACTCGCGCACGGCCTCGGTCGTCTGCGCCGAGAACGGGTCGTCGCTCTCGATCAGCGGGACGAGCCGCGGGCAGGCGACCGGGATCAGCTCGGCGCCGGCGTCGAGGTCGTGGACGAGCCTCGCGTAGCGGCCCGCCTCGACCGTCGCCTGCGTTGCGAGCAGGCCGATCTTGCGGTTGCGCGTCGCCTGCACGGCCGCATGCGCCTCGGGCGTGATCACGCCGACGACGGGCACCTGCAGCTCCTCCTGCAACTGCGGGAGCGCCGCCGAGGTGGCCGCGTTGCATGCGACGAGCACGAGCTTCACGTCCTGCGCCTCCAGGAACACGCCGATCTCGTGGGCGAAGCGGCGGATCTCCTCGAGCGGCCGCGGGCCGTACGGCAGGCGCGCGTGGTCGCCGAGGTAGGTGAAGTCCTCGTGGGGCATGGTGACGAGGCACTCGTGCAGGACGGTCAGCCCGCCCACGCCCGAGTCGAAGACGCCGACGGGCCGCGGATCCATTCCCGCGATTCTAGGAGTACCCTTCCTACGTGGGTCGGCGGGTTGTCGTAGTTCTCTGCGCAGGGTTGCTCGTGCTGGTCGGCGCCGGCCGCGCGTCGGCATTCGCGAGGCAAGACCTGCCGCCTCTGCCGATGAGCGACCAGGTGGAGATCGCTACGACGCTCTACACGCCCGACGCGCCGGGCACGCACCCCGCGATCGTCATGTTCCACGGGCTCGGCGGCAAGCGACAGGACCTGGACGCGATCGCGAGCCGCTTCGCCTCGAGCTTCGTCGTCCTCACGGTCGACATGCGCGGCCACGGCCAGTCGCAGGGCCTCGTCTCCGTCGACGGGCCGCGCGAGATCCAGGACGTGCGCGAGATCTACGCCTTTGTCGCGGCGCTGCCGAGCGTCGACCACACGGCGATCGGCGCCTGGGGCCTGTCTCTCGGCGGCGGCGCGGTGCTGCGCTCCCTGGTCGAAGGCGTCCCGTGGGCCGCAGTCGAGACGGCGGAGACCTGGACCGACCTCTACAGCGCGCTCGCGCCACAGAACCTGTCCAAGTCCGGCGCGATCTACCAGCTGCTCAACGCCGTTCCCCCCGAGCGCCTCGACCCGTCGGTGAAGGCGATCGAGCAGGACGCGATCGAGAGCAAGAACCTCCCCGCGCTCCACGCGTTCACCGCGGCGCGCTCGAGCCGGCCGCTGCTCTCGCAGGTGCACACACCCGTCCTGTTGGCCCAGGGTCGCCGCGACTTCGCCTTCGACATCGACCAGGCGACGGCGGGCTACCGCCTGCTGAAAGGCCCGAAACAGCTGCTGGTCGGCGACTTCGGCCACTCGCCGTCGACGTTCCCCGGCCCGGACTTCGACGCGCTCGTCGCCGCGGACATGAGCTGGTTCATCCGCTGGCTCCTGCACACGCCGCTTCGCCCCTATTCGCCGATCGCTCTCTCGCCGGACCCCTGGCGCGGAAAGTTGCGGCCGTACAAGACACTTCCCGCGACGCTGGGCGCACACGTTTCCTTCGGGGGGACGAACACCGTCACCGGCGTGGCCAAGGCGGTCCGCTCGACCGGCCGCACGCACGCGGCCCTCGAAACCTTCGGCGGCGGCCGGTTGCACCTCACTGCGCGGCTCTCCGGCGGTTGGGAGCGGCTCGTGGCGGTGCTGACCGCCACCACGCGGAAGCACAAGACGATCGTCGTCAGCGAGGGCGGGGTGAATACGACCGGCCTGAGCGGCCGGCGCAACCTGACGATCCGGCTGATCTCCGACGCGACGCTGATCCCGAGCGGCTCGCGGCTGACGCTGACGCTGGCGTCGAGCTCGATGGCGCAGGACCCGGGGAACCTGCTCTACCTCGACCTCCCGCAGCCGCCTGGCGCCAAAGTCCGGATCGGGCCCGCGCGGCTCGACCTCCCCGTCCTGCGAAAGCGGATCTCCAGATGAAGCGTGCCGCCCTCGTCGTCGCCGTCGCGCTCGGTCTGGCGGTCCCCGCGGCGTCGAGCCCAACCGGGACGCCCGGCGTCACGCCGACGCAGATCCTGATCGGCGGCACCGTCCCGCTCAGCGGCCAGGCCTCCGCGTTCGGCGCGGTCGGCCCCGCCGCGAACGCGTACTTCAAGTACGTGAACGCCCACGGCGGCGTCAACGGGCGGAAGATCAAGTACCTCTATCGCGACGACGGCTACGACCCCGCCCGCACGCTCGAAGAGACGCGCCGCCTCGTCGAGCAGGACAAGGTCTTCGCGATCTTCAACACCGTCGGCACCGAGCACACGCTCGCCATCCGCGGCTACCTGAACGCGCTCGGCGTCCCCGAGGTCTTCGCCGGCACCGGCGCCGCCAAGGTCGGCCGCGGCCACAAGCAGTACAGGTGGACGATGGGCTATCTCCCGAGCTTCGAAGGCGAGGGCGCGATCTACGGTCACTACGTGGTCAAGCACCGGCCGAAGGCGAGGATCGCGGTGCTCTACGAGGACAGCGACTACGGCAAGGACCTCCTGCGCGGGCTCAAGCGCGGACTCGGCAAGCACGCCGGGCAGATCGTCTCGACCGCCTCCTACGAGGTCACCGACAGCGGCGTCCAGTCGCAGGTCGCGCACCTCCGCGCATCGCACGCGGACACGTTCATGCTCTTCGCGCTGCCCACCTTCGCGATCTCGGCGTTCGTGAACGCCTACAAGCTCGGCTGGCACCCGCGCTTCTTCGTCAGCGCCGTCTCGATCGAGCCGTCGATCATGGCGGTCGCGCGGCGCAACACCGGCGGAAGGGAGACGAACGGCGCGCTCAGCTTCGCCTTCGTGAAGGACCCGACCTCGCCGGCGTGGAAGAAGGACAAGGCCGTGGCGCTCTACAAGAAGATCCTCAAGCGCTACGACCCGGGCGGGCGAGTGAACGACGTCTACAACTGGTACGGGATGACCGTCGCGTTCTCGATGGTGGACGCGCTCAAGCACGCGGGCCGCAACCTCACCCGCGCGAGCCTCCTCCGGGCGGCCACGCACATGAACGAGCGCAACAATCCGTTCCTGTTGCCGGGCGTCTCGGTCAAGACCAGCCCGACCAACTATTTCCCGATCGCGAAGGCGCGGATGGTGCGCTACCAGAAGACGCTGTGGGTGCTCTTCGGACCGCTGGTGACGCCGCGTTAGTTTTGGGTATTAACTAACGCCTGGTGGACTCGTCATACAGATTCGAACCGGTAACCAGGGGGTTCTCCCAAAGGAAGGGGCTATGAAGAAGAGATTTCGATTGACGCTGCTCGCGGGCGCCGTGCTCGGGCTGTCGATTGCCGCCGTCGCGTCCGCCGCCCAGGCGAGGCACGGCGTCCTCGCCGTCAAACAGGCCAGGGTCGGAGCGCCGACTGCGCTGGCCGGCTACACGGAGATCCCGGAGCTCGCAGTCCAGCAGGCGAGCTACAAGCTCGGCGCCGCGACGAACCCGGGCATCGTTCTCGCGTCGGATCAGACCAACGACGCGACGGCCAAGATCACGATCTTCTCGCCGCCGGGCTACACCAGCAACCTCACGCAGGCGCAAGGGACGACGGTCGGCAAGGCATACGCCGTCGTAAAGGCCATCATCGCCGGCGTTCCACTGCTGTTGCCGCTCCAGGGGCCGGTCGTCGTCGGCAACCCTGCCGACCCCTCGCTGGTCGCGGCCTACGCGCAGTGCAAGGGCCCGACGGATCCCCCCACCCCACAGGAAGTGCTCGTCCTGAACACGAGCTTCCAGGGGCAGACGATCTCGGTGCCGGACTTCATCAATACCGCCGGCCCGTACGTCACGCAGGAGATCTGCCTGCTGCCACCGTCGCAGGCGCCGTTCAACGCACAGCTGGTCGTCGCCAACTTCACGGTCAACGGCGTCTGGACGAACGCCTCGACCGCAGGCCAGTACCAGTGGGTCGCCGACTTCACGCCCTTCAACGGCAACACGCCGAACCCGGCGGAGACAGTCGAGGTGCGGACCTACGTCGGGCTCCCGTCCTCCTTCACGCTGAAGCGGCTGAAGAGCAAGTCGTCGATCGTCAAGTTCTCCGGCAAGATCGCTATCGGCGGGGTCAGCCCAGCCGGGCTCCAGGTGAGGCTCTTCTACGGCCTCAAGTCGAAGCCGGCTCCGAACTTCCTCAATCCCTCGGAGGCCGGCACGCTCGGCACCAACGGCAAGTCCGTCCGTTCGAAGGCGCTCAAGTCGAAGGGGACTTTCGCGTTCACCCGCAAGAAGGTGAAGAAGAAGACGTACTTCCAGGCGCGGCTCGACGACGAGTGGGCGCTCTCGGGTGGTTGCATCGGACCGTCCCCGACCGGGCAGCCGATCCCTTGCCTGCAGGAGCTGATCTCACCGATGACGTCGAACCAGATCCTCGTCAAGCCGCCCAAGAAGAAGAGAAAGCACCGCTAGGCAGCTGACGCGAACTGCTGAGGGGCTCCCGCCGGGAGCCCCTCAGCGTTCCAGCGGCAGCTCGTCGTGCCGCGACCACTCGTGCCACGAGCCCGGGTAGTTGCGGGCCTCGTACCCGGCAGAGCGAAGGGCGAGCGCGGCGAGCGCGGATCGCGAGCCCGAGTGGCAGTACGCGACGACCTCGGCGCCCTCGGGGAGGCCGACAAGCTCGCGCACCTCCTCCGGCGGCAGCGGGCGGCCGGGGCCAGCGAAGAGCAGCAGGTGCTCGAGGCGGCGCGCGCCCGGGATGTGGCCTTGCCGCGGATCGCACTGCATGCCGCCGCGGCCCGTGTACTCGTCCTCTCGGCGGACGTCGAGGATGGTCAGAGCGGAGTCCTCGAGCCGGTCGCGCAGCTCCTGCCAGGTCGGTACCGCCTCGGGCCGCGGCTCCAGGCTGACCTTCGTCTTCTGCAGCTCCACCGCGCCGAGCTCGAGCTCCCCGGGCCAGCCGGCGATTCCCTGCGCGAGCACCGCCACACGCGGGTGCCCAGCGAGCTGCGCGGCCTGGGCGGACGCGGCGGCCCCGACGCAGTCACCGCGGTCGTAGAGGACGAGGCGCTCCTCTCCGGTGACGCCGTGACGCCCGAGCCGCCGCTGGATCTCGACGGCGAGCTCGCGGAGCGTCTCCGGATCGGCGAGCGGCGGCGGCGAGCCGAGCACGAGCGGGATCGAGCCGGGCACGTGGCCGCGCTGGTGCGCGTTCGGACCGCGGCAGTCGCCGAGCACGAGATCCGGCTCGCCGAGCCGCTCTCTCACCCACTCGGCGTCGACGACCGGCGGAAGGTCGCTCACAGGGCGGCGACCACCTCGCGCTCGGCCGCGATCGCAGGCCGGGCGAGCAGGCCCTCGAGCCATCCCGCCAGCGCCGGCGCGAGCTCGACGTCGAACCGCTCGACCGCGCGCAGGATCCACGGGACGTAGGCGATGTCGGCAAGGCCGTACTCCCGGCCGGACAGGTACGCCTGCCCTTCGAGCGCGCGGTCGAGCAGCTCGAGCTTCGCGTCGAGCACGTCGCGGGGCTCCCCGCGGCGCACGGCGTAGTAGGCCTCGCCGAGCCGGTCGTCGAAGCGCTCGACCCACAGGCGCGCGAGCGCGCGCTCGGCGGGGTCGGCGGGCAGGAGCGCAGGCTCCGGGTAGCGCTCGTCGAGGTACTCCATGATCACCCAGGACTCCGGCAGCACGAGACCGCCCTCCTCTTCGTACACGGGGACGCGCCCCAGCGGGTTCTTGTCGTAGAGCCAACCCGGGCGGTCGTCGAGGTCGATCTCGACGGCGTCGTAGTCGAGGCCCTTCTCCCCAAGCGCGATCCGGGCGCGCGCGGCGTAGGGGCAACGCTCGGCGGTGTACAGCGTGGGCACGCGCTGGAGGTTAGCCAGCGAGACCCATCAGCTCGGCGAGCTCCTGCAGCAGCTCCGGGGCGGGCGGCAGCTCGTCGGGCGATGAGGCGGTTCGCGCGACCGCGCGGACTCGCGCCGGGTCGGCGCCGGTCAGCCGGGCGACGACGGTCGCGTTCGCGCTGAGCGCGACGACGTCGCCGGGAGGGATCGGCCCGTAGTACTCGGGCACCGACTGGTACTCGTCGACGACCGAGCCGCGCTCGTAGAGCACGTAGCGGACGAGCCGGCCGTCTTCGAGCGCCAGGGTGCAGACCACCGCGGCAGTGGCGTTCGAAAGCTCCGAGGCGAGCCGGCCGAGCGCGTGCCGGTCGCGGTCGAGGAGGTCGGCCGCCACGGTCGTCCAGCCGTTGTGCGGCTCGCTCACGCTGCCGCCCGACCCGCCGAGTCGCGGCAGGTACTTCGCCACGGCCGCCTTGACCGCGTCGACGTCGTCGGTCTGCACGTGCAGCGACGCCCGCGACTCGCCCGCCTCGGCGGGGCCGAGCCGGCGCTCGAGCTCGTCCAGCGGCGTGGAGAGCCGAAGCCCCCATTCGCGGAACCCGAGCCGCTGCCAGACAGCGCGGCCGGCCTCGTTGCTCGTGTCGACGTCGAGCGTCACGTGGTCTCCCCCGGCGGCCCGGGCGCGGGACGCGAGCTCGACGAGCAGCCCGCGCGCCAGCCCCTGGCGCCGCCGCTCGGGAACCACGTAGATGACGTTCAGGTGCGCCACGCTGTTCGGCAGGAGGTCAGCGACGGCAATCCCGACTGTGTCGCCGTCCTCGGCGAGCAGCAC
>Ga0105245_10002779_pt1 | contig 15734 bp, 15 predicted proteins | sample KBSM54metaG_FD_81523 | JGI IMG/M metagenome (GOLD analysis project Ga0105245, IMG submission 81523) | Miscanthus rhizosphere microbial communities from Kellogg Biological Station, Michigan, USA - KBS M5-4 metaG | ecosystem: Host-associated > Plants > Roots > Rhizosphere > Soil | place...
GAGATCAGCGCAGCGGACGCGAGGGGCCTTGGTCATGGGAACCTCCGGACGCGCTAGGGTCAGTTACAACCCAAACACGGTAACACTGTAGTCAAGCTTCACTGGTCGAGCCACATCCGTGGGTCTTTTGCAATGTTCGCGACGAGGACTGTCTATGGGTTCCTCGCCTCAAGAATCAGCTTCACCAAATGCCCGAACGTCGCGTTGGTGACAAGCGGCCGCAGACCCTGCTCGGTAACATTCTTTAGGTCTTTAACGGTAGCTTCATTATCTACGCGGTGGACGATGACCATATCCAGGCTGGGGATTACCAGCACATAGTGGCCGCCGGCGCCGCGAGCGGAATACATGCCGGGAAGTGTGGCTTCGGGAAAGTGTTTTCCGCCGTATTCAACCCACCAGAGATATTCGTATCCGCCGGTGTCGGTCCCATTGAAGTTCACCATTTCATTGGCGTGCGTGCTCTTTTCTACCCAGGACTCGGGGACGACCTGCTTGCCTTTCCAGCGTCCTTGGCGCAGATAGAGCAAGCCGAAGCGTGCCAGGTCGCGGGCGGTGATCTCAAAGAGAAAGGCGGGGTGCATCGACTCCGGACCGCCGAGGTAAAAGACGTCTTCGGGTTTGAAATCCTGCATCCCGATAGGCTTGGCGACACGTTCGTAAAATGCCTGGCCGATTTTCTTGCCGGTCTTCTTTTCGAAAATGGTGCCCAGGACATTGAAGTCCCAGTTGTTGTAGAACCAGAAAGTGCCGGGCGCGTGGCTGTCGCGTGCAGGGCGAAATTTTATCTGGTTGGGACTTTCGAACGCTACCGGATGGTAGACGCCGGAACGCGCCCGAAGAATGTCTACGATACGCGCTGACTTTTCTTGCCCAGTGAGTGGGTCGGGAAAGTCGTCGATCTTTAGTTGCTCAAGACTCTGGTTCAAATCAATGACGCCTTCGGCGGAATAGATTCCGTAGAGCGCACTGATCAGGCTTTTGCGAACCGAGTAGGAGGTGATTTTCTTGTCGAAGTCTCCCCACTGGTCGACGACCTCCCCGCCTTGCACGATCATCACCGCTGAGCTGTGGATGGTTTCTCCGTAGGCCTTGGCGGCAGCCAAGCTTTCGCTTGACCAGCCTGCCTTCTCAGGTGACTTCGCCAGTTTCCAAGTTCGGTCTGGCCACGAGCCGCGAGGTATCCTTGGACCCCGGGCTATGAGTGGACCAACACTGGTGAGGAGAACTAAGAGAATGGTGAAGGCGCGGGGACGAGAGGTAGAAAGCATGGCAGATGGTCTACCACGCTGGTGATTGCTCTACAAGGGCACTATCGGCTTGCTTGTGTCGCTGCAAGCCTTACCAGTTGCGCCGTCGCAACCGGTTGGCTGTTGCTGTCGTTCGGCCTTTCGGAGGTGACAATGGTTATCGGCAGCGCCGCGACTGTCAGGATCACGGCTGCCAGAAGCAGCTTTTCGATTGTCTTCGATCTCCGCAGCGCCTGACGCAATTGCTGCGTGGCGCGGGCGCGCTCGCCCGCCTGTTTGCAGATGTCCAGATCTTTTCTAGTCATCACTTTTCCTTTTCATCGCTCTATAAGGTTTACGCCTCTATATGAAAGGAGGCGGTTTAATGCAGTATGAATGGAAGGTTAATGTTGCATGACAATATGGCTGGCTGGGCCTGGCTTGCCGCCTCGGGGAATAGTTATTTCCATGTTTTCCTCTTTCTTTTCCTCTGGCAACAAGCGCGCCTCGGAGGGGTCGCGGGGCAGCGAGCGGCAGGTGCTGCACCGGCTTTTTGGTCCGTATCATCAAGATAAATAAGGGTAAGACCGTTTACGGACGGACATGGCCGGGGGTGGTATTAAGCCCTTTACAGACATATTGCCCTAGTGAGTAATCCCTTGTAACTTAGTACCAAGGTCGACGCTGCACCGCCTCCTCTCCCCGGCGGTAATCGACGCCTGCAATGAGCGCCAATCCGTCTAAACCTAATTCGAATGAAGTCAATGTACCGCCGAGTATGAGTGGTGCGGCAACCGACGTTTCCGGTGGCACATCAGAGGCGGAAGCTCCCAAGTTCGAAGCGCTGCAAGCGCTATTAGCATTCTCATCTTTACAAGAACAGATTCGCCAACGCCGCGCCATTGAGCTGGGAGAAGCCACGGAAGCGCCACCATCGTGGTCCGCCGAGCCGTTTGTTTTTGATGAGGTGTTGCAGCTTGTAGCCGAGCGCGCACTTGCCCTGACCGGTTCGGATGGAATTGCAATCGCATTAACTGAGGAAAGCGAAGTGGTTTGTCGCGCCTCCGCTGGGGAATCTGCCCCGCCGCGAGGTGCCAGGCTCGACCCCAACTCAGGTTTTTCGGCGAGTTGCTTGCGCACTGGACGGATCGTACGCTGCGACGATTCCGAGCATGACGAGCGGGTAAATGTTGAAGTTTGCCGGCGCCTGGGCACGCGTTCCATGGTGGCATTGCCCCTGCGGGACAAAGATCAAGTCGTTGGTTTGATCGAAGCGTTTTCGGCAATGCCGTACGGATTCAACGACAGCGATATTCGCAGTCTGAATCTGCTGGCGGAATTGATTCTGGCCGCAATGAAGCCCGAGGAACCATTGGCCAGAACCGTCCTCAATCTCGCGTCGGAAACGGAAGCGTCTAAGCCGGAGACCCGCGCGGTGCCTCCACCGCCGATGCCAAGCGTGGAGGAACTGCAATCGGTTTTGCAGGTGCACAAGGCGGAGGCGTCGTTTTACGACGCTACCCACGACGAGCAGCCGACCGTCCTCACCGAGTACGAACGTCCCAGAAGAATGCCGCCCGGGCTGATGATCGTGCTGATCATTCTGGCGCTGGCTTTGCTGACCGGGGCAGGGGTCTGGTGGAGGCTGCGCACGGACGCGAGGTCTGCGGCGGAGGCGACTCAGTCCCAAGCCGCCGCCACAATACCTCCCACGCAATCCGCAACCGCGCCGGACGTGGACGAACACGAGCCTATGACGCCCTCGGGGACGTCGACCCCGACCTCGCATGTAACCGGCATCCGTCACTGGTCTTCGGACAACTCCAGCACGGTCGTGATCGATCTGCAAGATCATGTGCAATACGAAGCCCACCGGCTGACGAATCCGGAGAGAATTTATTTTGACTTGCACGGCACTGACATCGCATCCGGCATGGACAACGATGTCGAGATCGCAGATGCGCTGCTGGTCCGGGTGCGAGTGGCTGAATTAAAGACGGGAATCACCCGGGTCGTGCTTGAGACGAAAGGCGCTCCCAACTTTTCCGTAAGCCTCGAGGAGAGCCCGTACCGGTTGGTGGTCGAGGTTCATCCTGTGGGCGCTCCGTCGCAGCCGCAGGCGAAGTTAAATTTGTTCGCTCCCATGAATCCGGAAGAGACTGAGTCACTCACCGGCGCTATCCGCCCGGATTTGCGTAGACCGGCGGCAGCAGGGAAGTTGCGCGTCGCTCTGGATGCAGGCCACGGTGGCTGGGACCTCGGAACCGTGGGGCGCTCCGGCTTGCAGGAAAAAGAACTCGTTCTCGACATCGTGGCCCGGCTAGGACAGCTACTCGAGAATCGCCTGGATGCGGAAGTTATCTACACGCGGGAAGACGATAAGTACATTTCTCTGGAGAAGCGCACCGAGATGGCGAACCTGGCGCAGGCGGATCTCTTCGTTTCAGTGCATGCCAACTACAGCGACCTGACTTCCGCGCAGGGGATTGAGACTTACTACACCAACACCTATTCGTCGGCACGTGCCCGGACGAGTGATAGCACAGCGTCCCCGATGGATGTGGATTGGACGAACGTCGATATTCGCGAGAAGGTTCTGGAGTCGAAGCGGCTGGCCAGCGATGTGCAGCGGTCGCTTTATCGTACGTTGCAAGAGGATAACCCCACGCTGCGCGATCGCGGAGTCAAGAAAGCCTCCTACGTGGTGCTCACCGGCACGACCATGCCCGCCGTTCTCGCTGAAGTTTCTTTCGTTAGCAGTCCGTCTGACGAAGCGCATCTGCGGACGCCTGCCTATCGTCAGCAGATTGCAGAAGCCATCTACAAGGGTATCTCAGGATTTAAAGCCGAGACGAGGAAAGTTACGCTGGCTAAGAATACTGGTGGTTCCTCGGGCCGGTAGTTCAATCTTCCACATTTTCCACTGGACTAAGTAGAGAGCTCTCTACCTCGGCATGGAATCGCTAAAGGTGCCGTGGAAGCGTCTGGCCCTCAGCAAACGTTCGCCGATCCGCAGACATTACGTCTCGGCTGAAGCCGGACCTTCCACAGTATTCCTGATGTCGTGATGGGAGACGTAGCAAAGCTACGTCTCTACGCGATTTTATGGGCGGGCGACTATTGCTTGTTGTAGACGACTACTTCGTGAAAGGGCTTGCCGTCTTTGTCGGTGCCGTCCATGGTGAAAGTTGTTACTTTTCCATCCTTCGATAGAACCGACTTGCTTTTCGCGGGTCTGCCATTCATGTCCCAGATGTGAACGTTGGTGTGATCGTTCACATGCTTGACGGTCACAGTCACGTTGTCCCGGCCTACTACCCTCACCGGCTTGCCTTCTTCCGGTTTGTAGTGCCAGGAAGTGTTCTTACCTTCCGCGTTGGTTTCGTTAATCGTTACCGTTCCGTCCGGGTCGATCGTGCACAGGTCGACCTTCGGAGGAGGACCGGGAAATTTAGATTTGGAGAAGTCCGCTGCCCAGGTGCCGGCAAATTCACCAGCGGGAATTCCCTCGGCGCTGACCAGAATCGAGATAGCCAGAAGGGCGAACGGCAATAGCCGTAGTCTGAGTTTCATAGTTAGTATCATAATACTAAATGCGGAGGTGTCAAGATGCGAAACTGTGTTTTTAGCTGAAGGTGGCGCGATAAAAATGCAGATTTGGCGCCAGAGCAGAAGATCTCAGAAACTAGACATATGATAGTATCATTAGACCTCCCAGGCGCCGGTCGCGTATAGTGTGACGGCCATACCAATTCAGCTTGCAAGATGGAGTTCGCCATGCGACGTTGGCAATTGATGCTTGCTCTTTCGGTGTTAGGGGTTATCGGCGTGGCCGCTCTGAGCGCTGCCAGGACGGATAGCGGCGGCTGGCTGTTGATCGCCAACAAGGGCGACAACAGTTTGGGAATTATCGACCCGGCTGCGGGCAAGCAGGTCGCCGAAGTGCCCGAGGGAGGGATCACGGGGCACGAAGTCATCGCCGCGCCCGATGGCAAGACCGCTTACGTTCCAATTTACGGAAACTCCGGTGTCGGTCAGCCAGGCACCGACGGCACCAATATGGTGGCGATCGATCTTGCGTCGCGCAAGGTTGTTGGCAATCTTGATTTTGGAAAAGGCGTTCGGCCGCACTGTCCCAAGTTTGGCCCGAAAGATGGTTTGCTGTACGTCTCCACAGAGCTTGAAAAGTCCATCAGCGTGATTGATCCGGCCACCATGAAAGTTGTCGGTACGGTCCCGACTGGCGCGGAACAGTCTCACATGTTTGTGATCAGTAGCGACGGTAGCCGTGCCTACACGGCGAACGTCGGACCGGGGACCGTTTCCGTGCTCGACCTCAAAGCGCGCAAAACGCTCAATGTTATTCCGGTGGCAGGGCAGATCCAGCGCATCACGCTTTCTGTAGATGACAAGTTAGTCTTTACCTCCGACACTACCAAGCCGCAGTTAGCGGTAATTGATATTGCCACCAACAAAGTTAAGACCTGGATACCTCTGCCTGGCCTCGGCTACGGATCGGCGACGACCGATGATGGACGCTGGCTGGTAATTGCCTTGCCCTTGGTCCACCAATTAGCGGCAATCGACCTGAGCACGATGAAGGTGGCACATACGGTTGACCTTCCGCCGCGGCCTCAAGAAGTTTTGATTTCCCCCGACCAGCAGACGGTGTATGTCTCCTGCGACCAGAGCGCGAAAGTTGCGGCCGTCAGCTTGTCCGACTGGACCGTCAAGAAACTGATTGACGCCGGCGCGGGTGCTGACGGACTTGCGTGGGCAGCGAAGTAATTCCGAACTATGAATCGAGCCTCCGGTAGTGTGTTCTTCACCATCTTGCTTGTGGTCTCTCTGCGCGCCGCCGGGCAGGTGGCGCCTAAGCCACCGGTTTCCACGCCGAGCGCAGGAGGAAACAGTTTTGACGGTCCCGGCGCCGTCGTTTACCAGGCTGGACGCGACAGCCAGGACCGAAGAATCGACATGTTCATGGGGGATTGGCGGGACTCCATGCCGCGACATGTCTATGGTTCATTGGTGCTCCGGGACATTCTGACCCGCGGAGATAACTTCAGCCCGCCGCAACCGGGGGCCATCCTCCAAGCCGCAAATTATTTGGCGTTGGGTCGTTTGCAACCGGGTGCGTCTACTACGCCTTCGCGGCTCGATCACGAACAGAATGTTTTCTATGTGGTCGGCGGTTCGGGAGAGATCACGGCAGGAGAGAAGACCGCTGCCTTACACAAAGACATTGCGATCTTCGTCCCTGCGGACATTGAATTCATTATCACGAACTCGGGCAAAGATGAGCTCGTAATGTACGTGGTAAGCGAGCCAGTGCCGGAAGGATTTGTTACCGCCAAGGCGATGCTTTCCACCGATGAGAGGCAAGTTCCAGTGAGAGCTCCGCAGGCCGCGTCGCCTTACACCCTTGCCGGCGCTTCCGGACACTGGGCACACGTCGTGCGGGACCTGTTCTCGCGAACCGATGGGCTGGCCACGATCGGCGATTTAATCACCGTCACCATTGATCCGCTCACCATGGGGGAACCACATCCTCATCGTCCCGGCCAGGAAGAAATATGGGCTGCCATTGATGGCAACAGCCTGGCCTTCATTGGATCAGAGTTGCGGGTACAGCATCCGGGCATGGCCTACATGATCCGTCCCGATGAGTCGATGACGCATTCCAACATCAATGCCGGTGATGTGCCGGTCAAGTTCCTCTGGTTTTCCGGACATTCGATCAAGAAATAGAAGAGCATCGTCTGGATACCGTCCTCGACGAAGCCCAATCGCATGTAGGTTATTTCGGCATCGACGAAGCCACGAACCACAAAAACTTCACAGGCTTTTCGCCGGAATTGATGTTGGAGTGGGTCATCGTCATGTCAGGACGAATCATATAAGCGGTGCCGGGATTCTGGACGCGCAACTCTGATCCAATGAAGGCCAGGCTGCTGCCATCAATCGCAGCCCATATTTCTTCCTGGCCTAGATTGTGTGGATGCGGCTCGCCCATGGTCATGGGATTGATGTCGACGGTGATGATGTCGCCGACGGTCGCGAGGCCGTCGGTCTTCGAAAACAGATCACGCACCACGTGTGCCCAGTGTCCCGAAGCTCCGGGCAAGGTATAAGGCGAGGCCTCCATGGGAACTCTGACTGGGACCTTTTCTTCGTCGGTCACCAGCATGTCTTTGCGGGGAACGAAACCTGCCGGCACCGGTTCGTCAACCACGTACATGGTGAGGTCTTCGTCGCCGGTATTTTGCATCACGAAACCAAGGCCCGCCGGCAGGAACACGGCACAGTCTTTGTGAAGAATGGCGGTTTTTCCTCCGGCGGTGATATTTCCCGATCCGCCATCGATATAGAGAATTTCCTGACGTCCTTCGAGCTTGGTGGAAACCGTCGAGTCCCGCGGCTGTAGGCGACCATAGGCAAGAAAGTTGACGGCTTGCAGCACAGCTCCGGGTTGCGGCGGCATCATGTTATCGCCGTGCGTGAGAATGTCGCGTAGCACCAGCGAGCCAAACTGGTGGCGCGGCGGCGAGCTTTGCCAGTCGCCAAAAAACATGTCGATGCGCTTGTCCTGGGGGTCGCGGCCGGCAACGTAACGAATGGTGGTGGGCCCGGTGAAGCTGTTGCCTCCGGCAGCGGGCGTTGACACACTGGGCTTCGGAGTGACTTGCGCAGACAGTGAGACGGACGCGAGCAGCACAGCCGTCAGGAAGGTGTTGTCGATCGACCACCGCATGTTCTTGCTCCTATTTTTTGGGCTGAACCGCGTGCGTCCAGTTGTCGTTGTCGGGAAATTTTGCGAAGTATAAAAACTTTACCGGTTTGTCGCTGACGTTGATGTTGGAATGAATGGTGATTCCGTCGGGACGCAGCATATAGGCCATGCCCGGGTTCTGGCTGCGCACTTGCGTTCCCATGAACATCAGCGTGGAACCGTCGATGGCCGCCCACACTTCCTCCTGCCCGGGCTTGTGAGGATGCGGCTCGCCCAACGTATCTGGGTTGATGGTGACGGTGATGACGCTCTGCTCGGTGGCGAGGCCGTCGGCGGGCGAGAATAGTTCCTTCACAATGTGCGCCCAATGGCCGGAAGCGCCGCCCACGATAAAGGGATCGCCGCCTGCCGGAGTTCGCTGGTGGGCCTGCGATTCGTCTTTCACCACCATCCTGGTTTTGGGATGGAAGGGAATGCGACCGATACGCCCGACGATACCATTGTCGTCGGGCAAGGGCTCATTGATCACGTACATGGTCAGGGGATCGGCGCCGGTACATTTCATCGAGAATTCAACCCCGACGGGCATTAGCACGGCGACATCCTTCCGCAATTTGGCAGTCTCACCACCCGAGGTGATTTCGCCATCGCCGCCAAGGATGTAATAGACTTCTTGCTGGCCAACCATTCGTTCTAGAGTGGTTTCTGCGCCCGGCGCCAGCCGGCCATAGGAAAAGAAATTCCCGAAGTGCATCACTGCGCCTTTTTGGCTGGGCGCGAAGTTGTCGCCTTTGGTAAGAATGTCGCGCAGCACCAGCGAACCGTGCTCGACTCTCGGCAGGGATTCACGCCAGTCGCTGTAGAACAGGTCGATGCGGCGGCTCATCGGGTCCGGAGCGTTTTGATATTTCACCAGTCCAGGCCCGGGATAAGAGTTAATGCCGTTGATTGCGTTCTGGGTCCCTGTCGGTTGCGGGGTTTGCCCAGCCGCAAAACAACCCAGGGCGCACAGCACGGTTAAGGTCAGGCCTTTCCTACGCGGCATGGTCGCTCTCTACTTTCTGGTTTCGTGCGGGTGATAGCGCGCAAAGTACAGGAATTTCACCTGCTCGTCCTTGTCCTGGTTGATGGTCGAATGGGGCGTTAGATTATCGGGCACGTGGTAGAACGCCATGCCCGTGGTCTGCCAACGCAGTGCGTTGCTGACCCAGGCGAGAGTTTTTCCGTTCAACTCGGTGAAGACCTCTTCGATGTCGGTGTGGTCGACCACGTGAGGCTTGGCGATGGTTAGTGGATCGAAGGTCACAGTGAGAATGCTCTGCAAGGTGCCAAGTCCGTCGGCCGTGGAGAACAGCGGCTTCACGATGTGGACCCAGGAGCCGTCGACCGACGCGACCGGAATCTTGTTCTCATCTCTCATCAGCAAGCTGGTGTTGGGCCGGAAACCGGCTGGAATCGGTTCGTTGATCACATACATGGCGAGCGGAACAGATCCGGTGCTCTGGAGCGTGAACTCGAGGTCCGCCGGGACTAGAACGGCAATGTTGCGATACAGGTCCACGCTTTGACCACCGGCAGTTGCTGTTCCCTGGCCAGAGGCGACAAAGTAGATTTCCTGCTGCCCCTGCAGCCTGGTGGGGCTGGCGGATTGTCCGGGTGCCAGAGTCGCGTAGGTATATGAGTTCACATACCGGAGAAGGGCGCCTTTTTTGGGGGGATTTTCGGCATCGCCCGGGGTGAGGATGTCGCGCTCTTCGAGCGATCCCCGAATCGTGCGTGGAGTTGCCCCATGCCAGTCTCCGAAATAGAGGTCAATGCGATCGCCGGTAAGCTGCGCTTTCGCCATGGGCGCAACCAAGACGCACCCCAACAGCAGCGTAAAGATTCCTCGTGTCATGCATTGATCTCCCGGGTGTAAGCGGCCGCGCCGTCCCCTCAAAGCTATTGATATTCGGCACGGCATTCGGACCTATCTGTATTCATCCTACGAAAACAAGCTTTGCGGAAACTCACAAGCGAAATTGTGCGAAAGGGAGGGCGTCAACCACGACAGAACCCCGAAAGCACAAGAAGGAAATCGTTGGGTTCCCTGCGTGCACCTTATGTGTCCTTCGTGGTGAAAACTTAATTTCACGAGCCAAGAGATGCCGTGGGTCGAAAGCGTGTCTGGGCTTGGCGTTTCGTACTATTTCGCTTGTTCGAACTGGGCATAGCTATATATTTTCCAATGGGGATGAGGTTCGTCCTATTGCCGCGCCTTTGAGAACTCCTCCGCCTGCCGCAAAGATGTCGAGAATGCAAGCTCGCCGCCGGGTGTTCGTCGTCCTATCTCTGCTATTGGTCCCTTGGCCCGCAGTGCGTGCCCTCGCGGAAAATCAAGATTTCTTCGTATATGCCGGCACTTACACCGGGTTCAAATACATATCCCACGGAGACCCGGCAGGGCAAAGCCACAGCGAAGGCATTTACGTCAGCAAATTCCACACGGCGACCGGCGAGTTAGCCGCAGCCGAGCTGGCAGCCAAAATTAGCAATCCGTTTTACCTGGCAGTCAGTCGCGACCGCCGGTTTCTGTACGCAGCCAGTGAAGATCCCCTGTCAGTAGGCCCAGCGCGCGATCACGAGTCCTATATAAGCGCATACGCCATCGACCGTCACACGGGAAAGCTGCGATTCCTGAACTCGGTGCCTAGCGGCGGCACCAGCACCTGTTACCTCTCGGTTGATAAAACCGGCAAGTATGTGCTGACGGCCAGCTATGGCAGCGGCAGCATTTCGGTTTTGCGGGTTGAGGAGGATGGCTCTCTGGGAGCTCAGTCGGCTTTCGTGCAGCACATCGGCCACAGTGGAAACCAGAATATGGCCCATCCTAGTGCGAGCGATGTTTCCCCGGACAACCGTTTCGCGAGTGTGCCAGATCTCGGGCTCGACAAGGTTTTGATCTACCACTTTGATGCGGCGACTGGGGCACTCTCACCGCTTGAACCGGGGTTCGCGGCGAGGCCGGCTGCGAGCGGTCCGCGGCACTTCGTCTTCGATTCGGCCGGCAAGTACGCTTATCTGATGAATGAGCTGACGGATATAGTAACCGTTTTTGCATGGGACTCCGCGCAAGGGACACTCACCAGCCTACAAGATATTTCTACGGAACTACCCGGCTATGCCGGCGTGAATCACACGGCGGAGATCGCCATCTCCCCCAACGGCAGATTCCTCTATCAGTCCAACCGGCGTTTGGGTAGAGACGATGTTAGAGGGCCAGATACAATCGGGGTGTTCGCAATCGATCCCGCCAAGGGCACTCTGACGCTGGTCGAACATGCCCCGACTGGCGGAATTATGCCGCGCAACTTTGCCATTGATCCGACAGGAAAATATTTGCTGGCGGCCAACGAAATCTCAAACAACGTGGTCGTTTTCCGCATGGATGAGAACACCGGCAAACTCACCAGGACCGGAAAGGAAATAACGGTTGATACGCCGGTGTGCTTGCAGTTCGTGCCGGTTCTCTGACCGGCTGTTGAGGAGAGAAAATTCGGAATGTTCGGTCGTTTTTATCTAACCTGTTGCTTGCTCTTCTCGTTCGCCTGCGGTCCGCTGGCTGTAGCCCAGGGTAATGATTTCTTCGTCTACTTCGGAACTTATACCGGCTTCAAATTTGTCAGCCAGAGCCTCACCCATGGAGTGGGAAACAGCCGCAGCGAAGGGATTTATGTCAGTCGTTTCAACGCAGCGACGGGAGAGTTATCCGAGCCAGAACTCGCGGCGAAAATCGTGAACCCGGCGTTCCTTGCGATTAGTCCCAATCACAAGTTTCTATACGCCATCACAGAAGACCCGCTTTCGGTCGGACCTCCCTTCGATCATTCTTCTTATGCGACCGCGTTCGCCATCGATTCTGCAAGTGGCAAGCTGCGATTTATCAACTCGCTGCCCACGGGCGGTACCAGCACCTGCTTTCTCTCTATGGACAAGACGGGAAAATTCGTCTTCTTCGCGAATTTCGGAAGCGGCAGTGTGTCGGTGTTGCGAGTAAAAGACGATGGCTCGCTTGCTGAGCAGACTGCTTTTATGCAGCACGTAGGTCACGGTGGATCAAATCTGCCAGTGCAAACCAGTCCTCATCCCCATTCCGTAATGGTCTCGCCTGACAATCGTTATCTCATAGTGTCCGACCTCGGCACGGACCGAGTATTGGTCTATCACTTTGATGAGAAAACTGGCGCTCTCGGCCCACTGGATCCTCCAAGTATCAGGATGAAAGACGGAGACGGGCCGCGCCACCTGATCTTCGACCATCAAGGGAAGTTCGCCTACCAGGTGAATGAGATGGGATCGACCATCAGCGTCTTCGCCTGGAATGCGGCGGAAGGAATGCTGTCCACGGTGCAGGAGGCAAAGATCAACTCCGGAGGTTCTGACATTAGAAGTGGGAGCGCGGAGCTTCAGTTGAGCAACGACGGTAAATTTCTTTACGAATCTAACCGTCTGAGCCGCGACTATGACCGGCTGCCGGGCACCATCGGAATCTACGCGGTCGATCCCACAAAGGGCACGCTGACCGAAATGGAATACTCACCCTCGGGCGGCACCATGCCGCGCAGCTTCGGTATCGATCCTAGCGGCCGTTACCTGTTCGCCCTGCATCAGCTTTCCAATAACGTGGTGCAATTCAGAGTGGATCCGGCCACGGGAAAGATTTCGAAGACCGGCAAAGAAGTAAAAGTTGATACTCCAGTTTGTATTCAATTCGTACCGGTACATTGATGGTTAAAAGGAGAAAACAACCGATGAAAGTAAGCTCAAAGATACTTCTAACCTCCGCACTGCTTTTCGCATTGGCCGCCCCACTGGCCTCAATGGCCGAGGACATACCCGCGGGCGCGTGGGCAGGCACTTGGGTGGCAACGTCCAAGTCGAAATTCCCCGGGCCCGCGCCCAAGCTCGATCAAGTCACCATCGGTCCTGACGGCAAAGCGGCGATTCACGTCGAAAGCCCCGACGGCAAAATGACAGACTGGTCGTACAAGCCGCAGGTAGGGAAATTCGTTCCCATCGAGGGGCGCGAGGGCGTCACCGTTGAAGTAGTGAAGGTCAGCGATTATCGCTTGAACCATCTCTGGAACAAGGACGGCAAAATCACCAAGAGCCATTCGACGCTCTCCAAAGATGGGAAGACGCAAACTTTCTATGCTGCGCCCGGCAAAGATAAAGACGGCAAGCCGTTTCAGGAAGTCGTAGTCTACGAGAAGAAGTAATCGTGCCGGCAGCTCGTGGAGGGCCGCCTATGAACGGAATACTGTTGCGGCATGCGAGAGCCTTCTTTGTGAGCATTCTCGCGTGCTTTTCCTGCGGGACGCTGGCGGCACAAGACTTCCCGAAAGCTTCCATCTCCAACGGCGTGATTCGCGCTGAGTTGATGCTGCCCGATCCGAAGAACGGCTCTTATCGCGGGACGCGGTTCGACTGGGCAGGAGTCATCTCCAGCCTTCAATTCCAGGGCCACGAATATTTCGGACGCTGGTATGAGCATCATGATCCGAATATTCATGATGCGATTACGGGACCGGTTGAGGAATTTCGAACCAACGACTCAGGTCTTGGCTACGACGAAACCAAGCCGGGTGGTACTTTTCCTCGCATCGGCGTAGGCACGGTGCGCAAACCCGACGGAGAGAAGGAATATCGTCCCTTCGAGACCTACGATATCGTCGACCCCGGCAAGTGGACCGTCCGCAAACACAAAGACCGCATCGAGTTCACCCACCAGTTGCAATCGGATGATGGCTACGCCTACGTTTACCGCAAGACGGTCCGCCTGGTAAAAGGTGAACCTGAGCTGTTGATCGAGCACAGCCTAAAAAACACTGGGCGGAAAGCCATCGACACGACTCAATACAATCACAACTTCTTTGTGATCGATCATGAAATCGTGGGGCCGGATATCGTGGTAAAGTTCCCCTTCGTTCCGGTGCCGGTACGCGGGTTCAAAGAAGATCGGGCTGTGGTACACGGGCAGGAGGTCGTTTTCCCCCGCGAACTTCAGGGCAAAAACGGTGTCTTCACCGAACTGGATGGTGCGGGGCACGAGGTCAAAGACTACGACTTTCGCATCGAGAATCTGAAGACTGGTGCTGGTGTGCGATTTACCAGTGACCAGCCTTTAATGAAAGTCAATTTTTGGGCGATCAGCACGGTTGCGGTTGCCGAGCCCTACCTTCACCTGAACATTTCGCCGGGACAAGAATCACACTGGACCATTCGTTACGACTTTTACACCCTGCCGCGCAGGCCGTAGCCCGCATTATTTCTTGTCCGCAACTCGCACGCCCCCGATCCACACCGAGTTGATCTTGCGGGTGTTGCGAATGTCGTCGAGCGGGTTCGCGGAGAGCACCAGAAAGTCCGCCTGCTTACCTTTTTCAAGGGTCCCCAGTTCTTTGCTGACATTCACCGCCTTGGCGGCGCCACTGGTGGCCGATACGAGCGCCTGCATGGGTGTGAGACCGGCCTTGGTTTCATACTCCAGTTCCATGTGCTCGAAGTAACCCTGAAATCTTCCCGGTCCGCCGCCACTGTCGGTACCCATCGCGATCGTGATTCCCGCATCCGAAAGTAGTTTCAGGTTGCGCATTGCGATCCCCATATGTTCCTTGTACCAGCGTGCAGCAGCGTCTTTCCGCACTGCATCTTGATGCGCCGGGTCCTGCATCTTGGCGATTTCTTCGGGGTCCGCCTCCTTCAGGAAAAACGGCTCGCTGAAAAAATCGGGTGTGTCCGCGTAGGTGAAAACCGCAACCTCGCGCGTGAGCGTAGGCGAGTAAGGAACGTGCCGCTTCTTCAGGAGCGAGATCAATCCCTGGTCTACCTCGCGGTCACGCACGCTGTGCGCAATGTAGTCGACACCCGCATTCAGCAGGCCCTTGGCGTCGTCCAACAACACCACGTGTGCCGCCGTGCGGAATCCTTTCTTGTGCGCTTGGTCAATGACAGCTCCGTAGACCTCGGGTGTCATCTTCGACCGCGCACCGAGAAAATCATCGACCCGCACCTTCACGATGTCAGGCTTGTTTTCTACCAGGGAGTCAACGCTCTTTCGGGCTTCTTCTGGCGTCTTCACCGTCACGGCGCCCGGCATGGTGGAGGAATCCTGGATCACTCCCGCGACATAGAGGTGCGGCACCGTTCCGGCCGGAGATTTCGCGCACAGTTCGCGCAGCGCAAATTCCTTTTCGCCACCAAGACTCAGAATCGTGGTAACTCCATCGCGAAGATATTTTCCAAGCTGCTCTTCGCTGTTGACGTGACCGTGCGCGTTGATCAGTCCGGGAATGATTGTCTTGCCGGTGACGTCGATGCGTTCGACGCCGGGCGGCAGCTTCACCTTCTTGCCGATTGCCTCGATGCGCCCGTTGCGAACCAGCAGGGTCGCGTTCTCGATCGCAGGTTTTCCGCTGCCATCGATGATGCGGGCGCCTACCCATGCTTGCGCGTGGGCAGAAGACTCCGGTGCGGACTGGGCACCCGATACAAACGAACAGAACAAGGCGCATATCGCGACAGCGGCGAACTTCAAGCCATGACGAAAGGGAATCATAAGGGTCATATTGTAGTACAAATACATGGCATGATTGCCGTCCAGCGACTTCGGCCTCTCAGAAAAAACGCCGGGACCTTTTGGTCCCAGCGTGTCAGTTGGTGGTTGCCCGGATTAAAATCAAGCGCTGCGGCGCGAATGCAAAGACAGGTCCCGAACCTGCGTCAGGATGATC
>Ga0105245_10002782_pt1 | contig 15729 bp, 13 predicted proteins | sample KBSM54metaG_FD_81523 | JGI IMG/M metagenome (GOLD analysis project Ga0105245, IMG submission 81523) | Miscanthus rhizosphere microbial communities from Kellogg Biological Station, Michigan, USA - KBS M5-4 metaG | ecosystem: Host-associated > Plants > Roots > Rhizosphere > Soil | place...
CGTAGCCTGGCGCCGGTTTCGCCGGTTTTGTCTCGTGGCACGTCGCGACTCGTGCCGATCGAGATCTGCCATCTGTAACTGCTGAAGTACTCGGCTAGGCCCCGGCTTGAGCGCGGCATTCCTCGTGCTACGTTCTGTCCGCTCAGAATGGGTCACGGCGCGCTCGAAGTGGGAATCGTCTGCGGACGCTGCGAGGCGTTCTCCCCGATGGGCGCGCTGCGTTGCGGCGCGTGCGATTTCGACCTGTCGCTCTATTCGGCCGATCAGCCAAGGCTCGGACGTCCATCGATCGTTCCAAGGCCGTGGCCAGCCGACGTTGCCCGTTCCCATTCGGGCGAATATGGTGGAGTCTCCGGACTAAAGGCCGACGCAGGGCCGAGGCCGGCAGCGAAGTCTCAGGAGGCACAGATGGATCAGGCAAGGTACTACGTTTGCGAGTCGTGCATGACGCCCGTTCCGAGCGGGCACAAGTTCTGCGGCCGCTGCGGTGCCCCCGTGCCCGATGCGATCTTGCACATGGCGCCCTCGTTCTACGGCGAGATGCAGGATCCGGCGAAGGCTCGCCTGATCTTGGTCCGCGGTGAACACATGGAAGGCGTCAGCTACCACTTGAAGGCCGACCAGCATTTGCTCGGTCGCCAAGGGCAGCTCGAGTTTCCGGATGATCCGTTCATCTCGCCGAAGCACGCGAATTTCTTCTATCGCGACTCACGCTTGATCGTGCGCGATGAAGGCTCGCTGAACGGCGTGTACTTCCGCGTGCGCGGTTCGCTCGAGTTGTCACCGGGCGACACGTTTCTCGCCGGCGAGCAGCTGTTCCGCCTCGATCCGACGCCCAAAGCTTCGGATGGCGCGGATCCGGATGGCACGTTCTTCTACTCGTCACCGAAGTATCCGAGCGCCTTCCGCCTGAACCAAATCCTCGAAGGCGGCGCGATCGGCATGACCGTGTGCGCGCGCGGCACGTCCCTACAAATCGGCCGCGAAGACGGGGATTTGAACTTCCCGAGCGACGTCTTCCTCTCCGGCAAGCACTGCACCGTCGAAGAGAAGGAAGGCAAATTCATGCTCACCGATTGGGACAGCCGCAACGGCACCTACGTCCGCATCAAGAGCGAGATGGGCCTCACCCACGGTGACTACGTGTTCGTGGGCCGCAAGCTGCTCCGCGTCGAGTTGAACTCGAACTGAGACTGCATCGTGGTGGCGCGCCGCCAACTGCCGCGCCACACGCCACTTCCGTGCATTCTCCCTCCGGGTTCCACTCTTCGAGCGGACGCACGTCCACCGGCCACACTCCTCGCGCCCAGCGCGCGCCCTAACGCCCCAGCCGACTGCTCTTCTCCTCGCGCCTCAGCGCGCGCCCTAACGCTTCAGCTGACTGCACGGAACTGAGACACCGCTCCAGTCCTGGGCACGACAGATCTCGATCGCCGAAAGCAGCGCAGACCTACAAAGAGCTGACCGACTCGCTTCGAGACACCCGAAGGGGTGAACAGGCGCATGCGATCTGCCAACGCAGCGTGAGCGGCCCAGCGCCGCTCAACGGAACTCGGCCAAAAAATCTCTCACTCCGCGCGAGCAGCCAAGCGCTCACTCAAAGAAAAATCTCTCAAACATCAGCACGCGGACGGCGCCTGCGACGGCGCTTTCTGGGCAACTTGGGCTCCGCACTCGTAGTCTCGTTGGCGGCGTCGACGTCCACTTGGTCTTCTTGGGCGTCTTCGTCGCCTAGGGCGGCGGCGCGAATTTCAACGACATCGCGCAAGGCAGGGCCGAGGTTGGTGCGGGCGAAACGGCCGGAGCGCCCCGCTTCGACGCGCGGCATGAGCGCGACGATGCGACGCACCGAATCGGCGATGCGGCGTGGCACGTTCAAACGATCGACGATCGGCTCCAAGAACGCGTAAGCGGCTTCGACGCGATCTTTCTCGCCCGCGCACGCTTCACGCATCGGCTCCAAGAGCAGCATGGCCCAGAGCACGGTGTCATCGAGCGGCGCGCCGCGTTCCTGCTTCAGCCGATCGACCTCGCGCAAGATGCGCCACACGCTCGAGTCGTCCTCGGGCAAATCGGCCAGATACGTCGAAAGCTCGGGCAGCAGCACGTCCAGCACGCCGGTTTCCCAGGCTAGCCAAAACGCGCGCCGCGACGAACCACTGCGGAGCAGCCGCAAGACTTCTTCGAACAAGCGCGGCCGTGCCGCTTTGCGGAGGGCACCGCGGCACTGCACGATCGCGTCGTACACGTCCGGGGTGATGCCCAGATCGAGCTGCGCGGCGAACTTGATCGCCCGCAAAATCCGCACCGGATCTTCCTGAAAACGCACCACGGGATTGCCGATGGTGTGCACGGCGCGGCGCTCGACATCCGGCATGCCCGAGACCCAATCGAGCACCACGTTGTGCTCGAGATCGTAGAACAAGCCGTTGATCGTGAAGTCGCGCCGTAGGGCGTCTTGGTGGGCTTCGCCGAAGACGTTGTCGTTGCGGATCAACAAGTCTTCGTTTTCGCTCGTGTCCGCATGCTCGGGCGCGCGGCGAAACGTGGCTGTCTCGATCACTTTGCCGCCACCGAACAGCACGTGCACCAGCCGAAAGCGCCGACCAATGATGCGCGAGTTGCGGAACAGCCGCCGCACGTCGTCAGGACGCGCGCTGGTCGCGACGTCGAAATCTTTGGGAGCGCGACCAATCAGCAAATCGCGCACGGCGCCGCCGACGAGATACGCCTCGTAGCCGTGACGCGTGAGCCGGCGCACGACCTTTTCCGCATCCGGATCGATGCGATCGGCGTCGAATTCGATCGGGTACTGGACGGGGACCGGCGCGCCATCGCGCCCGAAGCGCGGCTCGTCGTCGTCGAAGTCGTCGTCGTCTTCGAAATCGTCGTCGGCGTCGCGGGCTTTGGACGCACCACGGCTTTCCGGACTTAGCGGCTCATCGGGGGGTCGAGCCCGGCCCTTGGCGGGACTTCGTGAAACCATGGGCAGAATGCTCCGCTTCTCCTAGCACAGGGCGGGGCCGCGGCGTGCGGCGCGTATGCGAGGTGCCCGGATTGTCCGCCCGACTGCGCCGAAGCGGCACTCCAGTCCCCAATCGAGAAAGGGCTCGGCACACCACCGGATCGTCGCATGGACCGACTTTGCCGTGCGCCGAGGGCCAAGCCACTCCGGCCGCGATGGCGCGGCTGCGCACGTCCGGCCCGGGCACCCCGTGCGGCGAGCCCGGCAAATCGGCTTCGTGTTCGTCCACGCGCGGCAGGCCGAGGGCCCATTCCGGCTCGAGCCCCACCTGCTGCAGCGGGGTGCCGTCGGGCAGCGCGACGAGCAGCGTGGTCAGCCGCAGCACGCCTTGCCCGGAGCTGTCGTCGAAATACTCCTGCACGCACCCTTTACCGAAGGTGTGCGAGCCGAGCAGGGGCCCGCGCCCATAGGTATCGATCGCACCGGCGATCATTTCCGCTGCGCTCGCGGTGTAGCCATCGACGAGCACTGCCACCGGCCCGTGCCACGAAGCGTCGGCCTCCGCTTCTTGCGCGCGCATCACTTCGCGCACCACGCCGCGATGAATCAACGGAAAGCTCGGCGCACCCGGCAAAAATAGGCCAATCGCAGCGGCCGCGCCGTCCGTCGAGCCGCCGCCGTTGCCGCGCAGATCGAGGACCACTCCGACCGGATCTTCGTCGCTGCGCGCCTCGCTGATCACTTGGGCGAGATCTTCACCGAGGTGATCGCCCACTTCGGCGATCGGCACCACGAGCGCACTGCCCGCACCATAACGAATGCGCGTCGAAGCCAGGGGATCGGGGCTGTCCCCACCGTCGGCGGGAAAGGAGACGGCGAGTTCCAGCGCCCGGGCGGGCTGACCGCGTAAAACCCGCACTTTGTGCTCATTTTGCCCCTCTGGCGGATCGACTCGCGACAACTGCTCGACCTGCTCGACGCTGAGCCCGGCCGTCGCGATGCCGTCGACCGACAACACCAAATCGTCGACCTCGAGCGGAGCGCGTGGCACATCGACGATGCGCACGCCGAGTGCGGTGCGCACCATTTCTTGCCAGAGCGTCGGCTCCGTCGCATCGATCGGGTCGCCTTCGAACAGCGCCCACTCTTCCTCGATGGGCGCCCATTGTCCGTGCGGGTCGAGCGCCGGCACGTATGCGCGCACCGCCGCCGCGAGCACCACTTCCGACCACGCGTCAGCGCTCAGATCGGGGAAAAATCGCGCCAACGCCAAGCTCGCGGAATCGTCCGCGACCGCGGGCGCGGCCTTCAGAAATTGCCCGATGCGACTACCGAGCGTCGCTGCCAATTGCTGCGCGGGGCGCGACACCACGTCGTCTTCGAACGCGGGCTCGTTGACGCCGCTGAACGCGCGCGGAAAAGCCACCAAAGGCGCTTCCAAACGCGCCTTTTCGAAGGTGCTGCGCAAGCCATCGATCCACTGCTTGGAGAGTTCGCCCAGGAGCTCGGCTGTCTTGCAAGCGGCGAACGGCGCGGAGTTTTCGAGCTCGCCGACGAGCTCACTGCCATGCGTGCGCGCCGCGTCCGCGAGCGGCGCATCGGGCGCCGCGGACCACATGCCGTGCGGATCGAACCAATCGATCCACAGATCGACGAAATCCGCGACGGGCACCACGGGCGGTTCGGCCGGCAACTTACCGCGCACTTCGGCCACGATCGCGCGCGCCTGTGCGCAGCTGAGGCGCGGCGGATCACCGCGCGGCACGCGCAGCGGGCGCTCCGCCTGATTCACGTCGCCGGGCACCTCGTCGACCAACGGCACGGCGCTCGCCACCGCCTGTGGCACACCGTGCTCCACCGCTGGCACCTTCGCGCGGCACGCTCCCAAAGAGAGCAGCCCGGCGAGTGCCGCTCCAGACGGCAAAAGCCAGCAGGCATGACGCAAGCGCGGCGGCACTGAAACCAACAGTGCTGGAGCTCGGAGGAGAGCGCAAGTTCTGGCCCAAATGGACGCCTTTGGCCACGAAGTGCCCTGAACGAAGACCCGAAAATCGCGCTATGGTCCGGGCCCGTGGAGCTCACGTCGCTCGTTCTGCTCGGTTGTCGAATCGGCAACGGTGGCCGGCTCTCGGCGCCCGCCGAACGCCGCGCGTCTCGTGCGGCTGAAGCTTTTCACGCCCGGCTCGCGCCGCACGTGCTCGTGTGCGGAGGCAAAACCTGGCGCGGTTACCGCGAAGCCGATGAGCTCGCGGATTACTTGCTCAAAGCCGGCGTGCCCGAAGCCGCGGTGGAGCGCGAGCTGTGGTCGCACTCGACACGCGAAAATGCCCATTATGCTGCGCAATTGCTGCTGCCTCGCGGGTTCCGGCGCGTTGGCGTCGTGACTTGCGATTTCCACATGGCGCGCGCGCTGCATTGCTTTCGCGGCGCGGGCTTCGAGGCCGAGCCCCTGCCGGCGACCTCGCCCGTCACCGATCCGCTGTCCGCGCTCCTGCGCAGCGGCCGCGAACGCGTGAGCTATGCCGTCGACGCGCTCGTCACGCGCGGGTTCTCGAGCATCTAATGCGGGTCGGCGGTTATTTTTTGGGGGTGCTCCTGCTCGTCGCGTGCCGCGATCGGGCGGCAGCGCCGGCTCCGCCCGCTCCCAGCAGCAGCTCGGCGACCGTCGTCACCGGCAATCTAGAGGCACTGCGCAGCGCAGAATGGGATCGCAATTCGGCGGCCATCGGCGCTGACGCGCTTTCCAGCCGCGACGTCCGAGTGCGGCGCGCCGCCGCGCGCGCTCTATCGCGCATCGCCGACGCCCGCGCCAACGAACTACTGAGCCTCGGCCTCGCCGACGAAGACGCCGAGGTGGTGACTTGGTCGGCCTACGGCTTGGGCTACAGCTGCAAAGGCCGTGAGCCGAAAACGGTGCGCGCGCTGGTCACCCGCGCCGCATCGTGGTCCGAGGGTACGGACACGCCGCTTTGGTTCACCCCGAGCGAAGCCATCGCCGATGCCTTGGGTCGCTGTGGCAGCAACGAAGCCGAGAGCACGCTGCGCGCCTGGCTCACGGGGCCGACTCCGCGCGCCGAAGCAGCCGCGCTCGCCATCGGTCGCATCGCGACGCAGCGCGGCCAATTGGCAGACGAGACGCGCGTGGCCTTGCTGGACGCCGCCGACGGCGACAAACCCCTGCAAAACGCGCTGTATCCGTTCACGCGCCTGCACACGCTGAATGAATCGACCAGCGCGCGGTTGCGTGAACGCTGCCTCTCGACCTTGCCCAAGGCCGGCGTGAGCGCGGAGTTTGCGGTGCGCGCGCTCTCTCAAAGCGGCGAGCACAGTAGCGATCAACTGGCTCAGGTGATCGCGCGCGCTGATGCGAGCCTCACCGTGCGCGCGGAAGCGGCACGTGAACTCGCGTCGCTCGGCCCGACGGCGGAGCCCGCGCTGTGGACCGCCTTCAATGCACTGCCCACAGCGCCCAGCGACGGCGAGATCGCTGGCGCAGCTTATGGGCCTCTGAGCGCGGTCATCGATTCGCTGCTACCCCCCGTGGCGAGCAGCGCCGAAAAGCTCATCGCGTTCGCGGAGCTTCCCCTCGGCAGCAACGACTCGCCCAGTTTGAAGCGAAGAAAGGTGCATTTGCGCTGCCAAGCCGCGGCGCTGCTCGCCGGTAGCAACGATCAGAGCCCACGGCTCCTCGCCTGTGATCCGGAAAGCGCGAGCCCCACTCGTGATCTGGCGCGGCTTCGCGTGCTCGGCCGTGAAGCGCTGCGCGGCCGCAGAAAACAAGCCTATCTGGCGATCCTCGCCAGCCCCGAACCGCGCGTGCGCGAGGCGGCACTTTCGCTGCTCGGTCGGCACCCCGAAGTCAGCGATGCACCCGCGCTGCTCGCCGCCGCACTCGCCGACAGCGCACTCGGCGTCGTCGTCAGTGCCGCGCAATTGCTCACGAGCTATCCCGAACGCGCGAACTTGGCTGGCGCGCCCAGCGCCGCGCCGAACCCCGATCCGCAAATCATCAAAGCGCTGAGCGCCGCTTATCCCCGGGCTCGCCAGCAAAACGCGGTCGAAGTGCAAGCTGAGCTCATCGACGCACTCGGTGCGTTGCAAATCTTGAGCGAAAAAGCCGCGATCGCCAGCGATTGCGCGAGCCCGAACCCCACCCTGCGCGAGCATGCCGAAAAGGCCCTGCACTTGCTCGGCGAACAGCATCGCAGCTGTGATCACGCCGTGGTCAGCCACGTCGTACTGCCGCCCGCACTCGACACGCGTCAGCTGCTCAGCCTGGAGACCGATGCGGGGCCGCTCAGCTTGATCCTCGATCCGGGCTTGGCACCGGGCGCAGTGACGCGCATCGTGGCGCTCGCGCAGGGCGGATTTTACGATGGCCTCAGCGTGCACCGCGTGGTGCCGGGATTCGTCGTCCAATTCGGCGACCCGCACGCGGACGGCTACGGCGGCGATGAAAAGCCGCCCCTGCGCTGCGAAACCTCGCCCGCGCCATTCAGGGCCGCGAGCGTCGGAATTGCGCTCTCTGGTCGGGATACCGGCTCCAGCCAATGGTTCGTCACGCTCGGCCGTTACCCGCATTTAGACGGCGAATACGCGCTCATCGGCACGGCTTCCGCCGGCTGGGACGCGCTCGCCGAGGGCGATCGGATCACGCACGTTCGGGTCAGCGCGGCGCCCTAAGCCAGCCCGGAACCGGCGCAAAAAGTGCTACAAAGCCGAGCAATGCTGCTCGCTGTCGACATCGGCAACACGAACGTCGTCTTCGGTCTGTACCGTGGTCGCACGCTCGAACAAACTTTCCGCGTCTCCACCGTGCGCACCCGCACCGAGGACGAATACGGCGTGATGCTGCAGCAGCTGCTCGCGCTGCGCAAAGTCCCGAACGACGCGATCAGCGCCGCCATCATCGCCAGCGTGGTGCCGCCGCTCACGGACGTGATGAGCGACGCCATCCGTCACGCCTTCGCGCGTGAGCCCTTGGTGGTCGGTCCTGGGCTGAAGACCGGCATCCCCGTGCTGTACGAAAACCCGCGCGATGTGGGCGCCGATCGCATCGTGAATGCCGTGGCCGCCTTCGAGCGCGTCAAAGCGGGCGTGATCGTGGTCGACTTCGGTACCGCCACCACCTTCGACTGCATCTCTCCGAAGGGTGAATATCTGGGCGGCGTAATCGTGCCCGGCGTGCAAGTCAGCCTCGATGGCCTGCTCTCGCGCGCCGCGAAATTGTCGCGCGTCGAGCTCGCCGCGCCGCCGCACGTGCTCGGCCGAAACACCACCCACGCGCTGCAATCGGGCGTGGTCTACGGCTACGCCTCACTCGTGGACGGCATGGTCGGCCGGCTCGAAACCGAACTCGGGTTCCCCTGCCAAATCTGGGCGACGGGCGGCCTTTCGACCTTGATCGCCAAACACTCCACGCGCATCCAAAACGTGGACGTGAACCTCACGCTCGACGGCTTGTGCTTGCTCCACGAGCGCAACGCGGGCGCAGCCGAAGCTCAGGAGACGGCCGCCCAAAAACGGCGTTCGAGTCGACCGAAGTGACTCGCCCGGCAGCGCTCTCACGGCGCTCGCTGCTGCAAGCGTCGCTCACCACGTTGCTCATGAGCAGCGCGGCCGCGTGTCGCGAGCACGGTGACGGCGCGGTCATCAAACATGGGCCGCGCCGCGTCGTCTCGCTCTCGCCGGCGGTGACCGAGACCGTGTTTGCGATCGGGGCCGGGGCGGATTTGGTCGGCGTCAGTGACTATTGCAATTACCCCGAAGCCGCGAAAAAGCTGCCTCGTACCGGCTCCGCGCTCACGCCGAACTACGAGGCCATCGTGCGCCTCGCGCCCACCCTCATTCTCTGCGAAGGCGCTGCGAGCGCGCCGCGTCGCGAACTCACCACGCTCGGTGTCACCAAGTTCTTGCCGTGGTTGTCGCTGGAAGACATCGTTTCGAGCACTCGCACGCTGGGCGCGCTCACGGGGCACGTCGAAACCGCGAGCGCGCTGGCCGGAAAAATGTGGGATCAGCTCGCGGTCGCGGAAAATCAGCACGGTCCGCGCGTACTGCTCGTGCTCGGCGAGGGCACCGGCAAGTTGAGCGAGATCTTTTACGTTCAGCAGAACTCGATTCACGGCGCTGCATTGCGTGCGGCCGGCGCCCGCAATGCCGTCACGCAAAAGGTGGAAGGCGTGCCGCGCCTCTCACTCGAGGAGCTCCTGCGCATCGATCCGGAGGCAATCATCGTGCTCGTATCGACGGCAACGGGCGGCCCCACCGAAGAACAAGCGATCGCCGACTTTCGAGCGCTCGAACCGCTGACGGCCCGTAAAAATGGCCGCATTTCCGCGCTGCGCTCGGACGAAGCGTTCGCCAATGGACCGCGGATCTTGGATTTGAGCGAACACCTGAAGCGTGAGATCGCACGCCTGTTCGCCGGTTCCCCCGCCACGCACTGACGGCCATGACGGACCTCGAATTTTCAGGCGTGGGGGTTCGGATCCGCGAGCGCGCGCTGCTCACGGACATCACGCTGCGCCTCGAACACGGCGAGTTCATCGCCCTGCTCGGTCCCAATGGCGCGGGCAAGAGCACGCTGCTCAAAGCTGCGCTCGGCTTGCGTGCGGCCACGAGCGGCAGCGTGCGGCTCGCCCAGCGCCCACTCGCCGAGCTGAACGCTCGCGAGCGCGCGGCACACGTGGCTTGGCTCCCGCAACACATCCACGCCGATGAACCAATCCGCGCGCAAGATTCGGTGGCCGCCGCCCGCTTTCGCTTCCATGAAACGCACGCCGCCTCGCAAAAAGCGGCTCTTTCTGCGTTGGAACGGGTCGGCGCAGGCGCCTACTCGCAGCGACCGGTGACGGAACTCTCGGGCGGCGAGCGGCAACGCGTGGCCTTTGCGTGCCTCGTGGCCCAAGAGGCGCACACCCTGCTCTTCGATGAACCCGCCAATCACTTGGATCCGGCGCAGCAGGTGGAAATCTATCGACTGATCGGCGATCTGTGGCGCGAGGGCCGCTCGATCGTGTGCATCACGCACGACGTCAATTTGCTGAATCACCTCGGTGACGCGGCTCGCGTGCGCGTCGTGGGCTTGCGCGCTGGCAAACTCGCCTTCGAAACGCGCTTCGACGCGCCCGAGTTGCCGTCGCAGTTGAGCGCGTTGTTCGGCCTCGAGCTCCGTACCTTCGATGCCTCACCGGGCCGCTTCCTCGTCCCTGCCACGCGGAGCGAGCCGTGAAGCTTCGCGCCGCGCTGCTCATTTTGGCTAGTTTCTCGCTGCTTTTGGCCGCGATTTTCGTGGGCCATCCTTTGCACGGCGAGCAGGGTCAGTTCATTCTCTGGCAACTGCGCGTGCCACGTGTGCTCGTCGGCACGTTGGTCGGCGCCACGCTGGCGCTCGCCGGGGCGGTCTTCCAGGCGTTGTTTCAAAATCCACTGGCGACTCCGAGCACCGTCGGCACCACCGCCGGCGCGACACTCGGCGCGTTGTGCGCGCTCGCCTTCGATCGCGCGCGCAGCGTCGAAGGCTTGCCCTGGGTGACGGTGGCGGCGTTCATCGGTGCCATCACGGCGAGCTTGCTCGTCGCAAGCTTCGCTTCTTCGCGGCGCGCTCACTCGAGCGACGTCTTACTCGCCGGCATCGCCGTCACGCTCGCGGCCAGCGCCTTCGCGACCGGCATTCAATACGTCTCCGACAGCCGCGCGCTGTTTGCGGCTGCCCAGTGGTCGCTCGGCCAGCTGCCGCAGGTCGGCTATCGTGGTGTGCTGCTGCTCCTGCCCATCTGCGGCGTTTCCGCGACAGCGCTGCTGCTTTTGACCCGGGATTTACAGGCTTTTGCGCTGGGTGAGGAGCTCGCCCACAGCCAAGGCGTCAATGTGCCGCGGCTCCGCTTGCTGGCGCTCGGCTTCGCGTCGCTGGGCGTCGCCGGCGCGGTCGCCTGGTGCGGCCCCATCGCGTTCGTGGGCTTGATCGTGCCGCACCTCGTGCGCCTGCTCTTGGGGTCGAGCTATCGCACGCTGCTGCCGCTCTCACTGATCACGGGCGCCGCGTTTTTGGTCGGCTGTGATTTGTTCGCGCGCATCGTGGTGCCCGGCCGCGAATTGCCGGTCGGCATCGTCACCGCCGCACTCGGCGCACCTTCGCTCGTCCTGCTCGTGGCACGCGCTCGGCGTCGTTGAACGCCGAGCGCGCCGCAACGCTCACTTCTCGAAAACTTGCAGCCCAGCGATGCCGGTACCGGAGGCCGACTGCACGACCACCTTCACCGAAGCCGGCAAGGGTAAAGCCCACTTGTAGCAATTGGGTTTCTTGCCCAGCACCGCGCTCGGACCCGTGTCTTGATCCGTGGCCAAAATCGGCGCCAAACCCGGCAAAATCGTCACCGCCAAGAATTGGATGTTGAGCTCCGCGATCGGCGGGGAGCCAATGGCGACCGCGCTGTAGCACTTGTTCGGCTGCAGCAAGATCTGCGTCTCGAGCGTCTGCGCACCACCGACATTTCCGACCACGGCGGTGCCGAGCGGCTTCGAGCCGGCGACGACCTGAGTGGAGGCGAGCTGCGTCAACATCGGCTGCACCGCGGCGAGCAGGGTCGGATCATTGGTTGCCGGCGCACTAGCAGACGGTGCCGCCGTCACGGCCGGAGCCGCAGTGACGACCGGCGCCGTTCCCGCGGCACCACCGACGCCCGCCACGCCACCCGCGCCGCCGACGCCGGTTTGACCGGGCTGATAGCCGCCGGTCACCGCCGCTTGGTCTTGCTTCTTGCAAGCCACGAACGACGAAAGCGAGGCCAACGACACGAGAGCGATCGGCAAAATCAAGGATTTATACATCATGAGAAAGGCTCCTCCAGAGGCGGAATGCCGAGCACGCTACTCTGCTCTCGAACCGCGCTCAACACGGGGCTACGCTCGGGCGCGATGCGTTTCGCTTTGATCTCCGACGTGCACTTCGGGCCAGCCGCATACTTCGAAGGCAAGTTGCGCAAACTGACGGCGCAGGCGGGTGAGCTGTGCGCGGAGTTCGTCACGCGCATGAACCGCGAAATTCGCCCCGATCTCGTGGTCAACCTGGGCGACGTCATCGAGGACGAATCACGCGCTTCCGATCTGGAGCGCTATGGGCAATTCCTGCACGCGATGTCGAGCCTACAGAGCCCGGTGCTGCACGTGGCCGGCAACCACGACCAAGTCAATTTGACCGACGACGATCTGCGCGCGCTCTGGCAGCACAGCGGCAACCTGCACTACAGCCGCGACGTCGCTGGCGTGCACTTCAGTGTGCTGCGCACCATCGAAATCACCGATCAGGCCATTCACCTGCCCGAAGATCAACTCGCGTGGCTCCGCGAAGATTTGGCCGCCACCTCGCTACCCACCGTGATCTTGATGCATCACCCCGCGAGCGAGATGCGCCTCGACGGCAATCGCTGGTTCGAAAAACGCCCGCACGTGTGCCGCGTCGCCGAGCGGCGTGCATTCCAACGCATCGTGAGTGAGGCACCGCGCGTGGTCGCCGTGTGCAATGGCCACGTGCATTGGAATCACTTCGACGTGATCGGCGGCGTGCCCTACATCACTCTCCAAAGCTTGGTCGAAAATCTGGATGACGACGCACCGGGCCGCGCCGCACGCGCTCACGCCGTGCTGGAGCTGAACGAGAAGCGCCTGGTCGTCACCGTTTCGGGCGCCGAGACCGCGCGCTATCAAGTCGAGCTGCGAAAAGTGGGAATTTAGCGGCGTTTCTTGGCGCGTTTCGATTTCTTGTTGGGGGGGCTGTGCGACGGAGCACGCACTGCTGCCGCGGCACTGGCAGGAACGGCCGCGAACGCCAGCCCACCGACGCCCGGCTCCGGCTCGGGGCTCAGCGACTGCTGGTGCCAAAAATAAGCGGCAGTCAGCGCGGTCGCCAGCGAGATCCATTGCGACGTCGAGAGCTGCACACGGCTCACGCTCGCCGAGTGAGTGGGATGTAAGCAGAGATACGCGAACGCCGGCGCCGCCAGCGCAAGCGCCAGGCTCGCCCGCCGTGCCAACCGCGAAGCGATGCTGCGCGCGGGCCCGTAGCTGAAACCCGCGGCGAACACGAGCAGCAGCAGCGGCACGAGCGCATCTTGCCGAAGCGCCGGCCCGAACAGCCCGCGCTCGCTGTCGTCGCGCACGATTTCCAGCAGAAATCTGAGGTAGCCGTAGGCAAAGGTGAAGCTCAGAAATACCTGACCGCGAAAGCTCTGCCGTCGGCGCACCGCCAAGGTGAGCACGAGCAGCGCCGCGCCCACGAGCGACTCGTACAATTCCGTCGGATGAACGGGCAGCGAGTTCGGCGATGTCATCGATAGACCGCGCTCGTTCACGTGCTGCATCCAGGCGGGCGAGCCGGCGCCGTCCAGCAAATCGCTCGGCCAACGCGGAAACGTTCCGAGCCGCTTCAGCCACGCAGGCGCCGTGGAGGAGAGCGGTTTGCCGAAATCGCAACCGAACAGGTAGCAGCCGATGCGCGTGAGCAAGAGCCCACTGCCCAAGCTCGGTACCGCGACGTCCGCCCAGGGCAATAGCGCCGCGCCGCGACGCCTCAAGTACCAAACGGAACCGGCAAATCCGCCGAGAAAACCGCCATAAGCGACCAGCCCGCCGCTGCGCACGGCCAGCACGTCCGAAAGGCTACGAAACTCCGATAAATTCGTGAGCACGTACAACACGCGCGAGCCGAGCAACGCCGCGATCGCCGTTGCGAAATAGCAGTTCGCCAAGAGCTCGCGCGGCATGCCGTCGCGCACACCGAGCCCCAGGGTCAGAAACCAACCCACGAGGATGGAGGCGCACAGCATCGCGCCGTAGCTGTAGATGGGCAACGCTTCGAGCGCGAAGCGCTGTCCGCGAAATGCAAATCCGCCCCACGTGCCCGACACCAAGAGCAACAGCCCAATCACGAGCAGGTCGAGGGCGCGTTTCTGGCGGCCGAAAATCGCCAAACACAAGCCGAGCGCCGCCAGCGCGAAGAGCGTCGGGCCGAGAGGCAGCACCCAGTGCGGCAGCGGGATTTTGAACAGAACCGGATGCATCGATGACCCGAGGGCAGGCGCGGGCAGGGCGCGTTTGGCCCCAGCCTAGCCGAGCGAGCGCGTGTGGTAGCATGCGGCGTCGTGCGCTTCAGGTGTTTGCTCGTTACAACGCTCGCCTGCGCGGGTTGCGTCCCAGAGGATAGGCCGAAGGCCCACGGCAGCAGCTCGGCCGCGCCGAGCGCGCTGCTCGCCGCGCCGAGCCGCCCTCGCTTCGAGCTGGCCACGGAGCGCCCTGCGCCCGATGGCGGGCACGCCCCACCAGCCGGCGCACTGATCACGGCGCACTATTCCGACAACTTCGAGCGTCCGAGTCTAGGCCCGGACTGGTACGCGACCGGCGGCGGCTGGACCCTACGCGAGGGCCGGCTATGCGTCGCGAACGCGCACAACCACCCCCTCTGGCTGCTGCGCCGGCTGCCGGTCAACGCGCGCATCGAGTTCGAGGCCACCAGTAGCTCGCCCGAGGGCGATCTGAAGGTCGAGGCGTGGGGTGACGGACTGAGCGCCGCAACCGGCATTTCCTACACGAATGCCACCAGTTACGTGATCATCTTCGGCGGCTGGAAAAACACGCTCCACGTCCTGGCCCGTTTGGACGAGCACGCGGCAGATCGCACCTTTTTGCGCGTGGAACCCGGCGAAACCGACCCGCGGGCACAGCCGGTGCTGCCCGATCGCGCCTATCGTTTCAAAATAGAGCGAAGTGACGGCCAAACCGTCCGTTACTTCGTAGACGACATCGAGATCCTGAGCCTGAAAGATAAAGCACCCCTCGTCGGTGACGGACACGAACACTTCGCCTTCAACGACTGGGAAGTCCCAGTCTGTTTCGACAATCTCAACATCACCCCTTTGAAGAGCTGACTGAGTGGAGAACGCGGAGCTCGACGTCGCACTGGAGGAGCTCGAGACGCGGCTCGAGCGCTTGCGCGCGCTCTACGAGCAGTACTTCATGGGCATCGAGCGCATCGAGCCCGCGATCCCACGCAAAGACGTCGATCGTCGTATCTACGTGCTCCGGCGCGAGAAGATCAGAAACACCGCCAAGCGCTTCAAGCTGCAGACGATCATTCAGCGCTACAACACCTTCCAACAATATTGGCAGCGTGTTTGCCGCGAGATCGAGAACGGCACCTACAAGCGGCACGTGATCCGCGCGCAGCGCATCGCGCCCGATCAGCTGCTCACCATCGCTGCGCGTCGCCGTTTGGGCCGGCGTAGATCGGACGCCCCCGAAGCAAACGACAGCGCGCCGCCGCCCAGCATTCCCTCGGCGCCGCCGGCTCCCGCGCCGATCGCCGCAGCGGTGCCCCCACGCCCGTCGAGTTCTTTGCCCGCGCCCGCGCCCGTGGCCGCCGTTCCCGCCTTGGGCAAGGCTGTGCCGCCGCCGAAACGGATGCCCCCGCCGAAACCTGGCGCGGCGATTGCGACCAAAGAGCCACCAAAACCAGCCGAGCCGACCCCGGCCTTCGAGAGCCTCGACCTCAACATGGATTTCATGGGGGATTGGGATCCGGGCTCGAACGTGAGCCATCCCAAGCCCAAGCCACCCGCGGCGCGCGCTCAGATCCCGCCCGCCGCCGCGCGACCGCTGAATCCGGCTGCGCCGGCGTCTCCCGTGCGACCCGCGCCGTCCGCGTCCGCGCCGATCGCCGCGCGACCGGCACCCAATGCCGTGGCCACACCGGCGGCTCCCGTCAGGCC
>Ga0105245_10002783_pt1 | contig 15727 bp, 19 predicted proteins | sample KBSM54metaG_FD_81523 | JGI IMG/M metagenome (GOLD analysis project Ga0105245, IMG submission 81523) | Miscanthus rhizosphere microbial communities from Kellogg Biological Station, Michigan, USA - KBS M5-4 metaG | ecosystem: Host-associated > Plants > Roots > Rhizosphere > Soil | place...
GACGGCCCGTCCGGCGCCACCGCGCCATGGTCGCCCTGGTATACCTGATGCCCGCCATCCCCTACGTCGCCCACGTGCTCACGGCCTTCCCCGACGCCGCCAACCCGCTGTCGCGAGTGGCGCCGTTCGTGCCCCGTCCGACCTTCGAGGAGTACCTCTACCCCCTGCTCGTCCTGCTCGCGTTCGTCGGCACCTACCGGGCGGCCGAGGATCACGGCACGCGGCGGCGGCTGCGATGGGTCGCGGGCTCGTTCGCGGTGGGCGCCATCCCCTATCTGCTGTTCTGGCAGCTCCCGGCCCTTCTCTACGGTCATTCGTGGGGCCGCTACCCCCAGCACGTCCTGCTCTTCCTCGCCGTCCCCGTCGCCCTCGGGGTGGCCATCCTGCGGGTGCAGCTGTTCGACATCCACGTCGCCCTACGCCGCTCGCTCGTCTACGGGACCCTGATGCTGTGCGTCGCCGGCCTGTACTTCCTGGTCGTCGGTCTCCTCGGTCGGATGGTCGAAGGGGGCACGGACTGGATCGCGTTGGTCACGACGGTCATCGTCGCCCTCGTCTTCTCACCCCTGCACCGCCAGACCCGGCGGGTCGTCAGCGGCGTGCTCTACGGCCAGCGGGACGACCCGTACACGATCGTCTCCCGGCTGGGCGAGCGGCTGGAGACGACGGCCGTGCCGCTCGACGTCCTGCCCGAGTTGGTGACCACCGTGGCCGAGGCGCTCCGCCTCCCCTACGCCGCCATCGAGCTCGTGTGGGCCGACGGTGTGGAGGAGGCGGCCCGCCACGGGGATCCCAGCGGGGCGCAGCTGGTCCTGCCGCTCACCCATCAGGGGGAGCTCATCGGGCGCCTGGTGGTCGGCGAGCGAACGCCGGGAGAGGGGTTCGGGAGCCGGGACCGACGGGTGCTGGAAGGGTTGTCGAGGCAGATCGGGATGGCCGCCCGCTCGGCCCGCCTAACGATCGAGATGCAACGCTCCCGGGAGCGCCTGATCGCGGCGCGGGAGGAGGAGCGGCGGCGGCTCCGGCGCGACCTGCACGACGGTCTCGGGCCGACGCTGGCGGCGACGGCCCTCCAGCTCCAGACCGCCCGGCGCCTGGTGGAGCGGGACCCTGACGGGGCGGCGTCGATGCTGGGGGAGCTCAGCGACCAGATCCAGGGCACGATCGCCGACGTCCGCCACATCGTCGAGGACCTGCGGCCCCCGACACTGGACCAGCTCGGCCTGGGTGCCGCCCTCCAGGAGCAGGCCTTCCGCTTCTGCAGCACGGACTCGACCTCCGACGGCGCCGGGCTGCAGGTGGTGGTGACGGTCGAGGGGGATCTCCGCGACCTTCCGGCCGCGGTCGAGGTCGCCGCCTTCCGGATCGGGTGCGAGGCCATGAACAACGTCGTGCGCCACGGCCAGGCCCGGACCTGCGAGGTCCGCCTCTGCCGGGCCGACGACCTGCGCCTGGTGGTGGCCGACGACGGCCGGGGGATGTCCGAGCGCTACCGGGCGGGCGTCGGCCTCGAGTCCATGCGGGAGCGGGCGGCGGAGCTGGGTGGATCGCTCTCGGTCGACTCCCGGCCCGAGGGGGGCACGGTGGTGTCGGTCCGACTGCCCCTTCCCGCCTGATGCCGAACCCGCCGACGCCGGGCCCGCTGCGGGTGGTGGTGGCCGACGACCATCCGGTGTACCGCAACGGCCTCCGGGCGGCCCTCTCGTCGCTCGACGGCTTCCTCGTCGTGGGGGAGGCGTGCGACGGGGACGAGGTCGTGGCCCTCGCCGAGCAGCTCGCGCCCGACGTCGTGGTGATGGACATCCACATGCCCGGCCGCAACGGCATCGACGCGGCCCGGCTGATCTGCGAGGGCCACCCCGGCGCCGGGGTGCTGATGCTCACCATGTTCGAGGACGACGACTCGCTCTTCGCGGCCATGCGGGCCGGCGCCCGCGGCTACCTGGTCAAGGGCGCGGGCGAGGACGAGATCGTCCGGGCCATACGGGCGGTGGCGTGCGGCGAGGTGATCTTCGGGGCGGCGGTGGCGGCCCGGATGATCCGCTACTTCTCGGGCATCCGAGACGCGGCCGTGCTGGCCGCGGCCGTCTTCCCCGGGCTGACCGATCGGGAGAACGAGATCCTCGTGCTGATCGCCGAGGGTCACAACAACGCGGCCATCGCCCGCCGACTTCTCATCAGTCCGAAGACGGTCCGGAACTACGTGTCCAACGTGTTCACCAAGCTGCAGGTCGTCGATAGGGCCGAGGCCATCGTGAAAGCGAGACGGGCCGGGCTCGGGGATTCGCCAGGGACCTGACGGGCGTCCCGAGGATCGGGGACACCGGCCTCTGGTTCCCGGGACAGGGGATCGTCGAAGGTCTGGGCATGAACATCACGCCTGCCCAGCTGCGGTATCAGTACGAGCGGGCGGTCGGGGAGTGGTCCTTCGTCCACGGGGTCGAGTCCGACTTCGGCCTTCCCCCTTTCCTCCGCTTCGCCATCGGGAGCAAGGAGACGAACCTCCGGAACGGCAAGGGTGATCTCCCCCCATACCTCGACGACCCAAGGAGGTCGACATGCTGATCATCAGCTTCAACGGTCACTGCTACCTGCTCTCCGGTGGCGTTCGCACCCAGATCGACCGGCCCGACCAGATCGACCAGCTCAAGGCGGCCGGCATCCCCGAGGTGCAGGGCGACCACAACTGGGCGTCGGCCTTCCCTCTCGGAGCGACCGCGTGACGATGATCGCGGGCCATCGGTGGTGGGTCTACGGAGTCATGGACGAGGCCCTTCCCGACCCACCGGGAAGGAGCCTGGCCGGGGTTCACCCGGTGCTGGCCGACAAGTGGCGCAAGGTCCACCGACGCCACCCGAGTCACACCAACAGCGGCCGGCGGTTCACCGCCGACCAGCAGGAGTTCTGGGACTGCTTCCAGGCCCGCCTGGCCGGCGGGAGCTGCCCGCCCTCGTGCAACCGCAGCCAGTGCGCCTCGGCCAACCCACCCGGGAAGTCCAACCACGAGTTCGGGCTCGCCATCGACGGCGAGCCGCAGGACGGCGATTGGTCGACCTGGACCCGGCTCTGCGAGGAGGAGGGACTCATCTTCGTGGTCGCGGGCGAGCCCTGGCATCTCCAGGACGTGGGGGTCGCCACCAGCTCCTTCACCGGGTTCCCCGACGACGACTGGAGGCCGGCATGACCGCCCTCGAGCTACAGCCCGGGGAGCACGTGTTCTCCGGCGGGGGAACCAGCCGCCAGGACAGCCTGCCGGCCCGTCTGCTGCGGGAGACCGAGGCCATGGCCAGGTACGCCCTGGCCGGCGGGATCGGGATCACGCCCGCGGTCGTCCAGGCCGTCGAGCTGGCGAAGGGGGGCGGCGACAACGGCTCGATCGCCGCCGTCCACGGTCAGCTGAGCATGCTCGTCGCCCCGGCCAAGCCGGGCACCATCGCCCTGTTCGAGGACGAGGCGCCGACCAACCTGCTCCAGCGGATCCTGGGGCCGGTGCGGCTGATCCGCCAGCTCATGGTCGCCGCCCTCGGTTTCCTCGTGCTCTTCCTGGTGCTGGCTTCCCGTTTTCAGCCTTGGCTCGAAGGCGGAGACGCCACCGCCCGCGTCCCGCGGGGTTGGTGGCTGGTCGTCCTGTATCTCTCGGCCGCCGGGCTCGGGGCCGCCTTCGCCGCCCTCTCGCGGGTCAACGGGTTCATCTCCGACGGGACCTACGACCGGGTGTACGACGCCACCTACTGGATCCTCCTGGTGCTCGGTCTGATCGCGGGAGTGCTCCTGGCCATGGTCGTCCGAGTCCCCTCGACGGGGCAGGCGGCGCAGTTCTCGAAGCCGCTGCTGGCCTTGCTGGGCGGCTTCTCGGCCGGGGCCGTCCATCGCATCCTCACCCGGATCGTGGCCGCCATCGAGACCCTCGTGGAGGGTGACGATCGCAGCAGTGCCCGGGCCCAGGACCGGGAGCAGGAGACCCAGATCCAATCCGAGCGAACCACGGTGGCGGCCAAGCTCGTGGGTGTCGAGCACGCCCTGGCCAGCGACCCCGACCAGGCCCGTAGCCAACTGCGAGATCTGGTCGCCCATCTGGTCCCGACGGGAGCCCCGCCGACCTCGCCGGCGACGGCGGGCAACGGCTCCCAGGTCCCAGTCCCCGCGCCGCTCCCCGCGGCGTAACCCCGAGCAAGGAGGTAGTCATGGCACTGTTCGGTCCCGACGTGAGCGACTGGCAGGAGACGGTCGACTGGAACGCGGTGCGGGCCGCGGGCGCCACCTTCGGCCTGTGCAAGTCCACCGAAGGCGTCAACGTGGTGATGGACACAGTCGAGGCCAATCGACAGGGGATGGCCAGCGCGGGAATGGCCGCCATCGGCGTCTATCACTTCGCCCGGCCGGACGACGGCGATCCGGTGGGTGAAGCCGATTTCTTCTGCGACACGATCGGCCCCCTACGGAACCGGGAGTTCGCGGTCCTCGACATCGAAGTCGGCGACCACGCGACCTGGCCCGACTTCATCGTCGCCTTCTGCGAGCGAGTCGAAGCCCGGCTCGGTCACCCGCCCGTCATCTACATGAGCGAATCGGCCGCCCAGGCCATGCCCCCGCGCTGCGCCCGGTGGCCGCTGTGGGACGCCGGCTACGTCACGAACTTTCCCACCGGGTGGACCGAGCTCGGCGTCGGGCCGTGGTCGCAGATCCTGATGTGGCAGTTCACCGACAAGTTCAGCCTGGCCGGCATCGACGGCAACTGCGACATGAACATCGCCCCCGACGACTTGGTACACCGCTTGGCCGGCCTCGGGGCTGGCCCTTCTCAGGAGGATGCATTCATGGCCCTTTCCGATATCGAGATGCGAGAGATGATCGGCACGCTGAAGGCGATCAGCTCGACGACAGATCGCGACGTCGTCGGAACGCTCGGCGCCCTGCGCAACACCCAGGACAGGATCGAGATCATCCTCACGGAGATGGTCGGACTCCTGAAGACGCCGTAGCCGACCCTTCCCTGGGCGGCGGGCGAGACGACCCCGGTCGGAGTGCTGGCTCCGACCGGGGTCGCTCGCGTCGGCCCTCAGAGGGGGAGGGCCCGGACCTTGTCGGCCTTCACGGGGTGCCGGGATCGGCCCGGGTCGCCACCGGCGCCTTGGGCTCGTCCTCCCCGTGGCGGCCGTTCTTGCCGTTGGAGAGCAGGTTGCGGGCCAGTTGGAGGCCGGCCACCCCCTGCGACATGGCCTGGGCCAGGGCCTCCGACAGTCCCTGGGCGCCGTTGAGGACGATCATCTGGTCGATGTCGCCGAAGGGCTTGGCCGCCGCCTCCACGATCTCCGGCCACCGGTCGGCCAGCTGCTGGCCGATGACCGCGTCCTGGTTCTCGGCCAGGGCGTCGGCCCGGGCCTTGATCGTCTCCGCCTCGGCCATACCCTTGGCCCGCACCGCCTCGCCCTCGGCCAGGCCCTTGGCCTCGGTGGCCGCCGCCTCCGCCTCCCCGACGGCCCGGGTGGAGTCGGCCCGGGCCTGCCCGTCGAGACGGACGTGGTCGGCCTCGGCCGCCGCCGCCAGCTTCACCCGCTCCGCCTCCGCCGCCGCTTCCAGCTTCACCCGCTGGGCGTGGCCGGCGGCCTGCAGCTCGACCTCCTGGCGTTGGGCCTCGGCCTGGGCGATGCGGGCGTCACGGTTGGCCTTGGACAGGGTGACCTGCTCGTAGGCCTTGGCGTCGGCCGGCTTGCGCACGGTGGCCTGGAGCCGCTGCTCCTCCCGCTCCGCCTCCAGCTCGGCCACCTTGGTCTCCTGCACCACGACCTCCTGGCGGGCCTGGGCCTCGGACAGGGGACCGGCCTGGCTGGCCTTGGACTCGGCCTGGTCGATCTCGGCCTGGTAGGCGGCCTGCTTGACCTGGCTGGCCCGCACCGCCTCCGCCTTGAGGGCGTTGGCCTCCTGCTCCCGCTCGGTGGCCTCCCGGTCGGCCGCGGCCTGGGCGATCCGGGCCTGGCTGGCCACGGCCGCGGCGTGGGGCCGGCCCAGGTTCTCGATGTAACCGGTGGGGTCCTCGATCTCCTGGACCTGGAGGGAGTCGACGATGAGGCCGAGCTTCTCCATCTCCGTCCCCGACGACTCTCGGGTGAGCTGGGTGAGCTTCTCCCGGTCGCGGATCATCTCCTCCACCGTCATGTTTCCGACGATGGCCCGCAGGTGGCCGGCGAAGACGTTGTGGACGCGGTGGTCCATCTGGTCCTGCTGGTCGAGGAAGCGGCGGGCGGCGTTGGCGATCGACGTGAAGTCGTCGCCCACCTTGAAGATCACGACGCCCTTCACGCCCAGGCGGATGCCCTGGTGGGTGACGCAGTCGATGCCCAGCTCCGCCTCCCGCAGGTCGAGCGACAGCCGCCGCACCGTCTGCACCCCGGGGATGACCAGCGTGCCCCGGCCGGTGACGATCTTGAACCCCAGGCTCTCGCCCACCGAGTCGCTCGGGGGGGCGTGGTCCTTCAGCCCGGAGATGATGAGCGCCTCGTTGGGCTCGGCCACCCGCCACATCAGCTTGAACAACACGATTGCCGCGACGAGGGCTCCGATCACGATCCCGAGCAGCAGACCCATGGCGATCCACCTTCCCTTCAGGGGCGCTACATCTTGGTGACGACGACCGTCCGGGGCGGGAAGTACTCGACCACGACGATGCGGGTGCCGGGCGGCAAGGTGTCGTCGGTGTCGGCGGCGTAGGCGTGGAACGCCTCGCTCCCGCCTCTGACCTGCACCATCACCTCACCCAGCTTGCCCGGGGCGACGGTGCCGGTGACCCGGCCCATCTTGCCCACCATCGTGTGGTCGGCCAATCCGACTTCCTCCTGCCCCGGCGCTCGAGGACCACCAGACCGGGAAGAGCGCGCCGAGCCCGGTCCTCCCCAAGTGTCGCAGGCCGGCGCGGGGTGCGTTCGCCGTCAATGTGGGTTGACAATGCGTGGCTGTCAACGTAGGATGACAGCGTGACCGAGGCCACCCAACTCGCCGCCGACGCCGGCAGCCGCGACCCGGTGGTCGGGCTGCGGGCGGTTGCCGCCCTGCGCCGGCTGCTGGAGAGCCTGGAGCACCTCCAGGTGGCCAACGCCCGCGATCTCGGGTGGTCGTGGCAGCAGATCGCCGAGTCCCTCGGCGTCAGCCGCCAGGCCGTCCACAAGAAGCACCGGGGGGCGTGACATGTTCGAACGGTTCACCGACCGGGCCCGCCACGTCGTCGTCCTGGCCCAAGACGAGTCCCGCGCCCTGGGCCACGGCTACGTCGGCACCGAGCACCTCCTCCTCGCCCTCCTGCGGGTGGAGGACGGGGTCGCGGCCCGGGTCCTGGCCGACGCCGGCGTGTCCGGGGCCGACGTGCGGGCCGACGTGCTCGACATCGTGGGCCTGGGCCCGGCCGTCGGAGCCGCCGACCTGCTGGGTCCGGCCGACGCCGACGCCCTCCGCGCCATCGGCATCGACGTCGACTCCATCCGGGAGCGGATCGAGGCGTCGTTCGGGCCCGGGGCGCTGGAGCTGGCCGACCGGTCCCGCCGCCGGCGTCGGGTGCAGCTTCGCCGGCCCCGCCGCCGGGGCGCCTCCTGCTCGGGACCGCGGCTGCCCTTCGGCGGTCACGTCCCCTTCACGCCCCGGAGCAAGAAGGTGTTGGAGCTCTCCTTGCGGGAGGCGATCCACCTGCGCCACAACTACATCGGCACCGAGCACCTCCTGCTCGGCCTGCTCCGGGAGGGAGAGGGCTTGGGCGCCATGGTCCTCGTCCGCCGGGGGCTGAGCCTCGAGGAGCTCCGCCAGCGGGTCCTGATCGCGATCGGGAAGGTGGCCTGACCGGGGCCCTACATGCCCGAGTGGAGGAGGTTCAGGTAGAGCTGGACCCCGTCCTGGGTCATGTGCACACCGTCGTCGACGAAGGCGTCGGGGTAGCTGTCGCCGACGGCGTGCCAGTCCACCAGCACCGCGTTGGCGAACCGGGGGACGGCCGAGGCGAACAGGTCGTTGTTGTGCGCCTCCCACGGCCGGGGCACCTTCACGTTGACCACCACCACCCGGCGGGCGACCGACAGGGTGTCCATCAGCTCGTCGAACTGGCCCTCGGTGATGGGCCCGTTGTTGCCCAGGTGGACGATGACGATCTCGCCCAGGGTCCCCGCGTCCCGCAGGGCGTGGGCGACGGCGAGGGAGTCGGCGAACTGGCGGCCGATGACGGCGTCCACGTAGATGCCCTCCGCCTCCATCGCCGGCTGGGCCACGATCATCACCGACTCGCCGATGGCGGTGACCCGGGTGCCGGGCGGCGGCCCCGGGGTGGGCGCGGGCGGCGCCGGCTCGGGCCCGGCGACGGCGGCCGGAGCCTCGGCCACGGCCAGGGTGGTGGCGGTCTCGACCGGCGCCACCGCGACGGCCTCGGTCGGCGGGGGGCTGGGGACGGCCGTCCCCACGGTGACCAGGGTGGCGGCGGGGACGGCCGCCGACGCGGCCGCGGGCACGGCGAAGGGGGCGGCCGGCACCGGGTGGCCCACCAGCAGGGCGGTGGACACCGCGACCAGGGCCAGGGCCGAGCCCACCGCCCACCGGGTCGCGGTCACCGAGGGTCGGGCCCGCCGGGCCAGCCCCGAGCGGACGTCGGCCCACGCCCGTCCGAGGGCGCCCTCCCGGACGGGCTTCTCCACCCACCGGTACGACGCGGTGGCCAGGGCCAGCGTGATCGCCATCCGGAGGGCGAGCAGCGGCGTCCCCCGGAGGGGCACGTCGCTGTGGGGCCGGGTGAGCATGAGCACCGGCCAGAACCACAGGTAGATGGCGTACGACCGCCGCCCCAGCCACACCAGGGGCCGGAGACCGAGGGCCGCCGCCACCCACGACCGGGGATGGGTGGCGACCACGATGGCGATCCCGGCCAGCACCGCCGCCCCCAGGAACCCACCCCGGTAGAGGCGAGGGTCGAACTGGTCGACCCGGGACAGGCACAGCCACAGCCCCCACAGGGCGGCCACGCCCGAGGCCTCCAACACCAGCCGGCCCCCGGTCGCCATCGGCCCCGGCCTCGTCCGCCACCGGATGGGGACGCACGCCAGGGCCGCGCCCACCAGGATGCCGGCCACCCGGGTGTCGGTGCCGTAATAGACCCGGGAGGGGTCGCCGGTGGGGTCGTGGAGGACGGCCATCAGCACCGCCGACGCGGCGGCCAGGCCGAGGATGGGGCCGGCCAGCCGGCGCGGCTCCCGCCACCGCAGGAGCAGGGCCAGGGCCAACGGCCACAGCAGGTAGAACTGCTCCTCGACGGCCAGGCTCCACAGGTGCTGGAGCAGGGGAGGGCGGCCGAGGGACTGGAAGTACGACTGGTGCTCGAAGATCAGCCGCCAGTTGAAGACGTAGCCGAGGGCGGCCAGGACGTCGGCCCGCAGCCGATAGCCCTGGTCGGGCGCGAGCAGGGGCACCGCCACCGACACCGCCACGAGGAGCAGGAGCAGGGCCGGGAGCAGCCGCCGGGCCCGCCGCCGCCAGAACGCCACCAGCTGCAGCCGGCTGTGGCGGCGGTAGTCGGCCAGGAGCAGGGCGGTGATGAGGTAGCCGCTGATGACGAGGAACACGTCGACGCCGAGGAAACCGCCCCGGGCCCAGCCGAACCCGGCGTGGTAGGCGAACACGGCCGAGACGGCGAGCGCTCGCAGGCCGTCGATGGCGGGCAGGTAGCGCAGGCGGGGCTCTTCCAGCCGTGCGCCGGCCTCGTCGGCCCTCCGCGTCCCCCGCGCCGTCACCGCGGCAGCGTATCGGCGGCGTGGTCGTCCGGCCACCGGCCGCGCGACGCGAGCAGCAGCAGCCCGATACCCAGCGCCGAGGCCAGCACCGAGGCCGCCAGCACCCCCACCTTGGCCGCGTCCTCCAGCGCGACGGCGGGGAACGCCAACCCGGCGACGAACAGGGAGACGGTGAACCCGACGCCGGCGACGGCCGCGATCCCCACGAACTGCCCCCACCCGACGCCATCGGGCAGCGATCCGACCCGGAGCCGCACCGCCAACCAGGCCGCGCCGGTGACGCCCACCAGCTTCCCGACCACCAGGCCGAGGACGACGCCGACCGCGATCCGGGACGACCCCGGCGCGTCGAGGGAATGGCGGCCGAACACCACCCCGGCGTTGGCCAGGGCGAACAGGGGCACGATGGCGAAGGCGGTCAGCGGGTGGAGCCGACGCTCCAGCCGCTCCGTCTGCGGCCGAACCGGCGCCAGGAGGCCGAGCAGGGCGCCGGCGATGGTGGCGTGGACGCCCGAGTGGTCGATCGCCAGCCACACGCCCACCCCCAGCACGACGTAGACGGGAAACCTCGCCACGCCGAGCGCCCGCAGCCCCACGATGGCCGCGACCAGGAGCGCGGCCATGAGGAGGGCCGGGAACGAGATCCCCGCCGGGTAGAAGACGGCGATGACCACGATGGCGCCGATGTCGTCGACGATGGCCAGGGTCAGGAGGAACAGCCTGAGGCTGGCGGGCACCCGCCGCCCGAGGAGGGCGACGACGCCGACGGCGAAGGCGATGTCGGTGGCCATCGGGACGCCCCACCCCCGGGCGCCGGGCCCGCCGACGTTCACCGCCAGGTAGACAAGGGCGGGCACGGCCATACCGCCCAGGGCGGCGATGGCGGGCAGGGCCGCCGTCCGCCACGCCCGCAGCTCGCCGGTGACCAGCTCCCGCTTGATCTCCAGCCCCACGACGAGGAAGAAGAGCGTCATCAGGCCCTCGTTCACCACCTGGCGGGCGTCGGCGGCGAAGCCCACGGCGCCGACGTGAAGGCGGATCGGGGTCTGCCAGGTGGCGAGGTAGGCGTCACCCCATCCGGAGTTGGCCCACACCAGGGCCACGACCGTCGCCACCAGCAGGGCCGCCCCGCCCGCGGCCTCCGTGGCCGGGAACCGGGGGCGGTCGGGGGAGTGGCGCATCGGTGGCTCCTGGGTCGCGTCGAAGACTGACGCCGACCAGGCTTCCCGGCACTCCCGGGGGCCCAGGCTAGGGCATCTTGTTCTCGAGCCGGTGGAGGTAGCCCTCGGACAGGGCGTGAAGGGCGTCGCGGCAGTCGCCGTTGAACGAGGCCCCGTGCATCACGGCCAGGGTGTCGGGGCGGATCTCGGCCAGCTCCAGGAGGGTGGCGCACAGCGCCGGGGTGATGGCGGTGGCGCCCATGGCGTCGTCGGCCTCGAAGGCCCACTCCACGATGTCGGCGGTGTCGGTCATCGGCGGCCGCTCGCCCACCTGGGTGAACACGTCGGCGCACAGGAGGGTGTTGGTGGTCTCGTCCAGCAGCATCCCCGCGTCCCAGCCGTGCAGGACGTGGGGCGTGGCCTTCCATCGCACCTGGCGGTCGCCCAGGCTGAGCAGCTCGCTGTCGCGGAGGGCCTTCACCGGGGCGTCGGTGAGGTCGGCCGCCGTCCACTGGGCGGCCACCGTGCTCATCACCACCTGGGCCTGGCGGGAGACGCGCTTCAGCCACAGCTCGAGGGCGCCGCACTCGTCGGTCTCCACGTGGCTGAAGGCGAGGTACTGGATGCGGTGCATCTTGGTCACCCGGCTGGCGAACTCCAGCATGTTCTCGAACAGCCACTTGGGGCCGCAGTGGAACAGCAGGGGCTCGTCGGCCCGGATCAGGAACTGGTTGAGGGTGAACCCCCACTCCCCGACGTCGGGCAGGAAGGTCGAGATCTGGAAGATCCCGTCGGCGATCTCGTCGAGGCTCGTCTTCATGGAGGGCATGTGCCCTCCAACCTACGGCCGCTGGGCGCGCATGCCGGCGACGGCGGCCGACAGGCCTTCCGCGTCGAGCACGTCGGCCATCACGCCGATCTGCTCCTCCCAGACGTCGTCCGGGATGGCGGCCTTCACCTCGTCCTCGAGGATGTGGAACACGTCGAGGCCCAACTGGACCTCGGCCAGTGCACCTGCGTACGCCGGGTCTCCCAGGATCACCGTCTCCGCCGAGATCTCGGCCGCTTCCGGGTCGGGAGCGCCGAGGAGGACGAGGAGGTTGGGAGCGCCGTGCGCCTCAGAGAGCCGGAGAATCGTCTCCTGGCTCTGCAGGTCCATGGCCCCTGAAGCCGTTCAGACGAAGCACTCCGTGGCCACGAAGACGACGTTGCCGCCCGCGGCCTTGACGCACGCCGCGATCGACGGCCCGGAGATCCCGTCGCGCTCACCCATGGCGATCACGAACTTGTCCTGGAACAGTTTGCTCACCCCCCTCCGAGGTTCTTCTCGACGAACGCGGTCAGCTGGGCGGGGGTGTTGGCGGCCGGACCCGAGATGCGGTCGACCTCCGCCCCGTCCTTGAACAACAGGAAGATGGGCAGTCCCATCAGCCCCATCGACATGCACAGCCGGCGGGCCTTGGGCGCCTCCAGCTTGACGACCTTCAGGTCGCCGGCGTGGGCCTCGGCCAGCTTCTCGACGTGGGGGTTGAGGGCGAGGCAGGGCTGGCAGTCGGGCCCCCAGACGTCGACCAGGACGGTGCCCTCGGACACGACGTCCTGGAAGTTGTCGCGGGTGGCTTCGCCGACGAGCTCGCTCACGATGTCCGCTCCAGCAGCACGCTCATGCCGTCGGAGAGCTGGCTCATCCGACCGAGGAAGAGGCTTCCTTTGGCGATCAACATGACCCTTTCCGCGGTCCCACTGGTGAGTCGCTCGACGGCGTGGGGGAGGTAGCAGAGCGACGAGGCCAGATGGCCCTGTGTCGGAGCGTACCCGGGCATGCCGTGTTCCCTGACGAAGTCGGCGATGGCGGCCCGCTCGATGTCGCCCCGCTTCACGGCCAGGGCGGCGATGGTGCGGTAATTGCGCTCGGGGACGTTGCCCGAACCCTGGGGCTCGGTGATCTCGGGGTTGTGGAGCTCGGTGGCGAAGTCGTCGATCGAGGAGAACGGCAGACCGAGGCGGGCCAGGGGCCCGTTGGCCAGGGCCTCCATGACCTGGGGCTGGGAGCCGCCGGCGGACACCGTGTGGCGACCCACCGCGTCGAGCCGGATACGAGGCCCGTGGCGGCCGGCGGTGGCGGCGGCGTCGGCTCGCTCGACGAGGGCGGCGGTGCCGCCGAGGACGTCCTCCAGGACGGGGAGCCCGTTCTTCAGGTGGCCCTGGAACTTCATGCCCAGCTTGGCCATCGACCCGCCGGCGATGACCGCCACCCGGTCGAACACGCCGCTGCTGACCAGGGCCCCGGCCATCACCAGGGCGGGCACGGGCGCGGCGCAGAAGTTCTTGATGTCGGCGCCGGAGGCGTTGAGAAGCGCACCCTTCTCGGCCACCGTCTTGGCCATGTTGCCGCCCCCCCGCTGGTAGCGGTCGCCGATGGCCTCCTCCCCGCAGCCGAGGACATAAGGGATCGACAGGGGGTCGACGTCGGCCTTGTCGAGGAGGTGGAGGAGGGCGAGGGTGGCGGTGGCCTTGGCCGCCAGGTTGTCGAGCAACACCACCGACGCCAGGGACTCGTCGAAGCCCTCGCCCCAGCGCATGACGCCCCGGAGGTCGTCGGGGGTGCCGATGCGGGTGGTGCCGGGCTCGTCGGCCACCGCCTCCACGTCGCCCGCCGCCTTGTCGAGCCGGTCGAGGTCGAGGGCCTTGGCCAGGGGATGCCCGGCCAGCGCGGCCGCCGCCCGCTCCGCCACCGCGGGCGAGATGGCGAGGAGGCCGAAGTCGTCGAGGATGGCCATCAGCCCGAGGAACTCGTCCTCCGGCATGATCTCGCCCGCCGGTGCGAAGCGGCTGGCGCCGGGCAGGGCGATGCCGACCCACGGGCGGGGTGGCAGGGCGCGGGGGTGGACGGCGTTGACGTAGGCCTGGTGGGGGCCGTAGCCGACGGCGTCGTCGTAGGACCGGAGGGCGGCCGCGAAGTCGGCCGCCACCTCGGCGCTGCGGGGCAGCTCCCGGCGGGGCTTCGACCCGTGCTCGGCCAGTCCCGGCACGTGGGCCAGGACCTGGGTGGACGCGGTGATGACGGCTTCAGTGCTCACTCAGCAGGGACCTCGAAGACGGTCGGTTGGGAGACGTGGGTGGTGACGGCGGCCAGCCCCTGCTCGACCAGGCGCCGGCGCCAGGCGTGCTCGGCCTCGGGTGACAGGGACGGGTCGCCCGCCGGGTAGGGGATGCCCCGGGTGCGGACGATGCGGGGCGCGCCCACCCGCTGGGCGATGGAGACCAGGTTGCACAGCAGGGCGGTGGGGATCCCGGCCCGCTCCAGCTCTTTTGCCAGCGTCGCCCCGCAACGCGTGCCCGTTCCTCACGTGGCGGTGAGGATGGCGGCCCGGGCCCCGGACCGGCGGATGTCGGCCGCCCACTCCACTCCGAAGCGGCGGGCGTTGGCCACCGACGTGCCGTTGCCGGTGGTGACGAAGTACTCGGGCATGAGGGCGCCGATGCGGCCCTCGCCCTCCAGCTCCCGGGCCACGTCGAGGGGCAGGATGCGGTTGGGGTCGGCGTTGGCGAAGACGGTGGAGAAGCCGCCGTGCACCGACCGCCACTCGCCCGTCGCCAGCGCGGCCAGGTCGTCGATCGGGTAGCGCAGCCAGCGGGTGGCCCGGGCCGACTCCAGGCCCCCGGGGTTGGCGTCGGGCACCAGGCCGCCCTCGGTGACGAAGGCCACGGTGACCGCGGCCGGGTCGTCGACGGGCGCGGCCGGCGTGACCTGGTCGAAGCGGGGGAGGGGGACCTCGGTCGCGTCGCGGTCGCCCCCCAGTCGGGCGAGCACCAGGTCGACGGCCCGGGTGGCGGCGTTGCGCTCGTCGAGCACCGACCGCCGGGGCAGGCGCCCGATGCGGCCCTCGGCCGCGGTGAGCTCGGCCCCTCCGAGCAGGGCCTTGGCCGCCCCGCCCAACGTCTCCAGCGAAGGTCCCATCGACCGGGCCACCTCGCCCGAGGCGACGACGGGGGCGGTGCCGGCCTCGTCGAGCCCGGGGTTGTCGGGGTGCATGCAGGCGAGCGCGGGGATGCCGGCGGCGGTGGCGGCGGCCACCACCCGGGCGCAGGCGAGCCCGTAGCGGCCGCTGGTGAAGGCGGGCCCGGCCACCACCAGGTCGGGCTCGGCCGCCTGGATGAGGGCGAGGATCTCGTCCATCGCCCCCGCCGTGCCGACGGCGTAGTCGTCGCCGCACCACACCGTGGCCGCGATCTGGTGGTCGGGCCCGAGGAGGGCGGCCAGCTTGCGCCCCGGACCCTTGGCCTCGGGCGCAGACGACGGCGGGGTGGCGGCCGAGTCCTCCCCGCCGACCCCGGCGAAGAACTGGTTGATGTAGTGGACGACTCTCATACGAGTGCTCTGAGTCTCCCCCAACCCAGGCAGCTCAGTGAGCAGTAGATGACGGCCGTGGGCAGCTCCATCTCGCTGGTGGCCAGCTGGTCGACGAGGGCTACCCGCTCGCCCCCGTAGGCCCGGTCGACCGCGGGCAGGGTGAGGCGGTGGTCGTAGTTCCCCGTGCTCACCATGGCCGTGGCCCGCTCGGGGGGCACCACGATGGGCGGGCCGGTGCCGTCGATGCCCGACATCTCCGCGAACAGCCCCACCGCGGTGATCCCCAGGTCCTCGAGGGCGTCCATCTTGAGGGCCATGTCGGCGTCGGCGTTGCCCCCGCCCTCCTTGGTGACGATGACGGCGTCGAAGCCGGCCTCGGCGCACACCCGGGCCGCGGCCGCGGAGATGTCCTCCTTGGCCGCCATGGCCACCGGCTCGGGGGAGATGACGATGCCGGC
>Ga0105245_10002789_pt1 | contig 15720 bp, 13 predicted proteins | sample KBSM54metaG_FD_81523 | JGI IMG/M metagenome (GOLD analysis project Ga0105245, IMG submission 81523) | Miscanthus rhizosphere microbial communities from Kellogg Biological Station, Michigan, USA - KBS M5-4 metaG | ecosystem: Host-associated > Plants > Roots > Rhizosphere > Soil | place...
ATGGAGCGCCTGCGCAGCCTCATCGAGTGCGACGTCACCGCCCTTCTCCTGCGGGACGACGTCACCGGCCGATGGATCGTGGCCGCCAGCGAGGGTGCGGTCTCGCCCCGACCCCTGTCCGACGAGACCCTGCCGGCGCCGCTGCGGGCGGCCACCACCAGCAGCGTCTCCTCCCTCGTGGTCAGCCTCGCCCCCGGGGAGGGCTTCGGGCCCACCCTGGTGTCCCGGTCCGGGCTCTACGCACCCCTGCGGGCGCGCGGCGCGCTCGTCGGCCTGGTCGCCCTCGAGCACCACGACCCGGGACGCTACGGCCGCCGGGAGCTGCAACTCCTCGACGGCTTCATCGACTCCGCCGCCCTCGCCATCGACAACGCCCGCTGGTTCGGGCGGCTGCGGGGCATGGGGGCCGACGAGGAGCGCACCCGCATCGCCCGCGACATGCACGACCGCATCGGCCAGTCCCTGGCCTACGTGGCCTTCGAGCTCGACCGCATGGCCGGCCAGGCCGAGGAGCCGTTCCGCACGTCGCTCGACGGCCTGCGCACCGAGGTCCGGGCCGTGCTCGGCGAGGTCCGCGACACCCTCTCCGACCTCCGGGCCGAGGTGTCCGACCAACGGGGCCTGGTCGACACCCTCGAGGCGTATCTCGAGCGGGTCGCCGCCCGCACCGACGTCCTCGTCGACTTCCGCCACGACGCCTCCGCCCGCCTCCCCCTGGTCCAGGAGCGGGAGCTGTGGCGCATCGCCCAGGAGGCGATCACCAACGTCGAGCGCCACGCCCGGGCGAACCACCTGCGCGTCCGCTGGAAGAGCGACGGCACCGCGGCCCAACTCACCGTCGCCGACGACGGCATCGGTTTCGCGGTCCAGGCGCCCCGCCGGGCCGACTCGTTCGGCCTCACCGGTATGCAGGAACGGGCCAACGCCATCGGTGCCACCCTCCTGGTGGAGTCGGAGCCCTACGTGGGCACCCTCGTCGAGTGCCGCGTCGACGCCGCCATCGTCAGTACCGTCCCCGGTAACCACCCCACCCGCACCGCGTCCCCCCAGAGAGCAGCGTCATGACTCGTTTACTTCTCGCCGATGACCACCGCATGCTCCGCGAAGGACTGCGGCGTTCGCTCGAGGACCACGGCTTCGACGTGGTCGGTGAGGCCGCCGACGGGCAGGAGGCCTTCCGGTTGGCCACCGAGCTCCGCCCCGACGTGGTGCTCATGGACGTCACCATGCCCGTCCTCGACGGCGTGGAGGCCACCCGTCTCATCCACCGCTCCCTGCCCGGCACCGCAGTGGTGATGTTGACCATGCACGCCGACGGCGACGTGATGGCCCGGGCCCTCCAGGCGGGAGCAGTGGGGTACCTGGTGAAGGACTGCGCCATCGACGAGGTCGTGGCCACCGTGCGCATGGCGGCGGAGGACGACGGCGTGCTCTCCGCCGGGCTGGCGTCGTCGATGCTGGTCGAGATGCAGCGGGGTGGCGCCGAGGGGAACGGTAACGGGAGCGGGGCCGCCAACCCGGCCCATCACGTGATCAGCGCCCGGGAGGAGGAGGTTCTCCAGCTCTTCGCCGACGGCCTCTCCCTGCCCGAGGTGGCGGCCCAGCTCTTCATCAGCGTCAAGACGGTCAAGAACCACCTGGCGTCGATCTACGCCAAGCTCGACGCCCGGGACCGCACCCAGGCCGTCCTGCGGGCCGTCCGGATGGGGATCATCCGCCTCTCGCCCACGGACTAGGCGCACCGCCAGGGACCGGGAATTTTCCGCGGTTTTTCGCTAAGGCCGGGCGCCGAATAGGCCGATATACCTAGGGACATTGATGGCCCCCGGAGCGGGGGACCGATCCGGAAGGGAACGTGACCAATGGACGTTGTGGCCTACTGGCAGAAGAACTGCGCACCGTACCTGCGAGCGGTTTTCGGTCGTACCGAGCGCGGCGCCGCGCTGGTGGAGTACGCCCTCCTGCTGGCACTGATCGCCGTCGTCTGCATCGTCGCCCTGACCACGCTGGGCACCCAGGCGAAGAACAAGTTCTCCACCGTCGGCACCTCGATCTCCGCCGCCGGCAACGGCAGCTGACAACGACGTCAGTCCGAATCCCTCGCCGCTGGGGGACCCACGGAGGCGAAGGAGCGAGCTCCGGCTCGCTCCTTCGTCGCGTCGGGGGGCCGATTTGAGACGAAAGGCTCATCCAGTGGCCGGGCGAGGATTCCGATGGTTGTAGCGAGTGCATCGGTCACACTCAGGTCGCCCCCGGTCGGGCACGACAAAGGAGCGAGCCCCCAGCTCGCTCCTTTGTCGCGTCGGACGGCAACCGAAGGCGCAAACCTATCTCGCAGAAGTTTGAGACGAACGACTTATTCAGCCGATATCTACCCCCGCCGATAGTTGAATCTGTAACCAAGAAGCGCCCCGGGACGGGGGCATGCTCTGAACGGGAGATAGACATGGATATCGTTGCCTACTGGCAGAAGAACTGCGTCCCCTACCTGCGGGCGCTGTTCGGCCGCAGCGAGCGGGGAGCGGCCCTCGTCGAGTACGCACTGCTTCTCGCCCTGATCGCGGTGGTCTGCATCGTCGCCCTGACCACCCTGGGCGGGCAGGCGAAGGACAAGTTCTCCTCGGTCGGCACGTCGATCGGTGCCGCCGGCTAGTTGCAACCAATCCGCCCGACCCCCCCGGTCGGCAGTCGAAAAAGGAGCGAGCCCTCGGGCTCGCTCCTTTTTGCGTCTTTGGCAGGCGCGGAGCGGTCCGAAATTAGGTCAAATGACCCATCCAGCAATCCCGCCAAAATCCGATAAACCTAGTACAACCAAGAAGCCCCGGGACGGGGGCATCCAGAACGGGAGATACAAATGGACATCGTTGCTTACTGGCAGAAGAACTGCGCCCCCTACCTGCGGGCCATGTTCGGCCGCAGCGAGCGGGGAGCGGCCCTCGTCGAGTACGCACTGCTTCTCGCCCTGATCGCGGTGGTCTGCATCGTTGCCCTGACCACCCTCGGCACCCAGGCCAAGACCAAGTTCTCGGCAGTCGGCACGTCGATCGGCGCCGCTGGCTAGCCACGCAGCTCACGACCACCCCCCGGTCGGCAACCGAAGAAGGAGCGAGTCCACGGCTCGCTCCTTCTTCGCGTCCGCCTCCCCCAGCGAGGCCGGCGTTGTCGAAAAGTTGAGGAATAGGCCGAATGACCTATCCAGTCAAGCCATCCCGCGCCGATACATCAACCACAAGTCGTGTTGTGCGCCCACAAGGTGCCCGAAACCCCAAGAAGGATGAACCGTGGACCTCATCGCATACTGGCAGAAGAACTGCGCCCCCTACCTGCGTGCCGTCTTCGGCCGGGGCGAGCGTGGCGCAGCCCTGGTCGAGTACGCCCTGCTCCTGGCCCTGATCGCCGTCGTCTGCATCGTCGCCCTGACCACCCTGGGCACCCAGGCGAAGAACAAGTTCTCCACCGTCGGCACCTCGATCGGCGCCGCCGGCAGCTGAAGCTGGTCACTCTTTTCCAGACCTGACCCCCCCGGTCAGCGCAAGAGGAGCGGAGCCTTCGGGCCCGCTCCTCTTGCCTTTCCCGGGACAGGTTCCGGCCCCGGCAGGGGCGGCCTCAGCGGCCGGGCTGCCAGTCCAGGAACACCAGGGTGGCGTCGTCCTCCAGCTCCCCGCCCCGGTGCTGGCGCAGCCGGGCGGCCAGTCGGCGGAGTGTCTCCGCGGGGAGGATGCCGGCGCCGATGAACTGCTCGACCTCGCTCACGAGGCGCTCCAGACCGAACTGCTCGCCCGTGGTGGGACGGGCCTCCACCGCCCCGTCGGAGTAGAAGAGCACCCGGTCGCCGGGCTTCAGCCGACAGTGGCCGATCTCGGTGATCGCGATCCCCAACCCGAACGGGAAGCAGGGCTCGCAGGCCAGCTCGGACACCACCTTCGACCCCCGCATCAGCAGCGGCGCCGGGTGGCCGGCGTTGACCCAGCGCAGGTCGCCGGTGGCCACGTCGAGTCGGGCCAGGTGGCCGGTGACGAAGCTCTCGCCCTGGAACTGCTCGGCGACGGCGTCGTCGATGTGCTCGGCCATCACCGACAGGTCGAGGTTGCGCCGCCGTCCGTATCGGAACGCGCCCAGGGCGAGGGTGCTGGCGAGCGTCGAGCTCACGCCGTGGCCCATGGCGTCCATGATGGCGAAGGACAGGACGTCGCCGTTGAGCGAGTAGTCGAAGGCGTCGCCCGCCACCAGGTAGGCCGGCTCCAGGAGCCCGGCGATGGCCAGCTCGGGGGAGGAGAAGGCCAGCGGTGGCAGCAGGTCCCACTGCATCTCGGCGGCCAGGTTCATCGGCCGCCGGCGGCGGCGCAGCTCGATGAGGTCGGTGTAGCGCCCGGCGGTGTGGGTGAGATGACCGACGAGGAGGCCGAGGTCGTCACAGAGGGCGAGCAGCTCGTCGTCGATCGAGGGGAAGCCGAGCTCCAGCACGCCGATGCGCTCGGCTCGCTCCCGTACGGGCACCCACACCCGCCACCCGTCGTCGGTCTGCGCCGACAGCACCCGCTGGGCCTGGAACGAGCGCCCGGCCATGGTGCCCTCGATGGCGAGGCCCTTGGGCCGCTCGACGAGGAGGTCGGTGCCCAGCGCCACCGGCTGGAGCGTCTCCTGCTCGTAGTCGACGACGTAGAGGGCGAGGTGATGTCCCCCCGCGTCGTGCAGGGCGTTGGCCACGTCGGCCGCCAGCAAGTCGGGCGGGGTGAGGGCGGCGCGGCGGAGGAGGTCGCCGATGATGGCGGCCCGGTTCACGGGTTGGCCCCCGGTGCTCACAGCCGGCGGAAGACGACCCAGTCGCCCTCCGAGAAGATCTCCAGCCACTGGCCGCTGGATTTGAGGAGGGAGCTGAGAGGCAGCTCGCGATCCCAGACGACGACGTCGATCTGCCGGGTCTGGAGGATGGTTTGCCAGTCCGGGCGCCCGTTGAGGAGCCGGCGGTAGTCGCGCGACACCTCCACCGGGTACATGTCGACCCGGTCGTCGATGAAGACCGGGACCCGGCGCCCGTAGCGGAACTCGAGGTAGTTGCCGACGAAGTCGAGGTGGGCGATGCGGTGGGGGGCGGTCAGCAGGCCGGATTCGTCCAGGAAGTCGGTGGCCGCCACCGGGTAGCTCGACAGGTGGAGCGGGTCGTTGGCCTTGACCGACAGCCCGAAGACGACGAAAGCGGCGGCGATGGCGACGGCGAACACGCGGTTGACCCGTTGGCGGCTGGGAGCCGGCGGGGGCAGGGGGGGCAGCGAGTCGGGCCGCTTGAGGACCCGTCCCAGGACCGGCGCCAGGACCACGGCCGTGATCGGCAGGTTGCGCAGGGCGAGCAGGCCGGCGGCCACGAACGCAGCCGCCGGCACCACGTCGCGCCAGCTCAGGCGAGCCCGCACCAGCAACAGCAGCGCCAGCACGAGGAAGAGCAGCACCGAGCGGGCGGGCGGGTGTTGGAAGTCGGGTGACATCCACTCGACGATCCTCTCGAACGCCTCCCGCTTGTCCCCCAGGGTGAAGGGGAACACGAGCAGCTTGGCGCCGAGGGGGTTGACCACCGCCACCACCAGCCCCACCGCGAACCCGCCCACGTAGCGCATCGCGTCCCGGGGCCATGCCCTCCAGTCGAACGCCTCGCCGAGGGCTCGGGCGCCCAACCAGGCCAGGCCGAGAGGGAAGGATCCGTGGCTGCTCACCCACACCCACACCACCGGCACGAGCAACCACTGGGAGAGCCGGCGTTCGACGATGGTCACCGTGAGCGCCATGCAGATGGCCCCGAAGAGCAGTGGCCGGGGCGACCAGAGGGGGGAGCCCATCCCGACCACGATGAGGCCGCCGAAGGCCGTCCGCAGCGGAGAACCGGCCCGGACGAGGCGCAGGACCAGCCAGGCCAGCAGGGCGACGAGGAGTGCCTGCTCCAGCACCACCAGGCGGTACCCGCCGAGGCGGTGGGCCCAGCCGTAGGTCCACTCCGGCAGCCAGCTCTGCACCACCCACGGGTGGCCGGACGCGGTGAACGAGTAGGGGTCGGTGCGGGGAATGCCGAGGCCCTTGACCATGTCGATGCCCGTGCGCAGGTGGGTGAGCATCGAGTTGTCGCCGATCGGCCGCACGCCGAGGCGGAACCCGAAGAGCACGAACGTGGCGACGAAGAGCGACTCCAGGCGGGGCGAGCGCAGCCGGCCCGCGGTGAAGCGGCTCCTGGTTCGTGTGGCTGTCGCAGCTCGGCCCTGGCTCAAGGTCCTCCTGCCGGAGGAATCCCCGGGGACCAGTGCCCCTTAGGAGGCAGGCGCGTCGGTGTCGGGGTCGGCGGTCGTGCTCGGGTCGGCGCTCGGGTCGGCGGCCGGCGGCAGCACGTGCTCGGGTCCGCCGACCTCGACCACGTAGTCGGCCCAGGCCGCCTGGGCCTCGGTCTCGGGCGTGAAGTCGACCGCCGCGTACTCGCCGATGTAGTTGCCCTCGGAGTCGTAAGCGTGCTCGCCGAACGCCTCCTGGTACTCGGCGGCGACGACGCCGCCCTCGGCCGCCTGCTTGATCGACAGGCTGATCCGCCGGCGCTGGAGATCGAGGTCGATGATCTTGACCCACAGCTCCTCGCCCGGGGTGACAACCTGCTCGGGCAGGTCGACGTGGTGGGCGGCCATCTCGGAGATGTGGACCAGGCCCTCGATCCCCTCGCCCACCTGCAGGAACGCGCCGAAGGGCACCAGCTTGGTGACCCGGCCGTAGACCAGCTCGCCGACGCGGTGGTTGTTGGCGAACTCCTGCCACGGGTCCTGCTGGGTGGCCTTGAGCGACAGGCTGATGCGCTCCCGCTCGAGGTCGACCTCGAGCACCTGGACCTCGATCTCGTCACCGACGGCGACGACCGACGCCGGGTGGTCGACGTGCTTCCAGGAGAGCTCGGAGACGTGGACGAGCCCGTCCATGCCGCCCAGGTCGACGAAGGCGCCGAAGTTGACGACCGACGACACGATGCCCTTGCGCACCTCGCCCGGCTTGAGGTTGTCGAGGAACTCCTCCCGCTGCTCCTTCTGCGTCTCCTCCAGCCACGCCCGCCGGCTCAGCACCACGTTGTTGCGGTGCTTGTCCAGCTCGATGATCTTGGCCTCGAGGGTGCGCCCGACGTAGGGCAGCAGGTCGCGCACCCGCCGCAGCTCAACCAGGGAGGCGGGCAGGAAGCCGCGCAGGCCGATGTCGAGGATCAGGCCGCCCTTGACGACCTCGATGACCGGTCCGCTGACGACGCCGTTCTGCTCCTTGATCCGCTCGATCGTGCCCCAGGCCCGCTCGTACTGGGCCCGCTTCTTGGACAGGATCAGGCGACCTTCCTTGTCCTCCTTCTGCAGGACGAGGGCCTCGATCTCCTCGCCGAGGGAGACGATCTGGCTGGGGTCGACGTCGTGGCGGATGGACAGCTCACGAGCGGGTATGACGCCTTCCGACTTGTACCCGATGTCGAGCAGGACCTCGTCCTTGTCGACCTTGACGACCGTTCCGGTGACGATGTCGCCGTCGTCGAACTCGACGATGGTGCCGGCGATGGCATCCTCGAAGGAGATCCCGTCGTCGTCGCCCACGATCTGCCGAAAGACGTACTCACCTCCGTCGTCGGCGGGAGCGTCGGTGGTGGTGGTCGAGGCGGGGGTCTGGTCGGACATGGATCTGGATGGGCCTTTGTCGGGGAGTAGGTGAGGGCGCCCACGCAGGGCGTCGCCGGGCGCGGCGCGGCTCGGTCGATTCATGGTACCCCTCGGCGTTGGGAAAGGCGTCGGGCGGCCTACGTTCCTGGTCGTGGACGGGGCGCCCTCGACGTCGCTGCGCCGGCCGGCGGCAGGCAGCACCCTGCTCATGGTGGTGGGTGTGCTGGGAACGTCGACCGCGGCCCCGCTCATCAAGGCCGCCGTCGCCCCGTCGCTGGCCATCGCCTTCTGGCGCATGGCGATGGCGTCGGGGGTGGTCGTGCCGGTGGCCGTGGGGCTGTCGGGGACGAGGCGCGAGCTGCGCATGGGGCGGCGCTCGGGGCGCCTGTCGGTGCTGGCGGGGGTGCTGCTGGCCGGCCACTTCGCGTGCTTCATCCCCGCCGTCTCGCTCACGACGGTCGCCTCGGCGGTGGCCCTGGTGGCGATGCAACCGGCGTGGGCGGCCCTGATCCTCCGGGTCCGGGGCGAGCGGATGGCGGGGCAGGCATGGCTGGGCGTGGGCCTCGCGATCTGCGGGGCGCTGCTGTTGTCGGGCGTCGACGTGACGGTGTCGGGACGGGCCCTGTTCGGCGACGTGCTGGCGTTGGTGGGGGGCGCCCTGGCCGCGTCGTACCGGGTGGTGGGGGCGGAGGTGCGGCGCACGGTGTCGACGACCGCCTACACGGCCGTCTGCTACCCGGTGGCGGCGTTGGCGCTGCTGGCGGTGTGCCTCGTGTCGGGGCAGGCGCTGGGTGGGTACGCGGGGTCGACCTGGCTGCGACTGGCGGCCCTCGCGGTGTTGGCCCAACTGCTGGGTCACTCGGTGTTCAACCTGGTGTTGAAGACGGTGAGCCCCACGATCGTGTCGGTGGCGCTGTTGTTCGAGATCGTGGGCGCGGCCCTGTTGGCGGCGGTCTTCCTCGGCCAACGTCCGCCGGCGGCGGCGGTGCCGGCCGCGGCCGTCATCGCCCTGGGAACGTTCCTGGTGATCCGGTCGAGCGACAAGGCCCCCGCCGTGAGCGGCGCCCCTCCGGTGGACTGAGGGTTTGGATCATCCCGAGGGACGTGGATCCGGTCGGCAATGCCGAGCTCACGTCCCCATCGGAGCGCGAAACGGGCGGCGGCGGGCTTGGTTCGCGATCGCCCGCAGCGTGCGGGCGGTGGTGATGGGCACCCGGACGACCTCGGTCCACGTGAAGCGTCCGCACAACCAACCCGTGGCCGCCACGATGGCCGTTTCCCGCCGTGCGTCGTAGACCGGTTGGCCGAGATGCTGCTGTCCATCGAGCTCGAGGAAGAGCCCGATGTCGGGCCAGGACAGGTCGAGGAGGTACGGGCCGACCGGCAGCTGCCGGGCGGCCGGCGGTAGGCCGGGAACAGTACGGGCGAGTTGGACCATCAACGTCTCCAGGAGGCTCCCGGTGGGCGCCGCACCCGGGAGGGCGAAGTTCGAGCACTCGGCGGATGCGGGCCGTTCCCGGCACACGGCCCCGACCCAACTCTGGCAACAATTGTTCGAGCGCCCGGATCCGCGGCACCAATCCGATGCGCACTGCCGATTCGAGTGCTTGCTCCCATCTGAGGTCGTCGAGGACGGCGGCGAGGTCGACCATCGTCTGCAGCCCGTCCGTACACGACACGCCTGCGACGGTGACGATCCGGTCGGGCGCCACGACGCGCCGACGTACGGGCCGACCGTCGAGGCCCACGCTGTCGAGCCCGTACAACACACCAGCCAGGCCGCCACTCGCCACGGCGTGTCTCGCCAACACCTCCGCCAGGGCCTGGTCGAGGGCGGTCGGCTCATCGGGGCCCTCGGCGTAGACGCCCCTGCGGACCCGTCGCCACCGCCCGACCGACTCACCCCACTTCAACGCGCTCAGCGTGAGCCCGTCCGCCCGCGCCTGCTCTGTCGTGAACAGCCTCCGCATCCCGAACTCTCCGGTTGGCTGCACCCGTAGGGACGTGGATCTGACCGCCGACAACGAAATCACGTCCCTTGCGGGGCACGAAACATCCAGGGGGAAGGGGAAGGTAGGAGATTATCCCTTGGCGGTGGCCCAGGTGTCGCCCCAGGCCAGGTTGACCTCGAGGGGGACGCTGAGCTCGGCCGCGCCCCGCATGGCCTCGAGGGTGACGGCGGCGGCCTCGCCCTCCTCCGAGGGGGGGACCTCGAGGATGACCTCGTCGTGGACCTGCAACACCAGGCGGGCGGACAGGCCGAGCTCCTCGAGGGCCCGGTCGAGACGTACCAGGGCGACCTTGAAGATGTCGGCGGCCAGGCCCTGGATGCCGGCGTTCATCGCCTGGCGCTCCCCCGCCTGGCGCAGGCGGTAGTTCTGCGACTGCAGCTCGGGGATCTGCCGGCGGCGGCCGAACAGCGTCTCCGTGTAGCCCCGATCGCGGGCCTCGACGACCGTCCGCTCCATGTACGCCCGCACGCTGGGGAAGGCCTCGAAGTAGGCGCCCAGGATGAGGGCCGCCTCCTCGGTGGGGATGCCCAGTCGCTGCCCCAGGCCGAACGACTCCATCCCGTAGGCCAACCCGTAGGAGACCATCTTGGCCTTCGACCGCTGCCCCAGGGTGACCGCGTCCGGGTCGACGGAGAAGAGGCGGGCGGCGGTGGCCTTGTGGATGTCCTGGCCGGTGGCGAAGGCCTCGATCAGGCCCGGGTCCTGGGCCAGGTGGGCGATGACCCGCAGCTCGATCTGGTTGTAGTCGGCCACCAGGAACCGGCACCCCTCCGCCGGGAGGAACGCCTGGCGGATGCGGCGCCCCTCCTCGGTGCGGATGGGGATGTTGTGGAGGTTGGGCCGGTCGGAGCTGAGTCGGCCGGTGCGGGCCACCGTCTGGTTGAACGTGGCGTGGATGCGGCCGTCGGGGCCGACCTCGGCCAGCAAGGACTCGCCGTAGGTCGAGCGGAGCTTCTCGACCTCGCGGTACCGGAGCAACGGCTCGATGATCGGGTGCAGGCCCCGCAGCTTCTCGAGGGACGCGGCGTCGGTGGAGAAGCCGGTCTTCGTCTTCTTCTGCGGCTGGAGCCCGAGCCGGTCGAACAACACCCGCCGCAGTTGGAGCGTCGAGTTGACCAGGAAGCGCTCGCCGGCCAGCTCCTGGATCTCATCCTCCAGGCGGGCGCCCTCGGCCACCAGCCCGTCGTAGATTGACCGCAGCAGCTCGACGTCGACCCGCACGCCGTTCGCCTCCATGCGGGCCAGCACCCGCACCAGCGGCCGCTCGACCTCGTCGTACAGCCGGCGCAGCCCCCGGGCGTCGAGCGACGCCGCCAGCGGGGGCACCAGCAGGCCGACCGCGACTGCCCGCCGTCCCGCCTCCTCGGCCGGGTCGGGGGTGGTGCCGGACAGGTCGAGCTGGCCCGGCGGGGGTGCGTCGGGCGAGCGCACCTCGAGGCCCAGGAAGCGGGCGGCCAGATCGTCGAGGAGGTACTGCGACTCGGCCGGGTCGATGAGGTAGGCGGCGATGGCAGTGTCGATGTCGAGGCCCCGCAGGTCGACGCCGAGGCCCCGGAGCAGCGCTTTGGCGTTGTGGGCGCGGAACGGCACGTCGGCCAGCACTCCGGCCACCGCCGGCTCGGCCAGCAGCTCGGCCGGGATCCACACCGCGAGACCATCGCTCCCGTCGGCCGCCACCGCGATCCCGTCGGGGCGGCTCCGGCCCTCGACGCCGGTCCAGTGCGCGGCCACGCTGACGGGTCCCGCGACCCGGAGGGCGGCCACCGCCTCGTCGACCGTCGCCGCCCGGCGCACGTCGACGTCGAGGGGCTTCACGTCGGCCTGGGCTGCGGCCGCGGCGGTGACCGCCTCGGCCGTGCCGATGGCCTCCATCAGCCGCGGGTGCAGCGTCGTGAACTCGAGGAAGTTGAACAGGTCCCGCACCGCGGCGGCGTCGAACTCGCCCATGCGCAGATCGCTCAGGTCGACGCCGAGATCGACGTCGCGCACGAGGGGGGTGGCGGTGGCGTTGCGGCGGACCACCGCCTCGTGGGCGATGAGGCTCTCCCGCAGCTTGGGCGTGCACTTGTCGACGTTGGCGAAGACGCCGTCGAGGTCGCCGTAGGTGTTGAGCAGCTTGGCCGCCGTCTTCTCCCCCACGCCCGGCACGCCCGGCAGGTTGTCGGACGGGTCGCCCCGGAGGGCGGCGTACTGCGGGTACATCGCCGGCCTCACCCCGGTGCGCTCGAGGATGCCGGCCTCGTCGTACAGGACGTAGTCGCTCACGCCCCGCCGGTTGTAGAGGACCTTGACGTGGGGGTCCTCGACCAGTTGGTAGGCGTCGCGGTCGCCGGTGACGACGATCACGTCGTCGCCCCGGTCGCGGGCCTGGGTGGCGAGGGTGGCGATCACATCGTCGGCCTCGAACCCGGCGATCTCCACGATCGGGATTTTGAGGGTCTCGACGACCTGGCGGACGAGGCCCATCTGCTGGCGGAGGATGTCGGGGGCGGCCGCCCGCCCCGCCTTGTAGTCGTCGACCAGGTCGTGGCGGAACGTGCGCTCGGGACGGTCGAAGGCCACCGCGATCCCGTCCGGGTGGTGGTCCTTGAACAGGTTGATGAGCATCGACGTGAACCCGTAGACCGCGTTGGTGACCTGTCCCGACGCGGTGGCCAGGTCGGTGGGGAGGGCGAAGAAGGCGCGATAGGCCATGGAGTTGCCGTCGAGGAGGAGGATCTTGGCGATCCCCGGATGCTACGGCTGGCGACGGCACTCGGTGACGGCCCATCGGGGCCGAACCCCGCCCCGACGCGGGGACAACCCCATTCGGCAGGCAGCCGACTACCATCGCCCACCATGGCCGACGGCTTCCACCCTCCCCTGGAGGAGTACCTGGAGGCGATCTGGGAGCTGGAGGAGGAGGGGGTCCAGGTGATCCAGGCCCGCCTCGCCGAGCACCTGGGGCACTCCGCCCCGTCGGTGTCGGAGATGGTCCGGCGGCTGCGCACCGACGGCTACGTCGCCCTCGACGGCCGGTCGCTCAGCCTCACCGACCAGGGCCGCACCCGGGCGGTCAGCGTGGTCCGCAAGCACCGGCTGGCCGAGCGGCTGCTCACCGACATCATCGGCATCCCCTGGTACAAGACCCACGAGGAGGCGTGCCGGTGGGAGCACGTCATCTCCGACGAGGTCGAGGCCCGGCTGGTGGAGCTGCTCGGCAACCCCGCCACCTGCCCCCACGGCAACCCCATCCCCGGCGCCGGCGGGCCGCCCCGGCAGCTGTCGGCCCTGGCCGATTCGGTCCCCGGCGACCACGTCCGCCTGGAGCGGGTCACCGAGCAGGTCGAGGTCGACATGGACGCCCTCGTCTACCTCAACGACCACGGTTTCGTGCCCGGCACCGGCGCCGAGGTCCGGTCGAAGGCGCCCGACGGCACCCTCACCCTGGAGCTCGACGGCGGCACCATCGCCCTCGGGCCCGGCCTCGCCGGCCAGCTCTTCGTGGCCAAGGTCTGACCCCGCCGGGGGCCGGCGGGGAGGGGCGGCGAGGGGCGGGGAGGGGCGTAGCCTCGTCCCGAGCCACGAGCGAGGAGGCGTCAGCGATGCGGCTGGGCATGATCGGGCTGGGCCGGATGGGCTGGGGCATGACCCAGCGGCTGCGGGGCAGGGGCCACGAGGTCGTCGGCTTCGACTTCTCCCCCGAGCACCGGGACGCAGCCTCGGTGGCCGACCTGGTGACGGCCCTGCCGGCGCCCCGGGCGGTGTGGGTGATGGTGCCCTCGGGCCCACCGACGGAGGCCACGATCGTCGAGCTGGCCGCGCTCCTGCAGCCGGGCGACCTGGTCGTCGACGGGGGCAACTCCAACTTCCACGACTCCGTGCGCCGGGGCCAGCTCCTGGCCGAGAGGGGCGTCTTCTTCATCGACGCCGGGGTCAGCGGCGGGATCTGGGGCCTGCAGGAGGGGTTCTGCCTCATGGTGGGCGGCGATCCGGAGAAGGTGGCGGTGATGCAACCCGTCTTCGACGCCCTTGCCCCCGAGGGCGGATTCGTCCACTGCGGGCCGGCGGGTTCCGGCCACTTCACCAAGATGGTCCACAACGGGATCGAATACGGGATGATGCAGGCCTACGCCGAGGGGTTCGAGCTGCTCGGGGCCAGCGAGCTCGCCATCGACACCACCGCCGTCGTGCAGGCGTGGGGCCACGGGAGCGTCATCCGCAGCTGGCTGCTCGAGCTGCTCGCCCTCGGCCTGGCCGCGGATCCGAGGCTGGAACGGGTGCGGGGCTACGTGGAGGACTCGGGCGAGGGCCGGTGGACGGTGCAGGAGGCGGTGCGCCTGGGCGTGCCCGCCCACGTGCTGTCGTCGTCGTTGTTCGCCCGCTTCACGTCCCGCCAGGACGACTCCCCCGCCATGAAGGTGCTGGCCCTCCTCCGCCACGGGTTCGGAGGCCACGCCGTCCACCAGGCCGGCGCGTCCCCGGACTGAGGGCCGCCGCTCAACTGGTGGGCGGGATCAGCTCCCCGTCGATGATCTGCTGGGCGACGGCCCGCATCTTGACCCGCTGGCGCATGGCCGACTGCTGGATGAAGGAGAACGCCTCGCCCTCCGGGAGGTGGTGGCGGTCCATGAGCATCCCCTTGGCCCGGTCGACGAGGCGGCGGGTGACGAGCTGGTCCTCCAGGCTGTGGACCTCGTCCTCCAGCGCCCGCAGCTCCTTGAACCGGGCGATGGCCACCTCGATGGCCGGGATCAGCTCGCTCTTCTGGAACGGTTTGACCAGGTAGCCGACGGCGCCCGCGGTGGTGGCCTTCTCCACCAAGTCGCGCTGGCTGAAGGCGGTGAGGATGAGGACGGCTGCCCGCCGGGCGGACACGATCTCCTTGGCCGCGGCGATGCCGTCCATGCCCGGCATCTTGATGTCGAGGATGGCGAGGTCGGGGCTGAGCTCCTTGACCAGGGCCACCGCGTCGTCGCCTCGTCCCACCGCGCCCACGACCTCGTAGCCCTCCTCCTCGAGGGTCTCCTGCAGGTCGAGGCGGATGAGGGCCTCGTCCTCGGCGATGACGATTCGTACTCCCATGGGATCAGTCGAGCTCGCGGGCCAGGCGGTCGAGCAGCTCGTCCTGGGCCTCCATCAGCTGCTTGACCTCGGCTTGGAGGTCGGACCGGTGGCGGGCCATGGCGTCGGCGTGGCGCTGCGCCTCCCGGTGCTCCTGCTCGGCCCGGGGCGTCTCCGACATGAGCGCCCGCAGGCGGGCGTCGTCGGCCGCGTCGGCGAGGGACCGCAGCTGCTCGTCGGCGACGAGGATCTCGGCCCGCAACCGCTTCAGCCGCTCGGCCGATTCGGAGAGTCTGCGCTCCACCAACCACTTGGACATGGGACGCCGAGTCTACCGCCGACCTCCGGGGCCTCCCATGGAACTTCTCCGGCCGCGGGGTCGTCCACCTGGCACGCGGCACGAGGAGGACACGGGATGGGACGGCTTCGGATCAGTGGGAAGGGGGGGCGGGCGCTGGTGGCAGCCGTCCTGGCCCTCGTCGTGGCCGGGGCCCTGGTGGCGGCCATCGGCGGCGGCTCCGACACCCGCCGCCAGGCGGCCGTCGGCGACACGCTCGGCACCGTCGGGGCCGGCATCGCCGCCGCCGCCTCGCCGGAGGCGGGGGACGCCAAGCAGATCGGGCCCGTCCCCCCCGACACCTCGCCGTCGCCGGCCCCGGTGCCGGGGTCGCCGAAGATCGTGCGCACCGGCGAGCTGCGGGTCAACGTGGGCAAGAACGGCTTCGGCGCCGCCTTCGACCGGGTGGCGTCCATCGCCGCCGCCCACGGCGGGTTCGTGGCCAGCTCGTCCACCTCGACGGTCGCCAAGGCCCGGGCCGGGGAGCTGACGGTGCGGGTGCCGGCCGACCGCTTCGACGCCGCCCGCCGCGACCTGTCCGCCCTGGGCAAGGTCGAGTACCAGGCCCTGCGGGGCGAGGACGTGAGCGGACAGCTCGTCGACTACGAGGCCCGGCTGACCAGCCTCAACGCCCAGGAGGAGGCCCTGCGGGGGCTGCTGGGCAAGGCCA
>Ga0105245_10002792_pt1 | contig 15712 bp, 15 predicted proteins | sample KBSM54metaG_FD_81523 | JGI IMG/M metagenome (GOLD analysis project Ga0105245, IMG submission 81523) | Miscanthus rhizosphere microbial communities from Kellogg Biological Station, Michigan, USA - KBS M5-4 metaG | ecosystem: Host-associated > Plants > Roots > Rhizosphere > Soil | place...
CTGTGGACTTCCAAGAATTCTCTGGGTCTTCACAGATGCGCTGTTCCCGATAATTCCTCGAGACTTCCCACATGGGAAAAGAGACGCCAGAGACCATCACCGGGTATTCGCAACTTCTGGTGGATGAGAATGAATTGTGGATCGCAAGTGAAGGCCGATGGCAGCGATTTAGTGTCAGAAGGTTTGGAGCGATACGGGTTTCACTGTGCCCATTTTTGTGCCCACCCCCTGCATAGAAGCACTGCGCACCACTACTAGCCGCAAGTCGAAACATCCGCGCATGTCTTTGATAACTAGCGACATTGCGCGACTCTGGGCAATGGTTGCGAATCCTTGTAACCGGTAGAAAAATGGCTGAATTCTTATTCGTAATCAGCAGGTCGCCGGTTCGATCCCGGCGGGTGGCTCCAGTCCCTCAATCACTTACGCTCACTGAACGCGCTCGCCCGACCGCTTGGGAGCCAATCCGGGAGCCACCGGATTCAAAATCTCATCCATCACATCGGCGACCTCTTGGCGCAGCTCTGGATAGAGATGCGAGTAAGTATTCATGGTGGTGCGCATGTCAGCGTGACCCAGTGTGGCCTGCACAGCCTTCATAGGGATTCGCTGGGCCAGCAGGAGTGACGCAGCCTTGTGCCGCAAGTCGTGGAATCGGAGGCGCCGGATGCCCGACACTTTAATCACGCCTGCATAATGCTTCAGCAGGTTCCGTTGATCGATGGGTCTAGCTTATCCGTTCGCAGAGGGAGCATCGGCTCCGACAAATCCGACTCTCACCCGATGAGCGGCCATACCGACAGCTTAAAGGGAACTCGAACCGGAATAATTCCGGGATCGGAACTCTATAGCTTGCTCATGATGCGGTCGTGGATCCAGTGTTCGTCCCACCATTCACGCGGGTTGACCTGCACGCCGTCGATCTGCATGCTGAAGTGCACGTGTACGCCGCCGGCCAGCCCGGTCTCGCCGGCGATCCCCATCTTCTGTCCCTTTTTGACCATCTCGCCTTCCTTGACGTCGATCTCGCGCAAATGGCCGTAGATCGATTGCAGGCTATAGCCGTGGTCCAGTACGATGCAGTTGCCGTAGATGCCGAGATTCTTGGCCCACACCACGCGGCCGTCATTGGCGGCCTGGACTGGTGAGTTCTGGACGTCGGAAAGATCGAAGCCGAGGTGCACCTGCTGATCGACCTTCTTGCCGTGGAAGATGTAATTGCGGACGTCGGCAAAAACCGATTCCTCTTTGCCCCAATGAATGAACGGGCCATTCCAAAGCACCTTCTGCTCGGTTTTAAATCGGAGATCGGCGAGCTGCTGGTTGTTCTGGAGGCGCATCGTCCCGTTGATATAAAGGAAACGCGAGAGAATGTCCTTGCCGGGCAGAACCTGGCTGGTAGGGTCGACCGAGTTCACCAGCTTCTCTATGAGCGCGTCCGTCAGCTCGAGATCCCGCACACGGAATTTTTTTGGAAACAATTTGAATGAGAAGTGCGCCGTGGCTTCAGTGCCGGCGAGGTTACGTGCATAGACCAACGGCTTGACGTCCGGCGGCAAGTCCCAGGGATAGGCGAACATGGCGAAGCGTTGGTTCGGGTCCCTTCCGGGAAGAGGGAAGCTGCGGAAGGTGTATGTTCCGACTTTGACGCCTGCATCGTTCCACGATCCGCTGGAGGTCATGGTCACCAGCTCCATGCCGCCCTGGTTGATGTAGTGCTGGAACTCGTCGGCGATGACGCGCGGCGCTTCAAGAACCACATCCACATCCGTCGCGCTGACCGTGGTGCTCGCCCGCAGATCGTTGGAAACGGCTTCGATCACCAGCCGCGCCTTGCCATCTTTGAGATGCGGTGCCCGGCTTTTGCCCGCTTCGAAGGTGGCGTTGCGCGGCGGCTCGTGCCGGCTCCAGAAAATCCAGGTCGAAGGCCGGCTTTCAGCGTACACGGGATAGCGTGCGCCGTTCTGCTCGAGATATGCGTCCACTCGCCGCGCGCCGTGCGCATTGGTCAAATGCACCGTTACAGGCGTGCTGAGGCCGATGGTCTTGACCGCGGGCGTGACGCTCAGCCCAGTGTTGGAAGACGTTACAAGAAGGGAGATGATCCCTGCGACTGCCAGAAACACCAAAATCAATATTGCTTTCACTTCTTCACCCGGGAATCCATCCAACGATGGTCTTGTTCCAGCCTAGCGGAAAAGGCCTGCCATTGTCGCGCAATACCTGCAAACGGGATTTCAAATCATTGTTTACCTTGGCCGAAGTATACTCCTGCTAGAATTCTGGCCGTCGATATGGGCCGATAATGTTGCTTAACGGGCGCCTCTCCAGCGGCATTTTGCGGGACCTTACGGTTATTGAGTCCGGGAGCCGGTGTACACAGCAAGATGGAAAAAACTCTGATCGCTCGCATATGTTCATACGGTCCGCGGCTCACGCCGGGCAAAGAGTGATACCTATTGGTCTGTCTTCGCCGCGCCCGAAAAAAAATGACTTCAGCGCTATGGGGAGCCACCGTTCCAGGGCTTGGACGAAATCCACCTGCTTCACAGGCTTGGTAGTAAAGGCATCCATGCCGGCCTCTAGACACCGTTCGCGGCTTCCCTGTACGGCTTCGGCGGTCATCGCAACAATCGCCACGCGCTGGTTCGGGCCCACTTGCCTCCAGATCTCCGCCACGGGCCTCATAGCCGTTCATGACTGGCATTTGGCAATCCATGAAAACGATATCGTAGGGCACGAGCTTTAGCATCTCCACTCCCTCCCGCCCATTTGCGCGCCACATCCGCGCGAATCCCCAGTTTGTCCAGCATCGTGAGCGCTACTTTCTGATTCACTGCATTGTCTTCCACTACCAGAACACGTACATCGCCCGTACCATCCCAGTGGCCCAAGTGCTGGCTGAACACCGCTCTTGACCTTCCTGCGGCCGATTTAGAAATCGGCGGCTCGCTTCGCAACTCATGTTTTTTGGACCACGCAGCGGCCAGCGTTTCCATCAACTTCACGCAACGAACCGGCTTGACCAGACACGCATCCACACTTTGATCCCTAGACCGCTTAGTTCTTTCCAATGGCCGATGGAAGTGAGCAGGATGAACACGACGCCGCTTAAGTCCGCATCAGCCCCAGCGTGGCGCCATCCATTTCCGGCATTTGATAATCCGCAATCACCAGATCGAAAGGATCTCCCATGGCCTGCGCCGCACGGATCGCGTCAAGGGCTTCCTCAGCCGTGGAATAGCTTCCATCGCGCATCCCCCAACTAAAGACTTGTTCATGCAAAACCTGGCGGTTTACTTCGAAATCATCGACGATTAAAATCCGCAGTCCCCGTACGGTTTTGCCGTTCCAGGTGAACTTGTACCACCAATTCTTGCCGTTAGACTGCTTGTAAACCGTCATCACTCCCATCCTGCTCTATTCGCTCCCCGCCCTGTCCCCTGATAACTCGCCCTAACCCAGCCTCGCGTCATGAGCCCGCGTCAGTGGACCCGTTTTCCATCCGATCAATCGCCATGGTCAGGTACAGGCGGGCAGGCTGTCACCAGGCGATGTTGCTCGGGTCGTGAAGAAGTTTGCGGAAAGAGTGCAGTCCTGGATGCCACCAAGTATGCAGGGCACAGCTTGCGGGCGGGACATCTAACGAGCGCGGCCATTGCGGGTGCGTCAGAAAGGTCGATTATGAATCAAACTGGGCACCGGTCGGTGCAGACGGTACGGCGTTATATCCGGGATGAGAGCTTGTTCAGGGAGAACAGTGGGGGCAAATTGGGATTGTAGTCGAAAAATAGTATAGTTTCCCTCCGACTCCCAAGGCGCTCCGAAATGATTTGGCGAGGCGCGATGAGCCAAATTCGGCGTGTCGTGTCCTGGGCAAAGACATAGAAGTGGGCGCTGTTTTCCGGCGCGAAATACGCCTGTGAGCAATTCGCTCTTCTATAAACAGCGCGACCCGTATCTCGCGTAGCCGTTATAATGAGAGTTTATGTCAGGTAAATTGGCACTTGTGACAGGATCGTGCGGCTTAATCGGTTCCGAAGTATGTCGTTATTTTAGCCGCAATGGTTATCAGATTGCCGGACTCGACAACAATCAGCGAGCGATTTTCTTCGGCCCTGAAGGCGATACCAGTTGGACGCTGCGTCTGCTCCAGGAATCGATCCCCGGCTACCGTCACTACGACGTTGATATTCGTAATCGCCAAGCCGTTCTCGATCTGGGCGCGGATCTTAAGCCCTCTGTGATCATTCATACCGCCGCTCAGCCTTCGCACGACCGCGCGGCCGCCATTCCGTTCGACGACTTTGACACCAACGCGACCGGCACTCTAAATCTGTTGGAAGCGGCTCGCCGCGCATGCCCGGAGTCGCCCTTCGTGCACATGTCTACGAACAAGGTCTATGGCGATCTACCGAACACCATTCGATTGAAAGAACTGGATACTCGTTGGGACTATAGTGACACGGCATACGAAAAAGGAATTCCAGAAACCTTCTCGATCGACCAATCTAAGCACTCCCTATTCGGCGCGTCAAAGGTAGCGTCCGATGTGATGGTGCAGGAGTACGGGCGGTACTTCGGGATACCCACTTGCTGTCTGCGCGGCGGCTGCCTAACGGGGCCGAACCATTCTGGCGTGGAGTTGCATGGGTTTCTGAGCTACCTAGTGAAGTGCAATATCGAAGAACGCGAATACCGTGTGTATGGGTACAAAGGGAAGCAGGTGCGTGACAATATTCATTCGGAGGATGTGGCCGCGATGATGCTGGAATTCGTAAATAATCCGCGCGCGGGTGAAGTCTACAATCTTGGCGGCGGGAAGAGCAACGCGTGCTCGATACTGGAAGCTTTTCAGATGACAGCGGAGATCACGGGCAAGAGGCCGCGATACACTTATGTGGAGCAAAACCGAGCTGGGGACCACATTTGCTATTACAGCGACCTCCGTAAGATCCAGTCTCACTTTCCGAAATGGAGCATCACAAAACCACTCGGGACCATTCTCAATGAGATTGCGTACTCGTGGACCGAGCGACTCGACGCCAATTCGGCGCGTTAAAACGGTATGAGTTCGCTATCGATTCGGGAGGGGTCAGCACATTGTGTTAACCTAATAATCCATTGTTTGCGAACGGCCGTGCTGAGCGATACGTTTTGTTTCTGTTCATGATTCTCGCCGGATGCTCCAAGTCTTCTCAACCGACCGAAATTCCTGCGGATGCGGTCGCGGTGACGCAGAGTTTGCCAAAACTAACCGGCGGACCGTCATGGAATATCGAAACGGTAGGTGCAAATGTCGTCGGGGAAAGCAAATCGTTCGACGTGCGTGCCCAGGACAAGTTCACCATACTCGGCTGGGCTGTTGACCAACAGGCCAAGGCACCTGCTGGCGGGGTCGAAGGAGTGGTCGACGGCGTACTTTACCCGGCGGAATATGGGCGGCCGCGCCCCGATGTCGCCACCGCATTTGGCGTGCCGTCCTATGCCAACTCAGGCTACTCTCTCGAGTTGCTCGGTCAGCTATTCGTTCCCGGCGCGCACAGCCTATTCATTCGGGTGTTGACCGAAGATCGAAAGGCATACTGGGAGGTCGGGCCTTACACGATCAATCTCAAGTAGGAATGCTAGACCGTCACGCAAGATTGAATTATGAGAGACCGTACCTTAAAGAGCACTCGACAACAGCGCAAGGCCGCCCAGTTGTGACTCAACAAGGGGTGTGGACGAAGCCTCGCTCAGGGTCTGATTGGCTTTCATACGCGTTGCTCGTGGGCGCCGCCGCTGTCGTCGCCTTCCTGGCCTATACAATCTATTTGATCTACTCTCCGCTGCTTTGGGTCGACCAGTGGATGTTCCTCCAGGACATGATTGCAAATCACGGTCATTACGGAGCCGGACTCCTTTGGAAACAGCATAATGAGCATCGCATCCCGTTACCGAAGCTGTTCTATTTAGCGGACCTCTATGTGTTTGGTGGCAGGAATCTCCTGCTGCACGCCAGCGTCATCGCAGTGCAACTCGCGGAAGTCGTCTTGCTGGGGCTAGTGTTCAAGCGGATAGGTCAACTCCGGGCTGATGCATGGCGGACGGCAGTGGCCGTCGCGATTGTCTGCCTCTTCGCCATGAGGCAATCCGAAAATTTTTGGTGGGGTTGGAATCTGGCTATGATTCTCCCCTATCTTGGCGCAACGATTGCATTCTCGAATCTCGGATTTTTCTATTTGAGCAGACGGGAAGAGGGGCAGGGCGCGATTCGGTACATGCTGTGGGCATGGGCCGGGTTTCTGATCGCCAGCCTGTCGCTTTCCTATGGATTACTGGTATGGCCGGTGCTGGTGGTCGCAATGTTGGGCTTGCGGCTTCCGCGGCGGCTGATTTTTGCCACGATAGCGATTGGTGCCGTATTTATCGCTATTTGGCTCAGGGGGCATTCGACACCGCACTACGCTCTTCCTTCTATCCCTGTACTGATCCGGTTTCTGCTGGTGTTTTATGGAAGTAGTTGGTCCTGCGTCAGCGAACGGTTAGGCATAGGGCTGGCGATTATTGCCCTGCCTACTTCCGCCGCAGCGTACATTTGGGTTCTGCTTAAGCGGCAAAAAGATGTCTTTGCCGTTGTGTTGCTATCACTGGCGATGTTCGCGATCGCCTGTTCTGTCCTGGTCGCTGTCGGCCGGTTCTGGTTGGGCCTTGAGCAGGCTCGCACCGATCGATATCAGACAGGCGCGATGCTGTTTTGGTGTTGTGTTTTCGTGCTCATTATCCGTCTGTCCGCAAAAGCGCTAAGGAGGCCGGCAGTGCTGGTTGTGCTCCAGGCACTGTTCATTTGTGTGCTACTTGCGGCGGTTCGAATTGCGCCCTTCGTTACAGCCGGTGCCCGAGTGCATGCCAACACCAACAACGAGGCAGCAGCGGCGCTGGAAGCCGGGGTGAATGACTCCGCCACCATCATGTATGTGGCCGTGCCCCCTTACCGGGCCCAGGATATTTTGCTCATGTCCGGCTATTTGCGCACGCATCACTGGTCCATATTCCACAATGACCGAAGTTATCCACTGGGCAAGGAGTTCAAGCGTTTCTACAACGTAGTGCCGACTGTAGCTTGCCGAGGAACGATGGATTCCATCCGCGGTATCGCGGACTATCGCTGGTCAGGCTTCCGCTTTAGCGGTTGGGTGTACGATGCCCGTGCACACACGTCGGCCCGTGGCGTGGCGTTGGTCGATATCTCCGGTCGGCTTGTCGGTCTCGGCCGCACCGGGTTTCGCCGTATGGACGCGCCGGCTTGGGCCCCGGCTGACGATGTTGGATTTCTGGGGTACGTGCCCAATGACCTTAAAACGCAGGAAGTTCGGGCTTTTGCGATCCTTGCAGATGGCGTCTCCGCGTGCCCTCTGCTCCGCGGTCAGCCCTTGTACCTCGATCTATCGGCAACAACGTATTCCGGCCCAAACGCGACCGGAGCGACTCTTGCTTTGACGCGCGATTTACGGCCTGCGACGATGAATTTCGAAACGCTGGCCGGCAGACCGGTGTCTCAGCAGTCCGTCGTCGTGGACCCTGGCGATGAAACAGCGATTACGGGTTGGATCGTAGACGCTAACGGGCAATCCGGTTCCGCTGCCGATCTGGTAGTCGACGATGTTGCATTGCGCGCCGAGTACGGTTACAAGCGGCCAGATGTGGCGAAAGTTCTCTCATCGCCTAATGCTGTCGGCTCCGGCTTTAAAGGCCAGTTGCCCAAACTACGTCCGGGAGAACACCACATAGGAATGCGCGTGATCCCCAAAGGGATGAACGTATACTCTGAGGGTTGGACGCTAAAAATTCTCGTGCGTTAAACCATAGAAGTTCCCAGATCATTCCTCTCCGATGGGCAACAAGATAGACTCATGAATGTAATCAACCAAGAGGCGGCACTGTAATGTCTGATGCCTGCTGTCCCGTCTGCAAAAGCAGCAACGTCGCTGTCTATTTAAAAGGTGATGATCGAAATCTCGACTCCCGGGCATTTGGATCCTCACGAAATACCATCTCAGCGGGCGAAATACTGCGGTGTCGCGATTGCGAATTCGGTTTTCGTAAGAGTCGATATGATGAAAAGCTCCTGGCGGAGATTTACTCGCAAATGGACGCTACGGTCTACGAGAAAGAACTGCAAGGGCGCCGCCAGACAGCAGAGAAGCATCTCCGAATTGTGCAGAAGGAACTGCGTGGGGGGAGTATTCTGGATGTGGGCTGCGCGTCCGGGCTTTTCCTGTTACAGGCGGCAAGGGCCGGATGGCGGGTAACCGGTCTCGAGCCGGCGGAAGAACTCTTCTCTCGGGCTAACGCGCTTCTCGGTAGCCAAGGACAAGTGATTTGTAAGACGCTCGAGCAAGCCGACTTGCCAAACGCTTGTTTCGACGCGATCACCTTATGGGATGTCTTGGAACACGTTTCGGACCCGGTGGCCACCTTGATTAAGTGTCGGACATTACTAAAGGCAGGTGGCTATGTTTTTCTAAATGTTCCGGACCTGGATAGCTCACAAGCTCGCATCTTGGGGAAATCCTGGCCGTTGCTGCTGGCAGAACATCTGAACTACTTCAACCGCCGGAGCCTCAAACTTTGCGGCGAGCGCGCTGGTTTGTCTCTAGTTCGTTTCGGGCGTCGGCGCGTTTCCTTTTCTTTGCAGTACATACTGTATCGGCTTGCTCAGCACCAGATTCCGGGCATTACTTTGCTCTCAGGGTTGGCCCGATCGAGACTAGCCGGTCTTCTTATTCCCATTTCACTGGGCGAGACCTTTGTGGTGTTCCGGGCAGGAGCCTCGGTGCCTCTCCATCAGAATTAAGGTGCTGTTATGTCACTTGAAGAGAATCTCATCGAATTGGAGCGCGGGCGGGAATCTTATTGGCAGCGCTACAGTCCCACTTCAACGATCAAGTTGCGTTGGCGCGCGTTGACTGTCCGTCACTGCTTTCATGTCCTTCCGGGAGAGTCAATATTGGAGGTTGGAGCGGGAACCGGCCTGTGGACCCAGCACCTCGCGAAGGTACTCCGATACGAAAACGAAATCACCGCCGCTGTCTTCAACGCAGACTTGGCGGAACACGTTCGTTGGAACTCGCTTCCGAATGTCGAGTGCCTCCTTTTGGAGTCTCTGGACCGCTTGCCGGCTGCGAGTTTTGACTACATAGTTGGAACGGCGATTCTCTGCCATAACGAGTACCAACAACATCTCAAGAGTCTCTATCGCTTGCTAAAGCCGGGCGGCCAACTATTATTTTTTGAGAATAACTTTTGGAATCCCCAAGTACTGCTGAAAAGCATGGGCCGCTCGCTTAAACGATGGCTTGGCCGTCCTTCCTGCCAAGTGGGCTTGCGTCGTTATCGTCTCATTGTGCAGGCGTCCCAAGCAGGCTTTTGCGATCTGGATGCGATTCCTTATGACATCATCCATCCTTTTACTCCGCGAAGGCTCGTGCCCATACTGCAATCGGTAGCTTTTATTTTTGAACACGCCCCGGTGATTAAGGAACTGTGCGGCACACTTTGCATTCGGGGTCGCCGGCCAGGCGGGGACACAGACCTTGTGCGGGTCGTGAATCTGGCTGCGGACGCCCAGTTTCATGACGCGGTCTCGTTTGTAATTCCTTGCCACAACGAGGAAATGAACGTTCGCCCCTTGGTGGAAACTCTAGTTGCCCTATATGACTCGTACATTCACGAAATCATTATCGTCAACGATAACAGTACCGACAGGACTGCCGAGGTTGCCCGCGATGCTGGACTGCGCGACGCGCGAGTTCGACTCATTAACCGGACGCCTCCGGGCGGAGTTGGCCGTGCCCTTCGGGACGGTTATGCCGCAGCTATGGGCCAATATATTTTTACGCTCGACGCTGACTTCGCCCATATTGTTCCAGAATTTCGTGACTTATTTGATGCCGTAGCCGACGGCTATGACGGTGCTGTGGGAAGCCGATTCACTCAGGAATCGATCATGGTGAATTACCCTTTCATTAAGATTTTGTGTAATCGGGGCTTTCATCTTCTAGCCAACGTGCTGTTACCCTGCAGAGTTCATGACATCTCGAATAATTTGAAACTCTACCGCGCATCCATCCTGAAAGAGATGGTGATTGAGGAGCCTCACTTCGCAGCGAACGCTGAAATTGGCCTGAAGGCCGTTCTGGCAGGTTATCGAATCCGCGAGGTTCCGGTTTCTTGGATTAACCGGACTATTGAGATGGGCAGTTCCTCATTCCGAATTACTAAAGTAGCTTCCCGTTATTTCGGAGCATTGATGAAACTCGTCGGAACAAAGCGACGGCGTGCTCGGTCTCGAACAAACTCTTCTGCGATTTCCAAGGGCGCCGGCTGAGCAGAGGTACAGAACGAATAATATTAATGCGTCATTGAGGCGCGCTCTGGTCGTGGTTATTGATCGGGGTATTTGACGGCGTCTAAAACCGTCCAACATCTCTCGTCCGCACTATATGCGAGCTCAGCGCTACTCCCGGCCGGAAACACTATCCCCTGACTAATACTCTTACAAATCCGATTTTCGTTAGTAGATCCCAGGTCGTTCTCGGACAGCGTCATTGAACGGCCCGTCGCATTGACTATTTGTACTTTGCGCAGAACCGAGCCCCCCTTGAAACCGCCGACCGAATAGTCGTTAGAGGCGTCTGTCATCCAGACAACTTCCGAACCAACGGTAGGAACATCATGAAGGAACTCGCTCTTCACGGTAATCGAAACGACACGGGCTGTGCGAAAATCGCGCACGCCCTGGACGCCGGTGATTAGGACGTCATCGACGATCCCAAGCAAAGAAAGAGGCATGGCACAATTTACGGCTGAGCCGCCCTCAACCCGGATTTGGCGGGAGTGGGCGATCGTGCTTTGGAATTGAAATGCCTGGCTGCAATCTCGGGCCTCGTTTCCGATAAACGTGGTGTCAATGGTATCGGGTGTTTTTTCGTCGGTAACGGCGGTGAAACAAGCGGGAGCTATTCCGTTCCCAATACACCGGTTGTTCACGAAGCGGGAGCCGGAGGCGTTGTCGGCGGCATAGGCCTGCGCATTTGGAACCATCGTGGAGTCCCCCAGCTCGAACATATTTTCCTGAAAGAGAATATCAAAACCACCCGAAACGTAAGCCGAGTTACAGCTATTCGAAACGTAATTATGAAGGAACCGATTGGACCTCCCTCCGGAGATGAATCCACCTGAACCTTCCGAGCTTATGCGGCAGGTCAGATTATAAACCAAGCTGTTTTGCACGGTATTGTTGTTAGACAATCCAAGTATCCCGATCGGAAGGAAAGTATTTCCCTTGCGAAGAATCGGTCCATCGCGAACGGCAACGGCGTCAATCAGAGAATTAGTGACGTCCACGAAGATGATTCCGTACGAGCCATTGGGCGGAGACGATTGCTTACTGAATTTAATCGACAGGCCAGTGACAGTGATGGCCGAATGTCCGGGCGCGCCGACGATAACAGTACCACTGGGATATAGACCGAACTGCCAAGGAGCGCTATTTTTGAACTCGTTTCGCGGAACTAGTAGAGTCGTTTTGTCAACTCCCAGGCCGCGCAGGGTAATGCTGGAAGTGAGAGTAATGCGGGAGTGCATTTCAAAGGTACCTGGACCAACAAGAACCTCTCCGCCTGCGGGGCCCAAAACCGCGACGGCCTCCTGAATGCCGGCGGTCGATGTCGCCGCCGTCCATTTTCCGAGGTGGACCTGATGGGTTGCGATTGTAACAGTGCCCCGCTTTCCGGGCGGACAGGAAGCTGATTTAATGACAGCCGACTCGGCCCTGCCGAATCCTCGAGAAATGTATACGAGGTTTCCCGCTACAGTACCAGAAGGACAGGCGTCGAACGTTAGCGTTTTCGCGTTCCCCTTAAGGAAGAGGTTTCCGGAGACGCCAGAGCCGTTAGTACGTGACCAAACGTAAGACCCAGCATCAATGGAGCTAGACTGCAGCGAGGTCACCGCCAAAGTAAAACAGATTAGAAAACGAAAACAAAGCGCCATTTGACAAGAACCCTTCTCCGTTCTGACGATAGGCTTCCGGTTACTGGTTCGGACATACCCGAATGGCGTTCTGCAAGGCGCCAAATAGGCAAACTCGTCGGAGGCGCAATTTCGTCCCTGGAGCATTGGCCGCGCTCGCTGTTCAATTGACTGGACTGGGGTGTGCCTCCCAGCAAACACACTGCGTGCTCTCTCTCGTTCAAGCCTCCGGCTGGCCCATGTGGACTCTTGGATTACTGCCGTCCTCGCGGTGTGGTTTAGCCCGACGCGGGGCTGCAAGTAGCAGCCGTTCGGCGATCGAGTTCTTTGCCGGATCGACGCGAGCGCAGTAACGATGAAAAAGACAATCATTTCCCTAGTTGCAATAGCCGCCTTGGCAGTGGGTTTCAGTGCTTTCGATGAAAATGCAAAGGAGCTTGAATCTACACGTAATTTGTCGATTTCCAGTATTCACCCCGAAGTCCGCTATCGGAAGCATTCGCAGAATCGGACGCTCTGCCAGTCACCGGTCAATCTCCCTCTAACAGTCTAAAGCCATTCCAAGCCGCTCTGTCCTTGCCTGGTAGGAGGTTGTGACTCTTTGGAGATTTACCGATATGCGTCGCTGGCTTCCCGTATTGAAGAGGCTGAACTCATCGCTGTCCGCATAGCTGCACTGCTACTGCTTCTAATCGCATTGTTCAAGTCAGTTGCGACCGAGCTACCGCACCCTGAGCCGAAAGCACAGCCGCCACCTATTCAAGCGCGCCCACTGAGGAGATGTCTCAAAACGAATGACTAGTCCTTGGGGCGCACCTAGGCGAGGACCCGGCAAATCATCCGTGAAATCGTTAGTTCACAGGTATGGCCCACCCTGCGGAATTGAGTGACCTTTGGGCAGGTAGTTGGGTGCATTTCTCAACGAGGAAATCCAACCCCTTTTAGGACCCCATTAACCGTTACCAACCGTTCCTTAGACTTACCTTGAGCGCCACTCGTGCCTCGGGTTTCAATTAGTTACTAGCGAATACTCCGCTCATAACTCAAAGGTCGAGCCCGCAACCAACAAACAAAACAACTTACGGCGAATCGTCGCGACTGAGCCTCCCCGTTGAACCCACACAGCTAAATTCTCCCGATCGAGGGCAGGTTCCGGCGCTCGCGTTTGGTGTCCGTCATGACCTTCTCGTAACCTGAAATGAGGCCTTAATTCGCACGGGCCATAACCGTGGATTCCAGGTATACCACTACCTGCATAGATGGAGCGTCACCGAGTGTATACCACCTAGTGGAAGTCGGTCAGATACTCGTCTGTGTCAACTCGGTGATCTTCCGTGTAAGTCGTGTATTTATCAACTGCTTACGATTTGTAATCAGCAGGTCGACGGTTCGATCCCGGCGGGTGGCTCCAGTCCTTTCAAGCTGTTAGCAGCCTCATTCCGCCACGCTCCCGTAGCCGGGTGCACCTAACGTAAAATCAATGCATGACCACCGCTAAAATATTGTTGTCGATAGGCGTTATCGCGCTCGCGGCTTCGTCAGTTGCCCGGGCAGAGGACCGGCTTCGCTCCGGGAAATGGGAGATCGTCTTCACGGGAGATAATCCGCACACTTCGACGACGTGCTTGACCAGCGCCATGACGCAGGGCCTCAACGGGACTATGGATGCCGTTCGTGCGGACACCGAAAAGACCGCGGCCGCACGAAAATACAAAGTCGAAGGCTACAAGTTCGACGGCACTACGCTATCCTATACTGCCGTGGGCGCCGAGAGAAGCTTCGTAAATACCGCCAGCTATCACGGCGACACGTACGAGAGCCTCATTATTACCAAGGCCGATGGCAAAGAATACACGACACGCCAGAAGGGCCGGCGGCTCGGCGATTGTAAATAGCAGTCACTTTTTTTCCCAAGCGGGCTGGGCTGCGTCGGTTCCGGCAACGGAATAGAGGGCACCCGGCGCATTGCGGGTTTTCTGAAACTCCTCCAGAGTTTCACCCCGCATGGCGGCGTAGATGTGCAAGTTCGAAACCCCCACTACCGCGCCCAGTTTTTCCAGGACGAAGAAAATAGCACCATAGTGGATCAGGGCGCGCCAGTCGCGGCGCCGCACCATGTCGCGCTCTTCTTCGGTAAGCTGGCTCTCTGCAAACGCCGTCTCCGGGTCGGCTAGAAACTGCTTGCGGTGGGCAGGCTCGATCATGCGATGGAGGAATTTGTTTAGGCGGTACGCCTGTACGCTGCGGCCCAAGGTGAACGGATAGGTCCCGGGCAGTTTCTCCACCCCGGCCAGTTGCCGTTCCACGTGACTGGTATAGGCGCGTTCGGTTTCAGGCATGGGCGCGGCGGCTTCGTTTTCGTAGATCACGGTTGCTAAACCCGTCATGGTGGGCAGGTAGTAACTCTGATGGATCTTCTTGATGTTTGCCGATAACGCTCCGCGCATAATCAGCCACATGATAATTTCGGTGCCTTCCATGCCGCCCTTTTGGGCGTACTCGGCATGCGTCAGATCCGCGAGAGTTTCAGGATCCTTTTCGATCAGGTCCAGGAACTGCATGTCCCAAGGGGTGTTGTTGAACCCCGCCCGTTCGCCGTGCACCTGGTGCGAAAGTCCGCCCGTGCCCAGAATGACCACCGAAAGATCTTCCGGATAACTTTCAATCGCTTTACGCAGCGACTGGCCCAGCCTATAGCAGCGCCGGGCGGAAGGAATGGGAAATAGAAGCACACCCACTTGCAGAGGAACGATGGCTCCCGGCCATTGCGGTTCATGGGGCCACAGCATGGATAGCGGAGAGAAGCATCCGTGATCCAACGCGCGATCTTGAAAGAAAGACAAGTCGAATTCGTCCGCGACCAAAGACGCGCCGACGTGATGGGCCAAGCCGGCGTGGCCTTGGATAGGAGGCAGCGCTCGCGGGCCGCCGCCTTCGTCGGCTACTGCATACGAGTTTCCAATGCCGAGTGCGAAGTGCGAGTAATGGTCGAAGAAAAACGATGTGACGTGGTCGTTATGAATAACGAACAAGACGTCGGGTTTTTTCTCGGCTAGCCAGCGCCGCAAGGGCTCAAATGCTTCGAAGACGGGCGCCCACACGGGGTCGTCCTGCTTTTGCCGGTCAAGCGCAAACCCGATGGTGGGGGAGTGTGAGCAACCGATCGCTCCCAGAATTTTCGCCATAAACTTCCTCCTCGAAGCGCAAATTTGGCTGGAGTACCTAAGCCACCATGGTACATGTGCTTCGCGCGCGCTGTTTGGACTACTTCGCTAACGCGGGCAGTGTTGTAAACGTGTGTGCGACGGGGATGCGGATGCCCAGCGCGCCGATCTGGGCGCTAGCAGGCGCGTCAAACTCGATGGTGCCGCGAAGCCCCACGGTAGCGGGGTATCTGTCGACCCCAAGCGTGAACGCCAAGTGCCCGTTGGCGGCCAAAGAGATGGTATCGGTGGCGATTGGTGCGCCGGTGGTGTCGCGAACCACTACCGGGATATTCACGGCTTGCGCGGATACGCTGTTAATCGCGACACCCGTGGCGGTCTGACTGGTGTTGTCGAACGCCAGCACATAGGCCATGGCGTTGCGGCTTTCGAGCGGCACTACCGCCTCCTGGCCGTTAGGATTGTAGCGGAAGATCACGAACCCTCCGACGTGGCCATTGGTGATGAGTTGGGCCGAGCCAACCGTCGGC
>Ga0105245_10002795_pt1 | contig 15702 bp, 9 predicted proteins | sample KBSM54metaG_FD_81523 | JGI IMG/M metagenome (GOLD analysis project Ga0105245, IMG submission 81523) | Miscanthus rhizosphere microbial communities from Kellogg Biological Station, Michigan, USA - KBS M5-4 metaG | ecosystem: Host-associated > Plants > Roots > Rhizosphere > Soil | place: Michigan...
CATACCCGCTCAACAAGCCCGACGGCACCACCTATCCCGCCAGTCAGATGAAAGTCACCATGAACGAGTGGCAGCCCTGGGCCCGCAAACTTTCTGAAGCCATCCGCAACGAGAACCCCGACGCCCTCGTCTTCAGCGCCGGCACCAACTGGGCCTACGATCTCCGCGGCATGCCCATCGAGGACCTCGACAACGTCGTCTACTCAACGCATATCTACCCGAACAAAGGCACCGACTGGGACAACGTCTTCGGCGATCTCTCCGCATCCGTCCCCGTCTTCGCCGGAGAACTCGGCGGTACCGAATCACCCGACGAACTCGACTACGTCCGCCGCCTCCTCGACTACCTCCGGCAAAAAGAAATCGGCTTCACCGCCTGGAGCTGGATCGACCAGCCCAACCTCATCTCCCGCTACGCGCCAACCGCCTTCGGCAAATTAGTCCAGCAGAGTCTTCTTAATCAAGATTGACTTCGACCCTCTGAACATTGCGCGCGCAAACCCAACCCCTGAACACTTCACTGACCACTGTTCACTGATGTTGCCTTGTCATTCCGGAACGTCACCGTCCACTTCTTCCCATCCGCATCGTACGTAACCGTCCGGTTCCCCTCGGTCCTCGGATCGTCCGTCTGAATCTTCTGCCCTACCGCCAGCCGCGTCTGCAGCTCATTCATCCCCTGTTTCGGCTGATGTGCCTCAATCGCGCTCCACACATCTTTGGGCCAGTGCGTGTAGATTGTGTGCGGATCGTCGTAGAAAAACAGCAGGTCATCGTAGTACTGCTCCGTGCCCCCATCCCGCGCCCCCACCGGCGTCGCATACTCCTGCTTCTCATCGCCCTTCATCGTGAACACCACCAGCGCCTGCTTCTGCCCATGGCTGATGCCGTCATCCACATCCTTTGGCACAGCTGTCTCCACTGCCTTCTTCACATCCAGTTTCTGCAACGGAGGAACCACGCCCACTTTCTTCTTGAAGTCCACTCTTCCGCCCGTGTACGCGAAGTACGGCATCGTGTAGCCGTTCTTCATCCAGACGCTCTTGCCCGCCAAGTCCTTCACGTCTTCGAAGTGCGCCGGAAACTCCATCCGCACCACCGCCACATCATCCTGCGTCAGTGGCTGCTCTTCCCCCTGCTTCACCACGCCGGGGTTCTTCCGTTTATTCGAAACATGCCAGATGTAAATTGCGGCAATCACCAGCATGATTACCGTGGGAATCAAAACAATCTTCCAGGGCTTCATCCAACCTCCGTGGCGTCCGAAAGCTACCCGACAGCACTCACGCCCTTCGGCCCCTGCCGCGTCGAACGCAGTGCCTCAGCCGATAGCTCGTCTGCCCTGCGCAGGTCCTTGAACAGCGCGGCCCACACGCCCGCGATCGCCAGAGAAGCAATTCCTCCGAAAACCGTGGCGCGCACCGCACCCAGCCACTGCGCCGTCAGCCCACTTTCGAACTCGCCAAGTTCGTTGGATGCACCAATGAACAAAGAGTTCACCGCGCTCACTCTACCTCGCATCTCCGGCGGCGTCGCCAATTGCAGCAGGGACCCGCGAATAATTACGCTGATGGAATCCGCCGCCCCGCTTACCGCCAGCACCGCCAGCGACAACCACAAATTCTTCGATAGACCGAAAACCAGGATGCACGCGCCAAAAATCGCCACGCACACAAACATCCGCTTACCGGCCTGCCTGCTGATCGGGAACCGCGCCATCGTCAGCGACATTGCCAGCGCTCCAATTGCCGGCGCCGCCCGCAGCGCTCCCAGCCCTCGTGGACCCGTGTGCAGCACCTCGTTCGCAAAAATCGGCATCAGCGCCACCGCTCCACCCAGCAGCACTACAAACAGATCCAGCGACATCGATCCCAGCAGCAGGGGCGAGTTGCGCACGTACTTGAACCCCGCCATCACTACCTCAAGCGATGCCGCGCGATGCTCCATCCGCCCCAGCCGAACCCTGAGACTGAGAATTAATACCAGGAACCAGGCCAGGCTCAGCAGCGTGAAGATGTACACAATCCCCGCCCCCTCCAGCCCCGCCGCAACCAGCCTTTTCCCCAGCGGCAGCGTAAACAGCAACCCACCCAGCGCGGGTCCTGTCACGTTTGAAAGCTGCCAGATCGCTCCGCCCCATGTCACGGCATTCACAAAGTGTTTTTCCGGCACCAGGTGGGGAATCAATGCAGAACTTGCCGGCGCCGAAAAAGACCTCCCTGTCCCGATCAGGAACAGCACCGCGTAGACGTAAAGCACCCGGTGCGTCCCGCTGATCGCCAACGCCAGCAGCGCCACCGTGCATACCACCTGCAGCGAATAGCAGCACAAAATCACATGTCTGCGATCGAACCGGTCCGCCACATGCCCGGCCGGCAATAGAAAGAACAGCCCCGGCAGAAACAGCGCCAGTCCCGTATAACCTAGATCGATCGCCCGATGCGTGATCGAGTACACCTGCCACGCCACCGCAACTGCCTGCGCCTCCGCGCCCAGGATCACGGCAACCCGCGCCAGCTGATAACGTGTGAAATCGCGTGAGGCAAACGCCTCCATCCCTCGTCGTGGAGGCCTGGTGGAAGGGGAATCCATTTCCTGCCTAGGTTAAATGTTCAACGCCCGCCCACGATACATCCCTGCAGCCAATTCCCCGTTGATGTTGCAGAACGGCCTGCAGCATCCACCAGGGTATGCGATGGATGTTGGTTCCATTTCCTTGGAGTGTCTTACTGTCTAATTACCACTGGGCCGGCGGCGGCTCGGGCGGAACCTGGTTCCGGGGCAGACCTCGGTCATAGAGCAATGCAACCGGTTCAATCTGGCTTCTTTCCTGTTTGGTGACTCGGTCGTGATTCATTCACTCGCTCCGAAAGACTTCTCCACGCACAACTGCTTCTCCGAACTCGATGCTGGCTATGCGAAGCGAAAGATTACGAATCAGCTCAGCCAGATGCGGAATCCTTCGCAATACCGCGCGAAGCGATTGAAGAATATCGAACGAAGGATCTTTGTCCAAAATCACACCTGCTCTCGCATAATGCGATGCCGTGTTTCAATCAACGGTTGCAGGATGCATTGGCGAGGCGAGGCCGGATCACTGAGATAACCGTGGATTTGTGCCGGCTGATTTTGTTGAGCAATTTTGATCAGAATGCTCCAAACGAATGGCCTACGCTTGGCAATCCGCACTTGGCGACTTACAAAATGAGGTGCCTCAATAGCATGGCCGACCGCGTTGATCAACCACTTGACCAGCCGAAGGTCGAGCTTCGCCCAGATTTGGCCAATCTCCTTCAGCGACTGTCCGTGCTGTCCGCATTGAAAGCACGCTGTACAGCGATGGAGTCTGAGCTTTCAGCTGAGCAGGCTGCGGAGTTGAATGAGCAAGAACGGGTTTTCACGTGTGAACACATCATGAATTCCGCGCATATACGGTCGAACCGATGACGATCGAAGACGATGCCGACACATCTGAGTCTCTCTCGCTGAAGCAATGAAAGCATACGTACTCGCGCACAAGGCCGATGTCGAACTAGGACCTCAACCTGGTTCTGAATCGCGCTATCCACTTCGTGAGCTCGCTGGAGCCGTTTGCCGAGATCTGAACAGGTTGAGTCTACGCACAGAAAAACACCTTTGCTCTTTCGCTGTTGACCTGCTGCCAGAAGGCGACTTCGGAATCATCTGCATTTGTCACCCCCTCCGCGCTACCACATAGATTCCTGCAGCCAATCTCCACGTATATTGCAGACAGGATTCAGTATCCTCTTCCGCAATCGCAGCATAATAATTAGATGGACTGACCAACTTCGATGGAGGGTCGTTGAAGACGAAGTGATGGAAGTACCCGTTCAGTTCGTGGGTGCGTGCCTTACAGTCGAGCCCGTAAAGGCCAGGTTTCAGCTGACAGCATCGCGCCGTTTCCCACCCCTGTATCCTGTTCCTTGCCACTCCCCTCTCAACCCGATCGTTCCGCTCCCACCCACAAAGCCGCCGCAGCCGTAACCCTCTGCGGAGTCTGCGCCTTTCTCGAGCTCTACTGCACCCAGCCAATTCTCCCCCTCCTGGCTCATATCTTCCACGCCTCCAAAACCGGCGTCGGCATGACCGTCTCCGCCGCCACCCTCGGCGTCGCCATCGCCGCCCCCGTCTTCGGAGCGCTCACTGAGCGCCTCCCCCGCAAGCGTGTCATCGTCTATTCCATCCTTGGCGTCTCCATCCCCACGCTGCTGGCTGCGACCTCCACCACCCTCGCTCAGCTCATATTCTGGCGATTCCTCCAGGGCATCATGGTCCCCGGCATCATCGCCGTCGTCGTTACATATATCGGAGAGGAATGGCCTCCCGAACGCATCGCCCTCATCATGAGCTTCTACGTCAGCGGCACCGCCCTTGGCGGCTTCATCGGCCGTGTCTCCGCCGGCATCCTCGCCGACTACTTCTCCTGGCGCGTCAGCTTTCTCGCCCTCGGCCTCGCCTCTCTCGCAGGCACCGCTGCCGTCGCCGCCTGGCTCCCGGAAGGCCGCCGCCGCCCACCTCATCTGTCATCCACGCCCTTGCCGAACTTCCTCCATCAGGTCGGGGCGATGTTCCGCAACCGCCGCCTCGTCGCCACTTTCGCCGTCGGATTCAACGTCCTCTTCTCCCTCGTCGGCGTCTTTACCTGGATCACCTTCTATCTCAGCGCCCCGCCGTTCTCTCTCTCCATTACTGCTCTCAGTGGGCTCTTCTTCGTCTATCTCATTGGACTCATCGTCACCCCCTTCGCCGGATACCTCATCACCCGCATCGGCCTCCGCGCCGGTATCGGCGGCGCCATCTCCTGCGCCATCGCCGGAGTCCTCCTCACCCTCGTGCCCTCCCTCCCCATCGTCATCCTCGGACTCGCCGCCCTCTCCAGCGGAGTTTTCATCGCGCAGACCGCCTCGCAAAGCCACCTCCGCATCGCATCCCCTCCCGGAGCCCGCGTCACCGCCGCCGGCATTTACATCACCTGCTACTACCTCGGCGGAACCGCCGCCGGTGTCGTCCCCGGAGCCTTCTGGGCCTTCGGCAAATGGCCCGCTTGCGTCGCCTTCATCGTTTTCATGCAACTCATAGCCCTCACCATCGCCCTTCTCGGCTGGCGCACCCCCGCCTCCGCACAATTTCAATCCGCAAGTGCCGCAATATGAAGACCGCCCAACAATCCCTGAACCCTCCCCATTCCTCTCCTCATCTATTTACGGTGAGTTCTTACCGAGGCTGCATCGCAGTCCCGGAGCAATAACAGGGCTCGACTTCGCAACGTATCAGAGACAAGTAAGTGGAGCCGAAGGGTGCAGGTCGTCACCTCAGGCGTCAGAGCACGACTTCAGTCGTGCCGATACGGCCTTTGAGATTGAGTCGGGCTTTAGCCCCTGTGGTCCATCGAGAATCGGGAGTCGCAAGCCCCTAAGCTCCCCATTTCCGCAACCAACCAGAAGCAGCAAACCGCGTTAGGAGAAGAAGTTTTTGCCTGAGCTGCAGACAGAACCGCCGATGCCGGGCGCAAAATCAACAACGGTCCAGAATCCGAACGTCGACGCACACACGGCATGGAAGCCCCGCGTAAATCCCTGGCTCATCGCCGCGACCGTCGCTCTCGCCGCGTTCATGGAGGTTCTCGACACCTCTATCGCAAACGTCGCCCTCCCCCACATCGCCGGCAGCCTCGGCGCCAGCACCGATCAAAGCACCTGGGTGCTCACCAGCTATCTCGTCTCCAACGCTATCGTCCTTCCCCTCGGCGGATGGGCCTCCAGCCTCATGGGTCGCCGCAACTTCTTCGTTTTCTGCATCACCGTGTTCACCATCGCCAGCTTCCTTTGCGGCGCAGCGCCTAGCCTGCCCATGCTGCTCGTCTTCCGCATCATTCAGGGCGCTGGCGGCGGCGGAATGCAGCCCATGGCACAGGCCATCATGGCCGACTCCTTCGAGCCCCACAAGCGCGGCCAGGCCTTCGCCCTCTACGGCCTCGTCGCCGTTCTCGCGCCCTCAATCGGACCCACCCTCGGCGGCTGGATCACCGACAACTACACCTGGCGCTGGATCTTCTTCATCAACATCCCCGTCGGCATCCTCGCTTTTATTCTCGTCACACGCCTCGTTGAAGATCCGCCTTGGATCAAACCCGACAAGTCCAAACTTCGCAACATGGACTACATGGGCTTAGCCTTCCTTACCCTTGCCATGGGCGGCATGCAGATCATGCTCGACAAGGGCGAAGAGCAAGACTGGTTCGCTTCCAACTTCATCCGCTTCTTCGCAGCGCTCTTCGTCGCAGGCATGGTTGGTCTCGTCGTCTGGGAGTGGCGACAAAAAGACCCCCTGATCAACTTGAAGCTCTTCCGCTTCAAAAACTTCGCAATATGTTGTTTCCTCATGATGCTCGTCGGCGGTGTGCTCAATGCCAACACCGTCTTGCAGCCGCAATTCATGCAGCAACTGCTCGGCTACAACGCCACCACAGCCGGTCTCGCTCTCACGGCCGGAGGCATAGCGCTCGTCATCGTCATGCCCTTGGCAGGTTTCGCTACCGGCAAGATTTCCGCGCGCACGTTGGCCGTCGCCGGATTCATCATGTTCATCGTCACCTTCCGCTACGCGGCATACGTGACGAACTTGCAGATGAGTTTCGCGCAAGCCTCATGGCTGCGCGTCGTTCAGATGCTTCCGCTTCCCTTCTGTTTCATTTCCATTACCAACGCGGCCTACGTCGGCATGCCCAAAGAAGAGAGCAACCAGGTCTCCGGCCTCATCAATTTCGTCCGCAATCTCGGTGGCAGCATCATGATCGCGATCACCAATGCCCAAGTCACCAGCCGGGCCATGTGGCACCAGCAGCACCTGCAGAGTGCCATGCAGTCCGGCTCCAACGCCTTCAACCAGCATCAGCAGGCCCTGACCGGCTTCCTCGGCGGAGCATTTGGCTCGGTCAATAGCGGCGCACTGGCCTTGGCGAACATCTACAACCAGCTCAACGCCCAGGCCCAGATGCAGGGTTATCAGGACGTCTACATGGAGCTCTCGTGGCTGTCCTTCGGCCTCGTGTTCATGGCCTTCATGCTCAGCAAGAACCGCCCCGGCCAGGGCCCCGGCGCCGGCGCCGTGCACTAACCAGCGATTCGGAATGAGATCGCTCCATCCTCATTGGGTGCCCCATCCAAGCCGCTCCAAAACCCGCTCATACCTGCAAGGAAGTCGACGCGGCTTGGGTGGGATACGACAAAGCTGATCCACAGGTCTTTCTCACCCTGCACCGTATGATCCCCCGTGATAGCATTGCGCGAATTCCTTCCAGCAAGACGGGAGAACGCAATGGGGGTCAGCAGAAGAGACATTCTCAGGTCAGGAGCCGCTCTGGTTGCAGGCATCGCGTGCGAACGCTCGCTGCACGGCGAGGCGCACGCTGACTTCGCGGAGCCGAAGGACGAATCCTGGGCCGTCGAGAACGACCTGATCCGCCGCGACGTTGGGTTCCGTCCCGGTGTCGGCTTGTATACGACGCAGCTCTCGGACAAATCCGCAAAGATCGAACTCTTGCTTCCCGCCAGAGATGTCGCCAAGGCCCGTCCGGAGTTTTCGTTCAACTGTGACGGAAAGTCCTGCGCCAGCAATGACGGAAGCTTTGACCTCCTGGCAGCAAGCCCGACCAGCACCGGTACCAGATCCTCCCTCTCCGTGCGGATGAAGCACAAAAACATTCCGCTCGAGGTGACAGCGCTCTACTCGATCTACACAGGACACGCCGCGAGCCGGAAATCTCTGCTGCTCAAGAACACCGGAAGTGCCCCGCTCAAGATCACACATTTGTCCGTCGAGGCGCTCGAGTTTGCCCTCGGCCCTGAAAACGAGATGACGCTGTGGGCGCAGTATGGCGCGGTCCCGCGCGAGATCTTCTACACAGGCCGCTCGGAAGACGCTTGTCTCATGGCGGTGAACGCGCGAACCGGCGACGGCGTAGCCATCCTCAACGAAGTTCCGGGCTACATGAAACGCACCGAAGTCGCGGGCTGGGATCGAGACAACAGCATTCGAGTCACCGCCATGTATGACACCGACATCATGCCCTTCGAGCGCGGCCTTGCACCCGGCGAGGAGCTCACCACGGCCAGCGTATCCCTGCTGCCGTTCAGGCGCGACGATGGCTTCAACGATCCCCGATGGCGCGTACCCAGCTATTCAGCAGATGTGCTGGAGCGCCGCATCGACAAGAATGGACCACCTTGGATCTACAACACCTGGGAACCGTTCGAACGCAGCATCAACCACGAAATCTCCATGGAGCTGATCGACACCGCCGGCTCGATGGGAATGGATATCTTCACCATCGACGACGGGTGGCAAAAAGAGTACGGAGACAACGCGGTCAACCTCACAGCATTCCCAGGCGGCCTTGATCCGATCTTGAATGCAGTAGAAGCGAAGGGCATGCGCCTTGGCCTCTGGATCCCTGTCGCGGCAATCGGCAGGTCGACCGCCGTCTACAAAGCGCACTCCGGCTGGTCATCGTTGGACTCGGAGGGCAACACAAAGACCACCGGCACCATGGCCGGAGAGAAAGTCGTGATGTGCATGGCATCCCCCTTCAGTCACTCCGCGGCCACACGCATCAACGATGCCATCGCGCGCTTCCGGCTGGCCTACGCCAAGCTGGACCTGACCACAATCTTCAATGCGTACGGCGAGGCTCCGGGATGCTGGGCCAAAGGTCATGACCATGCGGACTGGGCAGAGTCGCTCATCAGGATTTACGAAGGCATCAAGGAGATGACTGCAGAAATCTATGCGAAGCATCCCGAGGTACTGCTCGATCTCACCTTCGAGCTTTGGGGGCAGAAGCACATCATCGACGCGGGACTGCTCGCGGCCGGCGATCTTGACTGGATGAGCAACGTCGACGACACCAAGCCAAATTCTGCGGGGCCTCGGCAGGTGCGGCAATTGCTTTACGCCCGCGCTGGATCCATGCCGGTGGAGGCAATGCTCATTGGGAACCTTCATGCTGACTTGCCGACAATCCAGGAAAGCTTCGCCACAACCATCGGCTCCGCGCCCCTGCTCCTCGGAGATTTGCGCAAGTTCACTGCGGCAGACCGCGCGTGGTATCGCAAGAAGATTGACTGGTTCAAGCAGCTGAGACGGCGCGTGAAGCTAAGCGAGAGCTTCTTCCCGCTCGGAAGCTGGCGACAAACATCGCCCACCGCCTGGGACGGGTTTGCGCGCCTGGCAAAGAGCGGAGAAGGATTGGTAGCGCTCTTTCAAAACGAATCAGGCGAGGCTGAAGCCCGCATCCAGTTGTCGTTGATTCCGGAAGGCCGCTACCGCACCCGATCCGCGATGACGGGAAAAGACCTCGGCACATTTGATCGCGCAGAGTGGAAGAAAGGCGTAGCCATCGCGTTTCCCGGCCAGGTAGAGATATTGGAACTGCAAAGGGTCTAACCGCCTCTAGCTCCGTCTAAGCGGCAGTCCACCCACAAACGAAAACGCCAGAAACCTTGCGGCCTCTGGCGTTCTCTAACGGTAATCCTGCAGCACTTCGGATCATGCATCGACCTCTCGTGCCTGCCGATCAAGTTGCGGGTTGGCCGCATTCATGATCTTCCCGCTCAACCTGGGTTTCGGTTCCGGGTTGCCCCTTCCCCGCTCCCGTTTTGCTGAGCCGGCGTCCGATTCCGATGGTTTGCGCCATCTTCCTCGTCCCTTCGGCTGTGCCGGCGATCTCCGCTTGGGTTTCCCCTCGCTTCTGATGCCTTCGGCGCTGCTGGTTTCAGCAGGGTTCCGAGTTGCCCCGGTGGCTCCTGCTTCCTCCTGCCTCGCCTCTGATACGGTCCTCGGGTTGCCCCTCGTTCCGCATCTCCGGCTTCACCGGTGATCGATCGTCGAGTCGCCTCGATTCTCTCTCCTTCGGCGGTGCCGGTTCTGAAAACTCCAGGTTGCCCCTTCGCTTTGCATACCCGGTATCGCCGACGATCAGTACCCGGGTCGCCCCAGATGCTCATCCTCCGGTCCCGGCTGACTTCGGTTCCGAGTCACCTCGGAGTTCCGTGCCATCCGGCTGCCCTTGTCGAATACCCGGATTGCTCCGTCTATTCGCGTTGGGCTTCGTCGCTCAAACCTTCCCCAAGTCGCCCTGGTTCCCGCTTGCTCAACGTCGCCGATTCCGTCTGTCTCGAGTCGCCCCGAAACTTCCTTCCTCGGCTGATCCGCATCTGCTTCCACAGGTTGCGCCTGTTTCCGCCTCTACGGCTGGGTCGATGATTACTCCCTGGCTGAATCGAACTTTGCATCCCCGGCTTGCGCCGTGGATGAATCTTCGGTACCAATCAGGTACCAGCATTCCTGATCTGATTTCCAGCGCAATCTTAATCTCAATCTGTCGTTCGCAATCGGCCGACCACGAACTTAAACCAAAACCGCTGCTTGCGCTTTCCACCAGGCCGGAGTTGCTGTTCCAATCAGCTACAGAGTCACCAGCTAGTTAGAGACATTAGGCCCGATCGATCTGTGGATGCAAGTGCAAAACCCTATTGGATTCTGTGGATTTCACCATTCATAGTGCATTCATATTCGAAATGTGCGCCCCCTCACCGTTTCCCCACTTATTAAGTCAAATCTCCTGCACTTACTCACAACTTATTGCCGAAAATTTGCACCTATCGCTGTGCTTTCTACTCAATCTCTCGGCACTCGAAGTTAGGATTACGCAATGGAGCGATGTGTCCGATTGCCATACCACCAAATTCCCCTACCTCTTCGCCTCATACCGCATCGCCACCGCCCCCGAACCGAACTCCTTCCGATCCACGAGCCTCAAATCCACATACTTGGATAACCCCGCAAACAACGTCGGCCCATGCCCGGCGATCCGCGGCTGCACCACGAACTCGTATTCATCAATCAGTCCCTGCTCTGCCAGCGCCAGCGGCAGCTGCACGCCTGCCACGTAGAGCCCGTGGCCCGGCTCCTCCTTCAGGCGTTGAACAGCCGTCCCCAGGTCTCCGCGCAGCAATTCCGCGTTCCAATCCACACGCTCCAGCGTGCTGGACACCACGTACTTCTTCGCCGCGTTATAGTCCGCGCAAAGGGCTCCCTCCAATCGGGCCTCACTCCCTGGGGCGTCGGTACCCGCCACGCTGCCTCCATGATTTCGTAGATCACCCGCCCAAACAGGAGCGCATCGGCCTTGGCCAGGTTCTCGGTCGCGTGTCGATGCAGGCCCTCGTCCGGGACGATGGCGCGATGATCGCAGCACCCGTCCAATGTGACATTGATGGAATACCGAAGTGGTCGCATTCCTCAAGATTAACCATTTTCTTGCCCGATGAACTTCAGCTTACATCGCTGTGACAAATCGACGCCGGAACGCGAGTACCGTCATCTTCATCAGAGGATCTGCAGTAAGGTCAGGCAAGAAACCGAGCGCGCCGCAGCGTGCAAATCACCGGGAGAGCGATGTTAGATTCGGTGTCAAAACTGCGCGTATTGGTAGTCGATGATGAGTTCATCATTGCTTCGACATGGGCACAAATTCTCCGCATGAGCGGTTTCGAGACAGATCTGGCCACCAGCGGAGAGGCAGCGATCAGGAACGCCAGGCAAAGGCGTCCCGACGTGCTTCTCAGTGACGTACTGATGCCCGGAATCAGCGGCATCGAAACGGCCACGGAGATTCTGAAGTTCCATCCTGATTGCCGCGTAATTCTAATCTCGGGTCATGCCGAAACAGCTCGCTCCCTGGCTCAGGATTATCCAGGCAAGCCCGACTTTGAGATTCTCAGGAAGCCGATTCACCCTCTGGTCGTTCTGGAGCGGATAAGGGGAGCAATACGATTCGACCGTACGCCCGACGCAAGTCCAGCCAGCGTGTAGCTGCTCCGCTCGAGTCGGAAAACGACGCGACTTGCCGCCACACCGGAAGCTGCAAACAATTTTGCAAGGTCACGATCGGCGACACTCCGTTCCCTATCGCTGTGAATGGTGTCTACAAAATCTAGACCGTGCACCACAAACCCGCCACGAGTGCTACTTCATGGCGATTCCGTGAGGGCGTGCCGGGCCTGTCTTGAATGCCGTGTTGAAGTCCAGTTTGAACCGCGTGTCCTCAGCGAGGCCATCGTGGGTCACTCTCAGGACGTGGACTTTGTGATCGCCTTCAAAGTGGATAATGCCGGCTGCATCTTCATTCAGGAAGTAATCGGTCACCACGAGGCGGCTATCATCATCGCTCAACACGATGTTATGGGGACCGGCGTTCGCACCGAAACTGACAACGGAGATCTGCTTCGGATCAAAGCGGTTTGTGGTGTCCAGCATGACGACTTGCCCAGCCATGAACGTGCCCACGATCAGCCGGTCTCCTGTCTGCGGCGTTGCCAAGATCTGGCCCATTCCCCCTGGAACAGGTGTTTCTACGTGAGGCGTGACTGTAGAGAGATCGAAAACGGGTGTCCCGGTGCCCCGTTCGGGGTCAATCAAATAGATGTGGCCGTCGAACATTCCTGACGTGTATCCATACCCATGCGGATCTTTGGGAAGCATCTTGACGTCCATGGTGCCTAGCGCCGGGCTGCCGTCAGGCGAAAACAAATCGATCGTCTTCGTAATCAGGCGATCACGAAAGTTCCAGACGCGCACGGAACTCCGCAGGACCGGGCCCATCGAACCCATCAACGTGCTGCTGGGCAAGATGAAGTCCGAGGTCATCATTAGATTCAGGTCCGGACGCGCGGAAATGCCGTGGGGATTGAACCCCTCGAGCGGCGGTGTAGAGGGCCACTCATTGAACAGTGACATGGTGCCGAAATGGTCTTTGACGAAATGCAGTCGTCCGTCAAATTCTGCGACGCGACCGGGTGCCATCCCCGTCGCCGAACCCATCTGCGTGATCAGGAATCCGCCGTTGTCAAGCGGCAGGAAGTCGTCAGTCATCGCCGATTCCACGGCTTTCGTCGATAGAAGAAAACGCGGTTTTCTCGCATCCCTTACATCGAAGAAGAAGATTCCGTTCTGCCCTTTCAACAGGCTCAGCAGTCCACCGCACCCCAGAATCGTCTTGTTCGAATTCAAATGGCAATGATGGGGTTCGTTGCCTGTGTTACCGGGAGGCGGTACCGGTACGACGTTGATTACCTGTCCGTATTTCGGAGATTGTTCGTCAAAGTCGACCACGGCAAGAAAATCTGGCGCAACCTGCGCTTGATCCTGCGCCCAGATGTAGAGAACTTTTTCCGCTCGCCCGCTGTGGTCGTTCTGGGCAAGTGTAGAGGTCCACGCGCCCAACAAGAGAACCAGGAATATGAGCAACCTCATGGTTGTAGGTAGAACTTCGCCTGAATGTTGCTTGGTCATGGGACATCACCCTCCGAGCATTAGGTCAGCTAATGGTTATATCCGCTAGTGGGTTGCGATAGGGGATGCCCCAGAGATTATCACAGACCATGGGTCTTCCACACGAGATCGACCGTCTCCATTTGCTTTGATTGGCAGACGTGTGAAATACCATTCAGCAAAGTTACGCTGCCTGAATGAATAGGCTCCCCACCTCAATCTCTCTCGCGCGCTAGAGAGAAAGCGTCTGAGTTGAAGCCAATGCTTGCTTCGCTTCGACCTCAACCCGCCAACCCATCAACCTGGGCCCGACCATTGTCCCACCCACACTTGGCGCTGATGCTTCGCAAGAATTCTGAAAGCGAGCACATGCGTAATCAGCAGCGACGGCACAATCAGAGTCGGCGGTTCACGTCCTGAGTGACCGTAAAAGACACCGAGGAAGTGAGCAATATTGAACAGCCGCCGCCGACGAATCAGCGTAGAAGAAGATAGCTCCCGCTCCTTCCCGAGACGCGCGGGACCGGTCTGCCAGATTCGGAGGTCTTCTCTGCCGCTAACGATCATCCTCGCCGTCGGGGTGGATTCGTCACTTCTGGCAAGTCAAAGGTCATTCTGGGAATCTGCCGGATGCTATGTAACTTCCGCGGGGTCTGTTCGAGAGGCAATCGTTCAATTCAGGGATGGAGAATACGATCTTGTTCTCTTGGGCCATTCCATTCCCATCGAAAGCCGCGAACGGCTGACGTTCTTAATTCGAACCTCCGACACGCGGATACCGGTGGTTTGTGTTGCGGACTCCACCGTCGGCCACGACAGCTTTGCAGACGCGACCATCCGGAATGAGGGGGACGATCTCCCGCTGGTCGTTCAGGAGCTATTGCCCGCACGAAACAGGAACGGCTGCAGCAGTGCAATATGCAAAGCCGATGAGAAGCCGCAGTTCTCTCTGCTGGGAGACATGCGTACGTTGCAGATGCTGTGGCCGCGGAAACCTTCAAAACCAGGCAGAAGAATCCGATGAGAAATACCCATGGATCAGGCTGGGGCCACCTTGCCCGTGTAGCGAGAACGGGCGATTTCAGTGAGCGATTGTCCTGGGGAGAGCGCCTCGAATTTGATGCTCTTAGAACCGTTTATGACTACCCTCCCGCAACCACCCTGTTTGTTGAACGGCAAGCGCCGGACAACGTCCTCTTTTTGTTGACCGGACAGGTGAAGCTCTCCCTGAATTCGAGCGCGGGCAAGCGCACGATCCTCGGCGTCGCCTTTCCCGGGGAGACACTGGGGCTGGCTTCTGCATTTTCCGGAAGCCCGTACGATATCACCGCGGAGACTGTATCTCCATGCATGGTCGCATCGATTGAGCGCGAAGGCTTTATCGAGTTCCTCGGACGCCACCCTTCCGCCTACGTAGACGTGGCACGCGAGCTCTGCCTGGAATGTGCCAGAGCCTGCGAGCAGGTGCGAAGACTCGGCCTGACGGTAACGGCGTCGGAGAAACTCGTCCGGTTTCTGCTGGAGCAGTGTGTAGTGGCCCAGCAAACGGGGCGCGGTACACGTTTATTCTGCGCGCTCACCCATACAGAGATCGGTGAGTGCATCGGCGTCGCCCGCGAGACAGTCACTCGCCTCTTCAGTGACTTCAAATGCCGGGAACTGCTGGAGTCACGAGGATCGACGTTGATCATTTCCGATCGCAGAGCGTTGGAGACCTACGCTGGAATTGAGTGAGTCTAAAGCACTCAACCGCGCGACGAAAATGGAGAACCACGAGAAGTCCCGGAAACCGCCATCACATTCCCCTGTGCCGATAAATACATCCGCGACCGTGGAATCTGGGTGGCTTCCGGCCCACGCGTGCTTTGCCCATCAATTCGCCAACCTGCCAACCCGGGCCGACCCTTGTCCCACCCACACTTCGCGCTGATGCTTCACAAGAATTCTGAAAACAACCACATGCGTAATCAGCAGCAGCGGCACAATCAGAGTCGGCAGGAAGAATGCCGCTCCCAGTTGCCCGGCCAGCAGCCCGGCCCGATTGGCCTGGTAAAACGCGTTGAGCAGGTCGGCTGTCCCCCAGACATTGAATATCCATGCGGCTGCAATGCCGGCCGTACCGGGAAGCAGAAGCAGCGAAACCAACGCAAGCCCGGCAGCAATGATGTCTCCATAGGCCGCCGCATGCGCAAAGGCGCTCGGCAGATCAGGCGACACTACGCCCGGAACCATAAATGCCAGCCCGATAAACCGGAAGCTGTGCAGCATGAGCAGCGGCCTCAAAGCCTCTACCGGCGTTCGGTCGCGAAGCGCCGGCCCAATATATCGAACCGCGACCACACTCCACAC
>Ga0105245_10002796_pt1 | contig 15694 bp, 15 predicted proteins | sample KBSM54metaG_FD_81523 | JGI IMG/M metagenome (GOLD analysis project Ga0105245, IMG submission 81523) | Miscanthus rhizosphere microbial communities from Kellogg Biological Station, Michigan, USA - KBS M5-4 metaG | ecosystem: Host-associated > Plants > Roots > Rhizosphere > Soil | place...
TGATGCTCATCAATGGTCAGGTTCGCGATCCGCAACAGTTGTCGCAGGTAGTGGTTAAGATGACTCCGGCAGGTATCCCGGTGCATATCGGAGACGTCGCCACTGTGGAGCGCAGCATTAAGCCGCTCTACACGGTGGTCACCGCCAACGGCAAGCCGGCTGTGTTGCTCAATGTCACTCGCCAGCCTGATAGCAACACCGTTGATGTCGCAAATGAAGTGCACGATGAGGTTGCGCGCATCCAGCAGGGGCTGCCGCGCGGCATCACCCTGCAGCCGTTTTACGACCAGTCGGAAATTGTCACTGAATCCATCAAGAGCGTGCGCGACGCAATACTGATCGGCATTGCGCTCGCATCGCTCATCATGGTTCTTTTCCTGCGCGACTGGGGAACCTCAATCGTTGCCGCCATGGTCATTCCGGTGACGGTGCTGGTCACATTCATCGCGCTGAAATTACTTGGCCAGAGCTTCAATCTAATGACGCTGGGCGGGCTCGCGGCAGCCGTCGGACTCGTAATCGACGACGCTATTGTCGTGGTGGAAAATGTTGCCCTGCACCGCGACGCGGGGCAGGACCGCCTGGAAGCCATCCGCAGCGCTCTGTCTGAAATAACCGTTCCGCTGGTTGGCTCCACCATCACCCCCATCGTAGTTTTCCTACCGCTTATCGCAATCACCGGAGTGACAGGACTTTTCTTCCGTGCCCTCGCGGTCACGGTTTCGGTTTCGTTGTTAACCTCCCTCGTCCTTGCTCTTACCTGGACGCCCACTTTGAGCCAGTACTTCATCACCAGCCATTCCGAAAGGGATTCAACTCAACCAGTAGATAAAGAACAGCTCGAGAAAGCAGAAGCCGCAGGCCTATCTCGGCACTTCAAACGGTTCCTGGATTTTTACGAACGATGGCTGCGATTCGCACTTGAGCGACCTCTCTGGCTAGCTATTTTCAGTTTCATCCTCATCGTTGCCTCCTTCATTTGTTACAAGTCGTTGGGCAGCGATCTGCTGCCCGAAATCGATGAAGGTGGCTTCATTGTCGATTATCTGACTCCGGCGGGCACCTCGTTGGCGGAAACGAATCGGGTGGTAGGTCACATAGAAAGAATGATCCGTGAAATCCCCGAGGTGCAAGGCGCCTCGCGCCGCACTGGACTGGAACTGGGTCTTGCTGCCGTCACTGAGGTAAACCGCGGGGACATCGCCGTGAAGCTGAAAGCGGACCGTAGTCGGGGCACCGAGGAGGTCGTCTCTGAGTTGCGCTCCCGCATTGCCCGCGAAGAACCTGGAATCGACGTCGAGTTCGTGCAGGTTTTGCAGGATATGATCGGCGATCTCTCCAACGAACCCGAAGATGTCTTCATCAAATTATTTTCCAACGATGGGTCGCAACTGCAAAACTGGGCCCCGAAAATCGCCGAGGCTGTAAGTAAAGTGAACGGGGTAGTGGACCTCCGAAACGGCATCGACAACACCATCAGCGGCCCCGCGACCATTTTTACTATTGATCCGCTGACCGCGGCCTATTCCGGTTTCTCCCCCGAAGAAGTAGCCACTGACGCAACCGCACTGCTGGAAGGCGAGCCCGCCGCAACGCCGGTGATCACCAACGATCGCGCCTACGTCATCCGCATCCGCTTTCCTGAGGCAAACCGCTCCTCGCTGGATGCCATGAAGAACACCTTGATGGTGAGCAACAGCGGTCACACCGCCACCCTGGGTTCGCTGGCAACCCTGGTTGAATTGCCAGGACAAACAGAAATCCGCCGCGAGAATCTCCAACGTTCTGTTTCCGTGACGGCGCGACTGGAGGGTACGGATCTCGGCAGCGCGATCGCCGCCGTACAGAAAACTGTAGCCGACCTCAAAATTCCTCCGTCCATTCGCATCGTTTACGGCGGCAAGTACGAAGAACAGCAAAAATCGTTCCACGATTTAATGATGGTCCTGTTGTTGGCCATCGTGCTGGTTTTCATCGTGTTGCTGTTTGAATTCCGGAACTTCGCTGCACCAATCGCAATACTGTCATCGGCGTTGCTGTCCACCGCCGGAGTCTTTCTGGCGCTGTTGGCCACCCGTACCACCTTCAACATCGCGTCCTTCATGGGGTTAATCATGGTCATCGGCATCGTGGCAAAGAACGGCATCCTTCTGCTCGACTCCGATCAGAAGTTCCGTGCCGAGGGCATGTCCGCACATGACGCGATGGTTCTTGCCGGCCGCCGCCGGCTTCGTCCCATCATGATGACCGCATTAGCTGCGGCCGCAGGCATGTTGCCGCTTGCACTCGCCCTCGGTGCCGGATCGCAGATGTTGCAACCTCTCGCGGTCGCAGTCATCGGCGGAATCGCAATTTCCATGATGCTCTCACTCATCATTACGCCCGCGGTGCACTTTTATCTCAGCCATTCGGAAGGAAACTGATTATGAAAAACTTGCTCCTGCTTCTCCTGCTATCGCTTACTGCATCCCTTGCTGCACAAACGCCCCACTACCACCAAACTGCTAAATGGACCGTCGGTGGCGAGGGTGGATGGGACTACCTGAAAGTTGACCCGGATGGCAACCGCCTCTTCATCTCCCACAGCAACACCATCAACGTGCTCGACCTCGCGACCGGCAAGCAAGTCGGCGAGGTTCCGGCATCCGGCGCGCATGGCATCGCTCTCGTGCCCGAGAAGAACCTCGGATTCAGCAGTAACGGCCGCGCCGGCACAGTGACTGTCTTTGACTTCCACACCTTGAAGCCGCAATCGGATATCAAGGTCGGCGAAAACCCGGACGCGATCATCTACGACCCTCACTCCAAGAATGTGATCGTAATGAACGGACGCAGCAAGGACCTTATGGCAATTGATCCATCCACTTTGAAGGTGGTGGGCACCGTTCCTCTTGGGGGAAAGCTGGAATTTGCCGCCAGCGATGCTGGCCATATCTACGTCAACGTAGAAGACAAGGGCGAGATTGCATCTGTCGATTCGAAGACCTGGAAAGAAGTCAATCGCTGGAAGTTGAACGGATGCGAAGAACCCTCAGGGTTGGCCATCGACGAAAAGGCTGGTCATTTGTTCACCGTATGTGGAAACAAGCAGATGATCGTTGTGGACACTAAGACCGGAAACCAGCTTGCCTCCGTGCCCACAGGTGACGGTACCGACGCCGCCGCATTCGATCCTGAGCTAAAGCTGGCATTCGCCTCGAACGGGGAAGGAACGCTCACCGAAGTCCGGGAAACCAAGGATGGAAAGTACGAAGTCGCCGAAAATGTGCCAACAGCCCGCGGTGCTCGCACCATGGCGCTGGACCTGAAATCACACAACGTTTATCTTGCAACCGCCGAACTCGGCCCACCTGCGCAAGGACAGCGGTGGCCCAGTGTCAAGCCCGGGACCTTTATGGTGCTGGTTTATTCGCCTCAATAGTAGTTGGATCAGCCGGCCAGAAACTCGATCGCTTGCACCTCATCCGGTGCAAAGGTCAGGCCAAGGCCGGCCAGGTCCTGCTTCATGTGTTCCGCACTGGACGTGCCTGTCAAAGGCAGCATGCCCATAGCGCGCGCGAAGGCGAATACAACCTGAGCGGGAGTAGCATTTTCCCGAGCAGCAATCCCGGTGATCAAAGGTTGGCGCACCACTTCCACGTTCGCAGTAAGCAGAGAAAATCCCTGGTAGATAATCTTGCGCTCGTTGCAGTATCGACGTACACGCTGATCCCATCCCAGGCGAGCATAGCATCGGTTCTGCACAAATGCTGGCGCTTCCCCGTGAATCGCTTCCAACTGTTGAAGATGAAATAATGAGACATTGCTCACTCCCAGCAAGCGGGTTCGACCCGCATCCCGCTCTCTCTGCATTGCCGCCCATGTTTCAGAATCCTCCTCAGTCCAGCCATAAGAAGACGCCGGACCGTGGAGCACGTAGCTATCCAGATAATCGGTCTCGAGATTGTTCAGGGAACTGGCCATGGATTGGGATACCTGAGTCGAAAGCGGCGCTGCCGGGTTATAAGGCAGGCGGTGATCTTGTCCTGCCTGATATGTGAACTTGGTCTGCAGGAAAAGATCCTCTCGCTTCACCAGCCCAGAGCGATACACCTTCGCCAACCCCTCGCCCACTCCAGCCTCGAAGTAGTGGCGGCGCTGGTTGGCAGTGTCAATGGCCCGGAATCCGGACTGTATTGCGAGCGCCGTCAACTCTGGCGTGCGGCCTTCTTTCCAGGCAGTGCCATATAGAAACGATGGGGCGGGGGACATCGTTTGATTGTGTCATGCTTTCGTAGGGAGAACAGGCGAACTGGAGTTCTAACCTGTAGCACCATCAGATTTCCACCCTCGCTACAATACAGAACCATGGCCGGCATCCGTATAGCTCAGCCTTCCGATCGGACCGCATTGGCCAAGATGCGGGCATCGCTCTGGCCGGAGGCATCTTACGAAGATCACCTCAGGGAGGTCGACGCATCGTTCGGGGATGTACCCACCGCAACCTTACCGAGTGCAACTCTCGTGTCTTGCGCCCCCGACGGCACGCTAACTGGATTCCTTGAAGTCGATCTCAGATCGCATGCGGACGGGTGCGATCCGGTACGCCCTGTCGGTTACGTGGAAGGCTGGTTTGTAGACGAACCATCCCGCAATCAAGGCATTGGCGGAGAGTTGATGCGAGCCGCCGAGGCCTGGGCCCGCTCCCAGGGCTGTGTTGAGATGGCCTCCGACGTACTGATCGATAATTCCGGCTCGCAGATCGCCCACAAAGCACTCGGATTTGAAGTAGTAGACCGCTGCGTGCACTATCGCAAGAACCTCTGAGTCGGCAACACGCGTGCAGGAATCGAGGTTCGCACCGGGAAGCTTATGCAGCAGTTGAATTTTAAGCGACTCGCGCGCCCATTCGGTTGCGGACTTCGGCGATCAGCTCAAACGACCGCAGGCGCGCCTGCTGATCGTACAGGTGCGCCGTCACCATCAGTTCATCCGGCTGATGCTTCTCGATGAATTCGTGCAGGCCACGCTCCACGGTCTCGGACGAGCCCACCACCGAACAGGCTAGTGAACGGCTTACTGAAAACTTCTCGGCCGGCGTCCAAAATGCTTCGATGTCGTCGAGGGGAGGAGGGATCTGGCCTGGGGTGCCGCGGTGAAGATTGATAAATGCCTGCTGCAGTGAAGTGAAATTGCGGCATGCCTCGGCATCGCTATCCGCTGCGATTACGTTCGCCGCCAGCATTGCGTAGGGACGCTCCAGTTGTCTCGATGGGCGAAAACTATTCCGGTAGAGCGCTAGCGCTATAGTCATATCGGCCGGCGCGAAGTGCGATGCGAAGGCAAACGGCAATCCCATCGCAGCTGCGAGCTGAGCGCTATACAAACTCGATCCCAACAACCAAAGTGGCACCCGCAATCCAGCGCCCGGCACCGCTCGAATCTTCTGCCCTGGTTGCACCGGCGCGAAATAGTGTTGCAACTCCATCACATCCCGGGGGAATTCGTCCGCGTCAGTCGCAGGATCACGTCTTAGAGCACGCGTTGTCGCCATATCGGTGCCGGGTGCGCGGCCCAGACCGAGATCGATCCGACCCGGATACATTGATTCCAGCGTTCCGAACTGCTCGGCAATCACCAGCGGCGAGTGGTTCGGCAGCATCACTCCGCCTGAACCAACGCGGATGTTCTTGGTGCCACCCGCCACGTGCCCGATCACTACCGACGTCGCCGCGCTGGCAATGCCCGGCATGTTATGGTGTTCCGCCAGCCAGTAACGTTGATATCCTAGGCGCTCGGCGTGCTGCGCCAGTTCAAGCGTGTTGCGGAAGGCATCCGCTGCAGTGGCGCCCTGTACGATCGGAGACAGGTCGAGAACTGAAAATGCAATCACAAGTTACAGATGCCAGCGCCGGGAGGCTGGATTCAGTGCTGTTTGTCCGGCATGACGAACACTCGGCGCGCCTTCTCTGACTTTAGCGTTTCTTCCCGGTAGTACTTCTTAAGAATGGAATTCTTCCAGTTGAGCAGATCCGGATTCGCGGACGCAAAACACTCCCATTCTTGCGCGCCCGACATCCGCTCTCTTACCAGAAATACGTAAGCCCACGTGATGGTCTCGTGATAGCGATCCGCTTTGCCCATGGCGGCAGCAAAGCGCTGCAGAGCAGCGGCAAACCGTTGCAGAGCCTCCAGCATCGGATAACGGCACAAGTATAGAAACACTGCCCGGACGTGTTCGAGATGATGAAAGGAATCGGGCGCAATCGACCCGTCTTCCAACCGCTCTATCAATTCCTCGTCGGTCATTTGATAGGTGAGCATTTCTTATTTCGAGGACGACGGCCTCCTCCCCGGCCGTCGTGCCTTGACCTCCCTTAGCCGGTGACTGGCGCTGGAGTCCAGCTCAAGACCATAGAATCTCTTCAGCTCTTGAATGCGCTCCAGCGAGTCCTGATTGAACGGACACTTTCCATCAAATGCATGCAGCACGATCCCTTCCAGCAAATCGCCCAGACTGAGATCGTGATACTCGGCAAACGCCTTAAGCACCTTCAACAGCCGTTTTTCAATGCGTACGCCGGTCTGCACCCGCTCCACTACAAATTCACCATCATTCGCCATTGGTACCAATGTACCATGGTAACTTCATTCAATCAACAACCGATTGAACTGAGCAGGCGACCGGCAGGTTCTGGGCGGGGGTAAAAAGTGGATCAAACGCCGCGCCAATCCGTGAAATCTGTAGCGAAGTTTATAATCGCCTATCCCCTATGGCACTCGACGAGAATATCTACGACCTACGCCGCGACAAGATCAAGAAGATTGAAGCTCTTGGCCAACCGGCCTATCCGAGCAAATACGACTTCACTCATACCATCCCGCAAATCCTGGACGCCTATACAGAAAAGAACGGCGAGCAACTGGAGAACCCCCGCGTCCCGGTGCGAGTCGCGGGGCGGATCATGGCCATTCGCTTGATGGGCAAGGCAGGATTTGCCCACCTCCAGCAATCGGGAAAGCAACTTCAGATTTACGTCAAGAAAGACGCGGTCGGAGAGAAGGGATTCGAGCTCTACAAACTGCTGGATCTCGGCGACCACATTGGGGTCAGCGGATATTTATTCCGCACCCGTACCAACGAATTATCGATCCATGTGGAAGAGATTACGTTCCTCTCCAAGGACCTTTTGCCTCTGCCGGAAAAGTGGCACGGCCTCACTGACGTGGAGCTGCGCTATCGCCAGCGTTATGTCGACCTGGTGATGAACCCTGAAGTGCGCGAAGTCTTTCTGAAGCGCAGCCTCATGATCCAATCGATTCGGCGATTTCTTGACGCGAACGGTTTCGTCGAGGTTGAAACGCCGATGATGCAACCCATTGCCGGGGGCGCGGTCGCGCGTCCGTTTGTCACCCATCACAACACGCTCGACATGGACCTCTATTTGCGAATCGCGCCTGAGCTTTATCTGAAGCGCCTGGTCGTCGGCGGCCTCGACCGCGTCTATGAGATCAATCGCAATTTCCGCAACGAGGGTATCTCCACCCGCCACAACCCGGAATTCACCATGGTGGAGTTCTACCAGGCCTATACCGACTATCGCGGCGTGATGGACCTGACCCAGCAGCTGATTACCGACGCTGTAAAGGCGGTGGCAGAAAGCACGACCACTAAGTGGGGAGAAATGGATATCGACTGGTCAAATTGGCAGCGCATGACCATGCGCGAAGCCATCATCCATTTCTGGCCGGAAAATACGAGCTCAAAGCCGGAGATGTCCGACTTCGCCACCCCTGATTCCATCAGAGCATTGGTACAGCGGTTCAATCAGTCGCACGCGCACATGGCGTACGACCCCAAGGAACCCTCCGGCAAGACCATTGCGAACCTGTTCGAGGCCGTGGCGGAAGAACATCTGAACCAGCCGACCATCATCTACGAATTTCCTACCGCGATATCGCCGCTCTCCAAGCAGAAACCGGACGAGCCCGACTGGACCGAGCGCTGGGAAATTTACGCCGGACAGATGGAAATTGCCAATGGCTTCAGTGAACTCAACGATCCCGAAGATCAGCGCCGCCGCTTCGAGGGACAGCTGTCTGAGCGCGAGCGCGGCGACGAAGAAGCTCATCAGATGGACGAAGACTACATCCGCGCCCTTTCTTACAGTATGCCTCCGGCCGGAGGCGTCGGCGTGGGCATCGACCGACTCTGCATGCTGGTCACCAACTCGCAGAGCATCCGCGACGTGATCCTGTTCCCGCTACTCCGTCCGGAAAAGAAAACGAGCGAAGAAGATGCGGACACGGGCTGACTCGCCCGCGCAGCCAGCTTAGTGCCGGCAGGAACCCGCCAATGCACTAGAAACGATGCACCCAACGCCTTAAACTTCACTCAGTAGGGCCGAACACTAGGGCAGCGCTACCGCAACGATTCCTCTCTCAGGACGCTGGGTCGGTAGCGCTTTGCTGTTTCTGAAACCTATTTTTGCCGCTCTGCCCACTTCCAAGCTGTCGAAACAATATCTTCCAGCGACCGCGTCGGCTTCCAATTAAGGACCTTGGCGACCTTTCTAGGATCAGCCACCAGTTCCGGAGGATCGCCTTGCCTCCGCGGGCCTAAACGCGAAGGAACTTTCTTGCCGCTGACCTTCTCGACCATCGTGATTACTTCTTTCACCGACGAGCCTTTACCGGTCCCCAGATTGAGTGCGACGGACTCGCCTTTTTCCAGGTACTCCAGGCCCAGCACATGCGCCTCGGCTAAGTCGCTGATGTGAATGTAGTCACGGATGCATGTCCCGTCCGGCGTTGGATAATCATTGCCGAAAATGTCCAACGCACCGCGCTTCCCTTTGATTGCTTCAAAAGCAACCGGGATGAGGTGGGTCTCCGGTTCGTGCATTTCGCCGATGGTGCCATCTGCGTCCGCGCCCGCAGCGTTGAAATAACGAAAGCTCACCCAGCGGATGTCGTAAGCGCGTCCGTAAGCCTCAAGCGCAAATTCGAACGCCAGCTTGGTAGCGCCGTACGGATTTAGCGGCTGGCGCGGAATATCTTCAGGAATCGGAACTTTGGTAGGAGTTCCGTAAACCGCACAAGTCGATGAAAAGATAAACTTGTTCACGCCCACGTCGACCATGGTGTCGAGCAGGATCAATCCGGCATTGACGTTGTTATGAAAATATTTCCGCGGATTGCTAACCGACTCGCCTACATAAGCATGCGCGGCGAAGTGCATGACGGCATCGACCCGCTTAAGCGCAGGCGCAAGCTGTGCTTTAGCGGCGATATCAGCTTGAATCAACTCAAAACCGTTGGCTAGTTCAGCATAGCCAGTACAAAGGTTGTCGTAGATAAGAACCTCATGGCCTTTGCGGCGCAGCACTCGCGCCGTATGACTGCCAATATAACCTGCCCCACCGATCACCAGAACTCGCACTGGATCGATCCTCCGTCTAGATTCGAGTGACCATCATAGCGGAATCGAGGAGGAAGAACTGTAAACCCTTTAGAACCATGGAACCTGGTAAAAAGAAATCCGGAAATCGATGAATTTAGATTTGCTATTGTCTCCCCATCCTATGATTTACAGAGATTTATACGTACAATTATATACTTATTGTAAAAAGGATAGGATACCCCAGGACCTCGCCAACAATTCGCCGGCGCACCGGAAGCTACCCAGACGCTCGCACGGGCATTGTAGGCGAGGTTCTGATCGGAAACTCAATCCTGCACCCTTCTACGATTTTCAATCGCTTAGCAGTTATGCCGAAGGATCTGCGCGTCAACGTTCCTTGGCGAAAAAAAGGCCACGCTGGCTGAGCCAACGTGGCCGAGGAGAACTTCTCCTAAAACGAGTACATGAGATCAAACTGCGCACGGCGTACCAACGGCTCGGTCTGCCCTGGGGTGACTCCAGGCGGCAAAGTGGCATGCTGCAGAGCGCTGTTCAGGGTTCGCCCCATCCAGTAAGTAATACCGACGGTTGTGGCTGGCCGCACCCTCCAGGTCCCGTAAATCTTGTTCTGCAAGATGTTAGTAGGCGCGCGCTGATCGCTTTCCGAGAAGGAGGCGATCACCGCGTCCTGTTCTTGCCGCAGCCACATGTATCCGATTTGCACGTCATTTTTGGTCTTGTTCTGGCCCACACTGATATCACCCATGTAGACGTGGCCTTGCTTGCCCAGGTTGGTCAGGACGGCTCCGTTTGCCGCCAGAGGGTGGTCCTCGGCGTTGAGATTGTTTTCATACTCAAGGATTAGATTCACGGGCCAGCGTTCTGAGCCAGTCTTGATCTGGTTATTCAGAATCAAATCCGCGTACAAATACTGCGAGTAGAAATGCGGCTTGCCGCTAGCGTCATTGTAGGTGGCGTTGGTCATGCCATTGGCAGAAAAGGCGCACGGCGGAGCCGTTGATAGACCAATTCCCCGGGCGCAACCTGGGCCCTCACCTGGCACCGGCAAACCTCCCGTGGTCGTAGTCGCCGCCACCGCAAATGCGCTGGCCTGCAGAATCGGGTCAGGGTTGTTCCACTTCAATGCCATGAAAGATGGAATGGAAGTGAATCGCCCAAACTGCAGCTTGGTGGCAACCTGCCCGCCTAACGCATAGGAGTCGGTGCCGGCAGTCACTTCGTTAAACAACAGTTGCATCGCCTGGAAAGTAAAGTTTTTCAACACCGGAGCCTTGAAGTCCCAGGAAAGTTTCTCGCTGAAACCTTCGGGATTGATATCCGGGTCGCCGGTCACTGCGGTGCGGTTCCAGGTGTAGGCAAATTTTCCGCCCGTAGCCTGTAACCATTTGTGCGCCTGCGGCTGGTAAATGATGTAGCCCTTGTCGAGGGCAACCGTCTTGCGATCAAAGAAGTTAGTGAAAGTTTCATTGGTAGTGGTTGGATCACCTAATGTTCCGGTCGCCAGCGCAATCCCGCCCACGAAATCGTCATTCAGTTTGCCTTCCAGGCCAAACCGTACCCGGATCCGGCCACGGTTGCGGTCGGCAACGCCGTCCTGAAAAATGCTCTCTCCGCGGACCCGGATATCTCCGTTGAAACGAAAGCGGCTGGCAATTTCCTGCAGGGAGCCGAGCTTCTTTTCATCTTCCTTTGTTTTCTTGTCGACCTCGACCAATGCGGTCTTGACTTCCACCGCGCTGCCCGCGGCCTGGGTCGCGAGGCGCTGAGCCTCCTCGGCTGACTGCTGGGCCTCAGTGGCAGTGGTCTGAGCTTGTGAAGCGTTGGCCGCTGCCTGCTCCGCATTTTTTTGAGAAGCCGTGCTTGCCTGTTGTTGGGAATCCAACAACTGCTGCAACTGTTCCCGCACTTGTTCAACCTGCTGGCGCTGCGCTTCCAGTTGTTTTTGCTGCGCGATGACGAGATCGCGCAGGTCCTTTAATTCTTTTTGCGTCGATGACGCCGGAACCGCCTTCTTTTTCTCCGATTTGGCCGGAAGTAAGCTGTTGGATTGGGCGAACAGGCTCGCGGACAAAGTCACCACTAGACTCACGGCCGAGAACCATCTTGTTTTGACGGGCATGTTGGGAGACTCCTTCTTAAGTTGTAGAGAGCAAAGTCCATTGGTTTGTTATCAGTTAACGTTCCGTGTTCCACGACCAGACATCAAGCTGCATAAATATTGGGAATCCAAAAACGGTGAATGGACGAGGTTCTGAACTCAGCAACAACAACCAGCGGCAGGCCGACAGGGCTCAAACGAGGACAGGCGGGGACTGAGAGCGGCGGAAAACTCAGGAATCATGGAAGTTGACTGGTACATAAGTCAGCCGTTCTTTTCCCGGTTTCCGCTTCCGGGGACCATCGCCAGAACGCGGGATTCCGAGTTCTTCTTTTTTCGCTCGCGCTTGTTCGGCCGAGTACTCCCGCCATTCATGATGTCGGCTAAAGTCTTGTTTTCCAGAATCTTGGCTGCGGCGTCGCGTACGTCGAGAAAAACCTGGTAGAGCGCGCGATGCTCCACGTCACGATGAATCAAGGACCGTAGTTGCTCGGCGTCGCCGAAGGGTGCCAGCGGGCCATCGATCAGACGAATGACTTCACTGAGGTGAATCTCAGCCGGCGGCCGGCGCAAAGCGTATCCGCCCTTGGCGCCGCGGACACTTTCCACAATGCGGGCATTCTTCAACTCGAGCAGAATCAGCTCCAGAAATTTTTCCGGCAACTCCTCTTCGTAGGCGATGTCGCGAATGCGAATCGAGCCCTGTTGATAGCGTCGCGCCAGCATCATCAATGCTTGCAATGCATACAGACCTTTTTGAGAGATCTTCATGAAGGCAATATAATCCCACAAAGCCTATGCAATTACTAGACATTTCTAGCCTTTATTTAGCAAGATTTTGAATTTCGCTCATCGCGAATCTTTGTTGCGCCAGTGATCTTTTTTTCCTGTCCGGCGCATCTATTCAGTTAACCCGTGAATTTATTGCAAGGCGGGGGTAATTTTCACGATAAGCACAAGACCACGACAACCATTTCTCAACTACTTAGTCAAATGGCATGGTAGGTGCAATAGAAGTTCACAGAAGATGAATTAGCCCAGACATGAATCTGTAGAGTTTTGCACAGGTCGAGGGGGTAACGATGCACGACAGCACATGGAAGAAATTGTGTCAGGAAATCATGAACGAGAAGGATCCGGAAAGGCTCTTCGCCTTGGCGGACGCATTGAATAGGATTCTCGATCATCCGCAGATGACTCTGGACGACTCTGTGGAGATGCCGGTTGGCGCTTCCGTTTGCTGAGCTTACGCTGCTGGATTTGTGGTTCTAAGTGAACAAGTTTCAGGTTCCCAGTTGTTTATAGCCAGCCCTTCGATCTTGCTATGCGGGCAGCTTCTATACGGTTGGCAGCGCCCAGTTTGCTGATCGCTTCCGAGAGATAATTCCGGACAGTACCCTCCGACAATCCCAAGTTGCCCGCAATGTCTCCGCTGGCATGGCCTTCTCCGGCTAGGCGCAGGACTTGGCGCTCACGATCGGTAAGGGGATCGGGTTCGGCCCAAGCTTCCGCCGCCAGTTCAGGATCCACAACGCGTAAGCCCTGACTTACCCGGCGAACGGCGTCGGCTAATTGTTCCGCCCGCATATCTTTTAACAGATAACCTAAAGCTCCAGCTTCGAGCGCGCGTCGCAGATATCCAGCACGCGCAAATGTCGTAAGAATAATGACGCGTGTTGAAGCCTTTCGACGTTTCAGTTCGGCGGCGACATCAAGTCCGGTCATCTCAGGCATTTCAATGTCAGTAATGAAGACGTCGGGCTTGTGGGTGAGGACTGCCTGCAGCGCCTCCTTACCATTGCGTGCGCGAGCCACGACGGAGATGTCGCCTTCGATTTCGAGCAGAGCGGCAAGGGCCCCCAGCACCATTCCCTGATCTTCCGCGATGGCGACCCGAATGGTCCTGCGGCCGTCTTTGGCTGAGGGATTCAATGGCCGCCGTCGGCTTTCGCGAGCGGGAAGCGGATGCTGAGCCTGGTCCCGGAAGACGTCTGGCGCTGCAGGTTTCCACCCAGGGCCTCGACGCGCTCGCGCATCCCTCGCAGTCCGTTGCCTTCTTGGGGGGAGCTACCTAGGCCGTCGTCCTCGATTACGAGGAGGCAATCGCCGTTTGAGGCAGCAAGTTGGACCGAGCAGTTCCGCGCCTGGGCATGGCGTACCACGTTGGTGACGGCTTCCCGCACCACCATCGCTACCACGCTCTCCTGCGCCGGCGTCAGGTTAAGGACTGCCGTCTGCGACTGCACAGTAACGCCGGCAGTTTCGAGAGTGGTGCAGGCCTGCTTTAGCTCCGCTTCGAGATTTTGAACGCGATAGCCGCGAATGGTATTGCGCACGTCCGCGAGAGCCGCACGGGAAGTATTCTCGACATCTTTGATTTCGGCGCGGGCACGTTCGGGATCGCGATCGATCAACTTGCCGGCGAGTTCCGATTTCAAAATGATGACCGAAAGGGTATGGCCGAGGACGTCGTGTAAATCGCGGGCGATACGCTCACGCTCGGCAACCTTGGCTAGGTGCTCGATTTCTTCCTGGGCCTTACGCAGCTTACGATTGCCGCGGTTGCGCTGAGCGAAATAGATATTGCCGCCGCCAATCAGAAATGCCATTAGCGCGAATGGCCAAACCGACAATCCCGCAAACTTGACCAGGAAAGATTCGCCGATGAAGGTTGCAATGACGACAAGTAGAACGATGGCGCCTGCGATTTCCGTCTCTACGATGAAGGGAGCAAAGGCAGCGGCATAAATAAAGAACGTGCCGGCTCCCGGATTGTAGGGCACGAATACCACTCCGAGGAGCAGAATCCCGCCCAGCGTGACAAATCCCCAGGGCCGCCTGGCGCGGAAATGGGCGAAGTAGAGAAAGAGAAAGACTACTGCTCCGATGCCAGTCGCGAGCCATTCCTTCCAACTCACATGGTCCATGACGGGATGGACGAAGAACCAACCGAAGTACGCTACCCAAATGTAGGGTACCCAGCCGTGTTCTCGCTCTCTAGGCAGCAATCTCATCAACGCACTCTAGCCTAACGCTTTCTGCGGTATAGCGACAACGCTGTTCCGGGGCGGGAATAGCGGACGATCAGGTAGCCGGTGACGGCCGCGCAGGGTAACAGGACCGGGAGTGCATCGAGATCGCCGGATGCCGCCAGCACCATAACTGCCAGAAGAAAAAGCAAGACTCCAAGGTATTTTTCGATCATATGATTCCTTAGTTAGTGCGAGATCAGCTGAGCGCGGGATCAGCCATAAGTTTTTCCTTCATCGCGGCGGTAGCCGATAAAAGCCACGCCCAGCGCAAGCAGAGTGAATCCGAATAAGAATTCAAGGTGGTATCCGGTCGAACCGGAATGCCCACCACCCACCACGCCTAAAGCCATCTGGGCCAGGTGGTAAGGAGGCAGATAAGTTGCAAGGTGCTGCAAGAATTTCGGCAAAGCTTCAATAGGAAACCAGAGACCGGAGGCGAACGAAAGCGGCAGATAGATGAGATTCACGGCTGCCGGAGCAGAATTTGGACCGGTCAAAAATCCGATGGCCAGGCCCATGGCGCAAAACGGAGCAACTCCTGCCGCGAGGATAGCTATAAGGGTAAGCGCCGCTGCGAGAGTGATGTGGACGCCGCCGAAACTCAATCCCAGACCAAGTAATATCAATGTGATGGTGACGCTGAAAACCAGGCTGACGAAGAATTTGGCGGTGAAGTAGGCGAATGGAGGCATGGGGCTGGCACGCTTGACTTGCATCCAACCCAAGCCGCGTTCGACGGCCACGCCGATGCCATTCGCAAAGAGCGACGCGCCCATGACGCCGAAGGTTCCGTAGGTGGCGATCAGGTAGGTGCTAACGCCGATGCGTCCCATGCTGCTGTCGCGGTTCATGACCAGGCCGAAGAGGATGTAGAACATCACCGGGAAAAGCAGCGTCGAACCGGCGTACATGGGGATGCGAATGTATTTCAGGAGTTCGTAGTAAGCTTCTTTCGCGAAAATGGTGGCGGTGGCGGAGATTGGGCGGCTGTTCATGGGTGCCTTTCGAGGGCGGATTTGGTTGAGGCCCGGATGTTCATTTGGAAAATGCTTTTACATTTGATTCGGACGGCCGAGGGCGTCCATTCCCACATGGCCTATCCCCACACTTCCTGTGCCTCCATTTTCTTTGGTTAGGGCGAGAAAGGCTTCTTCCAGACCA
>Ga0105245_10002798_pt1 | contig 15691 bp, 12 predicted proteins | sample KBSM54metaG_FD_81523 | JGI IMG/M metagenome (GOLD analysis project Ga0105245, IMG submission 81523) | Miscanthus rhizosphere microbial communities from Kellogg Biological Station, Michigan, USA - KBS M5-4 metaG | ecosystem: Host-associated > Plants > Roots > Rhizosphere > Soil | place...
AAAGTGCAGACCTAAGGCAGCATCGCGAGCGGCAGTGCGCTTGGCGGAGTAGTCGGCAAACAGCTGGTCAAACGCCGCGCGTGGCGCGTCGTAATCGGCATTGAGCTTGCGATAGCCGTCGAGGAATTGAACCGTGTCCTGCGTGAAATGCTGCTGCAGGGTCTCCATCTCATCGACGATCTGCAGCAGCTGCGCCCTGCGGTTCTCATCGGTGACCTTGGCAGATACGGCGTCGCGCAGCTCTTGGGCGGAATGCTCTATGACCTGGCTGCGGCTGGGCGGGGTGCCGCCACATCCGCTGATCGTAACTGCAGTAGCGCCGGCCAGGGCCATTACCAGGATGAGACTGCGCAGAGCTCTAGAATGACTATATATAAGAGTCACCCGGGATGGCATAAGTCGAATCTCGAGCGCGGGTGCTGCCATGACCTTCATTATGAGCCAGGAGCCCGGAGCCGTGCTTGACCAGCTTACCGGGCAGAGCGCGCGAATTCCTTAGGGGCGCCTTCCAGCGATTCGCTTTTGTCGGCTATGCGCTTGAGCAGCTCCTTCCACGAAGCCACGAAGGACTCGGCGCCTTCGCGCTGCAACCTTGAAGCCAGCTCGTCGATATTCACTCCGGCTTTCTTGAATCGCGCCACCTGCGCATTGGACTCGCCATCGTCCTGCCGCATTGGCCCTCTAAGCGAACCGTGCTCGGCAAACGCTCGCAGGGTCTCTTCGGGAAGGGTGTTGATGGTGTTCGGGGCGGCGAGCGCCTCGACGTAAAGTGTATCGGAGGCCTTGGGGTCCTTCGTTCCGGTGCTGGCCCACAGCAGGCGTTGGGGCCGCGCTCCAGCTTCCTCAAGCGTGCGCCACCGCGGCGATGCATGCAGGTCGAGATACGCCTTATAGACCTGGCCGGCCACAGCGATACCGAGTCGGTTGTGCATTTCTCCAGGGACCATTTCGTTGCCTGCCTTGTCCCAGCGGCTGACGAAGAGCGAGGCCACCGAGGCGACGCGCGGATTCAACCCGGCTGCGACTCTACGTTCGATGCCACGCAGATAGGCCTCCGCGGCCGCGACGTACTGCTTGCGCGAAAACAGCAGCGTGACATTGATGGGTACGCCCGCAAAGATGGATTCCTCGATGGCAGGGACTCCCTCGGGCGTGCCTGGGATCTTCACGAATAGATTCGGCCGGTTGGCCTGCTTGTGGATCTGGGCCGCCGCACGGATGCTGCCTTTCGTGTCCGAGGCCAGCAGCGGGGAAATCTCCATGGACACCCAGCCGTCGACTCCGTCGCTGGCCTCGTGCGCCGGCCGGAACAGATCCGCTGCTGCGCGCAAATCTTCCAGCGCCAGTTCAATGAACAGGGACTCACCGTGCTTGCCCGCCTGGGACTTCACGCGGATGCCCTCGTCGTAGCTCTTGCCGGCGCCGATGGCCTTGTCGAAGATCGTAGGATTTGAGGTCAGGCCGGTTACATAGAACTCCTTGATGTAACGGGCCAGGCCGCCTTGCTGGACCAAATCGCGCGTGACGTTGTCGAGCCAGAGGCTCTGGCCCAATTCATGGAGCTTAAGTAGGGCATTCATGGCTTTCTCCTTGCATATGGGCGGGAGTCCGCGACTGCGGCGACGTTGCGTTGCCACAAGCGCAGACCTCCAGTGAAGGCATCGATGTTGCCGCCGCGCCGCGCCTGCGGCGGCAGTCGCTTCAGATGCAGGACGTTACCGCCGCCCAGCACCACATAGTCGGGCAGCAGCGCCTGACGCAGGTCCTCGATCACCTGCTCGACGTTGCGTCGCCAGTGCTTGTTGCTCATCCGCTTGCGCGTGTGCTCACTGACGTACTCCTCATAGTTGTGTCCGCGGCGGTAGGGCAGGTGGCCCAGTTCCATCGGGATGAGCACGCCATCAACGATCAGCGCGCTGCCTAGCCCGGTGCCCAGCCCAAGGAAAAGCATGCTGCCGCCGCTGTAGGCGCCCATGGCCTGCATCGCCGCATCATTGACGAGCCTGACCGGGCATCCGAACGCCGCCCGAAAATCAAACCCGATCCAGCCAGGCCCCAGATTGTGCGGCTCCGCCACGATCGCTCCACGCCGGACCACGCCCGGATAGCCGACGGACACGGCATCGAAGCGCCAGCCCTTGGTTGCTTTCAGAACCTTCCTGACCATCTGCGCCGGCGTCATCCGCGGGCCGGACTTGAACCGCACAGGCTGCCTGCGTCCTTGAAGGTGACACTTGACGTGCGATCCGCCCACGTCTACGACGAGGATCTTTCGGCGCGCCCTTGTTCGCTTCTTCATGTGGTTCGGGCCACCGCGGCGGGTCGCTCGCCACTCTCACTTGCCCGTTTGGCCTGGTGCTCGGGCATAGACAGCAGGCGCGCCGTGTTGATGAGCGCCATGTGGGTCAGGGCCTGCGGGAAATTTCCGAGCTGCGTGCGTTGTGAGGTGGCGTATTCCTCTGCCAGGAGACCCAGATCATTGCGCAGTTGCAATAGCCGCTCAAAGAGTGCCTGACCGTCCGCGCGCCGGCCGATCAGCACCAGGCAATCCGCCAGCCAGAACGAGCAGGGCAGAAAAGTCCCTTCGCCTGGTGGCAGCCCGTCCACCTCTGGGTCGGTGGAATAACGCTGCACCAAGCCGTCGACGACCAGTTCGCGCTCAATCGCTTCCACGGTGCCGCGCACTCGCGCATCCTTGGGATCCAGAAAGCCGACCTGCGGTATCAGCAACAGGCTGGCATCTAGCAAATTCGATCCGTACGACTGCACAAAGCTGTTGCGTTCCCGATCGAATCCCCTGCTGCAAACCTGCTCACAAATCTGGTCACGAATCTGGCGCCATCGTTCGACGGGTCCTTCGAGTTTGAAGGCCTCCACGTCTTTGACGGCGCGGTCAAAGGCCACCCAGGCCATCACCTTGGAGTGGGTGAAATGACGCCGCGGCCCGCGCACCTCCCAGATGCCTTCATCCGGGTCCTGCCAGTGCGACTCCAGGAAGCGCAGCAACGCCAGCTGGATTCGCCAGGTGTAGGGCTCCGGTTCCAGGCCGGCGGCACGCGCCAAATGCATGGTGTCCATCAATTCGCCATAGATATCGAGCTGGAACTGGCGCGATGCCGCGTTTCCCACGCGGACCGGCGCCGCTCCGCGATATCCCGGCAGCCAGCTCAGCTCGTATTCATCCAGCCTCCGCACGCCGGTGATGCTGTAGAGGGTCTGTAGATCCTCTGGCTTGCCTGCCGCGGCCCGCGACAGCCAGTGCAGCCAGCACTTCGCCTCGTCGTGGTAACCGGCAAGCAGCAAGGCGTTCAGCGTGAAGGTCGAATCACGCAGCCAGCAGTAACGATAGTCCCAGTTGCGCACCCCGCCCGATTGTTCCGGCAACGAGGTGGTCGGTGCAGCCACGATGCCGCCCGTGGGCTGATAGATGAGGGCCTTAAGGGTAAGGAGCGATCGCACCACGGCCTCACGCCACGGCCCATCGGCCTCGCACCGGCCCGACCAGCTGCGCCATTTGCGTTGCGTGGAGCGCAGGGCACGCTCAGGATCGATGGCCTTCTGCTCGTCCCTGTGCGAGCCGCGGTAAGTGAGCGTAAAGGGCACGCGCTCACCCTTCGACACGCTGAATTCAGCCACCGTTGTCATGTTCAAGCCGCGCAGCGGTGCGTCCGTGCGCAACTCGAGCGTATCCGGGCCGGCCGTGGCCTGCAGCATGCCATGCCGGCGCTGCACCCACGGGACGATGGAGCCATAGTCAAAGCGGATGATCAGCTCCATGCGCATTGCCACCTCGCCACGCAGGCCCTCGACGATGCGGACCAGGTCTGCCCGCTTATCCGTCACCGGCATGAAGTCGACGAGGCGCACCGCACCCTTATCGGTCGCGAAGTCGGTTTCTAGAATCAAGGTGCCCTTGCGATAACGTCGTTCGACGCGGAGAACCTCGGCGGCAGGAGTCAGCAGCCAGCGGCCGTTTTCGGGCTTGCCAAGCAGGGCTGCAAAACAGGCGCGCGAGTCGAACTCGGGAAAGCACAGCCAGTCGATCGAACCGTCACGCCCCACCAGCGCTGCGGTGTGGCAATCGCCGATCAGCCCGTAGTCTTCAATGGGCAGAGCCATCGGTAGATCTCGGATTGAACCAGCGACCGTTGGGTGCAATGAGCTTGTCCGCTTGTGGCGGGCCCCAACTCCCGCGCCGGTAGGGGGTGGCCCGATGGTGCCGGTGCAGGACCGGCTCGACCACCGACCAGGCGGCTTCTACAGCATCTTCACGGGTAAACAGGGCAGCGTTGCCTGCCAGCGCATCTCCCAACAGCCGCGCATAGGGCGGCTCCTGCCCCGGCATTTCATCGGCCAGCTGCAGCTCGCGTTGCCGTCCAACAAAGGTCTTGCCCGGTTGCTTGACGCGGGCTGCGAGCGCCACGGCGGCGTTGGGCGAGAGCCGAAAGCGCAGATAGTTGGATTCGCTCGCCTTCCGCGCCGTATCCGCGAACAGGCGCTGCGGCGGCGGCTTCAGCTGCACGACGACTTCGGCTGCGGACTCGGCGAGGCACTTTCCGGAACGCAGGTACCACGGTACGCCCTGCCAGCGCCACGAGTCGATGAACAGGCGCAGCGCGCAGAAGGTCTCCACGTCGGAACGCGCTGCTACGCCCTTTTCACGGCGATAACCCCGGTACTGGCCGCGGACCAGATCTGCGGGAGCCAGTGGGCGCATGCCCCGGAACACGTCCGCCACCTCGCCATGTACGCCACCCACGCCGCGCCGGGATGGGGGCTCCATCGCCAGCAGCGCGACAATCTGAAAGAGATGGTTTTGCACCACATCACGCAGGCAACCGGCGGTTTCGTAGAACGCGCCGCGGCTTAGCACGCCAAAGGTTTCAGCCAGGGTAATTTGCACGCTGTCGATGAAATTGCGGTTCCAGATCGGCTCCAGGAAGGAATTGGCAAAGCGGAAGTAGAGAATGTTCATGATCGCTTCCTTCGCAAGGAAGTGATCGATGCGGAAAATCGCATCGGCCGGGAATACCGATCGCGCCACGCGATTGAGTTCGCGGGCCGATGCCAGATCGCGGCCGAAGGGCTTCTCGACGATCACGCGCGCAGCTTCTGCAAGGCCGGCCGCGCCGAGCGCCTTCATAACCGTGGCAAAGAGGGACGGCGGGATGGCGAGATAGTAGGCCGGATGACGCGCGGCCTTAAGCTCACTCTTCAGCAGCTGAAATGTCGAGGCCTCGTTGTAATCGCCGTCCACATACCGCAGCAGCCTAAGAAGGTGTGTCAGAACCTTGCGGTCAACTGAAGCCGTGGACTTTCGGATGCTGTCCGCGGCCTGCTTGCGGAACCTGTCCAAGGTCCACCCAGAGCGGGCTACCCCCACGATCGGGACCTTAAGCTCCCCTTTGGCAGCGAGCAGGTAGAGTGCCGGAAAGATCATCTTGTGCGCGAGATCGCCGCTCGCGCCGAACACCACGAGTGCGTCTGAACGCACTGCGCCATTTACGCTGCGAAATTCAGCGTCCGGCACTCTCCGTTTGGCCATATCCACGCGCCCAACAAGCGGTCCGTCCGCTGCACACGCGATTCCCCCTGAATCGATTCTAGACCAATCCAGGTCCAACTGAATAAATTGTAGTGAACCGCAGCATGGAGATGCGTCAGATATGTCCTAGATCCGGCGTGTAGGATTCCGACAATCCTGCCGCGCTAATCGCGGTTCACTGAAGATTTACTTTTTTCAGAAACCTGACAAAGCGCGCATCGGTGCGAAGACTCGCCGCCAGGGGTCTGCGTCTTCGGACGCGTAGCTCAGGAATACCGCCGTAGAAGGCTGAATCATCGGTACGTTCATTGATTCGGCCGGATGGCCAGCTTAGCCGAAGAGCGATGTCAGCTGCCGTGTGTGTGCGGAGCCGCCTTATCAGCATGCGCCCGGTAATGCGCAGTGGCAAGGTAGAACCCGCAAGCCCCAGGCTAACCGGGTGAGCCGTTGGCTGACAATCTGCGGCGGCTGTTGAGGGCTATATTTGCTAGGGTGGAGTCGCACGGACAGGCTGCGGCATAGACTTAAGGAGAGTGAGATGCGCACATCAATCGGCTTGCTGATTGCTGTATTGGCAGTTACCACAGCGAGGGCCGCTGATACCGGCTGTTCAATTCACCCACCTAAGGATACTACCGACAAGCAATATGCGGGCCTCGCCAAAATCTCTCAGACCGACGCGGAGAAGAAGGCTCTCGCGCACTCGAAGTCACCGGCCAAGGTGCTCGGTTCAGCGCTGCAGGTGGAAGACAATTGCCTGCTATGGGTCATCATAGTGAAGGAGAGCACCAAATCCGGAATGAAGTCATTAAGGCTGGATGCCGGGACGGGCAAGGTGCTGGAGACCAAGCACGAGTCTGGGAAGTAAGCCTGCCAACGCACCCACTGCCGCAGCCTCTCGCTATGCAGTTCGGCCGCCCGCCTTGACGGGTGCGGTCTCAACCAAGAACAGGCACAACACGCAACCGATTACCCCAGAGGCGGCCATCATCAGGACCGCCGTCGATTGTTGGGTAAGGTCCGCGACTCTGCCCGCGAGGGCAACCAGAACCGAGCCACCGAGTACTTCGCCGACGCACACGACTAAACCCATTGCGGTCGCCGCGTATCTACGCGGAATGGACTCGCCGGGGATAACGCCCATGAACAACGGGAAGGTTCCAGTCGCCAGCCAGCCCAGAAACAGCAGCGTGCCGAGCGCGAAAGTCGAGCCGTGAAAATATACGGCGCCAAGGGCAGTCAACGCCGCCAGCAGGCAGAAGCCAAACATCACCGGCTTACGGCCGATGCGGTCCGACAACCAGGGCGCCCCGAATCCAGAAATCGCGGAGGCGAATCCAAGCACACTCAGCAGCGAACCCATGGCGGGCCCCGGCATGCCGCGCACCGTGGTCAGGAACTTCGGCAGGAACGTCCAGCCCATCACGAACCAGCCAACCATGAATACCGAGATCAGGCAGCAGATGAGCACGTTGCGCACGGCCAGCATGTCAAAGAGGCCCATGGACTTACCCTCGCTCGCAGCACTGCCGGCAACAGGTCCATGCAGTGCCGCCTGGGAATCTTTGGAGGGTTCACGCACCCACAGCCAGATGGCGACGGCGCACAACAGGCCTGGCACACCGGCGACGAAGAAGCTGGTGCGCCAGCCGTACTGCTCGGCGATGACTGGCAATAACCACGGGGCGAGGCTTTGTCCCAACAGCGCCGCGAAAAAATTCTGCATGATCCCGGCGTTCACGCCGCGCCGGCTCGGCGATGATTCAACTGCCATTATTGCCAGGCACACAGGCAGGAACGGACCTTCGACCGCTCCCATGATCGCGCGCGACATCAGCAGGACCGGAAAGGATTGCGCCAACCCCGAAAGAATTGAGCAGGCGGAGAATATGACCAGGAACGCAAGCAGGAAGGGTTTGCGGCTGCCCATGGCGTCCGACCAGCGTGCGATGACATAAGCTCCCAGCGCCCACATGATCGAGAGGACTGAGTTGATGAGCGCCGACTGCGTGTTGGAAAGCGCCAGGTCCTTGGCCATGTATGGGATAAGGACGCTGGCTGAATTCCGGTCAAAGAACGCGAATCCGAACGAAAGACCCAGCAGGACGAGCAATCCATTTTCGTAGTTGAAGAGCGGGTTTCTTTGGGGCGGCGACGTTTGGGGCATCGTGCATTCCTTATCAATCGGCCGAGCGTGCGCACTCGGCCGGCCGCTAGCGTGCCGCCGTTATCGTCGCATTGCAACGACGGCCATTCCGAGAGCCGCCGTCAAGAAAGAGGGGTAGATGGAAAGTACGGCACGAGCGCGTCCCCACCGCTGCCGGCACCGTTTGCCCGCAGTGTGGGGCGGGTTTATAGGTAACAGCACATTCGGTATCATTAATTGCTATTGGAGCCTGTGTAACGCTGAACGGCACAGGAAGCTGAAAAGTGGCCGGCCGGCGTGGCAGTTTGGGATGACCGGGAGAACTAGAGCCGCTCATTAGCTCCAGCAGGAATCCGCGCAATGACACGGCGAAACGGACCCGAGACGCGCAAGGCTCATGGCTCATTGCGGGCTCCTATCGCCATGGTTGCCGCTCTCTTGCTGCATACGTCGGTAGCTTGGCCGGCGAAGGCGCGCGAGCCCCAACCCCTGACGGCGATGTTTCTGGTTGCCCAGGATATTTCGCCGCAATCCGCGTTCGTCGATGCGCTCGTGCTGGTGATGAACAATCTAGGACCTGCACCGGTGGGCATCATCATCAACCGTCCGACGCCAATCTCGGTGGCGGAGATTTTTCCGGGCCTCAAGCGCCTTGAGCGTTTGCACGACAAGGTATATTTCGGCGGACCGGTTGAACTCGACACCGTCTGGTTCCTGTTCCGCAGCTCCAGGCCACGCGAGCACGCTGTCCAGGCCATTGATAACGTTTATCTGAGTGGTGACCGGGATCTGCTGCGCGAGCTGCTGTCTCGCGATAAGCCTATGGAAGGGCTGCGCATATACATTGGCCACGCCGGCTGGGGACCGGGGCAGCTCGAGTACGAAATCAACCAGGGCGCGTGGACTCCGCAGCGCGCCAGCGCGGATGCCATATTCAACGGCAAATCCGAACAGCCCTGGTCGCCATCGCCGGTTCCAAAGCAACACACCTGAAAGTCCTGCCGGACAGCCTGCGATCGCGCCCTTGGCGATCGTTGAGGGGCGAACCTACGGCGCGGGCTGTAGAACCAGGCTCTCGGCGGCCGCATTCTTGACTGCCGCTTCCGAGTACGTCAGCGGAAAATATCGGCCACTGTCCCAGAGCGGCGCCAGGTCGGCGTAATGCGGGCTCGCGGGCTGACCGCTTTGGCCCGGCGTGTTGACCGCGACCGATTGATCCCAGTCGCTGGTATCGAGGATCTCCCGGTAGCTGGCGCCATCTGTCTGCATCCAACCGTCGGCGGGCACCGCGGTCGCATTCACCGTGAACTCATCGCCCGGTCTTGTAAACGGGCCGACATCGAAGAGCTGCTTTACTTCCGGGGAATACTGATCCAAGCCGTGCTGGAAAATAATCTGATGCAGTGCGCCCCATTGCCAGTGCGTGCTATCAGGTCCCAGCAGGCGCTTGAGTTCGTCCTCTGCCGACTTGCGTGTGTCGTTAAGGAGCTGATCGCGTCGAGCACGCGGCTCAGGCCCGAATATCTTGGAATCTGGAGTGGCGAGCAGCCGCAGCAAGGTATTGGGCAGTAGGCCCTGGTAGAGGGCCGCGTGCTGTGCCGATATTTCACGCCCCACGGCCTTCCCGATCTGGCGCATCCAGACCTCATAGAGTGCAGCGTCGGTAGAATCCCGCGACAGCTGACCGTCCCACTTAAGGAAAGTTGCCAGAGCGGGATCATCGCGCAGTGGTGTGCTCCGCAGCAGCTGCTGAAAGGCGATCGCCGGGAACGACTTCACGTCATTCTGCAGTCGTTCCATGTCGGCACGCTCGAGCTTGTGGCCGCTGCGCTGTGCATCGGCGAAGTACTCATCGATGCGGCCGATCCGGAAGGGCGGGGCCCATTCGAACCCCACGTTGTACGCGTAATTCTCCGGAATCATCTTGTGGTTCGCGGTCGCCACGTACCCGGAAGGCGGGTTGAAGCTGTGCGGCAGTTTGGGCGTCGGCACGAAGCCGGCCCACTCGTAGCTCCCAGCTCCAGGCACAGGCAGGAGTCCGGTCCAGCGCCGGATCGGCGCGAGGCCGGCCGAATGCTCGCCGATGTTGCCGGCGCGATCGGCATAGATCAGGTTCTCCGAAGGCACTTTCCAGCGCGCCATCGCCGCCTCGAACTGATCCCAGTTCTGCGCCCTATCGATGGCCAGCGAGGCAAGGTAACCGGCCGTGCCCGGCTCGCTCCCCACCCATCGCAACGCAAGCGCGCGGTTCTTCGCCTGCCACACGACGGGCCCATGGCGCGTGAACATCAACTCGATGTCCTGGCTCGGGGCGCCCTTGATGCGGAAGGTTTCGCGGTGCGAATCCATCGGTTTCCAGCCACTCTCGGTCCGGTACTCGTGCGGATTCGCGGGATTGAGTTCCTCGACGTACAGGTCCTGCTGATCGAGACCGAAGATCGTGAAGCCCCAGGCGATGTGCTCATTGTGGCCGAGCGCCACGCCCGGCAAGGCCGGCTCGCCGGCGCCAATGACGTTCCACCCCGGGGCGACCAGATGCACCATGTAGCGGAGCGAGGGCAGGCCCACTACGCGGTGCGGATCATTCGCGAGCAGCGGCTTGCCGCTGGCGGTGCGCGCGCCGCCCACGGTCCAGTTGTTGCTGCCCGCCACCGAACGTGCCGGAAATACGATGCGCTGATCGCTCCCGATGAAATTTTCCAACAGCTCGGGCGCAAGCCCGTTGAGATCCAGGTGCGGCGCCGGATCCAGCGCCACCGCGGGATCGAAGTCCACTATCTTGGCGGCCTTTTCCGCTCCCAGATCGGAAAGCATTTGCGCGTAACTCAACTCGCTGAAGGCATTGCCGGTCATCGAGAAGGCAGCCATGCGATTAAGGCAGTCCTGCGGATGCCACTCATCGGGCTCGAAGCCGGCGATCCTGAACTCGACCGGCAATCCGCGCCCTCCAGGAGCCGTCAGGCTGCGCACGTAACTGTTGATGCCGTCCGTGAACGCCGTGAGTATCTCGCGGGTATCGGGGCTGTAGCTCGCATATTCCGAGCGCATGTCGCCGCGGTACATCAGCAAGCGCGCATCCACATCGCGGGCGAGCGCTGAGGGACCTAAGACTTCGCTCAACCGGCCCTGGCCCGCGCGCTTCCACATCTCCATCTGGAACAGGCGATCCTGCGCGGCCACGACTCCTTGCGCAAAGAACAGATCGTGCTGGTTCTCCGCATAGATGTGCGCAACTCCCCAGCGATCGCGCAATACCCGCACCGGCCGCTTAAGGCCCGGCACGGAGACTTGGCCGGAGATGGTCGCGAGCGATTGGCGCGCGGCTGTGGCCATTGAGTCGGGCGATTGGGCGGCCGTACCGGCGCACAGCGCGATGGCGCCCATTGCCATAAGAGAGAGTCTCAGCATTTGGATTTTCCCGTTGTGGGTTTTCGGACTAGGCGCTGGCCGCATTCAGCACCTTGATATCAGCTTCGCTCAGCGACAGGGTTGTGGCGCGCACCAGGCTGTCGAGCTGTTCGGCGGAGGTTGCACTAGCGATCGGCGCAGTGATGGCCGGCTGGCGCATGATCCAGGCAAGGGCCACTTCCGCAGGTTGCGCGCGGTGCGCGGCGGCCATGGCATCGAGCGCATCAAGAATGCGCACTCCGCGCGCGTCCAGGTACTTTTCCATCGACGCACCGCGCGGGCTCTTGCCGAAATCAGCCTTGGAGCGGTACTTGCCGGTCAAAAACCCCGAGGCAAGACCGAAGTAGGGGATGACCCCGAGCTGCTCGGCCACGCACAGCGCGCGCAGCTGCGCTTCGAAGCCGGCGCGCTGGTAGAGGTTGTACTCCGGCTGCACCACCTGGTAGCGCGGCAGCGAGTTCGCGCCCGCAGTGGCGAAAGCATTGCGCATTTGTTCGGCGCTGTAGTTGGAGGCGCCGATCGTGCGCACCTTGCCCTGCTTGATGAGGGTCTGGTATGCCCCGAGCGTCTCCTCATCCGGCGTGGCTGAATCAGGCCAGTGGCTGAAGTACACATCGATGCGGTCCGTCTGCAGGCGGCGCAGCGAATCCTCGGCGGCCGCCAGGATGTGCTTGGCGCGCAGGTCCTTCGGATACGGGCCCACCGCGGATCCCACCTTGGTGATCAGCACTGTCGCGTCACGCCGTCCGGAACGCTTGAACCACTTGCCCAGAATCGTCTCGGATTCGCCCCCTACATTGCCGGGCACCCAAGAGGAATAGGAATCCGCGGTATCGATGGTATTGAGGCCGGCTGCCGCGGCGCGGTCCAGAAGCTCGAAGGAGCGCTGCTCGTCCACGGTCCAGCCGAAGACATTCCCACCGATGACGAGCGGTGCGACCTGCATTCCGGTCTTGCCCAGGGAGCGATGATTCATGCCGGCCTCCGTTACGCTGCCGGCCATGGTACTGAATTTTTGCAGCTCCAAGCGGCGCCTGGCGGGGGGACTGCACTCCTTAAATATGGCCATACCTCGCAATGCGACAGGCGGGACCGGACTGAAGGATTTCCGTAATAAAGCAGCGTACGCGGGATGCGCCAATCCGGACTTGCACGGTCGGCGGCATCGTGCCTATGATGAACCGGACCAACCGGCGCCGATGGACAAAGTCCACAAATACATGGGGTCGCGCGCGCACTTGCCAACGAAAGCATCAAACAACTGGCGATCGCGGCTGGGCTTGCTAGGCCTGAGCGCGGCCGTTTTCCTGGTGGTGTTGCAACCCGGACCCACGGCCGCGCAATCGCCGCCAGCGGACAGCTCCGCTAAAGCGGAAGAGGCACCCGCCAAGATGCCGGCGGACCAGCTCGATGCGCTGGTGGCGCCCATTGCCTTATATCCCGACTCGTTGCTCGCGCAAACGCTGGTCGCGTCTACTTATCCGCTCGAGATCGTTCAGCTGCAGCAGTGGATGGCGAAAAACCCTGGCCTCAAGGACAAAGAACTGGAGGCCGCGCTCGCCAAGCAGCCTTGGGACCCGAGCATCCAGTCGATGGCCGCGGTTCCAGAAGTGGTCAAGCGGCTGGCGGACGACATCCAGTGGACCACCGAGCTCGGCAACGCGTTTCTCGCCCAGCAGAGCGATGTCATGGACGCCGTGCAGCGCATGCGCAAGAAGGCCAAGGACAAGGGCGCTCTGGCGTCCAACGAGCAGCAAAAGGTCGAGACCCAGACCGAGGGCGATAAGACCGTGATCGTGGTGCAGTCGACCAACCCCGAGGTGGTGTACGTGCCCTCGTACAGCCCGACGGTGGTCTACGGTCCGCCGGTGTACCCGTACTATCCGTATCCGCCCATTTACTATCCTCCTTACCCGGCCGGCGCCGCGTTCGTATCGTTTTCCTTCGGCGTCATGATCGGCGCAGCCTGGGGCGGCGCGTGCTGCGGCATGGGCTGGAGCAACAACAACATCAACATCAACAACAATAATAATTTCAACCGCGTTAACCACAATAACATCGGCAACGGCAATCGCGGCAACGGCAATCGCGGCAATGGGAACTGGCAACACAATCCGCAACACCGCGGCGGGGCACCTTACGGTGATCGCGCGACGGCCAATAAATTCGGTGGCACCACGCGCGGGGATTCCCTGAACAGCCGCCAGACGCAGGCGCGCCAGCAGGGCGGAGCGGGTACCGGTAACCGCGCCGGTGGCGCCGGGGTGTCGGATCGCGCGGCCGGTGGCGGCGGCCTGTCTGATCGGAGTGGTGGGGGTGGAGCGGGTGATCGTCCCAGCGCAGGCTCGCGTGATGTGGGCGGCGGGGATCGCGGTGGAGCGGGCGGTAGGGACAGCGGCGGACGCTCCTCGAGCAATCGCTCCTCCGGCGGAGGATTCGGTGGCAGCAGCGGCGGTGGTTTCAGCGGCAGCAGCGCGCGCTCCAGCAGTTCCCGCGGCGCCTCGAGTTTCGGTGGCGGGGGCGGCGGACGACGTGGCGGCGGCGGCGGTGGGCGGCGACGATGAGCAATCTGCACCAGAAATTAGCTCGGAATTCGCGTCTTGGCGTCTTTATGACGCTGGCGATCGGATTGCTCGCGGCGGGGCCCCTGTGCTCCGTGTCGCAGGCGGCAGAGCCAGCGATGGCCACTCCCGCGGCCAAGCCCGCGGTAAAGGATGTCCCAGCGCAGTCTTTCAAGACTCCCGAAGAAGCGAGTGAAGCGCTGATTGCTGCGGCCGAGAAATTCGACGTGGCGGCCTTGACGACCATTTTGGGAAGCTCCGGCGTGGATCTCGTGGTCACCAACGACAAGGTGCAGGACAAGAATCAGAGCATTGCATTTGCCACGGCAGCACGCGCCAAGCACAAGGTAGTGCGCGATCCTAAGGATCCCAAGACCGCCTGGCTGAATATCGGTGCCGACGCATGGCCCATGCCGATTCCGATCGTTCAGGATCACGGCACCTGGCACTTCGATACGGAAGAAGGGCGCACTGAGATCCTGTATCGGCGCGTCGGGCGCAACGAACTCGATGCCATCGAGGCCTGCCACAAATTTGTCAGGGCGCAGAACGAGTACGCGCTGCACCGGCAGAAGGGCTCCCAGGTCAACCAGTACGCGCAGAAGATCATCAGCTCGCCGGGCAAGCAGGATGGACTGGTATGGCGGGGCAAGGACGGTGGGCTGGAAGGTCCGCTGGCCGCGGATCTTGCCAATGCGCTGGCCCAGGGTTACACCAGCAAGTCCGAACCCGTCCACGGCTATTACTACAAGGTCCTCAAGGGACAGGGACCTTACGCACCGCTCGGGACGCTGGACTACGTGATCAAGGGCGCGATGATCGGCGGGTTTGCCCTGATTGCCTCACCGGCCGAGTACGAGGTGACTGGCGTCAAGTCCTTTATCGTCAGCCAGGACGGCGTCGTCTACGAGAGCGATCTGGGCCCAAAGACGCTGGAGCTGTTCCGCTCCACCGACCGGTTCAATCCTGATATGAGCTGGAATCCGCTCAAGTAGCCTTTGGACTTGCTGCCTGCGTCGTGCAGGTGGTTCGCGAAATCCTAACCAACCACTCGCTCGGCGCTGCGTCTCAGGCCTCGGCTTTGCTGTAGTCGTACCAGACTGCCTCAATATTGTGGCCGTCCGGATCGTGAACGAAGGCGGCGTAGTACCCCGGCCAGTACGCTCGATAGCCAGGCTTGCCGTTGTCCTTGGCGCCCGCGGCCAGCGCGGCCCTGTGAAAGGCCTTGACCTGAGCGCTGCTGGCGGCTTCAAACGCCAGGTGCGTGGGCACCACCGTGCTTTCCTCGCTGATCCAGAAGTCGGTGTTTTTGCCATCGTTGAACCCGCCGGCCTCGCCGTGTTCCATCTTGCGCCGGTAGCCGAGGGGCTTGAGCACCTTGGCGTAGAAGAGCTTCGAATTGCCGTAGTTGCTCACTGCGAGCGTGGTGTGCGCGATCATGGTCTTCCTCCTCAATTCCCCCGCGTGCCATCGACCCAACGGGCCTCCGGCGGATGACTCCCTATCGATGGCTAGAGTGCGAGGAGCGCTTAGGGCGCGAGTACGCTGATCAGACCGGGCTTCGGGCTACCCCAGCCGGTCGCCAGGTCGTACCCCTTGATTGCCAGGTAGCGGTCGGCCTTGCCCTGCTGAATGTCATGGAAACCTGTGCCGTACTTGGCGGTCACGTTCTTGGCGTAGATCGTCGGATTGATGAAGCCGATAGGGCCCATGCCGCGTTCGTGCCGCTGCTGGTTGACGAGCGCCATGTACGCGGCCCACATGGGCGCGGCGAAGCTGGTGCCGCCGTAGTAGTTCGCCTTGCACTGGGTCTGGTTAGCGCACGTGTAAAAGGTGAAATCTGCGTTGGCTGCTACGTCCGGACCGTTGCGCCATTTCCTCGAGCCCTGGTTGGCGGTCGTGATCACGCCAGCCAGCTTCTGCCAGTAGGGAGTCGCGATCTCTTCGGGCGTCACGCCACCGCCGCCGTTGATCCATGCGGCTTCCGAAAGCCAGCTCCCGCCAGCGCCCGAAGTCTTAAGTGCGGTGCCA
>Ga0105245_10002799_pt1 | contig 15690 bp, 14 predicted proteins | sample KBSM54metaG_FD_81523 | JGI IMG/M metagenome (GOLD analysis project Ga0105245, IMG submission 81523) | Miscanthus rhizosphere microbial communities from Kellogg Biological Station, Michigan, USA - KBS M5-4 metaG | ecosystem: Host-associated > Plants > Roots > Rhizosphere > Soil | place...
CACACTGGCGGTCGACCTGGAGTGCGTATCGAACCAACGCGCCGCGGCCCGGGCCTTCCCGCAGCTTCCTCCAGCAGGAGACCAAATGGTCCTGGGAAAACATGATCGACGAGATGGCCGACGCCTTCGGGATCGACCCGTTAGAGTACCGCTTAATGCACATCACGCGGCTCACCCCTGGGGACACGCGTCATCCCTACGAATCGATGCCCACGGTTGAAGTTCTTCAGGAAGGCGGTAAAGCCTTCGGATGGGAGAAACGAAATCCCGTCCCCGGCGGCGCACAGGGACGCATGAAGCGGGGATTCGGGCTCGGCATGTCTCAACATCACGGCGGGCTGATGGGCTACCACGAAGGGGAGCAAGCGTTCGCCAGTCTGGCAGCGGCTCCCGGCGCCAACATTTTTTCCACCGAGCTGGACCTGGCCGCCGACGGCAACGTGACCATGAAGATCGCGCTTCCTGACAGCGGGTCCAACGCAGCCACGGCGCTGGCGGCTCTGGTGGCCGAGATGCTGGGTTTCACCACGCGCGATCACATTCGCCTGACTTGGGGCGACTCAAACCTCGCACCATTGAGTGATGAGTGGTTCGGAGGCCGCACCATCACCCTACAAGGCGCTGCGATTTGCAGCGCGGCTGACAAGCTGCGAAAGGATTTGCTCGCGCGCGCCGCCGCTGTTCTCAAGATCGACGCGGCCAAGCTTCAGATCCGCGATGGCGTTGTCTTTTCGACTGACGATCCGCAAAAGAATACGACCTTCGCCGCGTTGGCCAAGGCCAACAACGGCATCATCACGCAAACAGGCCGGGGCGTGGCCGGCGGAGAAAGAACCGCTTCCAACAAAGGTGTGGGCGCGTGTTTTGTGGAAGTAGAAGTTGACACCTGGACAGGCGACTGGCACTTCACTCGAGCCGTCTATACGCACGACACCGGACTGCTCATCAATCCGCTGGTGTCGGAATCCGACATGGTGGGTTCACTGATGGAAAGCACGCAAGTGACCACCGAGCCCATTCCCTGGGACCGCGAGTTCCCCGGCACGCGGCACTACAGCGTCGGCTACCTGTCCTACCGGCTTCCGACCATCATGGACATGCCCAAAACCACGCAGGTGTACATCGATAGTCTGGAGCCGCGCTGGTTTTACGGTGTTAAAAGCTTCAGCGAAACCAGTATCGGCGCCGTGCCAGGAGCCATCTCCAATGCGATTTATAACGCTTGCGGGGTCCGGATTCGCGAGCACCCGATCACCCGAGAGAAGATCATGGCGGGGCTGAAGGAGCTTTCCTTGAATAAACCCGGGAGGCGGGCATGAAGAAGATTTCCATCTACAAGCCGTCGACCGTCGACCAGGCGATCCAGATCCTGTCGCAGCACGGCACCAGCGCAGCCGTTTATGCGGGTGGCACGGATCTGCTGATTCGCCTGAAGAACCGGCTGGAGCAGGCACCCAGTTACCTGGTGGATATCAAGAAGATCGATCATCTCCGCTATATCAAGGAAGACGCCCAGGGAGGTGTTGAAATCGGGGCGGCCACCAAGCTCGCGGAGTTGGCAGACTCACGGCTGCTGCAGGAAAAATATCCGATGCTGGTGGAGGCCGTCAACAAGATCTCGTCACCGGAACTGCGTAACGCATCCACCCTGGGCGGCGACCTGTTGCAGGAGGTATGGTGCCAGTACCTGCGCGGCGGCTATTCATGCTGGAGAAACGGCGGATATCTGTGCTACGGCGCCATCGGCGATAACAGCTACTATCACTCCGCCATGGGCGGACGCTTGTGCTACGCCGTGTATCCCGGCGATGCCGCCACAGCGCTGATTCCCTTCGACGCCCGCGCGAAGCTCGCGACGCCTCAGGGCGTGAAGGAACTGTCGATCGAACAGTTGGTGCCGGGAGACTTGATGGTGGACGGCAGGATCCAATCTCACGTCGTGCGCTTCAATGAGATTCTGACGTCGGTGGTGATCCCTCCACCCATGCCCGGCGTGCGAGCCTCGTTCGAAAAACTCCGGCCTCGCGGAGTTTGGGATTTCGCCATGGCCTCGCTGGCGATCCGTCTGCAGCTTCGTGAGAAAACGATTGAAGACGCACGGGTGGTGTTCGGAGGCATTGCCGGTAGGCCGTTGCGCGAAACGGTAGTGGAGACTTTCCTTAAAGGCAAAACCTTGAGCTCGGAGTTGGGCGAGCAAGCGATTTCCGTTGCTCTGGTCAACGCTGCACCGCTCAAGTACAACGCCACCAAGATCGACATGGCCAAGGGACTCCTTGCTTCCGGCCTGGCGAGATTAAGCGCCTAATGCGAAATCTCGACGGCATTCTGCTGGAACCCGTCGGGTGCCTGGCCGAGTTTCCAGCCGAGCCGTTCCATGAGATCGCCCGGCGTTTGTTGGGCCGCAGAGGCAAACTCAGCGCTTCGGGCAGCCGCTGCTACTGGCACTTGCTCAAACGAGTGGGCGAGTTCTCTCCGCAGACGCTGGCGGAGGCGCTCGAAATCGAGGCCGTGAACGCGGCAGCCCTCTACGAGGACGCCGTTCCCGCGCTGGCCGAACTGAAGGCGATGGGCATCCACCTTTCCATCGCCTCCTCACTTTCCGGCGCCGCAATCACCTGCTTTTTGGAAAAGCATTCCCTGGGCGGATTCTTCACCGATGTTTGGCATCGCGATAATGCAGGCGGCGTTCAGGCGGTTCCGCTCATCCGTGCTCTGTGCGGCGCATCGCTGCAACCGGAGAACGTGATGTTCCTCACCGACACCGTGGAGGGCATTAAAGTTGCCCGCAGCGCCGGGGTGCATCCGGTCCTGATGATGAACGATCCGGACGAGGCCCGGCGCCTTGCTATGCGCAGCCCGTCGGGAGGCGTCGTTTCCTTACACGAAATACCCGATTTTATCCGGCTTGTCGCGGCACAGAATAGGACAGGTCAACTGGATGGATGATCAAGGAGGGCACTGATTATGGGTTCGACAAGACGCAACGTGCTAAAAACAGGCGCGGCTGCAACGGCTATTGCCGCGGCGCCGCAACTCTTTGCTCAGCAGAGCGGAAAGGGAGGAACTGCCATGTCGTTCTACGAGAAAGGTCCGGTTCGCATCCACTATGAGGAACAAGGGTCCGGCTTTCCATTGTTGCTCATTGCCGGAGGGGGATTGAATTCGACGATCTCCGGCCTGACCAGCGGATCGCCGTTTAACCCGATCGAAGAGTTCAAGGCAGAGTACCGCCTGATCGCAGCGGACCTGCGCAACGCCGTTCAGGGCCAATCGACGGGCCCGCTCGAGATCGACCGCCCGTGGGATTCCTTTGCGGATGACCAACTCGGCCTCATGGATCACCTGGGCATCCAAAAATTTATGGTGCTGGGCTTCTGTATTGGCGGACCCTTTATCTGGAACCTGTTGCGGCGTGCGCCGGACCGTATTGTCGCGGCCGTGCTGGCGCAGCCCAGCGGTTCGCGTCCGGAGAATCGCGACCTTTTCTATGAAACGAATATGCAGGGCTGGGGTCCGGAATTCGTTAAGCGGCGGCCTGAGATCAAGATGGAGACGGTGGACAAATTCCTTACCAAGATGTACCGCAACCAGCCCGACTTTGTCTTTACCGTGACACGCGATTTCGTGCGCAATTGCCAGACGCCCGTACTGATTCTGCCGGATGATATCCCGGCGCATCCGTACGCCGTCGCGATGGAAGCCGCGATGCTCGCGCCCAAGGCGGAAGTGAGCATGTTTCCGTGGAAGGAACCCAAAGAGCGGATTCCTCTGGCGGTGCGCCAAATACGGTCGTTCTTAAAGGCACATCGGCCTGCATAGACGTCCCTAGCGAATGCCAGGCAACGGGCGATGCCCCTTGCTTGTTTTGACTTTCCACATGTTGCAGAATGGGTTGGCTCATCGTGAATCCATTTTCAGGAGGTTTTATGCGTGGGGTAATGCTTTTCGCGGCCGGACTCTTTGCGGGGTTGGCGCTGCAGGTAATGACAGCGCAGAACACCAATAGTGGTGTCGTGATGATGAACCACGTTGGAATCAGTGTGCCAAATATCGCTGAAGCGGTTACGTACTACACGCAGAAAATGGGGTACCGTGAAGCGTTCCGGGTCAATGACGCCAAGGGGCAGCCCCGGCTGGTCTACATGCAGATCAGCAAGAACACTTTTCTCGAACTCAACCCGGTGGCCGCGGACCGGCCCGCCGGCTTTAGTCACTATGGCCTTCACGTGGAAAACGCCGCACAGGCCGTCGCCAGGTTCAGAAAGAACGGCCTGACGGTCACCGACACCAACGTCAGTGATACGAAAGCCGTCCTCGCCAACATCACAGACCCCTATATGGGCCGCATTGAGCTGACCGAACTCCCTCCGGAGTCCTTGCACTACAAGGCCATTCAGAGCTGGAAGTAAGGAGCATCCGTGTCGCACGCTACCAGAGTCGGGTTCCTCGCGTTGGTGTTTGCCGCCTCCGTAGTGCAGGCCCAGCAGCGGGGCGGCACCGCGCAAACGGACAAAGTTCAGCCTGTGAACACAGCTGCCAATCCCTATCGCGTCCTCCGCGACTGGGCGACTCTGAGTCTCGAGAAAAGGCCGTGGGGCGGTTCCAACGGCGTGGCCATTGACCGGGACGGCAAGTCCGTGTGGGCAACGGACCGATGCTCGCCCGGGACAACCCCAGGCTGCCTCGGTACAAAAGCAAACCCCGTCCACCTCTTTGACGATTCAGGGAAGGAGATTCGGAACTTTGGCGGCGGGTTGTTCGTGTGGCCGCATGGCATCCATGTCGATCGGGAGGGGAATGTATGGGTGACCGACGCCCGAGCCCCCAGCGCCGAAGATCTCAGGAACTTTCCCGGCGAAGACAAGAAGGGCAGCGTCGTCGTCAAGTTCAGTCCGGAAGGCAAGGTCCTGATGACTCTGGGGAAGCCCGGCGTGCGCGGAAACCCTCCCGACGCACTGACCGACCCTACGGACGTGGTGACCGACCCGGCCAATGGCGACATATACGTTGCCGAGAGCCACACCGACGTTGCGGATCCAAATCTGGTCGGTCGAATCTCGGTATTCGACAAAGCCGGAAAGTTTCTCAGAATCATCGGTAAAGCAGGAACGGGGCCAGGAGAGTTCCGGACGCCGCACGCGCTGGAGTTCGATTCCAAGGGCCGGCTGGTGGTTGCCGATCGCCACAATCATCGCATCCAGGTGCTGACGAAGACGGGGAAGTTTATCCTTGAATACGATGACTTCGGCCGCACGAGCGGGCTGGCCATCGACAAGGGCGACAGGATATACACGTCCGACTCGGAATCCACCGAAAGGGTTCACCCAGGCTGGCAGAGGGGAATCCGTATCGGGAGTCTGAAAGACGGAAAAGTGACCACGTTCATTCCGCCGCATATGACGCCAAATTCTGCTGACGGCGCCATGGGGGAAGGCATCGCCGTAGACGCCGCAGGCAACATCTATACAGCGGAAGCACAACTAAGGGGCGTGACGAAATACGTCAGGAAGTAGAGCCGCTTCCCCTACGTGTGTCTTCGGGCTTATAGCCTGTTACCAAAGAGCAGATAAAGTACCAGGATCAAAAGAAGAAGGCCGCCAATACCGCCTCCCACTCGAGGTCCACCGTAGTAGAATCCGCCGCCACCACCAAGAAGGAGCAAAACTATCAACACGATCAGAATTGTGCTCATGCCAAGCGAGTTCCTTTTCACTGAGTTCGAGTCAGGCCACGCTTATTTGTTTCAAGACAATTGGAACGCCGGCCCGTAAAGGCGAGCGCTCGCGGAGACGGAACTGGTCTAACCCTCGGATTCGGGTCAAGTTGTTAGATACTCCCCGTCCTGAACGGTATCGCCAAACCCAACTTGGTTTCCGGGAATCTCAGCTCTCGGAATTTGCCCAGCCGCAGCTAAGAAGGAGCCCGCCCTACGGCGCAGTCACGGCAGTCTGATAGCTCAACGTTTCCACCCAGCTTCCGCGACGCTTTACCCATACGCGAGTCACATGCAACCGATTTCCACGGTCGGGCTTGTGCTCCGAGACCATCAGGACCGCGTCTCCGAAAGCGAACATCCGGGCGGACAGCAGCGGTGTCGGCGCGACGCCGCCATCTTTGGAACGGTCAAAATCTTCCATCCGGCTGCGCTTGCTTTGCAGTTTGTCGCTATTGGAACTGGCCGCCACAAATTCATCCCCTACCATCGGACCAAACGCCGCCGAATTACGCGCATGAGCCGCGGTTTCAAGCTTCGAATACGCCATCACGACCTGCCGCTCCGTGTCATTCTTCGGGATGAATGCGATGGTCTTGCATGGGTTCTCGCAATCCTTCCCCGCGCCGGGTGTGAAGGTAGGAGTCGATTCGAGCGACATCAGCTCCTGATAGACGATGGCCTTCCAGCCTGCGGACTGTTTCACCCACACGCGCAATACGTGGGCTCTACCCAAGTTCACCTGGACGTTCCCGAGGTCACCATATGTGTACGACTTCGATTCCGCATTCTTCGCGCTCCTGGGGATGGCCGTTTTGGGCAGTTCCCTCAAGACCTGGGCTTTCGTCTTAACCTGGCCTCCGGCATCGGTCCAGGTGAAATCCTTGTCAAGGAGCTTCTCAAGGGCGGATTTATCGTCGTTCGCAATAGCCTGCGCAAACGCCGTGTCTGCCTTGACCATATTTGCATCCTGACCGAGTACCATTGGCGCGGTTCCGGCGAGAAAAACGATCGCGACGTGCGCGCTGAAAGCTCTCATATTCCTTCGCCCGGTTGGATCCATGCGTGGCATTATAGCGAATCGACGCCACAACCCCGCCGCGCGCGGAAGGAGTGTCCGTGAATATATTCGCGTTAGACCAAAACGGCGCTGCGCATCAGCTCGGCAGGCGCCGGACTGATCTTTCCAATGCGCATCAGGGCGGTCACCTCGGGAGCAGGTAAAGGTTTGGCAAAATAGTACCCTTGTACGATTCGGCAGCCCCACCCTTTCAACAACTCAAGCTGTTCTGCGGTTTCCACACCCTCCACAACTACCTCGATATCGAGTTCGCGCGCGAGGCCAAGTGCCGCTCTGACGATCGCCCGATTTCCTGAAGAACCGCCAAGGTCCGCTATGAAGTTTTGAGCAATCTTGATCCGTTCAACGGAGAACCGGCGCAGATAGTCAAGCGACGAGTAGCCGTTACCGAAATCGTCGATCGCGATTCGGAGTCCCATCCTGCGAAGCCTAAGCATGGCGTTGTTTTGCTCGCGCGAGGCCTCCATCAGGACGCCCTCGGTCAGCTCCAATTCAAGAAGTTGTGGTGGTAATCCGAACTCTTCCAACGTCGCCGCGATACTGTCCTCCAGCTCTAGCGGCGTTTTGAATTGTACGACCGATACGTTTATCGCCATAAGCGGCACAACGAAGCCCTCGTCGAGCCATTGTCTGGTCTGGCGACAGGCTTCGCGCAAGACCCAACGCTCCAATGCCACGATTTGGCCGCTATGTTCCGCGATCGGAATGAACTCAGCGGGTCCCACGATACCCCGCGTTGGATGCCGCCAGCGCAACAGGGCTTCGAGCCCGACGATGCGGCCCGTGTCGCTATCAACCTGGGGCTGGTACATGAGAAAGAATTGGCCCGCACCGATGGCTTCGCGGAGTTCCGCCCCCATGGTGACGCGCGTGCGAACCTCGGTGTCCATGGAATCGGTGAAAAAGCGGTAGGTGCCGCGCCCATCCGCCTTCGCGCGATATAGCGCCACATCGGCATGTGACAACAGCGTCTCGGCGTCGGCCGAGTCCGGACCATAGACTGCGATGCCCACGCTCGTGCCCGAGCGGATTACATTGCCTTCAATCAAGAATGGTTCACGCAGAACGTTCAGAAGCTTGTTCGCCAGAACGGTTGCGTCCGCCGGTTCTCGAATATCGGCGACGATAACGGAGAACTCGTCGCCGCCGAAGCGGGCGGCAGTATCGATCTCGCGCACGCTCGCCTGGAGCCGCTCCGCCACCATCTGCAGCAACACATCCCCGACGGGATGACCGAGCGTGTCGTTCACGTCCTTGAAATGATCCAAATCAAGATAGAGAACCGCGAAGCTTTGGACACCTCGACGTGCCCGGGCGATCGCCTGTCCCATCGCCTCCAGGAACATTCTGCGGTTTGGCAGTCCCGTTAGTACATCGAATCGCGCCAGGTCTGCGATCTGTTGCTGTGCGCTTTTCCGCTCCGTGATGTCACGGACGGCTGCAAGGATAACGTTCCCGGTTCCGGTCCCGGTCCCGAACGAGGCGAAACGAAGAGAGACCTCAGCCCAGAACAAACTGCCGGTCTTGGTCTTACAATGCCATTCAAACATCTGCGGTCCGTCCGACTGCGCTTTTTTAGTCCATTCAAGTGCGGCGTCCTGTGTGTAGGGCGGAACGCCGCTGGACAATAAGTCGATGTTGCTGCCGACGATCTCCTCGATCGAATAGCCGGCCATTTCGCAGCCGCGTTGATTGGCATCCAAGAACGTTCCCGTGGCAGGATCGGATAGGAAGATCCCGTCGTTGACCGAATTGAAAATGCTGCGGAAGCGCTCTTCGCTCGCCCGCAGGAGCAAATCCGCCAGGCGCGCTTCGGTAACGTCAGTACCTACCGCCAGCACATAAGGGCGGCCTTCGCTCGTGACCCTCTGACCGGTCCAGGAAAGCGTTCGCACGCCGCCACTTTTTTTGTGTACGCAAAATTCGATCTCTCCACGGCCGACGGCGAACACTTCTTGAATCTTTCCCCGCACTGCCGGGCGATCCGCGTCGACGACCAGGGAAAGGGAGTCGAATCCCAAGAGCTGTTCATCGGACAGTCCGGTCAGTTGGCGCAGATTATCGTTCCAGCGAACGTAGCGGCCGTCCGCATCGAGCAAAACAAAGATCCCGGGCAGGCTCCCTAGCAAGGCCGTGTTGAAATCGCGTTGTTCCCGCAACGACGCCTCCGAGCGCTTTTTCTCGGTGATGTCACGAAAGAAATAGATGCGGCCGAGACAGACGCCCGGCTCGCTCTCCATGGCGCCTCCATAGCATTCGAACACCCGGCCGTTTCTGAGCTCGATTTCGCGGTGTATCGGCAATCCTGGGTTAAGACGGAAATTCGTTACGTCTGCACGGAACCTCTCCGCGTCCTTCAGCCGGCTTAGTACTGCTTCGAGCATCACATCGGGATCCTTTAGCCGGTCGGCATCGGACGATATGCTCCACATGTCAACGAACTTGTGGTTGAATGAAGCCCGTGCCGGCTGCGTTTCAACCACAAGCACGCCGTCCGGTGCGCTCTCGATCTCGCTTGCGAGAAGCGCGTTGGAGAACAGCAGGTTCTCCTCCACCAGTTTGCGGTCTGTTACATCGATGAAACTCGCCCGCAGAAAGCGCCCTTCGGCGGAGGGAAGCCGTGAAAGTCGAACCTCACAAGTCAGCTGCTTTCCATGCGCATTACGGATCCGTCGCTCAAAGCAGACTACTTCGCCGGAAAGGGCTCGTCGATTGTGCTCCAAGAAGGTTTCGGTTGTAGATCTCGCATCGGGTTGTTGGGCGGTATAGAAATATTGCGGGCCGTGGTTGATCAGCTCTTCCTTAGGACACCCAAACAGCAGTTCGGCGCTCCCGTTCGCGCTGATAAATCGATCCTGGCCGCAATCGTAAATAAGAATTGCGTCGGGTGCCTGCTCGACCACCGTGCGAAAGCGCAATTCGCTGGCTTGCAATTCTTCCTCTGTGCGATTGCTCATCCTGCTGCTGAGGGCATTACGGCGCAAACGCGTCCGATACAACCACACCGTCGCCAGCAAACCGACGATCAGCGTGGTGAGGACCCCATACTCAAGGCGGGCTACCAGGAACGCGCCATCGATCGCGAGTGCACCCGCTATGAGTGCCGCCGTTTCCGGCACGAACGTGCCGACCGGTTTCCTGGATCCACTTGAACGGCCCAGCATTCCATTCTCCTCAGCAGACCGGTTCCGATTCGGCCAATAAAGCCGCATTCAGTTTTCGTAATTCGCCGAGCATCTCCAGGGGAAAGGAGAGCGCTATACCCACTTCGTATGCTCCGTGAACGCGCCTGCAGCGTTTGATACTTCCAGAAAGCAACACATCCGGTGCTTCGATTGTGACTGTCTCGCCAACTGGAACAGGCTCCGGGACCCGAAGCCGAGCGCCTCTCGACGAAACGTCCAGCAGGCAGGCCTCTGCAGGGTGTGTATTCGGCGCTCTCAAGAGCACCGGGCGGCCAGCTCTAACTCGCGGTTCTGCTCGCCGGTCCCGGGTACCTAGGGTCGTCTGTTCCTGCCTTGTCTTAATCATTTCTAGTTCACCTCCGTGAACTCTAATAGGCAATCGAGAAACCGCACGGGCGGGGCCCTAGCCGATGCTTTGGTTTCATGCTCTCAGTAGGCTTTTGAGTAACGGGCGAGAACTCCCCCGCATCTCGCGTGCGGCATCCCACGCAGCGGCACGCGTCAACTGCCCTAAGGTGAATCCCTGAATTCAATACGTCGGCCACATCGAGTTGGAAGCTTGGTGTCCGTCTCTCCCGCGGCGTTGGGCGTCAGAAGGTGGGATTTATGCTCAAGGGAATCCCGCTCCGATTCCCTAAAGGAATCTGCATTGAGAAGCCTCTGCCAGGCTGCGCGAGGGGCGGCCGAGCCTTGGGACGGGGAGGGCCCGCCCCAAAACCTATGAACATCACCGCGCGTCCGGCCCGAACCGCCCCGATCCTGGTACGTTTATGGAATGCGCACAATACGGGAGTCATGGATTCGAACACTTGCTGGCGTGTTCACGCTCGTGTGGATCTCGCATTCGCCGCTCCGCGCTCAGTGGATTCACTATCCGACGGCGGGAGTTCCGCGCGCGCGAGATGGCAAGCCCAATCTTTCCGCTCCAGCGCCCCGGACACGCGACGGTAAACCCGATCTCTCGGGCATGTGGTGGAGCGCAGGAGCTACACTGCCGTGTCCCGAGCTCATGGGCGGGGCTAAGAACTGCGCTGAAAAGGGCCTCGGTTTAGCGGGCCAACAGGGGGCCGATCTTCCCGTGCAGGCTTTTAACATCGCCGCGGGTTTGGAAGGCGGTCTGCCGTATCAATCCTGGGCACGCGAAGTTGTCCGCCAAAGGTCTGCGGATTCCTTGAACGATCCGCACAGCCGATGTCTCCCGTCAAATCCGCCTCGCGGATACTTGCTTCCTCACATCCAGAAATTCATCCAGACGGAGAAGCTTCTAGTCGTTCTCAATGAGTTCAACGCCAGCTATCGCCAGATCTTCCTGGACGGGCGTCCCCTGCCGGAGGATCGGCAGCCCACATGGAATGGCTACTCAAGCGCGAAGTGGGACCACGACAGCCTTGTAATCGAAACGGTCGGATTCCGGGATGACCTGTGGCTCGATGGCAGCGGCAACCCTTTGACGGAAGCCGCCAAGATGATCGAGCGGATTCGCCGGCCGAATTTCGGTAGCCTCGAAATCGAACTCACCGTGGAGGATCCCAAGGCTTACACGAAACCCTGGACGATAAATCTGCGCCAGTTCCTAGTGCTGGATACGGAACTGATGGATGAGATTTGCCTTGAGGGTGAGAAGAGCAATCAGCACAACGTTGTCAAATGAGCGGAGTACAAATTTGTTTGAGCGGCGGCCGACAGGCGCAGTGCGCCTGAGTCGGGCAGATCGATCCGGCTATTTACCGTGATATATTTGCCGCAGGGAGATCGTCTTGAAACTCGCCTTTCCTGAATCGCTCCTATTCGCATTCGCTGCCTTCGCGCCGGCGCAGGTCCGCCCCGAATTTGAAGTCGCCTCGGTGAAGATCGTGCCTCCCAGCAACAACACCGAAAGCTACATGCCCACGCTCGATATTGCGCCTGGCGGCACACTGCACATTTCCAACCGCCGCCTGGACGAGATCATCATGCTGGCTTACAACATCGGCGTCAAACAGTTATCCGGTCCGCGCTGGTTGACGGAACCGACTACAGACCCCAGCATTGTCACGCGCTATGAGGTCGTCGCCAAAATCCCCAGCGGCGCCAAGAAAGACCAGATCCCGCAGATGCTTCAAAAGCTCCTGGAAGACCGCTTCAAGCTGCAGGTGCATCGTGAATCCCGCACCCTGCAGACTTATGTACTCGGGGTTGGCAAAGGTGCACTCAAACTGGACACATCCGTGCCCAATAACAATCGCAAACCTGGCTGCGCCCGCGTGATCAGCGGGGAGGCGGGAGCTGCAGCCGATTGCTACGGTGTCACCGCCGGTCAACTGGCTCAGCAACTGCAATCGCTCGCGCCCGGATACTTCCGCGAAGGTCCCATCGTCGACCGCACCGGTCTTACCGGTACGTACGATCTCCGCTTGGAATGGATGATGCAGCAACAACTCGACGCTGGAATGAGCGGCCCCACGATTTTCGCGGCTGTCGAAAAACTTGGGCTCAATTTGGAGAAGAAACGGGATACGGCAGAGATGCTCATCATCGACCATTGCGAGCAGACGCCCACGGAAAACTAACTCGCGCGGCGCGCTTGGTGCATGCAGCACCGGAGCACGCGAGAATCCTGCTCGCCGCAGATACCATCGCTTACACTCAAACTACATGCTCAACCGGGGCTATGCCTACTCCACGATCATCAGCAGCAAATACCATGGGCAAACCCTGCTCTCCCACCTGGCAAGCCTTTACCCGCACTCAACCCCGCAAGCCTGGCAACAAAAGCTGAATAACGGCGAGGTCACCCTCAATGGCGTCACCGCCAAGGGAAGCGAATCGGTCACTTTAGGCCAAACTCTGGTCTGGAATCGTCCACCGTGGATCGAGCCAGACACCCCTCGACATTTTGAAATATTGTTCGAAGACTCTCATCTGTTGGCCGTCAACAAACCCAGCGGGCTGCCCACCCTCCCCGGCGGCGGCTTCATGGAAAACACTCTCCTCCGCTTGGTGCAAAAGCAAACCCCCGACGCAAACCCCGTCCACCGGTTGGGCCGAGCCACCACCGGCATCGTCCTCTTCGCCAAAACACCGCAAGCGGCCTCTACTCTATTCGCAAACTGGAACACACCCAAAATTCAAAAAATCTACCGGGCGCTTTCGCAAAACATTGCACAGTACGACGCCTACGAAATCCTCACACCCATCGGCCTGGTACCGCACCCGCTCATCGGTTCCGTGTGGGCCGCCAACCCAAGTGGCAAACCGTCGAAGTCATTGGCAAAGGTGATCTCACGCACCACCGACACCACAACATTTGAGGTACGCCTGAATTCGGGCCGCCCTCATCAAATCAGAATCCATCTGGCATCCATCGGCCATCCCCTGGTAGGCGATCCTCTGTACGGCTTCACCGGCCAGCCTCTTGAAAATCTCCCCGGCCTCCCCGGCGATGGAGGATATTTCCTGCACGCTCACTATCTGAAGTTCCACCACCCCATCACCGGAGAACAAATCCATCTGGAGGCAGCTTTGCCGTCCGGATTTTCGTTGCATCAGTAGGTTTACGGCAGGAATCAAATTACGAGATGCGAAAAGGGTTCACGAGAAAACCAAAACCGGACGAGCCCGCGACGCCAGGCAAGAACTACATAACGCCGGGCGGGCTGCAGCGCCTCCAAGAGGAGCACCGGTTTCTGCTCACCAGGGAACGCCGGGCCGTGACGGAGGTGGTGACGTGGGCTGCCAGTAACGGCGATCGCAGTGAAAACGCCGACTATCAGTACGGCAAGCGGCGGCTGCGCCAGATCGATGGGCGGATTCGCTTTCTCAGGAAGCGAATCGAAGCCGCGGAAGTGGTGGACCCGGAAACTCCGCGAACGGGGCAAGCGGCCACCAGAGCATTTTTCGGCGCAACCGTGCGCTATGCCAATGCAGCGGGAGTGGAGCGAGTGGTGAGCATCGTGGGCGCCGACGAAGTCGATCTCGACCGCAACCACATCAGCTGGGTGTCGCCTCTGGGGCGCGCGTTGCTGAAATCGGCAGCAGGCGACAGTGTTGTGCTTCAGGCCCCGGGCGGTACGGAATACCTGGATGTGCTCGAAGTGCGTTACCAGCGCATTCCTGTCGAGCCGTTTCGTGAGCCGCCTGGATCCGAGTCCTCGATGGCTCCGAATCGACGCGCTAGTCGGCAGCGATAGCTTCCGCAACTTCTTCCCCACGCTCCCGCACATCGAGCACGAACATGGTAAGCGCCATGGACTCCCACTGGACCAAGACCATTGGGTCGGTCTCGCTCGGTCCTTTGAGGACCTGAATAACACTACCGGCGGGAACTAGAACAGCTTGCGGCTTTCTGCCGCTGGAATCAATGCCAAGAGTGGGTGTATTCAACCGAAAGCGTCTGTTGGTGTACATGAACCGTCTCCCTTACAAAGAAAGTTGCACGCGCGCCCCGCCTTGCAGCGGTTCTGCTTTTAGTCGGACGAAGGCCAGTATAATATCGTGCCGGACCGAATTTCAAGTACTCCGAATGGTTTTTAGGACCTGGAAATGCCAGCCAAGAGATTTGAGCAGTCTTCTGAAACGGATGGGAAGGCGGCTGAAGAATCAGGAAGCGGGTTCACGGACGGGAGTTCCAAATGCCTGACGCGTTCTATGAAATACGGACAGTCACGAAGCGGGATTACTTCGGCAGCGGCCCTTGCATTCAAGACGCCCATGCTAAACAGCATGGCGATGATCACAACTTGGAGAAGAGTCAGGAGGATTAGACCAGCCGCGGACGTCGCCCAGCCAGCGATCGCAAGATTCGTGCCCAGGCGAATAAATACCACAGTCGCCAGCGCCAGAATTCCGAACCCCAATGCAATACACGCCATCACCACGCTGCGAGCCGCAATATTATCTGTGTTGACAGCCAAAGCGCTCAGGCCATGTATGAGCAGCGAGACGAAGTTCATCTTCGAATGGCCATTGATTCGTTTCGCTTTTGCGATCGGAATACTCGTGAGCGGAAATTTGGACTTGACCGCGGCCGCGGCGTAGTGGTTCCACAGATGCCTTGAACGCACCAACGAAGATACTGCCCGGAAAGGAATGATGCTGAAGTTGCCTACATGGATATCGAAACCCACAAACAGCCGGTGCATCATCCGGTACGCTTGATAGAAGGCCTTGAAGACCAGCCCTTCGGTGCGGCGGGCCCTGGAAGCAAACACCAGCTTGCCTTGACTTTCATTGATGTAGCGATCCAATAGCGCTGGAACATCGCTCGGCGCGTCCTCTCCGTCAGCATCCATAACCAGAACCGCGTCGCTCGCGTTCTCCTGATAAATCCGGACCAGCCCGCAGCACAGCGCTCGCTGATGACCCAGGTTTCCATACAACTCCAGGACATCTACGGCGCGGATGGATTCCGTTTGCCAAGAGACTAGTGACGGCGGAACTACTTCAGTGGATCCATCGTTGATGATAAGGACGCGCGGCCGAAGGCTGATTGAAGCGCAGACCTGGTCAAGATCCCGCAGCAAGAGTGCAATGGCACCCCAGTCGTCATAGACCGGGATGAGGATGGTAAGGCGGAAGTCTGGCCGAAACGTCAAAAAAGTATCCTGGTCGGTCACGTACCATCGGGCGGCATCTCGGCGCGAGGGCCTCCCCAGGATAGATCGACAGTTTTCGGATAAACTTCAGATCGTGCCGCCCACCGGCGAGTCGGGTTAGTTGCAGCCGATCTGGCG
>Ga0105245_10002800_pt1 | contig 15689 bp, 15 predicted proteins | sample KBSM54metaG_FD_81523 | JGI IMG/M metagenome (GOLD analysis project Ga0105245, IMG submission 81523) | Miscanthus rhizosphere microbial communities from Kellogg Biological Station, Michigan, USA - KBS M5-4 metaG | ecosystem: Host-associated > Plants > Roots > Rhizosphere > Soil | place...
AGAACGACGAGATGCGACTTCCGGGCTCGCAGATCCAGGTCTCGTATTCGACGATGTATTACAAATTCCTGCCCCAGGAAGGGCTCGTCACGCCGGACAAAGAGATCCTGCCGACGTGGGCGGACTGGGTGGCGGGGCGGGATCCGGTTCTCGACTGGATCGTCAGGCAGTAAACAGTCGGCGCGCCCGCAACCTCGGACTCCCCAATGCGTAATCAGCAGGGATATGGGACATCTTCATCGGACAGCAGTCATTCGAGACGCTGCGCAAGGCTGTCGAACGGCAGGGTGGTCGCAAACGATCCGCTGTCCGTGGCCTATCGCGCGCCGGGTTCGGAAACGGCGACCAGAAGCTGTCATGCGTCGCTGCGAAGTTCCTTCAGATTTCCGTGATGCTTTCGTGAGACTCCTCACGTAGAGTCGTGGTCATGCCACGCCGCATCCTTGTGGTCGAGGACGACCTCGACATCGCGAACCTGGTCGAGATGCATCTCAAAGACCTCGGCGCCGAGGTCACGCTGGCGCATGACGGGAACGTGGCGCTCGAGCTGGCGACGAAGAGGCCGTTCGACCTGATCATCCTCGACCTGATGCTTCCCGGCATCGACGGCCTGGAGATCTGCCGCCGCCTTCGCTCGCGCACGAACTACACGCCGATCCTGATGCTCACGGCGCGCTCGGCCGACGTCGACCGCATCGTCGGACTGGAGCTCGGGGCCGATGACTACCTGACCAAGCCGTTCAACGTGCGCGAGCTGATCGCGCGGGTCAAGGCGCTGCTGCGACGCGTCGACGCCCTGACCAAGCCGGAGGGCGACGCGCCGTCGGCGCTGCTCGAATTCGGCGACCTGGTCATCGACGTCGACAAACGCAAGGTCACCTTGCGCGGGGAAGAGGTCGAGCTGACGGCGAAGGAGTTCGATCTCCTGCTGCAGTTCGCCCGCAATCCCGGCCGCGTCTACACCCGCGCCCAACTGCTCGATCTCGTCTGGGGCTACGGTCACGACGGCTACGAGCACACCGTCAACTCGCACATCAACCGGCTGCGCTCGAAGATCGAGCTCGATCAATCGAAGCCGTCGTGGATCCTGACGGTGTGGGGTGTGGGTTACAAATTCACGGAGGTGGCAGTTGGCAGTTGACCGTTGGCAGGAGAACGTCCTCCAGCCAACGGTCAACTGCCACCGGACCACTGACACCCATGCGTAAATCCCTCTACGCCAAACTCGCGCTCGCCCTCCTCGGCATCTTCCTCGTCGCCGCGGTGATGAACGTCGCGCTGACGATCTACACCTCGCGCCTGTACGACGAAGAGGCGACGCAGAAGCTCAATCGCGGACTGGCGGCGACGATCGCGCGCGAGCGGCCGGTGATCCATCACGGCACGATCGACTGGAAGGTGCTCGACAACGTCTTCGACGCGTTGATGGCCGTGAATCCATCGATCGAGATCTATCTCCTCGACGCCAACGGCAGGATCCTCGCGTTCTCCGCGCCGCCGGGAAAAGTGAAGCGGAAGAACGTTTCGCTCGCGCCGGTGCACGCGTTTCTGTCGGGACAGCGGCTGCCGATCCGCGGCGACGACCCGCGCGATCTCGACCGCCGCAAGATCTTCTCCGTCACGCGCGTCGACGACGGCTATCTCTACGTCATCCTCGGCGGCGAGCAGCATGAATCGGCGATGTCGCACATCCGCGCGAGCTGGATCCTGCAGCAGAGCGTGATCCTCGCGGTGGCCGCGCTTCTCTTCGCGCTCGTCGCGGGACTGGTGCTCTTCGGCGCGATGACGCGGCGCCTGCGCAACCTGGCCAGGGCGGTGGAATCGAACGCCGAGGTGATGAAACTGCCGGTCAATGGATCGGGGGACGAGGTCGACCGGCTGGCGCACGCGTTCGAGCGTCAGGTGCAGATGCTGAAGGAAGTCGACCTGCACCGGCGCGAGCTGATCGCCAACGTGTCGCACGATCTGCGGACGCCGCTGGCGTCGCTGCAGGGCTACATCGAAACGCTGCTGTTGAAGGAAGGGCAGCTCACAGCGGACGAGCAGCGGCGCTTCCTGGAGATCGCCAGCAAGCACAGCGAGCGTCTGGGCAAACTCGTCGACGAGCTGTTCGAGCTGGCGAAGCTCGACGCGAAGGTCACGCCGCTGCACGTCGAGCCGTTCTCGATGGCGGAGCTGGTGCAGGACGTCGTGCAGAAGTTCCAGCTGCGCGGCGAGCAGGCGGGCGTGCGGGTGGAAGCGCAGTTCGATCCGGCGCTGCCGCTGGTGATGGGCGACATCGCGCTGATGGAGCGCGTGCTGGAGAACCTGATCGAGAACGCGATCCGCTACACGCCGGCGGGCGGCAGCGTGACGGTGTCGCTGATGGCGCAGGACGGCAAGCTGCTGGTGCGGGTGAGCGACACCGGATCGGGGATCGCCGAGGAGAGCCTGCCGTTCATCTTCGACCGCTTCTGGCGCGGGGAGCAGTCGACGCCGCGCGGCGGGGCGGGCCTCGGGCTGGCCATCGCGAAGAGGATTCTCGAGCTGCACGGCGCGGTGCTGATCGCGCAGAGCAGGAAGAACGCGGGGACGACGTTCAGTTTCGCCGTGTGAGGTGCAGGGCGGCGGCGACGATCGGTTTGGCCCACTCGGGGGTGGATTCGAGAGCGGCTTGTTCGGGGCCGATCACTGCGCCTCGTTGCCAGTGCAGCAGGAGACGCGGTGGGGGAATCTCGCCTGTTTGCGGGTCGCGTTCCGCGCTGTTGTCGAAGACGCGGAGCTCGTAGAGTCGTGGCAGGAGGCGGATCAGGTTTTCCCGCGATGCGTCCCAGCGTTCACGAATCTTTTCTTCGGGGATGTCATGGCCGCCGCTCGCCACCCGCGCGCGAACGCGGGCGAGATGATGCTGAACGCTCTCGAGGCCGACGAACCAGATGTGCACTTCCAATCCTGCATCGGCGGCCTTCGCGAGAAGCCGCGCGATCGACGATCCGCCGAGCGTGGTTTCGAACGCATGATTTGTGCGCTCTGCGATCGCTTTCTCCAGGAGGTCTTTTCCGCGATTCCACGCCTGACCGTTCGCTTCATCGAGGGAGCAGCCGAGTTCTTCACGGATCGCTGCAGCAACTTCATCCGGATTGAAGAACTTTGTCCCGCGGTCGATGAACGCAGCGCCGACCACCGAGCTCTTCCCGGCACCATTGATTCCGGCGAGTGCCAGGATGCGCGGCATTACTTCTTAGCTTTCGCGACACGGTTGGCAGCGTCCGCGATCTCCTGTGGAGTCATGGCGAAGATCTCGTCCAGGATTTCGTTTGCGCCCGGCTCCCGAAGCCATGCCAGCTCGCGATCGAACTGCTCGTACAGACCCTTCAACGGATCCTTCGCCCGCGCCGCCGACTGCAGCTTCGCGTACCGCTCCGCTGACATCACCACCGCCTCCGGGCGGTTGTAATTCGTCACGATCACTTCCTGTTTCCGCGCTTCCTCCACGATCGCGCGCCAGTTCGCCTTAACCTCCGACGCCTGCCGCGTGCTGTGCGCGCCGGCGATCGCTTCGAGCTCACTCATCGTCAGGCTGCTCATCGTTATCTCCTCGGTACTCAATATATTGCAACAGTAGTTCCCAACTTGTCCATCTTGGACAACTCTAAGTGTCTTGAAACGTTTTCCAAGCGTCACATTGGCCTGTGATGTACCATCCTTCCATCCACCAAAAAACGCAACGACCCACCCTGTCCGCGTGACAGAAAAGTGAGAAGTTGATGAGTCCGACGTGATGTTCAACGCGTAGTTTTTGTCTGAAAGGAGGGAGCAATCCCAATGAATACGAAAGATCTCGCCCGTTATCTAGTCCTCGGAGGTGTCGTCGCCGGTCTCTCCGCCGGAACCCAGCTGCGCGCCCAGTCCATCTCGCTGAGCGACCTCAGCACCCACGCGAAGCAGATGGCCACGGACAACGCCACCGCCGACAAGCATGCCTGTAAAGGCCAGAACGCTTGTAAAGGCCACGGCAACTGCAAAGGCGGCGACAAGGGTTGCGCCGGCAAGAACAGCTGCAAGGGCAAGGGCGGCTGCGCCTCGGCCGAGTACAAGCACGACTGCGCCGGCAAGAACGCCTGCAAGGGCCAGGGTCCGGACGGCAAGAACGACTGCAAAGGCAAGGGTGCCTGCGCCGTTCCGCCCGCTCCGCCGGCCGCTCCGGCCGCTCCGTCACACGCGTAAGTCATCGGAGTTCCTGTTGCCGGTTGCCGGTTCTCATTTCAGAGAAACCGGCAACTGGCAACCGGCATCCAACCTCGAGACGCCACATGACTGACTTCCCCAACCTCGGCATCGGTCTCGGACTTCGCACCGTCCACTTCTCCCACATCCTCGGGCAGGAGCCGAAGATCGACTGGTTCGAGGCCCTCTCCGAAAACCACATGGACAGCGGCGGCCGTCCCGCCTTCGTCCTCGACAAGGTCGCGGAGCGCTATCCGGTCGTGCTGCACGGCGTCTCGATGTCGATCGGCGGAACCGATCCGCTTGATTTCGACTACCTGGCCAAACTGAAGAAGCTCGCCCGCCGCGTCAACGCGCGCTGGATCTCCGATCATCTCTGCTGGACCGGCGTCCTCGGCAGGAACACGCACGACCTCCTGCCGGTGCCGACCAGCGAGCGCGCCCTCGCGCACGTCGCCGAGCGCGTCCGCATCGTCAGCGACTATCTCGAGCAGCCGCTCGTCCTCGAGAACCCGTCGACCTACGTCGCCTTCAAGGAGTCGACGATGACGGAGTGGGACTTCCTGGCGCAGCTCACACAAATGACCGACTGCAATCTGCTGCTCGACGTGAACAACGTCTATGTCAGCGCGTTCAACCACGGCTACGATCCGAAGACGTACATCGACGCCATCCCCGTCGGTCGCGTCGTCCAGATCCACCTCGCCGGCCACACGAAGTACGACACCTACATCATCGACACCCACACCGGCCACGTCATCGACGAGGTCTGGTTGCTGTACGACTACACCATCCGCCGCTTCGGCGAGATCTCGACGATGGTGGAGTGGGACCAGGACATCCCTGACTTCGACACCGTTCATGCCGAGGCGTTGAAAGCTTCAGAAGTGCTGGAGGCGGCCTGTGCGTGAGCTCCAGGAATGGATGTACGACTCGATCGTCTCGCCGCACTGGCCCGACGACACCTCGCGCCTCGTCGATCCGTCGCGGCTGGAGATCTATCGCGGCATGTATCCGATGCGGATGCACGAAGCGATGGCGGCCGACTATCCGGCGCTGGCGAAGTTCCTCGGCGAGGAGAAGTTCAACGAGCTCGTCGATCGCTACACCGAATCGCACCCGTCGCGGAGCTACACGCTGAACCGGCTCGGCGACTCGTTCCCTGAGTTCCTGAGCGAAGACCCGTTCCTGCGCGATCTCGCGCGGCTGGAGCTGGCGATGACCGAGGTCTTCGACGAAGAGGAATCGGCCGAGCTCGACCCGGCCCTCTTCGGATCGGTCGGACCGGAGTCGCGCCTCACGACCATCGCCGCGTTCCGCCTGCGGGCCTTCGACTATCCGGTGAACGCGTTCTTCCAGGCCTTCCGCGACGGCGAAGAGCTCGTCGAGCCGGCGCGGCGGAAGACCTGGGTCGCGTTTCATCGCCGCGACTTCGGCGTCTTTCGCCTGGAGCTGGAGGAGCGGGCCTACGACTTTCTCTCCGCGCTGTGCGATGGGGCCACGATCGTCGAGGCCATCGACGGCACGGGGGCGACCCAGGACGAGTTGTTCGGATGGTTCCGCGACTGGAGTGCGGCGGGGATCTTCGGAGGAATCGAGTGAATCGGCTGCTCAGCATCTACGACTTCATCACCACGAAAATTCTCGATCGCCTGCGCGATCCGTTTCTCCTCGTCATTCGCCTGGTCATCGGCTATCAGTTCTTCATCACCGGCCAGGGCAAATTCGAGAAGATCGACAACGTAGTCAACTTCTTTACCACTCTCGGATTGCCGATGCCGGAGTTCACGGCGCGCTTCGTCTCGGGCGTGGAGATGATCGGCGGCATCCTGCTGTTCCTCGGTCTCTTCTCGCGCCTGACGGCGCTGGTGCTGTCGGGGAACATGTTCGTGGCCTACCTGACGGCGAGCCCCGAGGCATTGAAAAGCTTCGACGCGTTCGTCGCCGACGCGGCGTTCCCGTTCCTGTTCATCTCCGTGATCGTGCTGCTGTTCGGACCGGGCGTCTTCTCCGTCGACTGGCTGCTGCGCCGCAAGTTTTTCAAGCTCCCGCGGCTCGCCGTCGCGTCGCTGATGCTGCTCGCGTTGCCGATGAGCGCCGCGGCCCCGCCGCGCGCCGTGGCCACGTTCGCGGCGGGATGCTTCTGGTGCTCCGAGGCGGCGTTCGACTCCGTGCCCGGCGTCGTGAACGTGGTGTCCGGCTACACCGGCGGCACGAAGCAGAATCCGTCGTACGAGGAAGTGGGGGAGGGCGGCACGGGACATCGCGAGTCGGTGCAGGTGACGTACGACCCTACGAAGGTCTCGTACGCGCGGCTGGTCGACATCTTCTGGCTCAACGTCGATCCGTTCGATCCGTACGGCCAGTTCTGCGACAAGGGCGAGCAGTACAAGGGCGCGATCTACTATCACGACGAGGCGCAGCGCCTCGCCGCGATCGCCTCGCGCGACGCCGTGCAGCGGCGCTTCCCGAAGCAGCGCGTCGTGACCGACATCCTCCCCGCAAGCCGCTTCTGGCCCGCCGAGGATTACCACCAGGACTACCACACGAAAAATCCGATCCGGTACAAGTACTACCGGCACGGGTGCGGTCGCGACGCGCGGCTGGCCGAGATCTGGGGAACGTCGAAGCGATGAACTGGATCGATCTCGGCGCCACCGACGATCTCGCGGCAAAGCCGCTCCAATCCATCACCATCAATCGCACCAGGCTCGCCGTCTCCTTCAAGGACGGCCGGTTCGGCGTGATCTCCGGCGCGTGCAATCACGTCGGAGGTCCGCTCGGCGACGGGCGCGTCGACGGCGATTACATCGTCTGCCCGTGGCACAACTGGAAGTTCCATTGCCGCACGGGTGAGGGCGAGCCGGGCTACGAAGCGGACTGCGTCCCGCGCTACGAGCACAGGATCGAGAACGGCCGGCTGCTGGTCGATCTCGACAGCGCGACGAAGCGGAACAAGGTCAAGCATCCGCCGCACGATCTCGCGCGGCCGGTGGTGCGCGAGCCGGGGCCCATGCGCGTGGTCGGCATCTCGACCACGGTGATGGATGAATCGAATCCGCGTTACTCGACCTCGGACGCGCTGCTCCATACCGCCATCGAGCACGCCCAACTCCTCGGCGCGAACGCGAAAGTGATCCGCCTCAACGCCCTGAAGTTCCGCTCGTGCGAGGGCTACTACTCGAAGTCGGCGCAGGCGTGCACGTGGCCCTGCTCGATCACGCAGATGGATCCGAACGATCAGCTCGACGTCGTTTACGAATCGCTCATTCACTGGGCCGACGTCATCCTCGTCTCGACGCCGATCCGCTGGGGCGCGGCCAGCTCGCTCTACTACAAGATGGTGGAACGGATGAACTGCATCCAGAACCAGGTGACGATCCGCAACCGCGTGCTGATGAAGAACAAGGTGGCGTCGTTCATCATCACCGGCGGCCAGGACAACGTGCAGGCGGTGGCCGGCGCGATGCTCGGCTTCTTCGCCGAGATCGGCTGCGTCTTCCCGCAGTTCCCGTACATCGCGCATTCCCGCGGCTGGTCGGCCGAGGACATGGAGCGGAACATCGCCTACGTCCGCGGGAGCGAAGAGCTGCACGACGCGGCGCGGGCGCTGGTGGCGCGCGCGATCGACACCGCGAACTTCATCGTCACGCACTCCGAGGAGGAGGCGATGGTCGGCAGGCGCGAGCCGCTCGTCCGCGCCGGACGCAAGGCCTCGATGCCGGTGCGCAAGGTGGAAGAGGGCGAGCAGGCGGACGTCTACGTCGAAGGCGAGCCGATGATGAAAGTGCCGCACGGCGAAGATCTGGCGGAGGGCTGATGGACACGCGACTGCAATTGCACTGGGCGGCGCAGGCCGCGGCGGGCGTCGGACGCACGGTGCTGCCGAAGCAGGCCGACGACTCGCACACGAATTTTTCGTGGTGTCACGAGCGTGAAGCGCTGCTGCAGGGCGATGGCAAGTCGGGGGTGCGCGTGCGCGACCTCACCCTGCTGTTCGGTGACGAGGAGTATCCGCTCGCCGGCCGCACGCTGGACGACGCGTTCCGCTTTTTCGAAGAACGCGTCGGCACGATGCTCGCGCGTCCGGGCGAGGCGACGCCGCCTCATCATCCTGTCGCCACCGGCTGCGTGTTCGAGCCGGTGACCGCGGAGCTGGAACAGCTGGCGAAGCTTTTCGCCAGGGCCGATGTCGAGCTGCGGCGCATCCACACGCCGGTCCGCTGCTGGCCGCATCATTTCGACATGGCCACGCTGATCTCCCTCGGCGGCGAACGGACGATCGGTGTCGGCTTCGTGCCGGGCGACACGCAATTTGCCGAGCCGTACTGGTACGTGACGCCGTGGCCGTATCCGGCCGATCGCACGAACCTGCCGCCGCTGCCTTCCGGCTTCTGGAACACGGAGCCGTGGTTCGGCGCGGTGCTGCCGGCGTCGCCGGATGCGAACGTCGCGGAGTTTCTCGACGCGGCGATCGAGGGGAGCGGACGTCTCGTCCGCTCTTCGTAGCGACCGAGCGGACGAGACGTCCGCTCCCCGCGTTTATCGATTCACGTCAATGACGATCCGCCCCCGCACCCGCCCGCCCAGCACGTCCTCGCTCAGCTCCTGAATCCGCGACAGCGGCTCGGTGCGGCAGATGCTCGCCAGCTTGTCGCGCGCGGCCTCGGAGGCGAGGCGCGACCACGCTTCCTTCCGCTTCTCCTTCGACGTGTAGATCGAGCTGATGCCGAGGAGCGCGACGTTGCGCAGGATGAGCGGCCAGACCGTCGTGTGCAGTTCGTGTCCGCCGGCCATGCCGCAGCAGGCGATGGCCCCTTCGTACGCCGTCTGCGCGAAGAGCGTGGCGAGCGTGTCGCCGCCGACAGTGTCGACGCCGCCGGCCCAGCGCTCCGACTCGAGCGGCGCCGGCTTCTTCGCCAGCTCGTCGCGCGGAATGATCGAGCTCGCGCCGAGGTCGCGCAGGTACGGCTCGAGCTCGGGACGCCCGGTCGATGCCGCGACGCGATGGCCGCGGTGCGCGAGCAGCACCACCGCGATCGAGCCGACGCCGCCCGCCGCGCCGGTCACGACCAGCTCGCGCTCCGACGGGACGATGCCGTAGGCGTCGAGCGCCATCACGCAGAGCATCGCCGTGAAGCCGGCCGTGCCGATCTGCATCGACTCCTCGAACGAAAGCGTCGCCGGCAGCGGCAGAAGCGCGTTCGCCTGCACGCGCTGTCGTTGCGCGAAGCCGCCCCACTCCGTTTCGCCGAGCCCCTGCGCGAGGCCGATCACACGATCGCCCGGCTTGAATTCGCCGGTGCTCGATTCGACGACCGTGCCGGCGAGATCGATGCCGAGGACCATCGGAAACTTGCGGATGATCTTCCCGCGCGCCGTCACGGCGAGAGCGTCTTTGTAGTTGAGCGACGAGTACGAGATGTCGACCGTGACGTCGCCCGGCGGGAGCTCGCCGAGATCCTCGAGCGCGACGCTGTAGCCTTTTTCCTGTTTGCGGGCGATGAGAGCTTTCACTTGTGCACCGTCCTCGCGAGGTAGTCGCGAATGTGTTGATGAATCGCCGGATCGCTCCACACCTTCGCCGCCGCGGCGTCATCGGCCGACATGCCGCGCAGCATCCGCTTCGTCAGGCGGAACGACTGGCGCGGGATGGCGGCCAGCTGCTGCGCGACCGCATGCGCGCGATCGAGCAGCGACGCCGGGTCGACGACTTCATCGATCATCCGCGCCTCGAGCGCTTCGCGCGGCAGCAGCGTTTTTCCCGTCATCACCAGCGGCGCGAGATTCGGCACCGCGAACTGCATCACCTTCAGCGCGATCTCCGGGAACGGCACGCCGACGAGCAGCTCCGAGACGCCGATGCGGCCGTTGCCGTCGGCCATCAGGCGGTAATCGCAGGCGCAGACCAGGATGCATCCGCCGGCGATGGCGTGTCCGTTCGCCGCGGCGACGACCGGCACCGGCAGCTCGAACGCCTTCTGCAGCATGTCGCGCAGCAGCGGCAGGAAGCGCTCGACGTACGGCGCTCCTTCATTGGTCAGCCGAAAGAGATCGACGCCGGCGCTGAAGATCGATCCCGTTCCGGTGAGCACGATGGCCCGCGCGTCCAGCGCCGCGTCGAGCTCGCGGATCAGCGCCTCCAGCAACTCCACGTCCATGACGCTCGCTTTTCCGTGCGCGAGCCGCAGCGTGACGATTCCTTCGCGTTCCTGCCGTTCGATCAACTTCGTCCTCCTACGATCAACACTCTGCTTCCGGGATGCGCGTCGAACGTCCGCTGCGCGTTGCGCATCCGCTCCTCGGCGCGCTTGAGCACCGCCACGAAGCGCGGATTGCCGCGCAGCGGATCGAGCCACGGATCGTGCGCGAAGATCGGGTAGCAGAAGAAGCCGTCGCGCTCCGCGCCGTCGAGTATGTTCAAGCCTTCTTCGAGTTGCCCGATGCGTACGAATCCGCGGGCGATGTAGAAGCGCCCCTCGGGATCGGGGAAATTTCGAAACTCGTCGCCCATCTCCAGTTCACGGACGTCGGCGCGCAGGAAATGTTCGAATCCCTGCAGGATGCGGAAGGCGACGCTGCCGGGCAGTGCGCCGTTTTTCGCCAGACGCCTGCGGCGATCATCGAACATCGCCACCGCATCGTCGTAACGTCCCATCGACTCGAGCACGAGCGCTTCGTCGGCGCCGAAATCGCGATCGCGATCGACCGTCGCCAGCGCGTCGTCGTAGCGTCCCATCATCCAGTAGGTGTGCGACGCGCTGGTGGAGATGTGCGGATCGAGCTGGCGCGCCTGTTCGTGCGCGGCGGCCGAGGCTTCGAGCAGGCCGCAATAACGGAGCGCCATCACCAGGCCGGAGAAGACCGCCGGGTCGTTCGTACCGCGCTGCACGCGATCGAGGAGCCGCATCATCGCCGCCTCGGCCCGTCCGATCGCCACCTCGATCTGCGCGTACGCCAGGTGTCCGATCGGCAGCTCGGGATTCAACTCCAGCGCGCGGCGCGCGGCCGATTCCGCGAGGTCATATTCCGTTGCCGTATTGCCGGTGTACTTGCCAAGGAGGAGGTGGATGCGCGCGACGCGGGCCCACGCCGGGGCGTAACGCGGATCTTCGTCCAGCGCGCGCTTGTACAGGTCCTGCGCGATCCGCCACCCCTCGGGCGACTCGCCCTGCTGCGCGGCGCGAAGGTAGAACTCGTGCGCGCGCGGCGTGGCCGGCACATCGCCGCGCACGAGCCGCGCCTCGCGTTCCGTCAGCGGCAGCTCGAGCGAAGAGACGATGCGCTGGGTCAGCGTGTCCTGCAGCTCGAAGATGTCGGACATCGTGGCCTGCGACGAGAGCGACCAGAGCACCGTGCCGCCCGGCACTTCGAGCAGCTGCGAGGTCATGCGGATCTGCTCGCCCGACCGCAGCAGCGTGCCGGTCAGCGCGACGTCGACGTCCGCTTCCGAGGCCAGCTTGCGCAGGTCGCTCACGTCGATGCGCGACGCGGTCATCGGCGAGCGGACGATCAGCGATCCCACTCCCGCGAGCGACGTCGTGATGGCCTCGGGGATGGCGTGCGCGAGGAAATCGATCTCCGCGTCGGGCCGCAGCATGCGCAGCGGGAGGACGATGAGCCGCGTGACGCGATGCGCGACGATCGGCGACCCGGCGTCGGAGATCATCATCACCTCGCGCAGGTCGCCGGCCATCGCTCCGGCGGTTTGATAGCGATCCTCGGGACGCTTGGACATCGCGCGGTGGACGATGCGATTGAGCGCGGCGATCGCCGCCGAGCCGGCGAGGTTCGGCGCGGCCTCGTAGCAGATCGCGTGATAGAGCTTCATCACGTTCTCGTCGGTGAACGGCGCGCTTCCGGTGAGCATCTCGTAGAGGACCGCGCCGACGGCGAAGAGGTCGGTGCGGCCGTCGGCCGGCGAGCCGAGGAGCTGTTCGGGAGCCATGTAGCGCGGCGTGCCGATGATCATCCCGGAGAGCGTGAGCGGCGTCTTTTCGCCCTGGCGGAGCGTGGTGTCGTTCGGCTCGAGGATCGACGGCTGCAGCTCGCGGGCGAGTCCGAAGTCGAGGAGCTTGACGCCCGACGCGGTCATGAAGACGTTCGACGGCTTGAGGTCGCGGTGGATGAAGCCGCGCGCGTGCAAGGCGTCGAGCGCGGTGAGGATCGACAGCGTGATCTGCACCGCGTCGTTGAGCGGCAGCGCGCCGCGGCGGACGCGCTCCGCGAGCGGCTCGCCGTCGAGCAGCTCCATGACCAGAAACGGCCGGCCCGATTCGTCGCCGATGTCGAAGAGCTGGCAGACGTTCGGATGGCTCAGGCTCGCCGCCGCGCGCGCCTCACGGAAGAAGCGCTCGCGCGCCGAGGAGTCGCCCGTGTCGCGAATCGTCTTGATGGCCACCGCGCGGTGGAGGCGTTCGTCCTCCGCCGCGTAGACGACGCCCATGCCGCCTTCACCGAGCTTGCGAAGGATGCGGTAGGGGCCGATTCGCTCGTCCATGGATCTCGATGATAAGGGCGATTTGGCGCCATATACTCGGCACATGGCAAAGCAATACGACGTGGTGGTCCTCGGGGCGGGTCCCGGCGGTTATGTCGCGGCCATTCGCGCCACGCAACTCGGCTTGAAAACGGCGGTGGTGGAGAAGAAGTACTGGGGCGGCGTCTGCCTCAACGTCGGCTGCATCCCGTCGAAGGCGCTGCTGCGCAACGCGGAGCTGGTGCACATCATCAAAAAAGAGTCGAAGACCTTCGGCATCAACATCGAAGGGAACGTCACGTTCGATTACGGCGAGGCGTTCCGCCGCAGCCGCAAGGTCGCGGAGGGCCGCGTCAAGGGCGTCCACTTCCTGATGAAGAAGAACAAGATCGACGAGATCGACGGCTGGGCGACCTTCACCGGCGCGAACACGATGTCGATCGACAACGGCGATTCGATCACGTTCAAGCACTGCATCATCGCCGCCGGCGCGACCACGCGCCTGCTCCCCGGCACGAAGCTCGGCGAGCGCGTGGTGACGTACGAAGAGCAGATCATGGACGAGAAACTGCCGGAGAGCGTGATCATCGCCGGCGGCGGCGCCATCGGCGTCGAGTTCGCGTACGTGATGAGCAACTACGGCGTGAAGGTGACGATCGTCGAGTTCCTCGAGCGGCTCGTGCCGCTGGAAGACGAGGAGATCTCGAAGGAGCTGGAGCGCAATTACAGGAAGGCCGGCATCGAGGTCATGACCGGCACCCGCGTCGACGCCATCGACGAATCGGGCGACAGGGTGAAGGTGATGGTCACGAAGGGCGGCCGGCAGCAGACGCTCGAGACGGACAAGGTGCTGCAGGCCATCGGATTCAAGCCGCGCGTCGAAGGCTACGGCCTGGAAGCGACCGGCGTGAAGCTGACCGAGCGCGGTGCGATCGACATCGACGGCCGGATGCGCACGAACGTCCCGAACATCTACGCCATCGGCGACGTCACGGCGAAGCTGATGCTCGCGCACGTGGCGGAGGCGATGGGGATCATCGCCGCAGAGACGATCGCGAACGTGGAGACGAAGGAGCTCGACTACGTGATGATGCCGCGCGCCACGTACTGCCAGCCGCAGGTGGCGAGCTTCGGCTACACCGAGGCGCAGGCGCGGGAGAAGTTCGGCGAGATCAAGGTCGCGAAGTTCCCCTTCACCGCAAACGCGAAGGCCCACGGCCTCGGCGACCCGACCGGCTTCGTGAAGCTGATCGCCGACGCGAAGTACGGCGAGCTCCTCGGCGGCCACATGATCGGTCCCGACGTCACGGAGCTGCTGCCCGAGCTGACGCTCGCGCAGCAGTGGGAGCTGACCACCACCGAGCTCGCGCGCAATGTACACGCGCATCCGACGCTGAGCGAGGCGGTGAAGGAAGCGCTCCACGGCCTCGAAGGGCACATGATCAATATGTGATCACGGCGCCCGGAACAGCACCAGCCGCGGCTTGCCGACGATCGCGCCCTTCAGCGTGAAGAAGATGAAGAACGCGATGTCCGTTGGAACACGAATGAGCGCGTGGCGAAACCTGATGGCGGCAAGCCGCCGCCGCGCGTTCATTCGAAGATCTCGAATGGAGATTCCTCCTCCGAAGGTGACCGCCTCATGCGGGCCCTGAGAATGTCGGCGGGGCTGATGAAGCCGACGACCCTCCGTGTCTGCCCGCTGTCGATGACCGGTGCGCGGTCGGCCCCGGCCAGCTGCATGCGCTTTACGAGCTCGATGACGCGCTCGCTGGCAACTGCGACCAGCTTAGGTTTCTCGAGGTATTCGCTCACCGGACGCTCACTGTTTCCTTCACGGGCGGCGCGCTCGATCGAATCGCGTGACAGGACTCCGGCCAGGCCGGCCCCACCGTCGGTTACCGGATAGAAGCGATGGTGCGATCCGGCGACGGCGCGCGCGGCATCGAGCAGCGTCATGCCGGTCGAAACCGTTATCGCATGCGCCGTCATGACATCCGACACGCGGGCGCTCGCGAGCGGATCGGACGATTCGCTGGCCTCGATGTACCCCTCGTCGATCATCTGCTGCTCGACCATGCTGTGACGGGAGACGCGCCGCGAAATGGCCACGGAGAGCGAGACCGCCAGCATGAGCGGGATCATCAGCTCGTAGTCGCGTGTCAGCTCGACCACGATCAGGACCGCGGCGATGGGGCTCCGCAGCAGGCCGGCGAAGAACGACCCCATGCCGAGCAGTGCATACGCGCGCGGATCGATTCCTGCGCCGGGAAACATCCTTTGCGCAAGGTGACCGATCACGGCGCCGAGCGCCGCACCCATGAAGAGCGAAGGAGCGAACGTGCCGCCGAGAATGCCGGCACTGAGGGCGATGACGAAGCCGACGCTCTTGGCGCCGAACGCGAGTGCCGTCTGCTCCGCCGTCCCGCCGCCGTGCAGCCAGAGGGAGACGGAACCGTAGCCGACGCCAAGGATGGACGGGGCGAGAAGGCCCAGGCCGCCGATGAGCAGTCCCGCCAGCGCCGCACGAAGCAGCATCGACGGCATGGCTGCCGCCCATCTTCGCTTGAGATGGTGGGTGAGGGAGATGGCATATCCCGAAAAGACCCCGGCGAGCACGCCGACGAGCGCGAAGCCGATCAGCTCGCGCGCGTCGCGCCACGTGGTGAAGGGTGCGGCGAGAAGCGGCTGTCCGCCGAGCAGCGATCGCTCCACGACCGCCGCCGACACCGCGCCGACGATCACGCCGCCGAGGAGGCCGCGCTCCGCCGAACCGAAAACCTCTTCCAGCGCGAAGACGACGCCGGTGATCGGCGTGTTGAAAATCGCCGCGATTCCGGCGGCGGTACCGACCGGGATCATGCTGCGCACGATGCTCTTCGGCGCGCGGGCGATCCGCGCAATCCACATGGCCGCGCCGCTCGCGATGACCACCGTCGGTCCCTCGGGGCCGAGCGGAGCGCCGGCGCCAAGGGAGATGGGCGTGAGCGCGAGCGTGGCCAGG
>Ga0105245_10002801_pt1 | contig 15688 bp, 15 predicted proteins | sample KBSM54metaG_FD_81523 | JGI IMG/M metagenome (GOLD analysis project Ga0105245, IMG submission 81523) | Miscanthus rhizosphere microbial communities from Kellogg Biological Station, Michigan, USA - KBS M5-4 metaG | ecosystem: Host-associated > Plants > Roots > Rhizosphere > Soil | place...
CTCCTCAAAGCGGACGTTCATGATCGGGTACTGCGCCCAATCTTTGTAATCGAAGTGCCACCACTCCTGCGGATAGACGGTGAAACCTTCCTTTTCCATCGCTTGGCGTAATATCGCGCGTCGTCTCCTCTCGTCACTGGTTCCTCCGGGATAGTCGGCATAAGCGCGTTCGGACATTTCGTCGTACCCGCTGGGCATTTTCACTGTCGCGCCGGTTTTCAGATCATACAGAGTCACGTCGACGGCGCAGCCGCGATTGTGTTTGGAACCTTCTTTCGGATCGGCGACAAAAATCTTTTTATCGTCTGGCGTAGCATCCCAGAACATTTTTGTCACGTACCAGGGACGGTAAGCGTCATGGATCTCCAGTCCGTAACCTTTTTCCCGCAGCGCCCTTTGTGCCCGGAGCAGGGCCTCAGCCGCCGGACGCTGGAGAAAAGCCCGTGCCTGCGAGTACATGGGCGTGCTCAGAAAATTGTTTGAAGTCGCGTAGCGGATATCAAGCTTGATGGTGGGATCGAGCTTTATCAGTTCCACCAGTTCAGGTTTGCGGAAACTGCCATTCTCATGCGGAGGCTGTGCTGCCCGCGCCTCACGCTCCAGTTCCTGGACCGGACGCAGCGGCTTAATGTGAAAGGTGGGGTCGGCGGCGGATGCGGCCTGGCGTTCGGCAGGGACGGTTTGACTGAAGGCAAGCGGCAGACAAAGCCAGAGAACCAGCGTAAAAGCGGTGCGGACGAAGCGCATAATAATCCAGGAACTATAGCACGCGACGTCTGGCGAGACAGTGCGGGAGACATGAAGCCGCGCCTGGTCAGACTCTTAATGTCTGGCACGAGAATCGGCGTGCAGATGCCAATCCAGAGTACGAGGGGAGCGGCGGAACTTAAGAGTTTTTAATCTTAATTTTAAGCAAGATTAATTACCCGCTGTCACAGTATAATCACCAAACGGGTGCTCCTTTCCCGCATTACTGAACTGATGCGACACATCCAGAAATATCTACGTTGGGCGTTGCTGGGGCTGATTTTCGTGCTCACGGCGTCGGTCAATTTGTTCTGCGTCGTTGTTGATAACGACGGCGATGGCGATCCTACAACAGGGGTAACCATCGAGTTCAGTGCTGTTCAGGGCAAGAGAATCCAAATTGTAGTCAATCCGATCCACCTGAATCCCACGCTTGCTTCCAAGGTATTTCGTGCAGGTTTCTTTTACCGGCAGCGAATGTTACGTTCAGATGATCTGGACACGAATTCTGGTTATTTCAATCTGACAGTCCTCCTGGCCTCTCCGCTCAGGTGCTAGCTCCCTAACTCTCCTTCTTACAAACCTTCGCCATTGATTCGCGTAGTCCGCGCTGTTTTCATGCGGCCTAACGCGTGAAATCCTGGCGCTTTTGTTGACCTTAAGGTCCCGATGCGAGGCAAACCTCCCAAACATCGGGGATGGAGGAATCATGGGGCGTGTTAAGCGCAAGACACAGTTATCTTCAAGGGAGTTAATGCAGCTTATGTTGTGGGGCGGATTACTGTTGGTTATCCTTCTCGGGCTCGTTTACGGCTTGGTTCGCGCCGGCGCAGTCATCCCGGTTGGGAGTGCAGTTGAACGTCACGCGACCACAGCCAGCCACGGAGACTCGGCAAGCTCTCGTCCTTAGAGTGCGGGTTTCCGATCTGCGCTTTTCTGCGGCTGGTGGTGCGGCTACTCAAGGGTTTTCCCCTTGGTCTCCGGCAGCTGCGTAGCCATCAGCGCCGTTAAGACAAACGCTATCGCGCAGAGTAAAAACGCCGCGCTCAGACCTTTTTTATCGCCGACCCAGCCAATCGTGTAGGGCGCAACGCAGCTCAGGGCGCGAGCGCCGTTATAGGTGAATCCCAGCGCGCGTGCGCGAACACGAGTAGGGAAGAGTTCGCTGCCGATGATTCCCGATCCGGCAAAAAAGCCTGTCCCAAAAAATCCTACTAGCGCGCCCAGAACGAGGATGATCCATGGTGTGCGCGCTGCGGCATATAGCGGAATCAATCCCGCCGCGCAGAGCGTGTAAAGAATTAGAGATCGTTTGCGCCCCAGCTTGTCCGCGAACCAGCCATAGCAAAGATAGCCAGGAAACATGCCGACCAGGTTTAGCGTGACCAGCAGAGTAGTGGTGTTCATCATGCTCAGGCCGCGCCCGCCTTTTTCCACCGGCAAAGTGAGATATGGCGGCATCCAGCTGAACAGGCCCCACCAGGCAAAGAGCCCAAAGATATTTAGGAGCAAAAGGAAGGTCGTATTTTTTCGCAGTAATGTTGAGAAAATTTCTGAGAATGGCGCTTTTGCCGTCGCCTGATCTTTGTGCTGCTGCCACATCTCGGATTCAGGCACGCTCCTCCTGATCCACAGCGTGACCAGCGCCGGTAGCACTCCCACAAAAAAGACAAAGCGCCAGTTCTGGTGCAACTTGTCGAGCACCACCCACGCCACCACGGCCGCCGCAGCCAGTCCCCATGCCCACGCGCTTTGCACAATGGCAATTGCTCGCGCTCTCAGATGAGTTGGCCATGTCTCGGCAACCAGCGTTGCTCCGGTGTTCCACTCGCCACCCATTCCCAGCCCAAGCACAAAGCGGAAAGCAATAAGCACAACGATGGAAGTCGAGAGCCCCGAGCCCAGCGAGCACAGCGAGTACGTCAGGATACTCAGCATCAACGCTTTGGTGCGTCCAATGCGGTCGGCAATAAAACCAAACAGCACTCCCCCAATGCCCGAAGCCAGAAGCATGAACGCGTTCGGCAATCCGGCGATGGCCTTGGAATGAATGCCCAGCGCCGCCATCACGTGGATCTGCACGTTGCTGTACAGCAGAACGTCGAATCCATCCAGCCCCCAGCCCAACGCCGCCGCAATCAGCGTGCGCTTCTGTGCCGGCGTAACTTGGGTGATCGTGGGGAGTGTGGTGGAAGCCATTGGCGAGTGGATTCTATCAGCTTTTGTGTGCAATCCCGACCCTGAGCTTGCCGAAGGGGAGGGAACCCTACCGACTAAAGGATCATCGTGGTAATAGTGACCCGTCACTTCGGGGGTTTAGAAAAAAGCTATTCTCCGCGTCTCCGCGCCTCTGCGGTGAGCGGCCCTTTCTTGACCAATGCAAAGTACCTCTGCGCTCTCCGCACGTCCTCACCAATCTGCGCCTTTAGCGCCTCAATCGACGGAAACTTGATCTCTGGCCGGCGCCATTTCAAGAATGAAATCTCTACTTCAGTCTGCGCCGTTACGTCCAGCGGATGAAAATCGAGCAGGTGGGTTTCGATGGCAAAAGACTCGTCGCCAAATGTGGGCCGCAGGCCGACGTTGGTGACCGAATTAAAAGTTTCGTTATCCACGCGCGTGCGCGTCAGATAAACGCCGTTGCCGGGAACCAGATCATCATAGCGGCTCAGGTTGATCGTTGGAACCGTATATTTGTGGCCATATCCGCGTCCGCGTCCGGGAGCGCCCGTAATGCTGAAGACGCGCCCCAGCAGTCGCCGGGCCATGCTGACCTTGCCCGCAAGCAGGAGCCTGCGTATCTGGCTGCTGGAAACTGGAATCCCACGCACCATCATTACCGGATAGACGTGCACGTCAAAGCCAAACTGCTGGCCCAGTTCTTTCAGGCTCGCCGTTGTGCCCTGGGCGTTGTGGCCAAAGTGGAAATTATCGCCCTCATGCACTTCTCTCGCATGCAATCTGCCGGCAAGAATGTCGCGGGCAAACTCTTCCGGCGTGGTCATGGAAAAATCGCGGGTAAAGGGAATCTCCAGCAGCGCGTCCAGCCCGGTCTGCGCCAGCAGCGCTTCTTTCTTTGCCAGCGGCGTAATCAGTCGCGGCGTCACGTCCGGGCGCAAAATGCGGAACGGATGCGGTTCAAACGTCACCGCCATGGCCTTGCTGTGGTTCTTTCGTGCGCGCTCCGTCACTTCTTTCAGCACGCTCAAATGGCCGCAATGGATCCCATCAAAATTTCCCACGCTCAGAATCGTCGGTCCAAAATCTGCGGGCACTTCTTCCAGCGAGCGGAATATTCTCATGCGATCTGGAACTCCAGCTTCAGCCCGTCATGCGCCAGGCGCACGTGTTCCGGCAGGTTCTTGTTCGTTTCGCGATGCGGCAGATCGTGGGAGATGTGTGTAAAGAAAGCGCGCTGCGGTCTGAGTTCTTCCACCAGCTTGAGTGAATTCTCCACAGTCGAATGCGTAGGATGCGGTCGATGACGCAGCGCGTCGAGAAACAATATGTCCAGTCCGCGCAGCCGATCTTTTGAAGCTGCCGGAATTTCACTGAAGTCTGTAAGGTAAGCCGCCGAGCCAAAGCGGAATCCGTGAATCACCGCTTCTCCATGCACAATTTCAACCGGCTCAAAGCTCGCGCCAAAAAGTTCCACCACACCGTTGAAGCGGTTCATTTCCACCCGCGCAATCCCGCCAAATTTGTAATCAGCCTTAAAAATGTAGCGGAAGATATCTTCCAGGCTGTCCGCGGCGGAAGCATGTGCGTAGAGCGGAATCTTTCCTTCGCGCCGGAAGCTTAAGGGGCGTATGTCGTCCAGGCCCAGGATGTGGTCAGCGTGCGCGTGCGTATACAGCACCGCGTCAAGCCGCTTGATGTTCTCTCGGATCGCCTGCTCGCGAAAATCCGGCGTCGTATCGATCAGCACCGTGTGGCCGTCGTATTCCACCAGAATAGATGGGCGCAGCCGCCGGTCATGCGGATCGTCCGACGTGCATACGCGGCAGTCACACCCAATGGTGGGAACGCCCATGGACGTTCCACTGCCCAGCACGGTTAGAGTCGCCTTCATTTTTTGTCGAGTGGCGGCACGGCTCCCGGCGGCATTGCTCCGGGCTTGGTGGCGGAAGTTGCAACCGCATTCGTGATCTCGATAAACGCCATGCGCAGTTCAAACAGCACGTTCTGCAGCAGCGTTTTTTCATGATCGGTAAGATTGCCCTTCGTCTTCTCCTGCAGAACCGCCAGTGAATCAATCGTCTGCCGCGCGCCAATAATGTCCACGCGAGGCGGTTCGTTGTCCTGCCGGATGGCTCCCATCTGGATCAGCGCGCTCATATAAAACGATTCAATCACGCGCTCAAAATTCATTTCCAGCGGCCCACCCTGCGGCGCTTTGCCTGCGGCGGCAATCATGTCATCAATCTTCTTGCCGGATTCCTTATACGCCTCGCTTTGCTGATGCTGCTCTTCCGCCGTGGGTGGCGGTGCCATCTCTTCTTCCTGCTCGGTTTCTGGTGATCCCGGCTGCACCTGCGTCTGCGCGCTCTGGCTTGGTGGTGCCGATTGCGGCGGCGCAGCGGCTTTCGCCGGCGGCGGCGTCGCCTGGGTTGCCGGTGGTGTTGCCGGTTTTTCTTCTTCCGCTACCTGTGCGTCGGGACGGGGTTCGCCTTCTGTCCCAAACCTGCGCCGATCTGTTACTACAAACTCTGCCTTTTTCTCAGCCATTCATTCCTCATTCAAATTAGATTTTGAAACGGCAGGTCCACTACTGTGGCTTCAACGCCGTCTAATGCAATCTTTGGTCCTGCTGCAATTGCTTCGCGCCGCACATAACCCAACCCGATATTCTTTTGACCTTTGGATGTGGGTACCTTGGAAATGCTGGTGATCTCCGCCAGCGCCCGCCCTTCCGACTCGTATTTCCTCAGCGCAGGAACGCGGTCGCCAAAGACAAAGCCTGTAAATTTCCGATGCACCTGTCCGCGTGAGCGTATGCGTTCCACAATCTCCTGGCCAATGTAACAGCCTTTGGTAAAGCTCAGCGCCTGCGTCTGTTCTGTCTCCTGCGGCAAGTCTCGATCACGAATGTCCTGCCCGTAGTTCGGAATGCCCTGCAGAACTCGCCATCTTTCCAGCGCTTCCGCGCCCACGGGTTGGGCGCCGGCCTTCACCAGCAGGTTCCACAGCTCTTGCGCCTTGTTGGGATCCAACCAGAATTCATACCATCCCGGCCTTTGTTCCGGACCACGCACCAGGGTTGCCGCTACATCGTCAGTTCCCACGTCGCGCACTTCCAGCGGTTCCATTCCGCCGGCATTCACTCCCGAATTCGAGAGGACTGATTCCGCTTTTGGCCCGCAAATGCCAACAGAAACGGAGTCTGCGCCTATCTCCACCATTTCAACCTTATCCATAATGATGAAACGTTTCATGGCGTTCACCAGAGCTTCTACCTGTCTGGCATCGGTCTCCAGGGCAAAAGATTCGCCGCGATTGTAGATGTACATATCGCCCAGGATGCGGCCCTGCGCGTTCAACACAAAGTTGTAATTGCCGCGATTCACTGGCAGATCGCGCACATTGTTGGTGACCATGTTATGCAGCCAGCGCACCCGGTCCTTGCCGCTTACATTGATCCTGCCGCGCCAAGCCAGCGCAAACACGCCGCAGCCCGTGCGCAACGCCTCCAGCTCCGCCGTGGGGTTGCCAAAGTTCAGCGCTGTCTCCGCGCCGTTATACGTGCCGGTGCGCGCTTCAGGAGTGTGCAGCCAGGGATGGAGAGCAATCTGCGCCATAAACCAATGACCAATATTTGATTATAGCCAAGCTGGCAGGATGCATGTGGATGCGAGGCCTGTTCTTGTTTCCGCATCCCGGCTGCTAGACTGGCTTCATGCCTAATTCGTCGCCGGAACGTAACAATCCAAAGGAACCGAATATCTGGCGACAGATTGGCCGGTACAGCAATCTGGCTTTTGTCCTGCCCGCCGCAATCATCGCCGGTCTGGTCATCGGCCACCTGCTCGACCGCTGGCTGGGGAAGACTTGGATCACTCTGGCCGGGCTGTTTGTCGGCTGCATCGCGGGCTTTGCGGAACTGATTCGCGGCATTATCCAGTCGAGCAAAGATTCATGACTATACCACTTGAGGGTTCGCCTCCCGATCCCGAGATCGTGAACCTGGTGCCTGTCAATCCAGCTGTCGAGCAGCGCCTTTCCGGCGCTTACGGCAGAATTCTGCGGGTTGCGATTGCGCTCAGCGTAGCCGGAACGCTGGTTGCCGCGCTGGTGTTTACGTGGCAGAGCGGCTTAGGTTTGGCCATCGGATCACTGCTGGCTTACGTCAATTTCGTGTGGCTGCATCGCGGCACTGAGCGGCTTGTGGAACGAATAATTGCCGCAAATACAAAGACTGCCGAAGGAGAAACGAAGCCTCGCAACGTTCGTTTCGCGTTCCCATTTCCTTTGCGTTACGCTCTCCTGATCGCGGTGGCCTATGTTATATTAAAAAGTTACCCAAGGCTGCTCATTGGCTTCATAGTGGGCCTCATCCTGCCAATTCTGGCTGCAATGGGTGAGGGCATTTATGAAGCTTTGGTGATCAGCAAGATTGACCAAGCCTCTCATTAGATTTCAAGCTTTTGATTTTAATTTTGACAGGTGAAGTACCGGGAAAATGCCTGAACAGCTCTGGTTTACTGAACTCTTAAATCGTTATTTTGGCGGGATTGCCGCTTTGCTGCTGCATATGGTCGGTTTGCAGCCGAAGTATGCCAACGCGCCCATTACCGATCCCGTGGCCATGGAAATCCTGGTCGTTCTGGTTCTGCTGATATTTTTCCTGGCGGTTCGGGCAAGTCTTTCCGTGGAAAAACCCGGAGGCTTGCAGCATCTGGTGGAAGCGACCGAAGAATTCATCGCCGAGCAGGCGCACGGCGTGATGGGACACGGTTATGAGCGGTACATTCCTTACGCCGTCACCATCGGCTTCTTCATCCTGCTGGGCAATTTGCTTGGACTAGTGCCGGGATTTGAATCCCCGACGGCCAACCCCACCGTTCCCCTTGGCTGCGCACTTTTAACCTTTATCTATTACCATTTCCACGGCCTGCGCGTGCATCGCCACAAGTACATCAAGCAGTTCATCGGGCCGGTTTGGGCGCTGGCGCCTCTCATGCTTTTGATTGAAGTGGTGAGCCACTTTGCCCGCATCCTGTCACTCACCGTCCGTCTCTACGCCAATATGTTCGCCGGTGACATGGTCACCTTGGCATTCTTTTCTTTGGTTCCTGTGCTGGTCCCGGTTGTCTTTCTGGGCCTGCACTTGTTCGTATCGCTCGTTCAGACCTTCATCTTTGTCATGCTCACGCTGGTGTATCTGGGCATGGCTGTGAGTGAAGAACATTAGAGCTTGTAACAAGCAGCCAGCGTGAGGGCGTTTGTCCCCCAGGACTTGCGTCAACCACCCACTGGCGGCAACTTGATAAGGAGAAAAATGAAAAAACTTACATTTCTTTTGCTGATCGCTGCTGCGGTCCTTCTGGTCGCATCCCCGGTCTATGCACAAACACCAGGCGGCGCGCCCGGCGGTAACTGGGCAATTCCAATCGGCGTTGGCCTGGGCATGGGGCTTGCCGCTGGTCTGGCTGGACTCGGACAGGGCAAAGTAGCCGGCTCCGTAGCTGAAGCGCTGGCCCGCAATCCCGGAGCACGCGCCGGTATCCAACTCGCACTATTCATCGGACTCGCGTTCATTGAGTCGCTGGTCCTGTTCACCTTCGTGCTGCTCTTCTTGCGCACGCAGTAAGTTCACGGTAACAAGAAAGGGCCTTCGCTGCGGCGAAGGCCTTTTCTTTTTAGCAGGCAGCGTTCAGTAATCAGCAATCAGCGAAAGCAACTTGCAGCTAGCAAATAGCAAAGAGAAACCGGGCACGAATCAACGGAAACACGAAATTAATTAGGTTTATTTGTGTCCATTCGTGAAATTCGCGGCTAGCCGTCTTGATCCGCGTTCATCAGCGGAATCTGCGGCGATGTTTTTGGCTGACCGCTGACGGCTGATTGCTGAGTGCTGTTCAACCAGTGGTATCCTTGAGGCACTCATGTCCAGCGTTCCGGCCCTTGTTTTTAACGATGTCAGCAAGCACTACCGCGGATTCTTTCGCAGCCAGTGGGTAACGGCGCTGCGCAATTTCTCTTTGCGCGTGGAGCGCGGTGAGATCTTCGGCTTTCTCGGGCCTAACGGCGCGGGCAAGACCACGGCCATGCACCTGGCAATCGGACTCATGTTCCCCAGTAGCGGCCGGGGTGAAATGTTGGGACATGAATTTGGACACGCGCCCACCCGTCGACGGATCGGCTTCCTGGCGGAAAACGTATCTTTGTATCATCGTTCCGCAGCAAAGCTTGTCCGCTTCTATGGAGCTCTGAACGGCATGCGCGATCCACAGCTCCGCCAGCGCACCACGGAGATGCTGAAGGAATTTGAAATCACTGACGTTGCTGATCGCAACGCCGGCAAGTTTTCTCGCGGCATGCTCCAGCGCGTAGGACTGGCGCAGGCACTCGTGAATGACCCGGAATTGCTTATCCTCGATGAACCTGCTTCGGCGCTCGACCCATTAGGGCGTATGCGCGTCCGTGAAATCTTGTTGCGCGCACGTGATGCCGGCAAGACTGTATTTCTCAGCTCGCACCTGCTTTCAGAAGTCGAACAAATCTGCGATCGGCTGGCCATTATGATCAAGGGACGAGTGGCCCGTGTGGGCACGCTGGCCGAGCTGCTGGAATCGCAAGACAAGTTTGTGATCACCGCAAAGGGAATTGACGCGCTTATGTTTGAAGGTTCGCAGCAGAACGGATTTATCAAGATCACCGTACCGGCGCTGACGCAGCGCAGAACCATTGAGAAAATCTGGCTGGCCGGCGGGGAGGTCATCGCCGTGAATCCCATTCGCCGGACCCTGGAAGACCTGTTCGTGGAACTGGCAAACCAGAATGGCGGCGGCCATAGCGGCGAACCCGGCAGTCAGGAGCCACAATGAAAGCATGGATAAAACTTGTGACTCTGCTCTGCCTTGGTTCCGTTTGTGCCAGCGCTCAAAGCGCGCAGGCCAAGTGGAAAATTGATCTAACAGAGAAGTATGGCTTTCAGGCCTTTGACCGCACCATCAACTTCCGCTGGACATTACATCAGGGCGTGCTATTCATTTCGCCCGAAAGGCTTCTTGTCTATCAGGTGAACCGTTCTCGCGCCACGACCAGGCTGGCACCGCGCGATGCCAGCGGCGGCTCCGGCAATTTTATTTTGGAAATCAAAATACTCAATGCCGCCGACGGCACAGAAATCAAGTCCCTGCAGCTTCCCACGAATGCAGAATTCTCCAAGGTGCTGGCCACGCGCGACGGCAAATTTATCGTCCGCACCGGCGATATCCTGTATTTATATTCAGCAGACTTCACGCGACTCGCTTCGCATGCGCTGCCCTTGAAGCGGCAGGTACAGGAAGAGGGATGGCAGATTGGTGTTTCGCCTTCGGGGGACGAAGTTGAGCTGGTGCATCAGCAGATACTAAAACGCAGCGCCATCTCGCCTGCTTCAAAGGTAGAAAAAGCGCAGGCCGATATTGAAATCCTGAGTGCCGACAATCTTGAGACCATCAAGAGCTTCAGCCTGCCGTGGTTCCTGGCCTCCTGGTCAGGCGCTGACGGCGCGCTGCTCAGTTCCAGTCCCACCACGTGGTCACCTTCCGCCAGTTTTGGATTGCTTTCATTTGCCGGCCAGTGGACGTCACTGATGCCTGACTGGACTTCTGCCGAGCATCCATGCACGTACCAGGAGGTGGCGCTGGAACACAAGTTATTTGCCGCGTTTGGCTGCGGAAACTTTTCTATCTTTCCGCAGACCGGCGAACGACTTTTCTTCCTGAAGACCGGAAAAAAAGAGTTCGTCAACTCCGTACAGGGCGGCGGCGACTTCATGGCAATCCAGTGGGAGCACCGGTCTATCCGGCGAGACATTGCAAATATTCCCGTGGCCGTGGCCCAGCCATTGCGCGTTGATCTCTACCAAATCCGCAGCAGCAATCCGTTGTTGTCCGTTACTTTGCACCACAACAACATTTATTACGCGGTCTCGCAAAGCGGCGCTCTCGCGGTGGTGGACGGCACATCGCTCAACTTATATTCGCCCACACACTAGCCCATGCGAGCCATTGTTCTCATCGGAATCAACTTCGTCCGCACGCAATGGATCGCGCTGGCCGTAATGTGCGTTTACGTGCTGGGGATCGGCGGCATCTATCGCATCCACACGCAGCGCGAGGAGATACTTTTCTTTCTGCGTTGGCACGCGGGTTACGCCATCTTTTTTGCCACGATGATCGCCATCCCCGCGCTGCAGACGGAGCGCAAGACGCGCCGCATTCTTGCTGTGCTTTCCAAAGGCATCCATCGCTGGCAGTATCTTGGCGGCTTGTTGTGCGGATGCGCGATGATTGCTGCGTTATTTTGTCTTCTGATCGGCGCAACCGCAGCCTGGCTGGGCCAGCAGGGCAGAATTCCCGTGGATGGATTGCCCGCGATTATGATGCTGCTTTTCTGTTGCTGCGTCCTTGCGATTTCCCTTGGACTGTTTTTTGCGACATTCTTTCATCCGCTGCTGGCTACTGCGGCTACGTCAGCCGTCCTGGCATTGCCCTTAATTTTGCTTGAATGCGGACTATCCGTGCCGTGGGCATTCTTTCCCGTCGGCGCGCTGTTCCGCACGCTGTGGACGAGCTTCCAGTTTCGACCGCTGGGGAATTCGTTGAACACGCTGATCGTGAGCGCAATCGCTCAGGCTCTGTTTTTTTGGATTGCCGCCGCGCTGGTCTTTGCCCGCCGCGACGTGACTATTTCTCCGGAGTAGTCGCCACTGGTTCGGGGAAGGTGGAGCTTCCGGGCGTCGCACTGCCGGCTGCCGCAGATGCAGGGAGAAGGTCACGCGCGCCGGCTTCTGAATAGGTGAGAACGCGCCCCGGCATTACGCCCAGATAAATTGTGGCGATTGCGGCCAGCACCAGCGCCAGCTTCATCGCACCGGAGGCAGGCGCAGGAGCTTCAGTAATGACAGGCTCGCGCATATACATCACCACAATCAGCCGCAGGTAATAGTAGGAAGCAACAGCGCTGTTCACCAGGCCAATGATCGTGAGCCACGCCAGCGCCGTAGGATGGGCATTGGCTGAAAGCGCGGCGTTGAACACGTAGTACTTGGCCAGAAATCCGGCGGTAGCGGGTATGCCGATCAGCGACAGCATAAAGATGGTCAGCGTAAACGCGAGCAATGGTGAACGGCGGCCCAGACCGGAATAGTCATCGACAGAAACGTAGCGCTCGCCACCGGCACCAAAATGGCTGACCACGGCAAAAGCGCCTACGTTCATTGCCGCATAAGAAGCGGTGTAAAAGATTGCTGCCGAGCGCCCGATTTCGTTGCTCGCAGCAAAAGCCACCAGCAGGTAGCCGGCATGCGCTATGGATGAATACGCCAGCATGCGCTTTACGTTGTTCTGCATCAGTGCGCCAAAGTTGCCCAGCGTCATCGAGAGTGCCGCGCAGATCCAGATGAGCGGCAGCCAGTCAGAGGAAGTTGTCGCAAAGAGCACACGCAGCAGCACCGCAAACGCAGCGGCCTTTGGGCCGGTGGACATCAATGCCACGATGGGAGCCGGCGCGCCTTCATAGACATCTGGCGTCCAGATGTGAAACGGCGCAGCGGCAACTTTAAATCCCAGGCCAACGATCATCAGTGCCGTGGCTGCAATCGCCAGAAGACCGGGATTATTGCCGAGTGCTGGACCGATCTTCAAAATACTGGTCGAACCTGTCGCGCCAAACATGAGGGCCACGCCATAGAGGAAAAACGCCGTGGCAAATGATCCCAGCAGGAAATACTTGATAGCAGATTCGGCGCTGCCGGCGTTGCGGCGGCGGTATCCGGCAAGAATATAGGTAGAGATGGAAGAAATTTCCAGGGCGATAAAGATCAGCACCAGCTCGACAGCCGATGACATCAGCACCATGCCCACAGTGCCGAACAGGATCAGGGCGTAGTATTCACCGCTGCGGATGTTTTGCGCGTCAAGGTATTCGAGTGACGCCAGAATGCAGACCGCCGAGATCGCGGGAATCAGCAGATGAAAGAAAATGGCGAAGCTATCCACGCGCACCATGCCAAACCATCCGGGCGTGGCGAAGCTGGCGTCGCGGGCGCTCCAGGCAATCTGGCAGAAGGTGGCGGCGATGGCGGCGATGGTGCCGGCCAGAGCAACCAGTCCCAGACCTTTGCGGCTGGCACCGGGCTTCAGCAGCGGATCAGCCATCATGACGATGATGCCAAAGGCAGTGAGCACCAGCTCAGGCAGGATGCGAATGTAGTCGATTGTCTGGATCGGGTTCATCTATTTCTGCCCACCCGTGGCGGAAGCGTTTTGGACCGCGACAGCGGCCGGTGATGCTGGAGTGATTGTCTTCAAGTCTGATTTGTTTTGGCCGTGATCTTGCTGGGCCTGTTCTTTTACCCCGGCAGCTTGTGGCAAGGTGCTGACGACAGCTGGCTGAATCGACTTCATCCAGTAAGGCGATGCCACACCCATGATCACCGCCATCACCACCAGTGGAACCAGAGAGATGCGTTCACGGCCATCAATATCAGGTAGCGTCTTGTTTTCGTCGTGGTGAATCTGGCCGTAGAAAACTTTCTGGTACATCCATAGCAGGTAGCAAGCGCCCCAGATCACGCCGCTCGATCCCAGGATGGCGAAAAGCATGCCATGCGGAACCGTGCTTTGGAAAGCGCCGCTCAAGACCAGAAATTCGCCGACGAAACCATTCAGCAACGGCAGCCCGACTGAAGACAACACCGCGAGCAGGAAGAACGTCGCATAGACAGGCATCGGAGTAGCAAGTCCGCCAAACTCTTTGAACTCGTATGTGTGCTTGCGCTCATAGAGCATTCCGGCCAGCATGAACAGAGCGCCGGTGGAGATGCCGTGGTTCAGCATCTGGTAAACCGCGCCGTCGGTGCCAATGGTCGTTAGGCTGAAAATGCCCAGCACCACAAAACCAAGATGGCTGACGGAAGAATAAGCAATTAGCTTCTTCAAGTTCGGCTGCACTAGCGCGACCAGAGCGCCATAAATGATTCCAATCACGGCCAGAACGTTGATCCAGGCTGAGTTGTGGTCTGATTGGACAGGAAACATCCCGACGTTAAAACGCAACAGGCCGTAGGTTCCCATTTTGAGCAGCACACCTGCCAGCAAAACGGAGCCGGCTGTCGGCGCTTCCACGTGCGCGTCCGGCAACCACGTATGCAGCGGGAACAGCGGGACCTTGACGGCAAAGGCGATAAAGAAGCCGAGGAAGAGCCATTGCAGGGCGGTCGAAGAGAAGCCGCCATGTGCGATCACGTCGCGAAAGGCAGCATATTCAAAGTTATGCTGCGGATTGTGCGTGTACAGCCAGATGATTGCCGCCAGCATGAAAACTGAAGCGACCATCGTATAAAGGAAGAACTTTACTGCTGCGTAAATCCGACGCTCGTGCCCGTACATGCCGATCAGCAGCGCCATAGGAATCAGCGTAGCTTCCCAGAAAACGTAAAACAGGAACATGTCCAGCGCCAGGAAAACGCCGATCATTGCCATTTCCAGCAGCAGTAGCAGGACAAAGAATTCCTTCACGCGATCGTGAATCGACTTCCATGAAACCAGCACACTCACCGGAACCAGCAGCGTGGTGAGCAGCACCAGCCACATGGAGATGCCGTCGGCTCCCATGTGGTAATGGATATTAATGGTGCGAATCCAGACGTTATTGGCTTGAAACTGAAAGTCGTGATTGCCGTAATCAAAATACATCGGCAGAAAAAGCGACACGACGAAGGCCGCAATGGAAATGATGAGCGCAGCCCAGCGCAGAGCGCGATCATTGCGCGGCATCAGCATGAGCGCCAGAGCGCCAATGGCGGGAATGAACGTGACCAGCGTGAGGATGGAGCTGTTCATCGCGTCACCCCCAGCCAGATCATGAATGCGACAATGGCCGCGCCGCCAATGGCGACCCACGCAGCGTAAGAGCGTATGTTGCCGGACTGCATCTGCCGCAGCTCATTGCCAACGCCCTGCGACGCTGCGCCAGCGCCGTTCACCAGACCGTCGATCACGCCCTGATCTACGCCACGCCACAGGACGACAGCGGAAAGCGCCAGCAGCGGCTTGACGAAGATCGCGCCGTAACCTTCGTCAACGTAATACTTGTGCAGAACCATCATGTAAATGCCGTGCATCTTTGAGGTGATTCGTTCCGGCAGCTCGGGACTTTTGTAATAAAAGAGGTAGGCAAAGAACAGTCCGATCAATGCAGCTGCCACGGATGTTCCGGCCAGAAGCCATTCTGCGCTAGCAGATTCAGGTTCGGGACGACTCTGCGGATCAAGCACCTTTACGCTGGGCGGAGTATCGTTTTCTTTCGAGCTCTCCCTTGCAAGTTCATAAGCCGTTGTCGCTGCACCTACTCTTGCTTCGGCTGAGTGCATTACCGGTTCCAGAAAGTGCTCAATCTCGTTATGGCCGCCCATGAATTGAGGAACACCAACCCAGCCGCCAACTACAGAAAGAACAGCAAGAAGTACCAGCGGGGCCAGCATGACCCAGGGCGATTCGTGAACGCCGCCATGTCCGTGGCTGTCGTCATGGCCGTGAGAATCTGCTCCATGTGCCGGAACGGCATGCGTTGCGGCCAGCGCATGCGCATCGCCTAAATCAGCCTCTGGCTTGTGTTCGCCAAAGAAAGTCATGAACCACAGCCGGAACATGTAGAAGGAAGTCAATCCCGCAGTGAGCACGCCGATCACCCAGATCACCGGGCCGCCATAAGGGCTGTGAAAGACCGC
>Ga0105245_10002802_pt1 | contig 15688 bp, 13 predicted proteins | sample KBSM54metaG_FD_81523 | JGI IMG/M metagenome (GOLD analysis project Ga0105245, IMG submission 81523) | Miscanthus rhizosphere microbial communities from Kellogg Biological Station, Michigan, USA - KBS M5-4 metaG | ecosystem: Host-associated > Plants > Roots > Rhizosphere > Soil | place...
CGCGGCGAGCTGCGCGAAGGCGATAGAGCGCCACTGCTGGAAGCCTTGCAGCAGTTCGATGAAATCTTTGCCGTCCTGAAAGAGGATGACGCGGAAAAGATGAAAGCCGCCATGGAATGGGCGCGTTCTCACGGAATCGTTAAAGACTCTGAAGTCCCGGCAGACGCCATGTCTGACGCCGAAGTTAACCGACTGATTGAAGGACGCAACGCCGCCAAGAAAGCCCGCGATTTTGCCCGCTCTGACGCAATCCGCAAACAACTCGCTGATGGAGGAATCCTGGTAGAAGACACCAAGGATGGAACAAGGTGGAAAAGGAAGTAAGTTTCCAGGGCACAGGCATCATAGTCTCTAGGGAAGCCCAAAAATAGAAAGCCGCGCGGGAGAGTACAGCACGAGGTCGCGCGTCAGTACCTGGGTTGGAATCAACTCGTTAGCAAATATCGCTTGCATTTGATTAAATTCAAGGAGCCGATTCGGCGCAAAAATCCCGAGAAGAATGTGACGTATATCTTCTTCCAAAGCCGCGAGAATTTTGTCGCTCGCATACTCAGCGATATCCTCACGAATGGCAAGCCTTAGCGATTCCCTCTTGACGTAACCCCGGGAACTGCTTCCATCGGCGGTTGCGAACTCAACCAGAAAACAATCACCTAATACGCGTGCGGCGTTTGAGACAGAGCTGTCAATCATAAAATTCTCAAGGAACAAACGGGTTGTCACACCACATGCTGTTGCAATGTCCTTATCGGTATATGGGAGGCTTCGCATTCCATTCCAAACCATTTGAAGCTTTCTTGAGAGAACCTCTGCCCGGAGGGGTTCGTGTGTAGTAAGACCGCTTAAGATCCAACTAAAAAGCCGTCCCCTCGCTCCTTTTCGTGTATTGAGTAATTGCTGAATGCCGTATGAGATAGAACCTGCTGCTTGGCTAGGAGTCGCTCCCATTTTTACCTGAAGAGTAATCGGAGCCCCAATCGCGTCATCAAACCGCTCCACTTGAATATGTGTCCATTCGCTGAGCGCCGCTGAATGCCAGGAGTTGAGGGCAGGAAGGTCCTTTTTGACGGCCTCGGCATGATACCCCTCTGGTGGGGCTTCAAACGGTTGAGAAAAAAATTTGTCGGGAGATTTTGATTGTAATTCGCGAAAATATTCCCTTAGCGACCGAGAACCAAAGATCTTTTGTTCAACATCGAAATACTGATCTAATAAAAGCTCCAGCGAGCTTTTCTGCGGTGGGTAAATATCTTCCTTAGTTGGCCACGATGGATATCCCGTATAGGGAAAGAGGATTCGATCCATTGGGAAATCTATGTCCCAGTTGTAATCGCAGAACAAAAAGCAACCGTGTTGAGCTTCCAAACGCCAGAGATTGGATACATCGATTGTTACCAACTCTAAGTGAGCTTTCTTTCGCATGAAATTCACCGAATTCCACAATTCCAACAGTTCGTCTGTATTCAAACAATAGATGCACCCCATTTGCCCGGTTTTCGGAGCTGCTGCGGTATCGGCCGCAAAGAAGCCTGCCACTCCGGGCTCTGTCGTAAAATCAATGTAGTGAGTGGGAATTCCGTAATGTTGAGCGACGGCAAAAGCTGCATGGGAACCCTCAGCCAACTCCTTCTTTAATTCCTGGATTTGGGCGATCCAGTCAAAAAACATATTGATTCGTTCGAGGCTCCTTATCTCCAATTCTTTATTTCCGCCGTGAGCTACCCGAAAAAAAGAGGAGAATGGAGGCCAATCCTGTACTTGACCTCGAAACCAGTTGTAGTGGCCTAGATCGCGAAAGCGAGATGCCAGTTCAACAGCTTCTTCGACGCTAGCAGCCTTACGAATCTTGCACATCGAACCACTCCTGAAACCGCTCATGTTTGCACACTATTGGATCAAGTTCAATGAAGTCAGAGTATCCTCCTCAGTCTCCCGTCACATTCACAGTCTTGGGGCAAGTCTCATCGCTCACTGGGATATCGACTGGAACGTGCTTCAACCTTGACGTATTCACCAGCGCCACGGACGCGATGATGATCGCCGTCCCCAAAAGCATGTACGCGTCTACCTGTTCGCGCAAAATGATCCAGCCCAAAAAAACGGCGACGATCGGATTGACGTACGCGTAGGTCGCGACCTTTGGCGTTGGGACATGCTCCAGCAAATAGATGTAAGCTGAGTAGCCAATCCACGACCCGAAAATCACAAGGTAGCCGATGTTGCCCAGCGCCGCTGTGGTCCAGTGAGTCTTCTGGAACTGCCCTGTCACCAGCGCGATAATGCCATTTACGGCGCCCGCGAGCGTCATTTGCCATGCGGCGGATGCGAATACATCAACCGTCAGATTGAAGCGATGAGAGAAAATAGATCCCAGCGCCCAGAAAAACGATGCCCCAGCCAGAATCCCTGAACCTATTAGCTCCAGGTGGCCCAGGTGCGTGCCGGCGGTGATCCGCGGCCACAGCAGCACCAGAAGACCAACAATCCCGATTGCCAGGCCAATCAGCCCTTTGGCGGTCATACGGCCCGCGCGGAAAACCCACGCCTCAATCATCACTACCCAGATGGGCACCAGGGCCACGATCAGCGACGCCAGTCCGCTGGAAACGTATTGTTCGCCCCACAGCACCCCGATATTGCCGATGGAGAGCAGCAAGATCGAGATCACCAGCAGATGCTTCAGGTCCTGGCGGGTAAGGCTGATTTTTCGTCCCATGAGGGCGCAGGCTGCAAGCATGATGGGCCCTGCAACCAGGTAGCGCACCGTCCCCGCCACGTAAGGCGGCATGTCCCGTACGATGACCCGCATGGCCAGATACGTGGAGCCCCAGAGGACATAGAGAAGCGCAAAAGCCACGATGATTCGTGATCGATTTTGTGGGGCCGCATTCATGAGTTATGTACTTATCATCTGACGCTTCGGCCAATCCTGTCGATGCGAAATAAGTGGAAGGCGCGAATCACGCAGGGAAATGCACTCTGGTAACCGTCAACCGCGTGCCTTTTTCCTGTTGTTTTCAGGCTATAATAGAGATGCAATGGCTTCACGCAGCACATCCTGGTTCGCAACGCGCACGCCCAAGCGGTCTCTCGCTTGCTGGGTGGATTTTCTGGTCTGCCCGCGCCGCTACCTCGCAGTGCTGCCATCGCACGCTCGCGCTAATCTTTTCGCCGGCGACTAATCTTCCCTCTGGTCCTCACTCTTTCATCGGCCCGATCTCTGCTCTTGCTCTGGGCCGAAGGCATCAACACGCAACAATTTTTTGAAAAGAGGATGAACATGGCAACGCAAACTATTTCCGCCGCCGGTCCCAAGATTCGCACCAAGCTGCCCGGCCCAAAGGCGCAAGCCGTCCTGCAGGGCGACGCGCAGTATATTTCTCCGTCGTACACACGCTCGTATCCGCTGGTGGCCAAGCGCGGCCGCGGCGTGATTGTGGAAGATGTTGACGGCAATGAATTCCTTGATTTTTCCGCCGGAATCGCCGTGGTTTCCACCGGACACTGCCACCCAAAGGTCGTGGCGGCAATCCAGAAGCAGGCCGCCGAACTGATCCACATGTCCGGCACTGACTTTTACTATGAAAGCATGATCACGCTGGCCCAGCGCCTTGGCAAAGTAGCTCCAATGTCTGGCCCCATCCGCGCTTATTACGGCAACTCCGGCACAGAAGCCGTGGAAGCCGCCATGAAGCTGGCGCGCTACCACACCAAGCGCCAGGGCATCATCGCGTTTTATGGCGCATTCCACGGACGCACCATGGGCGCGCTCTCACTCACCGCTTCCAAAGCGCAGCAGCGCCGTCGCTTTTTTCCCGTGGTTCCGGGCGTGGCTCACGTGCCCTATCCAAATGTCTATCGCAAGCCTGAAGGAATGACTGCGGAAGAGCACATTGCCGAGTGCGTGCGCTTTATTGAAGACCGCGTTTTCAAGACCATCATGCCGCCGGAAGAGTGCGCTGCGATCTTTATTGAACCCATCCAGGGCGAAGGCGGATATCTGCCTGCTCCTACGGAGTTCATGCGCGAGCTGCGCCGCATTTGCGATAAGCACGGCATTCTGCTCGTCGCCGATGAAGTTCAGAGCGGCGCGGGACGCAGCGGGAAATGGTGGGCCATCCAGCACACCGGCGTTGAGCCGGACATCATCACCATTGCCAAGGGAATTGCCTCCGGCATGCCGCTGGGCGTGATGCTGGCCCGCGCAGAGCTCATGGACTGGGTTCCCGGTTCGCATGCTTCTACCTTCGGAGGCAATCCCGTCTGTATTGAAGCTGCCATGGCGACCATGGATGTTCTGGAATCCGAAGCCATCAAGAACGCAGAAGTTGTCGGCGAGCACATGATGAAGCGCCTTAATGGCTGGGTAAAGACTCATCCCATGGTGGGCGATGTGCGCGGCCGCGGCCTCATGATCGGCGTGGAAATCGTGAAAGACAAAAAGACCAAAGCCCTTGCCCATGACGAGCGTGATCGCATTGTCGAGCTGGCGTTTGAGCGTGGCCTGCTCTTCCTGGGCGCCGGTGAAAACTCCATACGCCTTGCGCCTCCATTGGTTGTAACGCAGGAACAGGCGGACATCGCGATGGACGTGCTGGAAGAGTGCATCGGCATGGTCGAGCAAGAAAACAAATAACGATCAGGCCGCGAATTAGCGCGAAAAAGCGCGAATGAAAAACCAGATTTGGTATGATTCGTGTTCATTTGCGTTGATTCGCGGCTATCTTTATGTCTTTTTCAGGCACGCTAACGCGCCTCACGCTCCGCGCTCTCGATTCGTTTGCACGGCTCCTGCCACGCAAAGCTTCTGGTCCGCAACATCTCCATACCGGACGCCGCGGAGAAGAAGCCGCATACTTTCATCTGCGCAAACATGGCTACGTGATTATCGCGCGCAATTACCGCAGCCCGCGCAGCCGCAGTGAGCTTGATCTTGTTGGCTGGGACGGCGCGACACTGTGTTTTATCGAGGTAAAGACCCGCACCACACGCAATATCATGCCGGCGGAATTTGCTGTGGACGCGGAGAAACAGCGCGATCTTTCCCACGTGGCCCGCGAATTCCTGCGCAAGGTAAAGAAAGATGCGCCATTTCGTTTTGACATTGTGAGCGTTTATTTTGAACCCGAGCTTGAGCCCGATATTGAATTGTTCAGAAACGCCTTTGCGATTGTCTAGCGAGCCCTCTGCGTTCCTCGCGAGTGGAGAAAGTTGAGTCTCGCGAGCTGTTTGCGCGGCAATCGCGGTGCGACTATCTACCCTTGGCCCGCCGAAAAGCCGCGTAAATCCTCACTAAAGCTGCATCCTTCTTTGCCGACGTTCCACAAATCTTCATAAATCCAAATCTCACTTCCAGCTTCTCTGGACGTTAAATGAGTGTGCGCTGAGAAGAGAAGCAGCTCCTTCCTGAATCGGCGTGGGCCGGCGAGCGGCATGAGGTGCGCTGGCCCGATAACAAGGTGGTAAACATGGCTACGCATGGTTCAGGTAATCCGATCAGCTCTGTTTGTTGGGAATATTTGAAAAACACACTTGAGAGCACAAGGAAAGTTTTAGCGCTTTCGGCCTTGCTGCTGATGGTGATCAATGGAGGCTGGGCGCAGGAAATTGATTCGTCAGTCCTGCTGGCTGCGGCAGCAGGCAAAGCGCAAAACGCGACAGCGGCACTGCCGCAAGCTACGGCTGCTCAATCTTATGCTCCACTGCCGCAGACGCAATCCGCAAACGCCGTTTACATGATTCCCGCAGGGGCGAAGCTGCCGTTGGGATTATTGCGCCCTTTGCGCGTCAAGCCGGGACAAGACGTTTATCTGCAGATCACGTTTCCGGTGACGGTGGGCAGCCAGATGCTGATTCCGCCAGGCGCATATGTTCAAGGCATCGTTCAGCAAATCGTCAAGAAAGACCGTAGGTCACTGCAGTTTGCCATCGGCTCTACCAACCTGATTTTTTCAAATGGGTATACGGTTCCTTTTTCCGGCACGGTAACGGTCGGGACAACGAACACCGCGTTAGTGCCGCAGCCCGGCTCTGCCGGTGGTCAATCCATACCCGCAATGGCCGCTGTCGGAAGTGAGGCGCCTCCGCCGCCGTTGCCATCTTTTAACGGTGCACGCAATGTAATGATTGGCCTGGGAGTGGCGGCCGCGGTGGGAACGGTTGTGCTCATCGCGCTGGCTCACAATGGCGATCCCGAAATTGAAGCCGGCACGCCGATGGAAATCATTCTGCCTGCGCCGGTCTATCTGGATGCCACCCGCGTCTGGGCGGCGATCCAGCAATACGATCAGCAGACCAGCAATGCTCCTGTGCAGCTTGTGAAGCCTCCAGTCAAACCAAAGATGTGCTATGACCCTGGCTCACCGGGCACGCCCGATACGGTGATCCCCGGTTCACCAGGAACGCCCGACACGGTGATTCCGGGAATGAATGGCGCGCCAGATATCGTAATCCCAGGCAGCCCGCGCACGCCTGACACGGTAATTCCGGGCACGCCGGGAACTCCCAGCAGTACGTATCCGTGTCCGAAGTAAAGATCGCGGGATCGGGGTCTAATTCTGCGTCACCACAGCTTGTAGTCGATTTCCAAAACCATGGCCACGGCCACAGGTCGTCCATCTTTGGTGGCGGGCGCAAACTTCCAGGTCTTTATCACTGCTATAGCATTGGCATCCAGCGAAGGCTCCAGTGAATTCACCACTTTCACATCGTGCGCCTTGCCATCGGTCCCGATGATCACGGAAAGCGTTACTACACCTTCAATCTTTTGCTTTCTAGCGCTCTTTGAGTATTTTGGTTCTGGAGTGTGGAGAGGCCGAGGGGCTTTTACCCCTGGATCCTTAGCTGTATAGGTGATTTCGGCATCATGAGTGCATTCAAAGTTCGCGGCATCATTCGTATCGCCCGCGCCTTTATATTTTGCCGTCGCAGGATAAGGACAGAGCGGACGGGCCATGGCCACGCCCTTCTCAGGCTTATCGTCGACAAACTTTGTGGCTATGAGCTTGTCCGGCGCCATTCCCTTTTCGACCCAGCGCTCCAGCGCCTGATTGAGATCATGGTCGGCGTCGGCGCCCGGCGCAAATTGTCCAAAAGAATTTGCTCCCGGACCGCCGCCGCAGTGCTGCATGCCCGGAGCCACAAAGAGCCGCATGAAAACTGTTGGCTTGCCCGGCCCCATGGTCTCTTCAACGCTGTTGTAATAATTGATGGAGCCTTGTGGCGGCAGAGCGGCATCACTCCAGCCGTGATAGATAATGAGCTTTCCGCCGCGCCGGGCGAATGCCTTGAGGTTAGGGTCAATGGCATTGAAGGTCTGGCCCTGCTGATCGTCAGCCAGTTTGACCGCAGTTTCCACGTTGATGGTTTTTAGATCAATGGGCCCTTTGCTGGAAATCATGTTCGTATAGAACCCGCGCGCAAAAAGAGTTTGCAGGTCCTTGTCTGGGCCCATGTCAATCCACGTTACCCATCCGCCCTCACCATCTTCCCCGCCGGGGAGAAAGCCCGGGAACATCTGTTTGCCCGCGGCATCCACGGGCCCGTCATAAATCTTTTTGAGAGCGGCTGCCTGCGGCGCAGTAAGGCAACTATCGGATTCGCCCTGCTGGCAGAGCAGCGCTTTGGGATTGAAGTGGCAGGCGGGCGGATCATTGAGCACGCCGTCCTTCACGCCATCATTGGCGTCACACGCCGCCGCCACCGCACGGGCGATGGCGGGAATTTTATTGGCGCCAATATAGCTGCCGGCTTCCGCCTGCATGGCCTGAATGTCCCAGATGAAGGTGGCAAAGACCTTGGTCCAGTAATTCGCTGGCGCGCCGGCGATGATTCCATCATAGTCCTCAGGGAAGCGCTGTGCTTCCATCAACGCCTGGCGACCGCCGTTGGAGCAGCCGGCGAAATAAGATTTCTTTGGAGCGTCGCCGTAAGACGCCTGGATGATGCTCTTGGCCTTGACCGTCATCTCATGGATGGCGCGCCAGCCGAAGTCAACAATTTTATCGGGATGACCAAGCGCCCAGCTGGCATCGACCGGCGAGCCGGTGTGCCCAGTGTCTGTGCTGGCCGCAGCATAACCCGCAAAGACCGCCGTAGCCAGTCCGGGATAGAAGATGGATCCGGCAAACCCGCCGTTTCCTACTCCGCGATATTTGCCGTTCCAGCCGGTGAGCGGCAGCCATACTTCCATCTTGATTTCGGAGTCTTTGGCCGGCTTAATAGTGGCCGCAACTCGGCAGAATGCCGGCAGATTTTTTACCGAAGCAGGCGGCACGCTCGCACCCGGAGGAATAAATGCGCCCGCAGCAACCGGCTGCGCTGACGTGATGGTGGTATCAGGCAGATTCAGCGCGGCCAGGCTCTCACAGGTGGCGGCAATGGCCGCACCCGGCGTGGCCACAAGAATAAGGACCAAAGTGAGTAAGCAGGTTTGTGTAAGGCGGAGGACCATCACGAATACTCTCCCGGCGGAAAATTAGAGGAGGCAGAATCGTATCAGAATCGCTATCGATTCTACGCGCCCAGCTCCGCTGCTTCTTTCTTCAGTCGCGCCAGCTTGCTCATGAGAAACAGCAGATAGCCCACATAAATCCCCCATGCCGCCAGATAGCCGGCCCAGAGGTAGGAAATGGGCGCGACGTGACCCGGAGCCATAAAGAACATTGCCGGAATGAGCATCATTCCGGCTGCGCCGCCAGCGGCCCGCTGGATGTGCGCTGCGTCGATCTTTTGCGCCGTGCGTTCCATCTCATAACGGAACCAGCCGATCAAGCCACTGAAGCAGAGGAAGGCCAGCATGTTGATAAACAGGACGTTCTGCATTCTGGGATCAAGGTTCGGCGTGCCGATCAAGGGTGAGGGATGATGTGTGCGGAACCAGCGGTTGGCCATGTAAACGATCGGCACATCGAGAAAAGAAAAGACCGCCAGCGCTGCCGCCAAAACTGAGGTCGAACCAGCCGTCGAAGAGCGGCGCATCATGAGATAGCTGACATACAACAGCCACAGCATCAGCGTTGTGTTAAGGCGCATATCCCAGGGCGACCACCACGTACCCCAGGCATAGCGCGCCCAGATGGGGCCGGTAATCAGCACTACGGAACAGAAAACAACGCCGACTTCAGCCGTGGTAGCGGCCAGCGCATCCGCCTTGGCGCTGCGCTTCAACAGGTAATAGATGGACGCGAGAAAGTTGACGAAGAAGAGCGTGAAAGCGACCGTCGCGGCCGGCACATGGACGTAAAAGATCCGCTGCACGTCGCCCATGGTTTCTTCAGTGGGCGCTACGACGAGTCCCTGGTATGTTCCGTAAGCCAGGAAGGCACAGCAAAAAGCGGCGAAAGCGAAAAACAATTTGGTTTTCATTCTGCGTTCAACACCGTATCAAAGAGCAGGAAACATGCCGTGGTAAAGATCACGCAGAATCCCGCCAGGAATTTCAACTGTACCGCGGGAGAACCCTCGCCGCTCAGTACCTGAGTAGTGCCCCCTACCATGCTGATCACTGCCGGCAGCGAGATGGGCAGCAGAAGCAAGGGCAGCATGAGTTCGCGATTGCGCGTGCGAATAGACATGGCGGCAAAAAACGTTCCGTCCACCACCAGCGCCCACGTGCCTAAAACGGCGATCAGCAACAACTGCCAGAGAGGCCCTACTGTACTTAAATTGTAAAAGACCACGAACAATGGGGCCATCAGGCATTCAAGCAACATCACCAGAATAAAGTTACCTAAGCACTTGCCCAGAAACAGCGCCTCGGCGGGAGCAGGTGAAACGCGGTATGCGTCCAGCACGCCGTTGCGCAGCTCGCGCGCCCAGCTCTGGTTGAGCGCCATTGTGGTCGAAAAAAGAAAGGCAATCCAGATCAGCCCGCCCATCACCGGACGTGAGTCTTCACGCTCAAAGGAAAAGCTGAAGACCACAACGACCACCAAGGCAAAGAACATCATGGAATTAAAAACGTCGCGCGAGCGCCATTCCAGGCGGAGGTCTTTGCTGACGTTGATCCATGTGAGCTTTGCGATGGACATGCTCACGCCGTTCCTTTAGCCGTGGGATCTTGGTTCATTCTGTCTTGGGTCATCCTGTCTTGGGTCATCGGCCCGCGATCGACAAGCTGTCCGTGTGAGAGCATCAGGTATTCGTCGGCCAGATTCGCCAGCAATCCGATCTGGTGCGTGACCAGCAAAATGGTCGTTCCGCCGGAGCGCATGTCCGCCAGTAGCTTGGCGATCTGCAAGGCGGAATCAGGATCGACGTTGGAAAAGGGCTCATCGAGCAAGAGGAGCCGCGGCTCATGGAAAATCGCGCGTGCCAGTGAAAGCCGCTGGCGCATCCCCTGGGAATATTGGCCGATGCGGCGATCCAGCTTGGGATCAAGCCCGACGCGGTGCATGGCCTGCGCCAAAGGCTCGTCAGAATTAACGCCGTAAAGCTGGCCGAAGAATCGCAGATTTTCCATGCCGGAAAGTTCGTCATAGAGCAGCGGCGCGTGGGCCATATAGCCCATCTGGTTGAGCGCCTGTTTATTGTGAATGCCGTAGATCAGTATGCTGCCTTCCGTCGGCTCATTCAGCCCGGCAATCATGCGCAGCAGCGTGGATTTGCCCGCGCCGTTTTCTCCGCGCAGCACATAGAACCGCCCGGGCTCCAGCGCAAGCGAGACCTTTCTTACCGCAGCGGTGCGGCCATAAATCTTGGAGACGTTTTCAGTACGGACAGGAGAGGCGTCGGGAGTCGTCAGCGGCGGACCTCAGTATCCTTTCGACGGCTGCTGTGCGGCAGGGGCGGCTCCGGGCTGTTGCTGCTGCGGAGCGTATTTTGAGGCGCATTTTGCCTGCAGCTCATTGGCGTAAAAAACGCCATCGCGCTTATAAATGCCCATGGCCAGCGCCTGGGCATTGTCCTTGAAAGTGTCCGGCGGAGGCTCAGAGCCCTTATAAATGACGCGGAGAGTCTCGCCATTTTCCACCAGCTGGAAATCGGCATGTGGGCCGCTCATCTTGATCGATCCCGGCAACACGTTCCCGGCGACACGAAGGTTCTTTTTGTAAACATCGTCGCCCATGGCATGCAGCTCTTTAATGGTGACGTAATAGCTCTTGCTTTCCTGCGCTCCCAGATAAGCCAGATAAGCCAGGGTAAGCACGATCAGCGTAATCGCGGCCCCAAACTTGAGGTATTTATTGCGTTCTTGTGACATGACTTCTCAAAGGTTATCCCCGCTTGGGGCGGGGGTCAAGGGGCTTAATGAAGATGCGTGATACAGATCACAAGCGCTTTCTATGGCGCGTATAATAAAGGGTTTCCTTGTCATAAGGTGAATCCATGAGCACAACCCACAACACCCCGCAAACTGACGCAAAGCCAGAACTTAAACCTCGAGAAGAGTGGATTACGCGCCGCCGCGAACATGCGGCCCGCACAGGCGATGAGAACGTCTCTCAGATGCACTTTGCCCGTAAAGGGCTGATTACAGAAGAGATGCTGTACGTGGCGGAGCGGGAGAAGGTAAAGCCGGAGCTGATTCGGGACGAGGTGGCTGCCGGAAGGATGATCATACCGGCCAACATTAACCATCCTGAGCTGGAGCCTATGGCGATTGGCGTGGAGTCACTGTGCAAGATCAACGCCAATATCGGCAATTCCGCCATTACTTCTAATGTGGATGAAGAGCTAAAGAAGCTGCATACGGCTGTTCATTTTGGCGCGGACACGGTGATGGACCTTTCCACCGGCGGCGGGATCCATGAAATTCGTGAAGCCATTCTGCGCCACTCGCCGGTGCCAATTGGTACGGTACCGATCTATGAAGCCGTCTCTCGGGTGAAGCGCATTGAAGATTTGAACGCCGCACTGATGCTGGAAGTGATTGAAGAACAGGCGCAGCAAGGCGTGGATTATATGACGATCCATGCCGGAGTGCTGGTGCAGTTTCTGCCGCTGATTTCCAAGCGCATCACCGGGATCGTGAGCCGGGGCGGCGCGATTCTGGCGCAATGGATGGCGCATCACCACAAACAGAATTTCCTTTACGAATGCTTTGACGACATCACCAAGATCATGAAGAAGTACGACGTCTCATACTCGCTGGGCGACGGGCTGCGGCCGGGCTGCATTGCCGATGCCAGCGACGAAGCGCAATTCGCTGAGCTGCGCACGCTGGGCGAGTTGACAAGCAAAGCCTGGGAGCACGACGTGCAAGTGATGATTGAAGGCCCGGGCCACGTGCCGCTGGACAAGATCAAAGAGCAGGTGGATAAAGAAGTCGAATGGTGTCATGGCGCTCCGTTCTATACGCTTGGGCCGCTAGTCACGGACATTGCTCCCGGATACGACCACATAACGTCGGCCATTGGCGCGGCGATGATCGGATGGCATGGCGCATCGATGCTCTGCTACGTCACTCCGAAAGAGCACCTTGGTTTGCCGAATGAGAAAGACGTGAAAGACGGAATTATCGCGTACAAGATCGCGGCGCACGCTGCGGACGTGGCCCGTCATCGCCCCGGAGCGCAAGACCGCGATAACGCGCTAAGCTACGCTCGCTACACCTTCGATTGGGACAAGCAGTTTGCCTTGTCGCTCGACCCGGAGACCGCACGCTCCATGCATGATGAAACCCTGGCCGACGATTACTACAAGGAAGCAAAGTTCTGTTCCATGTGCGGGCCAAAATTCTGCTCCATGAATTACTCGCAGAAAGTGGATGAATTCAACAAGCAGGTTTACGGAATCGAGAAGACCGACTACTCACAGTTGGTAGAGAAGATTGCGGCAGGGAAGTAGTTGCTGAGTTCTGCTGGAAGGTCACCCAGGCCAAATATTTTAGAAGGCCTTGAAGCGGATTCGCTTGACGTCTGCGGTACCATCCGCCTTCTTACCTTTGATCACGTGCGTGGCATGCAGGGGTACTTTGCCCTGGCTATCGGACTCCGCAGCTTCGCCGCGCACAAGCAGGTCGCCAACAAAGCGCTGCGATGCGGCGTTGTGCGCCGCATCGCCCGTAGGTTGCTGCTGTTGCTGTTGAGCCGGGGAAGCCCCAGTTTTTCTTTTGTTACCTGGTGCTTTCCTTCGCTGCGCAGATTTTTTGGCGGCTTTCTTCGCCATTGTCCGATACCTCTATCCCCACTCTACGCCGAGGGGTAAGGATGGTCAAACCCGCAGTCGAACGAGATCCGTTTCAGCACCAACTCACCTGATTTCTCGAAAATCTTGTGGGTTTTGAAGCTGAACGGATGGTGGTAACCTGCCTCCGGATCGGCGTGTTCACCCACGGACACGTGGCCGCGCTGAAACAAGTCTTCCGTGTAGGATTCCGCGGCATTCTGTGCGGACCGCGGTTCAACCGGCCCCATGGTCAACGACGCAGAGGTGACCGCAAAGTGCTTCGGCTCCTCCGCCGTATGGACCCGCAGTGCTGACTTCTTCAGGCCATAGGCAGCCGCGCTGATGGCGGCCAACGGTAGTTCGCCCCTGTCTGGCGCTGCGGCAAACGCTTTGGCGCGACGCGTCGCCTGAGGCCGAACATTCTCAATGGTTGCCGCGGCCTGCAATGAGAGAATGCCCCGCCGGACAAAAGCGCCTTTCAGGATCTGGGTATATTTTCCATTAAAGGGCGCGTTTCGACCGAACGATATCATGTGCGCTGCCACCTGGCTGTAATAGTCAGGCACCACAGGCGCCTCAAGGATGCTTCCGACCAGAATTTTGGCCAAGTCCTGTGTGGTTGTCAGCAACTCATCGGAGCCGGGGGACGATCCTTGAAGCTTGAACATACCGGCCAGGGAATCCAGGAAGGCCGCCGTGAAAACGCGCGAAAAAGAGTGCGGTTCTGACGACAGGTTCGATGCTGGAGCCGATGGCGGCAGGGTCTGGGGATCGCGATAGAAAAAGGAATTGGCGGCATTGCGCAGGCAGTCCGCGTCAACCGCGTCAGGATGGCTGACACGGATAGCGGCGCCTAGCTGCTCTGCCAGCCGGGAAAGACGCGAATTGCGGTTCAGTGTGCCGCCGGTTTCAGCCAACAGGCCCTGCCGGAATGATGGCACTTGCAAAGCGGAGAGCATGGCGCTCATGTCGCCCATCGATTCATGGAAGGCTGCGGCTTCAATTGTCTGGGCGTCAAACAGCTGCGGCCGAATGGCGTCGAGCACGGCGTGCCCCATCTCGTGGCAAACCACGTCAGGGCTCTCACCGGAGAAAAACACGCGTCCTTTTACCGTATCGTGAAAGAAATGCAGTCCCGGGCTGTCACCACCGTCGCCGCGCGTGTAAAACGCGTTCAGGTCAACACCGGAATCCAGATTTACCGGCAGAGTATTGCCAATTTCCCATGATGTTCCGGCCGGCACGATGCTGCCCCAAAAATCGGCTGTCCTGCGTAGCGCGGAAGCATTTGCATAGAACAAAAATTCGCGTGTCCCCGGCTGATAAATGTTAGGCGTGGGCGCTGTTCCACCAAGTTTGAACGGCAGTGGCTTGGCAGCCTGATTGGGTACCGGAACGTGGATGGGAACCAGCGCAGGCTGGGACTTTGGATCGCCGGGATCGTCTTCCCAGCAAGCGACGCTTACTCCTCCGGCAGGCGTGCCGGGCGTGGGTGGTTTGTGCGGTTTGGTTTTCTTTCTCGATGGCATGGATGCCTCCTGAATGGAATTTCTAAAATTTCAAGCCCGTGAATGGGCGAGCGCGGCCATTTAATTCCGAATTGCGAAATGAAAACTTCTGGCTGGGAAGTTTGGAACAGCCCCTATGGTTTAGTGACGCAACTGCTGCCAGCGTTACAACATTGATGGTCCGATCAAAACAGCCTCTTTAACATCAACGCAACTTTATGCGATTTCCCTTAGCCATTTGCCTAAAATAGATAGCCGTTCCGTTCTGTTTTGAACAGCCATTGTCTAAAATTGGGACGTTTCCACTCACGCTGTTGAACCGCTGAACAATCGAATCGATTAGCAGGGAAAGCGATATCATCAAAACCAAGGAGCCTGAAATGGCGGTTTGTACGTCGTGCGGCAATCAGGTAGAGGAATCAGCAAGCTTCTGTACGTCATGCGGCAAACCGATGCCGGCTGCGGCACATCCTTCTGCCGCAGTAACAGTTGCGCGTCCGGTTTGCTCTTCCTGCGGCGCGCAGGCTGATCCTGGATCTGTTTTCTGCACTGGGTGCGGTAAGCGGCTGGAAGCTGAGCCTGTGCCGGTTGATGAAGCGGCTCCTGCTGCTGCCGCAGCGGCTGTTCCTCTTGAGGCGGAACCGGCTGCGCCGACAGCTTCACCTAATCCTTCTTGCACATCGTGCGGCGCCAAGGTTGAACCCGGGACCCGCTTTTGTACGAACTGCGGACAGCCTGCGGCTGACGAATCTACCAACGTTGCCGCACCAGAGACAAATGTCATGCCAGCGGCTCCGGCGGTTGAAGCGACGCAGCCAGTCGCGGTCGAACCGGTCATTGCTGCGCCCAGCGCCGATCCGACAAGAGATGTACCGGTCGCGCCGGTCATTGCTGCACCTGCGCCTTCCACGGTCGAAGCTGTGCCAGCAGCAGTGGCCACAACGCCTTTGGTCGAAGATCGGTCCGCTGTAGCTGTCCCAGTGAAACCATCTCCCATCGAACAAACCCACGTTGAACCAAGTCCGCAGATGGCCGCACCGGTTTACGCCACGCCCAGCGATTATCCGCCA
>Ga0105245_10002804_pt1 | contig 15684 bp, 13 predicted proteins | sample KBSM54metaG_FD_81523 | JGI IMG/M metagenome (GOLD analysis project Ga0105245, IMG submission 81523) | Miscanthus rhizosphere microbial communities from Kellogg Biological Station, Michigan, USA - KBS M5-4 metaG | ecosystem: Host-associated > Plants > Roots > Rhizosphere > Soil | place...
CACCAGAAGAATAAAGCAAGGCCGCACGAACATATGGGTCCGGGGGCTCGCCGGATACCAGCCCAGCAGTTCGCTCACGAACAATAAGACGCAAGGGGCCAGCAGGATAAGCCCCAGGGTGTTCCTGGTCCACGCGATTCTGGCTGCGAGTCCGAGGCACAATACGACGGCTGTGATCATCCCCGGAGCAAGCCAAACCTCCGGATCGCCCATCCAGTACGCTTTCAGCGCTGCGGTGTAGTTCGGACGGATCAGAAACCAGTACAGGCCGGCGAGAACGGCCCCGCAGATCCCCGCCAGCAGCGCCGCCCGCCGGCGATTGCCAAAAGCCACCGCGACCACAATTCCGGGCAGCAGAAATACAGTGGGATACGACAACGTCATCGCGGCGACCACGATACCCAGCAGCACATAGAACTGCCTTCCACCGGGTTTTCGTAGATACGCGACGGCGGCCAGCAGTACCACGGCGGTCGCGGCCACTTCTCCGCCGTACTGTTTGAATGCGCGGAAGTATTCGACCGCGGTCGGGTGAAATGCCAGGATCGCCGTCGCCAGAACCGCATACGAGGCCGAGACGACGCGGCGCGCCGCCGCCAGCATCGCAGCTACCGCCAGCAGCGAAAGCAGCAACGGAACGCTGCGCAGGACCACTGTTGTCAATCCGAAGAGGCCCACGGCAGCCCTCGCCAGTAACAAAAACAACGGAGGACTGGTCTGGAGCCAGTTCGGGTCATAGAACATCCCCCCGAGAGTCGGGGCGTGGACCGAGTTAGCTACCCAAGCCTCATCCAGCCATAGACTTCGCTCGATTCCGTAGAGGCCCAGGATCAAGGTAAACCCGAGCAATACTCCGGTCGCAAGCCTCCCTGTCAGCACTTCAGCAAGTATGCCGCACACCGTGCTTAAATGGTTAAAAGTCCTAATGCCAGATTTCGGGTTTAAGTTGCGCCGGAGCGCCAAGTCATTTGCGCTTCGTTTACGGGAGTTGCGGATGATCGCCTGGGGAGCGATGCATACCAGCCATCCCATCATGGCGCACATCATTCCGATCCGCCGTTGTAACCTATCTTGCACATACTGCAACGAATACGACGATTTCTCCAAACCGGTCCCGACGGAGACCATCGTCAGCCGGATTAATCGTCTGGCGGACCTGGGTACGGTGATCGTCACACTGTCGGGGGGCGAACCCCTGTTGCATCCTGAACTCGACGACGTCATTCGGGCAATGCGGCGCCGGGGTCTGATCGCCGGCATGATCACCAACGGCTATCTGCTGACGCCGGATCGGGTAAAGCGGCTGAATCAAGCGGGCTTGGACTGGATGCAGATCTCCATCGATAACGTGATGCCCGACGACGTGTCGAAGAAAAGCCTCAAGGTTCTCGACAAGAAGCTGCAAGTGTTGGCGGAGCACGCTTTATTCCGCGTGAACATCAACTCGGTGGTCGGCGGCGGGATTCACAATCCGGAAGACGCGCTGGTGGTGGGCCGCCGTGCTGTGGAACTGGGGTTCCAGGCGACGGTGGGGATCATCCATGACGGCGACGGCCAGCTTCGTCCGCTGAGCGATCGTGAGCGCGGTGTGTATCACGAGATGAAGGCCATGGAGAATCGGGGATTCGCCCGGTTCAGTTATTTCCAGGACGCCATTGCGCTGGGCAAACCCAACGATTGGAAATGCCGCGCGGGCTCGCGTTACATGTACATCTGCGAGGACGGGCTGGTGCATTATTGCTCGCAGCAGCGGGGCTATCCTGCAAAGCCTCTGGAAACCTATACGCGCGAGGATATCCACCGCGAATATCTCACCGAGAAGCCCTGCGCCCCGTACTGCACGGTGAGCTGTGTGCACTACGTCTCCTACTTCGACTTCTGGCGCGGAAAGCAGACCCTGCAATCGGATCTGCCCGCACAGAGCGAATCGCCCCTGGTGAAAATCCAGGGCGCATCCGATTGATTGTACGAAAGCCCTACTCGAGCCTAAGGCTTTATCTTTTGTAACACTTGGGCGCGCAAAAGCGTCGTCCATTCACAAGCAGGCAGCGGGAGGTTTAAACATGAAAACCAGGATTTTCGTAACGGCGGTATTTGTGATCGCGCTGGTGGGATGCAGCAAGACGGCGGACCAGCCTTCTTCCGCTGCAACTGGCGCCGTAACGGGGCTGACCCCTCAATCGAATGCGCCCAAAGCGGAAGCCCCCATCTTCTCAAAGCCCGATCCGGTGACCATCGCCCAAGGCACGCCGCTGAAGATCCGAACCGATAGCGAGCTGTCCACCAAGACGGCCAAATCCGGCGATACCTTTGCCGCCACGCTGACGGTGCCGCTGGTAGTCGAGGGCAAGGAAGTAGCTCCTCGTGGGGCGCGAGTGCAGGGGAAAGTGGTCAGTTCGGACGATGGAGGCCGCGTAAAAGGCGTCGCCAGCATCTCGGTTCGGTTGACTTCGATCCGCGTGGGCACGCGTGATGTCGCCATCACCACCGGAACGGTCGCCCGACAGGCGCGCGCCACCAAGAAGAAAGACGCCGCCAAGATCGGTATCGGAGCCGGAATCGGAGCCGCCATCGGGGCGATTGCAGGGGGTGGACAGGGTGCGGCGATCGGCGCAGGCGCCGGGGGCGCGGCCGGCACTGGACTGGTCCTAGCGACACATGGGGAACCCGCAGTCATTCCTGCGGAAAGCCCTCTGACCTTCAAACTTACGACCCCTGTGACGTTGGATCCAGCGTAGCCCGCTACGGATTCCCGTAGCATTATTTCCTGAAATCCATAGAGTTCAGGGATTTACGTTCGCAAGCCATAGTAGAGTCAGCACCATACGCGCTATTCTTAGATTGGTAGGCGGAGTGCATACCAGTTGGGCGGACTAGTGTCGGTTGGGGGCTATGCGGGAACTACGGCAACAGCTCGTGAATGCTCTGCTGATGATTGTCACCGTTGCGGCAGTGATCGCGGCGGCGATTAATTTTCAGCAGCAGAGTAAGTTCCACATGCCCGACGACGGCGTCACCTGGGTGGACCGCCAGCAGGGCGATCAGATGCTCGCCGTGGCGACCTACGTCGCTCCCGGAAGTCCAGCGGAGAAGGCCGGGATCCACGAGGGCGACATCCTTGTATCGATCGACGGTTTAAGGATCAACCAGGCCCAGGAAGCGGCGCAGGTTCTAGCGCGGCTGGGGACCTGGCACAAGGCGGAGTACAAGGTCCAACATAGCGGCACGGAAGTTCCGGCGCCGGTAATCATCGGCGAGGTCATACGCGATTCCACTTTGTACTATCAGTACGCCGTCGGCGGCGTGTATCTGGCCATCGGCTTGTTCGTTTATTTCCGCCGTGGAAGCGCCCCGCGAGCGCTGCACTTCTTCCTGCTCTGCCTGGCGTCGTTTGTTCTTTCCACCTTCCACTACACCGGCAAACTGAATAACTTCGACAAGGTCATCTACCTGGGCAGCGTGGTGGCCGGGTACCTGGCGCCGACTCTGTTTCTGCACTTCTGCTGCACTTTCCCCGACAAACAGCGATGGATTCGCCATCGCGGCGCGGCTCTAGTGATTTACCTGCCTGGGTTGGCGCTCCTGGCCGTCCAGTCTGGATTCATCCTGGGCTGGCTGCGGACGTCCGCTCCGTTGATCGAAATGCGCTGGCTGCTGGACCGCGTGTGGCTGGGATTCCTGGTGGCCATGTACCTGGGCGGCGCGGCCGTGCTGGCGTTCCAGATGCGCCGCGCGAGCGATCCGATCGTTCGCCGCCAATTGACCTGGCTGCGGAACGGTGCGTTGCTGGCGATGATTCCGTTCGGGCTGTTTTACGCGGTCCCGTATATCTTCGGGGTGGCTCCGAACCAGGCGATGAACCTGGCGGTGCTGTCGCTGCCGTTGATTCCGCTGACGTGGGCTTATGCGATCCTGCGCTACCGGCTGATGGACGTGGACGTGATTTTCCAGCAGGGCTACGCCTATACCTTGGCGACGTTGTGCATCCTGGCGATTTTCTACGGCTTGATTTTTTCGGTGAGCGGCGCCGGGGAACTGAACGGGCCGGCGATGGTCGTGATGATTCTGATCGCGGCGTTCTTGTTCCAGCCGATTCACAAATGGGTCCAGGAGAGGCTGGACCGCTACTTCTACAAAGACCGTTACGATTACCGCCGCACTCTGGTCGAATTCGCGCGCGAGCTGGGATCGCCCACGGATTTGCGCGAGATGCTGGAGACCGTCGCGGACCGGCTGATTCGCACGTTAGGGATTCGCTACGTCGCGTTCTTCATCTGGGATGAGGCTGAGGGCCGCTTTCAACTGGAACTGGCCAGCAACCGCAACGGAAAGCAAACCGATCAGGTTCCCTACGGGCTTGATTTGAGTTTTCTGAGCACGAGTCCCAAGAAACCCTATCTGTTTTTCGAGCGCACCCGCAATCTGCTCGATGTGGTTTCGCATGAATGGCCCGCGGGCGTGCGGCGCTCCATCGCCGAGCTGGAATTGACGTACTATCTGCCTTGCGTCGCGCACGGGCGGACCATCGCGTATCTGGGTGTGAGCCGCACCGAATCCTACGATTTCCTTTCCAGCGAAGACCTGGAACTGCTGATGACCCTGTCGGGTTACGTTGGCATCGCTATCGATAACAGCAAGCTGTACCAGTCGCTGCAGCGTAAGGCCGACGAGTATGAGCGCCTGAAAGAATTTTCGGAAAACATCGTCGAATCGATCCATGTGGGGATTCTGGCCGCGGATCTAGAGGATCGCGTGGAAAGCTGGAATTCGCAGGTGGAGAAGCTTACGGGCATTCTTCGCCAGGACGCCGTGGGACGCAAGCTGCGGGAGCTTCTTCCCGAAGACCTGTGCGATCGCCTGGAAAGCTCGCGCGATGACGCGGGCGTGCAGAACATCTACCAATACCTGTTCCAGGAGAAGGAAGCTACGCTGAACATCGCCGCGGCTCCGCTGATTTCGAGGGAAGGCGACCGCATCGGCCGGCTGATCATTCTCGACGATGTGACGGATCGAGCGGAACTGGAACGCCGCTTGATTCAGGCCGACAAGCTCAGCTCGATCGGACTGCTGGCGGCGGGCGTGGCGCACGAAGTGAATACGCCGCTAGCGGTGATCTCGACCTACGCGCAGATGCTGGCCAAACAGATTTCGGGCGATGAGCAAAAAGCCCCGCTGCTCGAAAAGATTGCGCGGCAGACGTTCCGCGCCAGCGAGATCGTCAATTCACTGCTGAATTTCTCGCGTACGTCTGCTACCGAGTTTGTTCCCGTGGATCTGAACAAGGTGGTGCGTGAGACGTTGTCGCTGGTGGAGCACCAGTTCGCCCAGGTATCGATGAAAACGGATCTTTCGCTGGACGATAAGATCGTCTCCGTAAAGGGGAGTCCTGGAAAACTCCAGCAGGTGTTCCTGAACCTGTTCCTGAATGCCCGCGACGCCATGGAATCGGGCGGGACTTTGAGCATCGAGACGCGCCAAGTGAACGGCTCGGTTCGAGTAAGCGTGCGCGATACCGGGGCGGGCATCGCAGCGGAGAATCTGGCGCGCATCTTCGATCCGTTCTTCACCACCAAGGGTGCGAAAAAGGGCACGGGGCTCGGGCTGTCGGTCTCCTACGGGATCGTACGAGAGCATGGCGGCGATATCTCCGTCCAAAGCCAGCCGGGCCGCGGGACGCAATTCCTGCTGACGTTCCCGGTTGCCGCTGCCGCGAAAGCCGCCGTACCGCCCGCGCCGAAAACCGATGCGCCGCGAGTTGCAAGTCCCGCGGCTGCAGCAGCATCGGCAGTATCCACGGTCCGCGCCGAGATTCCCTCTGTTCCCTCGGTCATTGTGGCGAAGTCTCCTTCTATAATCGGCCGCACACAGGTGAACAACCAGGAGCCCGGCGCCGCATCGAGTCTGGACGGTTCTGATCGGATGGGGGGCGGCGTCGGCCCTGTGCGGCCTGACAGGTTTATCCAGTAAATGGCCGATACGGTCGCAAATTTTCCTCCTGACGTACTGACGGAAAACGCCGTTCGCGGGCGAATCCTGGTCATCGACGACGAGCCCGACATTCGCGACAGCCTGGAAGCGCTTCTTTCGAGCGAAAACTATCGCGTAGAGCTGGCGCCCAATGCCACTGAAGGTCTGAAGCGCCTGGAAAACTCGGCATACGACCTGGTCCTGCTCGACCTCATGATGCCGGACAAGAGCGGGATGCAGGTGCTGGAAGAAGTCCGCACCCGTGACCGCGAGACGCCGATTTTCATGATCACGGCGTATGGTTCGGTCGAGGTGGCGGTAGACGCGCTGAAGCGCGGCGCCAACGATTATTTTCCCAAGCCGTGGGACAACGAAAAGCTGCTGATCGAGATCGACAACATGATCGCGAAGCGGCGTCTGGAGCGCGAAAACACCGAGCTCAAACGCGCGCTGCGGCAACGCTACAGCTTTCCAAACATCGTGGGCAAGAGCGAGCGGATGCTCAAAATTCTGGACCTGGTAGGTCAGGTAGCAGCCAGCCGGGCAACCATCCTGATCACCGGCGAAACCGGTACCGGCAAGGAACTGATCGCCAACGCTATTCATGCGCACTCGGCGCGCGCCGATCATCCCTTTGTGCCGGTGCACTCCGGTTCGGTCCCCCCGGACCTGCTGGAATCGGCGCTGTTCGGCCATGTAAAGGGCGCGTTTACCGGCGCGATGGCGGCTCGCAAAGGCTACTTCGAAGTAGCGCATCAGGGAACCATATTTTTCGACGAGATCGGAACGATTTCACTCGAAACCCAGACCAAGCTGCTGCGCGTGATCCAGGAGCGCGAGTTCATGCCGCTAGGGTCGGCCGAAACCATTCGCGTGGATGTCCGCATCGTGGCTGCCACCAATGCCGACCTGAAGAAGTTTGTCGAAGAAGGCAAGTTCCGCGAGGATCTTTACTATCGCCTGAACGTGATCAACCTGGCGCTTCCGCCGCTGCGCGAACGCAAAGAAGATATTCCCGCGCTGGTGAGCCATTTCTTCGACAAGTACTGCCGGGAAAACGAGAAGTTCCTGAACGAGCAAAACCATTCGCGTCTGACGTTTGAGCCGGATGCGATGCAGATTCTGATGGATCACGTCTGGCCGGGCAATGTCCGCGAACTGGAAAACGTGGTGGAGCGCGCAGTGGTGCTGGCATCGCAGGCGAACGTGCCCGTTGACGTATTACCGGAGCATTTGCTGGAAGCCCGCGGCCTGCGTATCCGGAGCGATGAGAGCGGCAGCCTGCCGGCCGATGCGTCTCTTTTCGAAATCGTCGCCGATTATGAGCGCCGCAAGATCATCGAGCAACTGGAAGCGTCCGACTGGAGCCAGACGTCGGCGGCTGAGGCTCTGCGGATCCCGCTTTCGACGCTGAATCAGAAGATCAAGCGGCTGAATATCGAGATCCGGAAGCGGACAGCAAGTTGATTTTGACAGGCGACCCGCTTTCGGGCAAGCAAGATCGCCTGTCCTACCGCCACTCGCCTGAAGCAACATAGCAATCCTCCGGGCGGCACTGCCGATAGATATAGACCCAAGCGGGAAATGACTGGCCGGTTTCCAAGGTCGCTCGGTGAAGCTCGCGTCGATAGTGATCTTCCCACACGTCTAGAATCGCAAGCGTCTTGGATGGCTGGCGGAGACGGTACAGCTCACCGCTGACCAGGTCCCCAGAATCGCGCGGCGGACGCATTCCAGGATACGAACGAACGCGATAAAGCCGCCCTGGCATGGTTGCCCGGCCGGCCAACCGGGCTTCCCGGCGCAAACGACGTGCATAGCGATTGCGAAAACCACTCTTCAGCGTGCCATAGACAAACAAATAGGGCTGGCTTGACAAGTTGATAACCCTAATCCTATCATGGGGTTTGCGGGTAGTAACGGGAAACGGGGAGGACCGGCTTTGATCAAACTGGACATCATTAACGAAGTAGTCAATCGAACGGGCATCACCAAAACGAAGGCGGAGATGGCCGTCGAAACCGTGTTCGAAAGCATGAAGCGCGCACTTGGCCGGAGCGAACGGATCGAGCTTCGGGGCTTCGGGATCTTCAACGTTCGTCCGCGCAAGACCGGGATCGGCCGCAATCCGCGCACCGGCGCCGAAGTCGCGATTCCGCCGGGCAAGGCCGTTCGTTTCAAGCCGGGCAAGGAGCTGCAGACGCTGCAGTAAGTCATTCTGCAACCGTACCGGATGATGGATTCCTCGCCGGAAAACGGCGGGTTTGCGTTCGCCGAGGAATTTTACGCTCGTCCGCGCCATCGCTATTGGCTGCACGCGCTGCTGCTGGTGGCCACGCTACTCAGCACAACCATCGTGGGCGCAGGTTTGGCCCGAAGTTTTGCCCAGGGACGGCCTGTCGATTTCGCCGGTGATTTAGACGGCTATGTCCGCATGTGGCATGAGCCTTCCTATCTGCTGGCCGGTCTTCCTTTTTCGCTGACCCTGCTGACGATTCTGCTGGCGCATGAATTCGGACATTTTCTAACTGCGCGCTATTATCTGGTGGACGCCACTCTGCCGTTTTTTATCCCCGCACCGACCCTGATCGGCACGCTGGGCGCCTTCATTCGCATCCGGTCGCCGATCTTATCGAAGCGAGCCTTGTTCGACATCGGAATCGCCGGCCCACTGGCGGGATTCGTCGCGCTGGTGTCGCCTCTCATCGCCGGAGTTGCCCTTTCGAAAGTAGTTCCAGGGATCGGCCAGAGCGGAGAGCTGACATTCGGTACGCCGCTGGCCATACGGATGATGGAATGGATCCGGTTTCCCGGCGTGCCGATCGCGGACATCTATCTTCACCCGGTGGCGCGCGCCGCTTGGGTGGGACTGCTGGCCACCGCCTTGAATCTGCTGCCGATCGGGCAGCTGGACGGGGGCCACATCGTCTATGCGTTCCTGGGCGAACGAACCAAGTATCTTTCGCGTTTTTTCCTGCTCGTCCTGGTGCTGTTGGGGATTTTCGTGACGTACAGCTGGCTGGTCTGGGCGGCCCTGCTGTTCTTCTTCAACAGGCGGCATCCGTCGATTGTGGATCCGAATCCGCTGGGTGGGTTTCGAGTACGGCTGGCGGTGATCGCTCTGGCCGTGTTCATTCTGTCCTTCACGATGGCGCCGGTTCACGCGGTCCAGTAAACGCGCCGTGAAGATATCCGCCACGATCATCACTTATAACGAAGAGCGCAATCTGACGCGCGCGATCGAGAGCCTGCGCTGCGCCGACGAGATTCTGGTGGTGGACAGCGGCTCGACGGACCGGACGGTGGAAATCGCCCAGAAGCTCGGCGCGCGGGTCATGGAGAGTCCCTGGCCTGGTTACGCCAAACAGAAGAACCTGGCGGCGGAGAATGCTTCTTATGACTGGATCCTGTCACTGGACGCCGACGAGTCCTTGAGCGAAGCTCTGGAGGGCGAAATCTGGCGGCTGAAGAAAAACGGTCCGGAGTTCGATGCCTATACCATGCCCCGGATGGCGCAGTATCTGGGGCGGTGGATCCGGCATTCGGGCTGGTATCCGGATCGGAAGGTTCGCCTGTATAACCGGCGCAAAGCTTGCTGGAAGGGCGAATACGTGCACGAATCGGTTAAGGTGGACGGGCGGGTCGGGCATTTCGAATCCAACCTGCTGCACTTTACCTGCGATTCGCTGTCGGAGCATCTGAAAGTGATGGATCGCTATACGACTTTGGCTGCCGAACAACTCCTGTCAACCGGCGAAAAAGTCACCTGGGGACGTCTTATACTTGAGCCGCCCTGGACGTTCTTCCAGACGTATGTGCTGAAGGCAGGATTTCTGGATGGAGTCGAAGGGCTGGCGATCGCCAACATGGCGGCGCTCTACAATTTCGTCAAATATGCGAAGGCCCGGTTCATGTCGCCGGGCCGGTAAGGACTTCACGATTGCCTGAATCACAACTACTGCAAGCAGTGCTCGCATTCCTGGCAGGTTTGCTGATCGGGAGCTTCCTGAACGTTTGCGTCTTCCGGCTGCCTCGCGACCTGTCGGTGGTGCGCCCGCGATCGTTTTGTCCGGGCTGCGAGAAGCAGATCGCGTGGTACGACAACATCCCCGTGGTGAGCTACCTGCTGCTGGGGGGCAAATGCCGGCATTGCCAGGCCCGGATCCCGCTGCGCTACCTGGTGGTGGAAATTGCGACGGGTGCTGCGTTCGCACTGTGCGTCGCGGTGCTGGGCCCGACGCTGGTCGCGCTCAAGTGGGCGATTTTCAGCGCGATTTTGATTACCCTGACGGCTACCGACTTTGAAGAACGCATTCTACCGGATGAATTTACGCTGGGCGGAGCGGTGGTGGGCTACGTGCTGGCGGCTGTGGTGCCGATCGATGCGGGGATCGTGACATTCTTTCTATCGAACGCGATGGGGCTTCGGATGGCGTCGGTAGCGGAAGCTCTGGTTAGCTCCTGGATCGCGGGCGGAGCCATCTGGCTGGTGGGGTGGCTGTACGAAAAGGTTCGCCATCGCGAGGGGATGGGGTTCGGCGACGTGAAGATGATCGCGATGATCGGGGCGTTCCTGGGGTTTCAAGAAACGCTGCTGGTGTTGATCCTGGCCTCAGTGCTGGGCTCGGTCATCGGGATCGGGTTCGCGCTAATCACCAAGAAGGATATGGCCACGTTTGAGCTGCCGTTCGGAAGCTTCATCGGCTTCGCGGGGCTGGTGGTGGCGCTGTGGGGACACGTGTTGAAGCCGTGGTATTTCCCATTAGGGCCTCAGTAGCACTTTCAAGACGCCCTTCTTCGCGGCGTGGGCGAAAGCTTTCGGCGCCTGGTCGAGCGGGAACTCCTCGGAGATCATGCTTTCAACCCGCACCTTACCTGACGCGAGCAAGGGTAGTGCCGCCTCGAATCGTCCGCAGCGCGAGCCGACCAGGGTGATCTCGTTGACGATGGCCGGGGCAGTATCGATCGAGACCAGGCCGTGCACCGTGGATTTCATAACGACGGTTCCGCGCGGCACACACATGGATACCGCTGCTTTCAATCCTGCTGAGGATCCCGTAGCGTCCACGACGAACTGCCATTCCGAGACGGGAAGCTTCTTCGGGAGGATTTCTGTCGTGACTCCTGCGGGCTCAACCAATCGCATCTTGGCACGATGCCGTCCATAGAGGTGCACTTTCGCACCGTGCGCCTGAAGCACCTGTGAAACGAGAAGACCCAGTTTGCCATCCCCCAGCACCGCCACCGGCGAGCCTTTGGGAATCCTGACCTGATCCAGGATCTCGCAGGCTGCGGCAGCGGGCTCGATGAAGACCGCATGTTCGGTCGGGATCGACGCGGGTACTTCATGAAGATTATCGAGCGGGAGCGTGAGAAACTCGCGAAATGCTCCCGGGTGCTGGACGATGCCGAGTACGGTGCGGGTTGGGCAGTGCCTGCCCAGGCCGCGCTTGCACCATTCGCATTTTCCGCACGCCAGGTTAATCTCGCCCGCGACCCGCTTCCCAATCCACGATTTGTCGGCGGTTTCCGTCACCTCCCCGACGAATTCGTGGCCGGGCGTGCCTGAAAAGCCGTAGTATCCGCGCTGCAGCTCAAGATCGGTAGAGCAGATGCCGGCGGCCAGCAAACGAATCCGGGCGAATCCCTTCGGTACGCGCGGCAAAGGCTCTCGCCGGAGCGTCACGCGTCCGGATTCCAGGTGAACAGCGAGCATCGTTTAAAGTTAAGAGATATGGGTTCAGCAACGCAAACCGCCGCAGCCGAGCTGGTGTGTTTCAACGACGGATGCCGCGCGCGGTATGCGATTACAGAGGTGCTGTACAACTGTCCGAAATGCGGCGGGCTCATGGAAGCGGCGTACGGTGCTACGCAGCAGCCAGAAACTTTAAAAAAGATATTTCGCGAGCGGCGGTTGAATAATACTCCGCTGGATCAAAGCGGAGTGTGGCGCTATCGCGAGATGTTTCCGTTTCTGGATGACTACTCGAATGTCGTTACGCTGCGCGAAGGCAACACCCCGCTGCTGGATGCGCCCATCGCGGCGAAATACGGCGGTCTCCTTAATCTGACCTTCAAACACCAGGGTTTCAATCCCACCGGATCGTTCAAGGACAACGGAATGACCTGCGGTGTAGCGCAAGCCGTGCGGCTGGGAATGAAGCGGGTCGCGTGCGTCTCGACCGGCAACACGTCGGCATCGATGGCTGCCTACGCGGCGGCCGGCGGCCTGGAAGCGCTAATTTTTTTGCCGCACGGCAACATCTCGTTCGGCAAGTTGTCGCAGGCCCTGGAATACGGCGCCAAGACATTGCAGGTGGAAGCCAACTTCGACCAGATTCTGGCGCTGGTGCGCGTGCTTGCGGAACGTCTGGGAATTTATCTGCTCAATTCCATGAATCCGTTCCGCATCGAAGGACAAAAGAGCATCATGTTCGAAATGCTGGACCAGCTTGACTGGCGCGTTCCGGATTGGGTGGTGCTGCCGGGCGGAAATCTTGGAAATGTGTCCGCCTTCGGCAAGGGTTTGCGCGAGGCCAAGGATGCCGGACTTATCGATCGCCTCCCGAAGCTGGCGGTGATCCAGGCGGAGGGTTCGGCTCCGTTTTACGAATTGTGGCAACGGGGCAGCGGAGAGTTGTGCCCAATTAAAGATCCGGAGACGCTGGCAACGGCCATCCGGATTGGCGATCCGGTGTCCTGGCCCAAGGCGCAGCATGAAGTGCGCAACTCCGGCGGCACAGTCGAAAAAGTCACGGAGCAGGAGATCGCTGATGCCAAGGCTCAGATCGGGCTATGCGGGATCGGCTGCGAACCGGCCTCGGCGGCGACGCTGGCAGGAATCCGCAAGCTTACGGCGCGCGGAGTGATCCATCGCGTGGAGAATGTCGTCGCCGTGCTGACCGGGAACGTGCTGAAGGATTCCGACTACATCTATCGCTATCACACCGGCCAATTGGAAGCGCCGGGCGGCGTCAAAATTCAGCCGACGTTCGGGAATAAACCGATTGTGGTCCCGAACGATCCGGACAAGATTGCAGAGCTGCTAAATTAATCCGGTCTTATCGTGCCCGATGACTTTCTCCACCAGGAAGGACAGAGTGCGCATATCGGCCAGATCGGCGGCTTTGGGATCGAAATGAGCCCCACCGGGACGTGCGAAGGCGTGGCCGACCTTGGGATAGTCATACACCGTAACGCGACGGTCGCCTTTATACGTCGCGCGCACTTTTGCGGAAACTTCCGGAGAAGCGAACTGATCGAGCTCGGCGTAGTGCAGCAGCAGAGGGCAAGACAGGTTCTTGGCCAAATCAAGTTTGTTGTCGATTCCGACGCCGTAATATCCCACCGCGGCATCCGGCTTGTGGCGGACAGCGGTCAGGTAGGCTAGCATCCCACCCCAGCAATAACCCACCACGCCGACGCTGCCAGTGCACGCTGGATGCTTGCGCAGAAAATCCATGGCGGACGCGATGTCGTCGGTGACCTGATCGTCATTCATCTTGCCGCGCAGCGCCCGGCCGCGATCGAACTCAGATTCCTTCAGTTCCACGCCGGGCTCGGCGCGCCAGAAGAGGTCGGGGCATATGGCGGTGAATTGGCGGGATGCCAGAAAGTCGCAAGCTTTCCGCATGCTCTCGTTGACGCCGAAGATTTCCTGAAGAACGACGACGCCGGCGCCCTTACCTTTTTTGGGAAGGGCCATGTAGGCGGACATTTCACCGCCCGATACGGGGACTCGAATGGTCATAACCGACTATGATACGGCAACTGCGGCAGGACACGGGGAATCATTACGGGCATGTATAATCAGTGGAGTGAAACGAATAGTGCTTGTGGCAGGAATGCTCGTCCTGGCCGCGTGCGCACGAAAAAACATCGAGAACAAAGAAGCAATTCGGCAGGCCGTGATCGAGTACCTGGCATCGCGCACGGCCCAGACCGGGCTGGATATGTCCACCATGGATGTGGACGTGGTCGCCATGACGTTTGAGCGCGATACCGCCCGGGCCACCGTAGCCTTCAAAGTTAAGAACAGCGACGCAGGGATGCAGCTCAACTATACGCTGGATCGCAAAGCGGACAAGTGGGTGGTGCAACCCAAGCAAGATAACGGCGGCGGACATGCCGTGCCTCTTCCCGATGGCGGCCCCGGTGGGTCCGGCGCACTGCCTCCCGGTCATCCTTCGACGCTTCCTCCGGCTCCGAGTCCCAAGCAATGAAGACGGTTGCAGTTCTGGGTGGCGGACCGGCGGGAGCCTCAGCGGCCGAACGTCTGGCGCGGGCGGGCCTGAACACCATGGTGTTCGATGAAAAGCTGGCGTGGGAGAAACCCTGCGGCGGGGGAATTACCTACAAGGCGTACGATCAGTATCCGTATCTCCTCAATAACGATACTCCCAAAAAGCTGATTCATGAGACGGCCGTGAACGCCACGGGCGCCGGGGAAGCGAAGATGAGGCTGACGCAGCCCATGCTGATTTATTCCCGCATCGATCTCAATCGAATGCTTCTGGAGCGTGCGGAACGCGCGGGGGCGGCGCTGGAGCAGACGCGCGTATTGGGAATCGAGCAGCACGATAGCGGCTGGCGATTGCGCACGCGCCATGGTACGGCCGAAGCTGATTTTCTGGTGGTGGCCACGGGCGCGCGAAATCCGCTGCGCGAGGTTGGGACGCAATTGTCGGCAGGCGACACCATGAGCACGGCAGGCTATTTCGTGCCGGGCGTGCGCGAGCGTATCGATATCCAGTTTCTGCCGAACTTCGAGGGCTACATCTGGGTTTTTCCGCGTTGCGGGCATTTGTCTGTCGGCATTGGCGGGAAGGGCGAACCGGCCCAGGCCATGCGCGCGCGCCTGGAAAAGTACATGGACGAGCAGGGCATTTCGCGGAAGGATGCCGTGTTCTACAGCCACGCGCTTCCATCGCTAGAAACCCGCAGCTGGCATTGCAATCGCGTATCGGGGTCCGGTTGGCTGGCGGTAGGCGATGCCGGCGGCCTGGTGGATCCCATCACCGGCGAAGGTTTATACTACGCGATCCGTTCGGGCGATCTGGCCAGCCAGGTACTTCTGAACGATGCCCATGATCTGGCAGACAAGGCCGCGGCCTATCGTGCAGCCCTGGCGCGCGAGTTCGCGCACGACCTGGAATTCGCGGCGGTGCTGGCGCGGCGCGTGTTCACCGGACGATTCATGTTCCGCAGCGTCCCGCAGCGGATGGTCCACTTCATGCAGCGCAGCCCGCGCTTTCGCGAGCTGATGCAGGATCTGTTCGCCGGCACTCAGCCCTATCTGAGCCTGCGAGAGCGCTTGATGAAGAACTTGAACGGAACTCTGCAGGAAGTATTCATGCAGTTTTTTCTGGACCACGTGATTCCCGGCCAATCGCGCGTTACTCCCTAAGGCTCCGTGAAGTCTGACCGATCGCAAACCTGGTTCGAACGCGCCCAGAAAGTTATTCCCGGCGGGGTGAACTCTCCTGTACGTGCGTTTCGAGGCGTGGGCGGTGTCCCGCGCTTCATCGAACGCGGCCAAGGCTCGCGCATCTTCGACACCGACGGGAATTCTTATATCGATTACGTGGGCTCCTGGGGTCCGATACTGCTGGGTCATCGGCCGCAGCCTGTGATCGATGCGTTACGGGAAGTGCTGGATGTGGGCACCAGCTTCGGAGCGCCCACGGAACGTGAAGTCGAATTAGCCGAGCTGATCGC
>Ga0105245_10002805_pt1 | contig 15683 bp, 17 predicted proteins | sample KBSM54metaG_FD_81523 | JGI IMG/M metagenome (GOLD analysis project Ga0105245, IMG submission 81523) | Miscanthus rhizosphere microbial communities from Kellogg Biological Station, Michigan, USA - KBS M5-4 metaG | ecosystem: Host-associated > Plants > Roots > Rhizosphere > Soil | place...
ATTCCTGGTGCGCGGCGCGCTGCTTTATAACGAGCCCGGCGTCTGCATTGCCATGGAAGAAACGGCCCAGGAACTTGTCACGAACATGGCCTCTCTTGGCTATGACCTGCCTCAATTAATCCGGCAAAAAAAGCTGGCCATTGACTACGTGCACATTGAGCGCAAGCAGATTGAAGAAACCGGCGAATACGATCTTGAAGGGCTCTTCATTCGCCTGCGCGGGGCCATTGATCAGGTCAAGGCCAAGCGCGTCCTGCTGGATACCATTGAGCTCCTTTTTCTGGGTCTGAAAAATGACGGCATTGTGCGCGCTGAGTTGCGCCGCCTGTTCCACTGGCTCAAAGATGCGGGCGTCACCGCCGTGGTGACGGCTGAAATGGGTGAACGCACGCTCACACGCTACGGGCTGGAAGAGTATGTGGCCGACTGCGTTCTTGTTCTCGATCATCGCGTCAATGAGCAGATTTCCACCCGCCGCTTGCGCGTGGTGAAGTATCGCGGCTCATCGCACGGGACCAACGAATATCCCTTCCTGCTGGATGACCAGGGCATTTCGGTCGTACCTATCACGTCGCTGGGACTGACCCACACGGCTTCCACTGAACGCATATCCTCCGGTGTTCCGACTCTCGATGCCATGTTGGGGAAGAAAGGTTTCTTTCGCGGCAGCAGCGTGTTAATCACCGGAACGGCCGGAACCGGCAAATCCAGCTTCGCTGCCGCGTTCGCCGGCGCCGCGTGTGCCCGCGGAGAACGCGCCCTGTACTTTGCCTATGAAGAATCCCCCAGCCAGATTCTTCGCAATATGGGTTCCGTTGGGCAGGACCTGGAAAAGTGGATCAATCGCGGCCTGTTGCGTATTCACGCCACCCGGCCTACGGCGGCGGGACTAGAGAGCCATCTCGCAACCGTTTACAACGAAATTCAGGAATTCAAGCCCACCGTGGTAGTGATTGATCCCATCACCAACCTGGTTGCAGTGGGTGACTTGTATGCGGTCAAGGCCATGCTTACCCGGCTGATTGATTTCCTTAAGCTCAAGCACATCACCGCCATGTTCACGAATCTCGTTTTTGGCTCGGGCATCATGGAAGAGACCGCAGTCGGCATCTCATCGTTGATGGACACATGGATTGTGCTGGGTGACGTGGACCAGGGCGAGGCGGAGCGCATGCGCACCCTGAACCTTCTGAAATCCCGCGGCATGTCCCATGACACGCGTATGCATCGTTTTATTTTAAGCAACAAAGGAATTGAAATTCATGGCAACAAGTAAACCAATACGGTCCCGCAAGACGGTAAAGGACGACCCGCAACCAGGAAACAGCCTTAAAGCGCGTCCCTTTAAGCGCCCAGTGTGGGAGCTGCGGCTATACGTCGCCGGAATGACGCCGACCTCTATCCGCGCCTTTGAAAACCTCAAACGGCTCTGTGAGGAGCACATGCATGGCGCATATAAGATACAGGTCGTGGATCTGCTGGAACGTCCAATGTTGGCGCGTGGCGACCAGATCATTGCGGTTCCCACTCTCGTCCGCCGCCTGCCCACTCCGGTGAAGAAAATTATTGGCGATCTTTCAAATACTGAGAGAGTGCTTGTAGGCCTTGATTTACGCCCGGCGGGAGGATGGCGCTAACTCCCGTCCATGAAAGGTCCCCAAATCACAATCGTGCTTCTGGCAGATAGGCGGAATAGCCAGACGGCAAAAGCCCTCAAGGGTCTTGGCTATCGACTGGTGACAACGTTCACGCCGGACCACGCCGTTGCCATCTGCGTAAACAACCAGGTTGACGCCGTTATTCTGGACCAGGAGCACTTTATCCAGACGGAAGGCTGGTCAGTGGCCCAGTCTCTCAAATTAATCCGGAATAACCTGTGCGTGATCCTTGTGGTTCGGGGAAAGATTGTAGGATCTGATTTACCTACCGGGGTAGACGCTGTGGTTCCAGACCACGACGCAATGGCGCTGACGGCAACGCTGAAGCATATGCTGAAAGGGTTTTAGTAGGTCACGGCAGGTCAGTATTAGGCTGCGACTGCCCATGCTCTCAGCAGTTCATCACGAAACTCAGTCCCGTAGTGCCGGCCAAGCGCAGAAACTGCCCGAGTAAGATTCGAATACAGTTCAAAAAAGCGCAGGCTGCCCAGATGGTTCAGTTCCGCCAGGCTTGGCGGCGAAAGAGGTAGCCATGACTGTGTACGGAATGCCAGCCACAAGTTGATCTTGATCAACGATAAAATCGCAAACCACCTGAATTCAATGGCGGCTACATGCAGCTGGCGCGCGCAATCGCGGTAGCACTGGCCGTCTTCTTCACTCTGTCCCACAATTTGCCTCGTGAGTTCGGCGTTGGACCATTCCAGCAGGATGTGGGCGTTGTGCGACATGCGCAACAGATGCTCACGCATAAAATGCAGGCTCTTGCGCTGCTCCAGCCGCAAGGCCACTCCGGTCATAGCCGAGTGCAGATACTCTTCAGTTTGCGGGTTCAACAATTCCATGATGCCGGCGGAATCCACCGGCTGCAGAAAAGCGGGGACATCGCGGATGGTGCGGCAGGGAAAGCTGGACAAGCGCCCAAGGAAGAAGTACAGCGCGCTTGCACTGATCAATGCCAATACAACGAGTAAAAAAGCGTACGCAGTCATGGCCTGAAAATGCCTCTTACATCTTTCTTATATTTCTCTAGCCGCCCCAGAAACAGCTCGGGTGTGAACATGTGCCGGAATTCACGGAACGGATCTTCTGGTTCCGCCCGGACAAAAGACACCAGCCAAACCGTTACTGCCATACAGTATGCCACAGACGGAACATACCTGAAATAAATTACAAATCTTAACCCAAGGCCCGTCCTTACCAGAGTACCCAGCAAAATACCGGCAACGGCAATACCGAACCCGGCCGCAATTCCAAATGCATACTGGCGATAATCCAGGTCGAATATACGGGCCAGCAGGAAAATCAGGAAAAACACCCCCAATTGCAGGCATCTAACACCCACCTGGAGCGCAAAAATGCCCTCAAGAAGCGGCTCAGTCTCAACGTCTGCATGGACTAGCGGGATCAAGATCGCAATGCCCAGCATAATAACGGCGGTAATTGGCAGGAGGTACTTGAACCATTTCAGGTGATGGAAATTCTCAAAAACGTGGCTAAATACCTCATAAATGGCCAGGAAGCCGAGTATGGCGTAGACGCCCTCACAGCCCCAGGCCACCCAAAAGGAAAGCCAGGTATTTTTCCCCGGCCTTAACAGCAGAAATTTAGCCACTTCCGCCGCAACCGCGAACACGGTATACGAAAAGAAAAAGCGATAACTTCTGTACGTTCCTCTCCCCAGCATCAGAACGGCGAGACAGCCTTGCGCGAAAGGCGGAGCCAGCCACAGTAGGGTACTTAGCCACATTGGATGCGGCAAGATTACCCCAGCCAGGCTGGTTCGGCCAAACCGTTAATGCGCAGTGTGCCTATTTGACCGAACAGACCAGAGGAGGCTTGCAGGAGGGAATCGGCCCTCCATCTGCCATCACAGGTGACGATCCACATACAACAAACAAAGCAATAGCTACCAGGGCGCGAACGAGGGTCTTTTTCACGGTCTAATCCTTCTCCGGAAGACACGTTTTCTTCTGCGGTGCAGAGTGTTTTAAATTTTGGGTGCTTTGTTGAAGTAGAGTGGGAACTCTGCTTTCCTGATATATCGTCACGACTATTTTTGTAATTTTCTCCGCTGAAACGGCGCTGCTCGCGCGCAGCGCGAGAACGATGAATGCAATTGGGTTCCGACTAGGAAAACATTTGCAGCTTCTCTCAGATGATCGAGCCAATTCTTGGCCGTTTGCCAACCCTGAAAAGCTCTTGTAACGTGAAATGTATGCAGAGCGATTGCCACCGCTGCGGACATCCGATTGAAGGGCAGCTCACGTTTTGTCCGGCATGTGGCGCTCCGCAGATTCGGGTATCCAAGGCAGCTGAACTGGCCCAGCAGGAGACAACCGCCTCTGACTCCGGCCTTCCTGCGCCGCCTTTACCGGGTTCGCACTTCCCTGCCCAGCTTTCCACCACGGTAGGGATTGATTGGAGATACTTCCTACGCACCGCAATTCCTCTGGCAGTGCTTACTGACGTTCTAACAGTGGCTCTGCACCCGCTCGCCTTGTTTGTGTTTCTGCCGGCTAACCTGGTCTGGGCGATTTCGCGTTACCGCCGCCACCGCCCAGTTGCTATCGGCACCGGGCAAGGCGCAAAGATGGGCGCGATAATGGGCCTGCTGAGCTTTGCCTTCTTGCTGGCTTACTTCCTCGTAGGTCTCTCTTTCCTGCATGCCCAATATCGTGAGCTGATGGTCACTCAGCTCCATCAGCTTTCCGCGCAGAATCCCGATCCCCAAGCCCAACAGATGTTGCAGTGGTTTGCCACTCCCGACGGATTGATTGCATTTACGGTCTTCGCCCTGTTCTCGTTTCTTCTCATTTGCCTGGCTGTGGGCAGCGGCAGTGGGGCCATGGCCATTGCCTTGCGGAAAAACAGAGACCGCTTTTAGGCCAGCCGCTTTGGACAGAGGCGGAAGATTTGGCGCATGGCGTCCGCTTCCGATATCATTCGGTGACTATGAATCCTGCCTCCACTCGACTTCCCAACCTGCACGTCAAGGGGCGTCTGATGTCCGGCTCTGAAATTGAGCGGACACTGGTTCGCCTGGCCCACCAAATCGTGGAAAAAAACAATGGCGTGGACAATCTGGTGCTGGTGGGCATAAAGCGCCGTGGCGTCCCGCTGGCCACCCGACTGGCAACCTTGATCCAGCAGATTGAAAAAACTCCCGTGCCGGTTGGAACACTCGACATCACGCTGTATCGCGACGATCTTTCCACCGTAGGCACCAGCCCGGTGATCCAAAAAACCACGCCACTGGGAACTGATATTGTGGATAAGAATGTGATCCTTCTGGACGACGTGCTTTATACCGGCCGCACCGTCCGCGCCGCCATGGACGCGCTTTTCGATCACGGGCGACCTCGCCGGGTGCAGCTTTGCGTGCTGATTGATCGCGGGCACCGCGAATTGCCCATTGAAGCCGCTTTTGTTGGCCGCACCGTACAGACCAGTGATTCTGAGATTATTGAAGTCAAGCTGAATGAAATTGATCAGGAAGAGCAGGTCTTGCTGGTGGAACGCGTTTCTTAAGCATGCCGCGCACACGCTCGCTACTCGAACTCGAGCACCTTTCGGCCGATGAAATTACTTCTTTCCTCAAGCTGGCGCGGCGGATGCAGTCCGGCAAGCCTCGCCCGCTGCTCCGCGGAAAACGCATTGCTCTTCTCTTCTATGAGCCGTCTACTCGTACCCGCGTCTCATTTGAGTTTGCCGCCAAACTGCTGGGCACGCACACTTCGATTATCAGTGCAACGGCCTCCAGCATTGAAAAAGGCGAGTCTCTGGTTGACACGGGAAAAACTCTTCAGGCCCTTGGCTCGGATTGCATTGTCGTGCGCCATCCTTCTTCCGGCGCGCCGCATGTGCTCGCGCGCAACCTCAAGGTTCCTATCATCAATGCCGGCGACGGCATGCATGAGCATCCTTCCCAAGCCCTGCTGGATGCCTACACCATTCTGCGCCACAAGCGCTCTCTCAAAGGCCTGCGCATCACCATGGTAGGCGATATCCAGCACAGCCGCGTAGTGCGGTCCAACGTTCACCTGCTCTCAAAATTTGGCGCGCAGATTGTTCTCTGCGGCCCGCCGGAATTACTCCCCGACTATGCCGCTTCGCTTGCCCCTGGCGTGAAAGTGAGCCGCCACATTGACGAAGCTGCCCGCAAGGCTGACGTGATCATGATGCTGCGCGTTCAGAAGGAGCGCCTTGCCGGACTTAAACTTGACGTGGACGGCTACATCGCCCACTACCAACTCACCCCGGAGCGATTGAAGCTGGCTAAAAGCGATGCCATCGTTATGCATCCCGGCCCAATGGTCCGCGGCATGGAAATCCAAAGCGAAGTGGCCGATGGCGATCAGTCGATGATTGAAGAGCAGGTCCACAATGGCGTGTACGTCAGGATGGCGATTCTGGCGAGCTGTTTGGGGGTGGCGTGAACCAGCAATTAGCAAATAGCAATTGGCAACTAGCCGGAATGTCTCGTCACCGCAGACATCATACGGTTTCGCTAATTGCTAATTGCCGCTAATTGCCAATTGCTAATTGCTCGATCTGCGGCTCAATAGGTTTTGCACTTGAACAATAAAAGCACTCTCGCAATCCGCAACGGTCTTCTCATCGACCCCGCTGAGCATCTTGAGGGCAGGTATGATCTGTTGCTCAAAGATGGTCGCGTGGTTGAAGTCGCGTCCGCAGGCAGGCTGCGCGGAAAAGCCGACGAGACGTTCAACGCGCGCGGACTCGTCGTAGCTCCAGGCTTCATCGATATTCACGTCCATCTGCGCGAGCCTGGACAATCGCACAAAGAAACCATTGCAAGTGGCACCATGGCAGCCGCGGCCGGCGGATTTACTTCCGTCTGCACCATGCCGAACACCAGCCCTGTAAACGATTCGCCGGAGATCACGCGATGGATGCTCGATCCTGCTCGCGGTGCGCATATTAATGTCTTCCCTGTTGCCGCGGCGACCGTTGGCAGCCGTGGCGAGCAGCTTACTGACTTCGCCGCTCTCAAGCGCGCCGGAGCCGTCGCCGTGAGCGATGATGGCAAGCCCATCCTTGATGACAAGATCATGCGCCAGACGCTCATAGCTGCCGCGGCATTGAACATGCCTGTGGTGCAGCACGCCGAAGATTGCCGCATGACGGAAGGCTCTGCCATGAATGCCGGTCCAACGGCTTTTCGTCTTGGCCTGCGCGGCTGGCCTGGCGAAGCGGAGAGCTCAATCGTCGAGCGCGATATCCGCCTTACGGCAGAAACCAAAGGCCGTTATCACGTCGCACATCTTTCCACTGCGGCTGCGCTGCGCGCCGTCCGGAAAGCCAAGCGCGACCACCTGCGCGTGACCTGCGAAATTACGCCGCACCATTTCACGCTGCTGGATGAAGACGTGGGACAGTACGATACCAATTACAAAATGAATCCGCCGCTGCGCTCGCGTGAAGATCGCGAAGCGCTGCTGGCTGGACTGGCTGATGGCTCGGTGGATTGCGTCGCCACTGACCATGCTCCGCACGCGGCTCATGAAAAAAATCAGGAGTTTGATCGCGCGCCTTTCGGCATTACCGGCCTTGAGACCGCGCTCGGACTGTGCATCTCAGTCCTGCACTACCGCCACAATATCCCGTTGCGGCGTATTGTCGAGCTGCTCTCCGCGAATCCCGCGCGCGTGATGAACCTGCAAGGCCGAGGCACGCTGGCCGTAGGCGCCCGCGCCGACGTCACGATTTTTGATCCGGCAAAGAAATGGACCTTCCACGCCGCGCAGTCACATTCGAAATCGAAGAATTCGCCATTCGATGGGAAGCAGATGCAGGGGAAGGTGATGGCGACCGTGGTGGGCGGAGCTTTAGCATTCCGAGCGTAGGCCTGAAATCCCGAAGCGAAGCTAGGAAACCTACTCTCTAAAATCTCATAGCGCACGTTACTGATCATTTCTATCAAACACACGTCGCCAAAAGGAGTTTCTTGTTGCTGACTGCCCTTCTCCAGTGAAATCGAGTTTAGCCGTGAATTCCTTAGCGCCACTTCCAACGTCCGTCCAGGTAACTTCTTCTGCTCCGCTAAACAATCCGCCAAGCATTTCGCCTGTTTCTTGCTCAGCTTCGCGTTGCGTTTTGCGATCATCTTCTGAAATATTCAAACGCATGAATACCGGACACGTTGGCACGTGAGTTCGTACCGTATCCCACAGGTTCTGGTCTTCCCCATTCAGAGCCTCACCTCTCCAGATCCTGATGCGGATGGCAAAGAGGCGGAGATACTGCATTTTGTCATCTTCACCAAGAGAGAATAATGCCGCGAGGTCAGGAATCTCATCGTCCCAATAAATTCCGCTAAGCGGCATTAAACTAACTAGACGCATAGACTCAGCCCGATAGGTGAGGGCTGATATGTAGGCGACCAGGGACGGGCTAAGTCTGGGTGTCGTCATGCTTTTACTATTCAGCGCTCAATATACGCCATAGGGCTCCCTCGCTTCGCTCGGGATTTCAGAAAACCTACCTTATTATCCCCATTCTCGTTCCCACCTTCTTCAGCACTTCCAGCGCCTTGGTTAACTGGTCCTGCGTGTGCGTGGCGGTCATGATGGTGCGCAGGCGGGCTTTGCCTTCGGCGACGGTCGGAAACGCAATCCCCGGAGTTAGGACGCCTTCATTGAAGAGCTCGCGGCTGAAATCCATCGTCAGGCGTCCCTCGCCGATAATGATCGGTGTAATAGGCGTCTCACTGGCCGGAGTAGTACTGCCGCCGATGTTGAAGCCCAGCAGCCCCAGTTCTTTTTTGAAGAATCGGGTGTTGGCCCAGAGCTTGTCCATCAACTCGGGCTCTTTTTCCAGAACATCAAAAGCGGCAATGCAGGTGGCAGCCACGGACGGCGGATGTGACGTGGAAAACAAAAATGGCCGCGCGCGGTGATAGAGAAAATCAATCAGGTCTTTCGATCCGCACACATAGCCGCCCAGTGCACCAATAGCCTTGGAGAGCGTTCCCACCTGCACATCAACTCTGCCGTGGACTTTATAGTGGTCCACGGTACCGCGGCCGTTGCGTCCCAGCACGCCGGAAGAGTGCGCGTCGTCGATCATCATGATGGCGCCGTATTTCTCCGCCAGGTCGCACAGCGCGGGCAGCGGGCCAATGTCGCCGTCCATGGAAAACACGCCGTCAGTGATGATCAGCTTGTGGCCGCGCTCGCCGGCAACTTCCTTCAGTCGCTCTTCCGCATGAGCAATGTCTTTGTGTCGAAAGACCAGGATTTTGGCCTTGGAGAGCCGCGCGCCATCAATAATGCTGGCATGATTCAGCTCGTCGGAGATGATGAAATCATCTTTGCCCAGGATCGCCGAAACCGTGCCCGCATTCGCCGCAAAACCGGATTGGAACACCACGCAATCCTCAGTGTTCTTGAAGCGCGCAATCTTCTCTTCCAATTCCATGTGGATAGACATGGTGCCGCTCACGGTGCGCACCGCTCCGGACCCCACGCCGTATTTCTTCGTCGCGGCGATCGCCGCTTCACGCAGCTTGGGATGCGTCGTCAGCCCCAGATAATTATTCGACGCCAGATTGATGACGTGCTTGCCGTCGACCGTGCACTCCGGCGCCTGCTCGTCTTCCAGCACGCGCAACTTAAAGTGCGTGCCCTTCTGGCGGAGTTCGTTCATCTGGTCGGCGAGGTATGACAATTGCGGACGTGTAGCTGTAGTGGTCATGATCGACTCCATTGCTAAAACCTAAGCAGTCAGCACTCAGCATTCAGCCCTGAAAAAAACTTGCGCGCCAAGAAAACACCTTTGAAACACGGAGGAACAGAGGAAACGGAGGATTAGTCAAACCTTATGGCTGCTCCATTCTTCCTCCGCTTACTCCTTTCCTCTGTGTTTCAAGGTTTTGGGCCTGACTGCTAATTGCCAATTGCTATTTGCCAATTGCTCCATTCGGATACAACAAAATTTTACTCGACTCGCCTGTCCTCAGCCGGTCCATGCCTTTGCTGAAGTCGGCCATCGCCATGCGGTCTGTGATCACCGGATCAAGATCGAGCTTGCCGGCTTTGAGCAGCGCGTTCATCTGGAACCATGTTTTGTACATCAGGCGTCCATTAATGCCCTGCACTACAGCGCCTTTGAAAATAATGTCATTGGCAAGATTGAGTTCCATCGGTTTGGAGGGAATGCCGAGCAGCGAAGCGCGCCCGCCCAACCGCAAAATCTTAAATCCCAGGCGGATGGCATCAGGATGGCCGGACATTTCCAGGATCACGTCCACGCCTGTACCGCCCGTCGCGTCCATCACCTGCTCATAAACATTGTCCTTTGCCGGATTAAGAACGTGGTCGGCTTTCATCTTCGCCGCCAGCTTGCGCCGATGGTCGTTGATTTCCAGCGCATACACTTCACTGGCGCCGCAGGCTCGCGCCACGGCAATACAGAACAGGCCAATCGGGCCGCAGCCGATGATCGCCACTGTCTTGGCCGCGATCTCTCCGGCTAAAACCGTGTGCACGGCGTTGCCCAGCGGATCAAGCACGCTGGCATAATCGGCTGGAATGCCCGGGTCGATCTTCCAGATATTTGATTCGGGGATTTTCACGAACTCGGCAAATGCGCCGTTGGCGTCCACGCCGATGATCTTTACGTGCTGGCAGATATGGGCTTCACCGGTGCGGCACTGGTAACACTTGCCGCAGGCCACATGCATCTCGGCGGAAACAAAATCGCCTTCTTTCACTGCCGTCACGTTCTTGCCCGTGGCCACCACGTTCCCGCAAAATTCATGTCCGGGAATCAACGGCGGCTTGATCCGGTTCTGCGCCCACTGGTCCCAGTTGTATATGTGAAGGTCGGTGCCGCAGACTGACGCCACTTTCACTTTCACCAGAACATCTTCTGGACCAATCTGTGGGACGGGCATCTGCCGGACGTCCGCTCCCGGCGCGGCCTCCGGCTTCACTACGGCAAGCATGGTTTCAGGCATTCAATTCCTAGGTATGGCGAGATAAGAAAGGCAAACTCCTTATTTTAACAAACCACTCCTTGCGCGTTGCCGTTGACGACGACACATGGCAGCTCAGCAATTTCTTTGTTTGCTAATGATTCCAAGATGTTTCATAATTAAATAACCAGTTAATTAATGGTATCAGCTATCAAATCCGGCAAGTCCGGCTCCCGCGGTGAGCCTGAAAAGACGCGCGCTGCAATCCTGAAAGCCGCGCTGGAAGAGTTTGCCCATGAAGGCGTTACGGGCGCGCGAACGGACGAGATTGCCCGCCGCGCCGGCGTGAACAAAGCCCTGCTCTATTACTACTTCAAGGACAAAGAAGGACTCTACACTGCGGCGCTTGACCAGGTTTTTTCCGGACTCCATCAACGTGTGGCCAGTGTGCTGGAGCGTGCTGATCTCCCGCCGAGAGAGAGATTGCTGCTTTACGCGCAAACTCACTTTGACTACATTGCCAGTTCGCCCGTTTATCCGGGACTGGTGCAGCGCGAGTTTATGCGCAGCGCGGGACGCACGCTTTCACCTGCTGCCAGCCGCATTATGGAGCGCCATGGCAAGCCTTTGTATAGCCGCCTGGAAAAGCTGATTGATGAAGGCATTGGCTCCGGCGATTTCCGCAAGGTCGATCCTGTCCAGACCGTAACTTCTATTATCGGCACCATTGTTTTTTATTTCATCAGCATGCCCGCGCAGCAATTGATGCACGCCGGTGATCCCGCATCGCCGGAACGAGTCGCCGCCCGCAGAACTGCCGTGCTCGATTTTATTTGTGCCGCCATCTTTACTCCCGCCGCCGCGCAGAAGGTTTGCAAGCCATGAGCCAGCGAAACCGCTTCTTTGCTTTTCTCGGATTGCTGTTGGTGATCGCCGCCGTCTACTATTTTTTGTCGTCCGACCACTCGTCTGATCTCGTGCTGATCGGCACTGTTGACGCAAACCAGGTGGTAGTCAGCCCAAAAATCAGCGGACGCATTGAGCGTTTGGCCATAGACGAAGGCACTGAAGTAAAAGCCGGAGACACGATTGCAGTGCTTGACTCGCAGGAACTCACCGCTGATCGCCAGGCTGCGGAAGCGGTGCTGGCCAGCCTTCGCCATCAGGTTTCGCAAACGCGTGCAACAGAAGAGCAGACTGCCGGCGAGACTTCCAGCGGAGTAGTAAATGCGGAAGCGCGTTTGCGCGCTGCCCAGGCGACGTTGCTTCAGGCGCAGGCTGATTTGCAGCGCATCCAGGGAGATACGCGGCGCTCGGTTGAGTTGGCCAAACAAGGCATTGCTTCACAACAGCAGGCAGACCAAGCTGAAGCTCAGCTCAAGGCACAGCAGGCTTTGGTGCGTGCCGCGGAAGACCAGTCTCGCGCCGCCCAGGCCGACTTAGTAACCGCGAAGGCGCACACACGCCAGACTCAAGCTGCGCAAAGCAACGTCGCATCCACGCGCGCGCAACAGTTGAATGCCAAAGCGCAGTTGGAAGCCTCTGAAGCACGCCTTGGCTATACCAAAGTCACTGCGCCTGTAAGTGGGGTCGTCACGGTGCGCGCCGCGCGAGAAGGCGAGGTTGTAAATCTGGGCCAGCCCATCGCCATCATCACAGACCTCAATGACACTTGGGTTCGTGCGGCGATTCCCGAAACCGAGTCGGTCCATATCGCACTTGGCGACAAGCTCAATGTGCGCCTGCCATCAGGCGATATCGTTTCCGGCAAAGTTATTTTCAAGGCGCCGGAAGCTGATTTCGCCACGCAGCGTGACGTGAACCGCCGCAAGCGCGACATCAAAGCCATCGCGCTCAAGCTGCAAGTAGATAACAGCAAAAAAAATCTTGTCCCCGGAATGACGGCGGAAGTCCTTATTCCCAAAGCCAAAGTGGAAGGCCGCTGATGCCTACGCACGCGATTCAAGTCGTCGACATTGTGAAGCGCTTTGGGAACTTCACCGCTGTTGACGGTGTCTCTTTCGCGGTGGAAGAAGGCGAAATCTTTGGCCTGCTGGGTCCCAATGGAGCGGGCAAATCAACGCTGATCCGGATGATGACGACCTTGCTGGACATCACTTCCGGCACCGCCATTATTGAAGGCGCTGACGTGCGCAAGAATCCGAACACGGCGCGGCGCTCCATGGGCGTGATTCCGCAGGCCATGACCAGTGACGGCGATCTTACTGTATGGGAAAACCTGAGCATCTACTCCAAGCTCTACGGTATTCCCGCCGCCGACCGCGAAAAGTCTATTGACGAATTGCTTACTTTGGTCGACCTGAATCAATGGCGTGACGCGCCCGCCCGCAATCTTTCCGGCGGCATGAGGCGACGTTTGGAGATCGCACGGGGTCTGGTGCATCGTCCAAGAATCTTTTTCCTCGATGAGCCGACCACCGGTCTCGATCCTGTCTCCCGCGTCGCAGTCTGGGAAATGATTACCAGCATCAAGCAGCAGCGGAACCTCACAGTGCTGATCACCACGCATTACATGGATGAGGCCGACAGACTCTGCGATCGTATTGCCATTGTGGATCACGGCAAGCTGGTGGCGCTGGATTCACCGCGCAATCTCAAAAACAGTATTCCCGGGTCGAGCGTGATTGAAGCGCAATTTTTGCAACCTCCCGCCAATTGGCAAAGAACACTGGAAGGCCTGGCAGGCGTGAAATCCGTGCAGCCGGAGGGCGCTGATATGTACCGTATTCTCACTGAAGACGGATCACGCACCACCACGGCTCTTGTAGAAACCGCAGTGCACTCCAATGTTGTAGTGAAGACCCTGACCGTGCAGAGCACAACGTTGGACGATGTTTTTGTTCATTTCACCGGAAGACAGCTGCGCGACCAGATTGTGGATTCGCCGCTTTATCAGTCTCCCGTGGCCTGGGGCAAGTAAAACATGCTCAGCTTCTTCAAGAGCGGCCGCATGATGGCGATTGTGGAACGCGATCTGCGCAAATTCTTTCGCTCGCCCGCGCTTATGGTTGCGGCGATGGTCTTCCCTCTTGTTCAGCTCATCGTGCTGGGCAATGCATTCGGCGGCAAGATCAAAGATGCCAAGATCGGAATCGTCTCACACGATACCGGGCCGCAAGCCATCCGCGTGATGGAAGCTCTGCGCGCCGTCCAAAGCAATGCGCGCACTTTTCAGCCGATTGTCTATTCCGACGAGCAAACCATGATTGCCGCTGTGCGTCGCGGTGACCTGAATGCCGGACTAGTGATTCCGCCGCAGTTTTCGCGCAACGTGTACGAGCAAACGCGTCCGCACATCGGCCTGGTGCTGGACAATACTGACAATTTCATGACCGCCACCTTTGAAGATGAGATGACCGAATTGGTGGCAGCGCTCAATCAACCGGACGTTCAGCCGCGGGTGGTGCAGCAGATTGGGCTTCAGGTGGTGGAACTTTATCCCTATATCGAATACATGAAGTATCTGCTGCCCGGTTCGATCACGCTGGCCATGTTCGTAAGCGTGATGATTGGCGGCGGCATTGTTTATATTGACGACAAAGCACGCGGCGTGCACGAAGGCTACCTGGTTACGCCGATTACCAAGCTCGAACTTGTTGCCGGGTTGAATGTGGCCGGCGCGCTCAAAGCCATGGGCGCCGGAATTGTGCTCACAATTCTTGGATCGCTGATTGCCGGCGTGGGTTCCACCTTTCAACCAGCAAATTTTATCTGGTTACTTCTGCTGATTGCCGCTACTTCCTTTGCATTTATCTCCATGATGTTTGTGATGATGGTGCGGGTTAACGATCCGCTGATCCCGCGCGCGGTGTTTGGCATTTTGAACACGTTGCTTTATTTTCCCAGCGGCGCAATTTATCCGGTGCAGGCATTTCCCAAATGGCTGCAATGGATCGCCTGGATAGACCCATTTACTTATTCGGTCCGCGGCTTCAAGTCGGTCTTGCTCAAGGGTGTGGGACTGGCTGCAATCTGGCCTGACCTGCTGTATCTTGGTGGGTTCGCCCTGGTGGCTTTCGCGCTTTCTACATTGCTCTTTAAACGCACGCTATAAAGGAGCCCTTCGCATGGCACTGATGGATGCAAAAGAGTACGATCCCCGGCCGGCAGAGCGCCGCCGGAAAATCATTGCGACGGTCGTGGTCGCCGTGATCGCCGTGTCAGTCTATCTCTACATCACGCGCTATGACTCCGAGAAAAAAGTCATCAACAACTTTTTCCAGGCAATCGAGCAGAAGGACTTTGACAAGGCTTACGGAATCTATGAAGGCGATCCTGATTGGAAGCAGCATCCGGAGAAGTACGCCAACTACTCCGTGAATCAGTTCACCCTGGATTGGGGGCCACAAAGCGAATATGGCGTCATCTCCAGTCATAGGATTGACTGCGCCTTGGAACCACCGAAGAAAGACTTTGCGTCGCCGACCGGCATTGTCATCGTGGTCATCATCAATAATCGCGCTGAACCACGATCCATGTGGGTGGAGAAAAAGAGCAAGACCATCAGCGATTCACCAGTTCCTGTTGCATGCCACGGCGCGCAGTAAATGCGGACTCATTGCCTGCTAACTATATTTGCATTGGACGGAGGCTTTCATGGCGGAATCAGTTCAACTTTCGCGGATTGCGGCCATTATGTTGGGTGTGCGCGACCTTCCAGCAGCAATCGCGTTCTATAGAGATAAGCTGGGGCTCAAGCTGCTGATGCAGGAGCCGGGTCTTGCTTTGCTGCAATGCGGAAACGTAATGCTTGGTCTGAGTCGGGGACACATGAGTGCGGCGCCGCTGGCGGAAGCCGTGGAAGTTTCCTTTGGCGTGGATAACCTGCGCGCCACACAAAAATCACTGATCGAAAAAGGCGTGACATTCCTGAGCGAGCCTCGGCAAGCCACTCCTACGGATTGGGCTGTCCATTTCAGGGACGTGGACGGACATCTGCTGTCATTGTTCGGGCCGGAAGGCAAGCCCTGATCGGCGGCGACTGTTAGCGATGCAGGAATTTGCGGCGAACATCTGGCCAGAACTCATGCGCCAGATTCATGCCGGCATCGCGCAACAACGTG
>Ga0105245_10002807_pt1 | contig 15660 bp, 20 predicted proteins | sample KBSM54metaG_FD_81523 | JGI IMG/M metagenome (GOLD analysis project Ga0105245, IMG submission 81523) | Miscanthus rhizosphere microbial communities from Kellogg Biological Station, Michigan, USA - KBS M5-4 metaG | ecosystem: Host-associated > Plants > Roots > Rhizosphere > Soil | place...
CACGGTGGACGAAACCGCCCACAACGGTTTTCGAGACCGCCCCGTTCAACCACTCCGGCACCCCTCCGAATGGTCGCGCCCAGCCTAGCGCCGCCATGCGGCCTCGGGCAGCCGGTATGGTGGCGAAATGTCACGGACGACGATTGCGATCGCCGTTGCGGCTGCCCTTCTGACTCCGGTTGCAACCGCCCACGCCGCTGTCGACACGATCGGCAGCGACCTCTCCGGCACGGCCACGACGGCGATCCAGCACCCCGAGGACACCGCGCTGGTGCAGCTGAGCGGGGTCGCGGGCCCCACGGTCCCGACCGGCGGGCAGGTGCTCTCGACGCACGTCAAGGGCTGCTCCGAAAAGGGCAACGTGCCCCAGAACCCCGAGACCGCCCTCTACATCCAGGACCTGCGCGGGTCCGGCGCCTCGCAGAAGGTGATCTCGACCTCGCAGCAGTTCCACCTTCCGATCTGCGGCGCGGGCGCCGACACGAACACCGTGACCTCCTTCGCGCCCAGGGACCAGTGCGTCGAGGCCGGCGACCTCGTCGGGATCGTCGTGGGCGGCCAGACCCCCGGCTATCCGCAGGGCACCCAGTACTTCATCGCCAAGCCCAATCCCGGCGCGAGCCTCGGGGTGTTCTCCGGGAACGGCCACACGGTCTCCGGCTCGCACTACGCGTTCTCGTCCCAGGCCGACACCGAGCTCCTCGCCCAGACCCGCGTCGGCACCGGCGCCGACTCGCCTTCGCACTGCGCGGGCGGCTCCGGCGGCGGCGGCTCCGGCGGCGGCGGCGGAAAGCCGTCGGCATCCAGCCTCCAGCTGCCCCGCTCGGTGACCGTGACCAGCGGCCGCGGCCAGCTCCAGGCCACCTGCGCCCTCGCGGCCGGCGACACGTGCAAGGTCAGCCTCGTCGCCACGATCGGAAAGAACCGGCCCAAGCGCGTGGGCACGATCGCGGGGTCCATCGGAGGCGGGGAGACCGCCGCGCTGACGCTGAAGCTGAACCGCACCGGCAAGAGCACCCTGAGCAAGGGCAGCTTCAGCGCCACGCTCCGGGGCAAGCTGCGGGGAAAGGGCGGCGCCGTCGCGGTGGCGCGCAAGCTGAGCGTTACCGCCGGCTAGCGGCGGCCCGTGAAGAATGCCCGCAGCAGAGCTGCCGCCTCGGCGGCCCGCACGCCCCCGATCACGGAGGGGCGATGGTTGAGGCGCGGCTCGGCGAGCACGTCGAGCACGCTGCCCGCGGCCCCCGCCTTGGCGTCGGTGGCGCCGTAGACCACGCGCGGCACGCGGGCGAGCACGATCGCCCCGGCGCACATCGCGCACGGCTCCAGCGTGACGTAGAGCGTGGCGTCCAGGACCCGCCATGACCCCGCTGCCTGGGCCGCTTCGCGCAGGGCCAGGATCTCCGCGTGGGCGGTGGGGTCCTGGAGCCGCTCGCGCTCGTTGCGGCCCGCCCCGACCACGGCGCCGTTGCGCACCACGACCGCCCCCACCGGGACGTCGCCGTGGTCCAGGCAGCGCTCGGCCTCGGCCAGCGCCAGGCCCATGAGCTCGTCGTCGGCGGTCGTCCCAGGGGCGTCCACGCGGGCTATCCTGGCGCAACCTCCGCTCGGCGGACGGTGTTCCTGGTCCGTGCGCCGCCTCACTCTCCTCACGCTCGTCGCGCTCGCGGCGCTGCCAACGGCGGCGCATGCCGCCGCGCGCTACGTGCCCGGAGAGGTCCTGGTCCACGACGCCAACGGCACGCGCGCCGTGCCCACGCCGGGCGACCACTCGGTGCGCTGGACCGCGGGGCGGCTGCGCGCGCACCCGGGCGTGGACTGGGCCGCGCCCAACTACGTGGCCCACGCCGCCCAGGAGTTCGTGCCCAACGACCCCGGCCGCGACGGCAGCGGCTGGCAGTCGATGCAGTGGAACTTCCTGCCCGGCATCGGCGTCAACGCGCTCGGGGCATGGCAGAACCTGATCCGCGCCGGCCGCCCCGGCGGCAAGGACGTCGTGGTCGCCGTGCTGGACTCCGGCGTGGCCTACGAGAACCGCGGCCGCTTCCGCCGCTCGCCCGACTTCACCGCCAATCAGTTCGTCCCCGGCTACGACTTCGTCGCCAACGACACCCACCCCGACGACGAGCTCGGCCACGGCACCTTCGTCGCGGGGACGATCGCCGAGAAGACGAACAACGCGAAGGCGCTCACCGGGCTGGCCTACGGGGCCAAGATCATGCCCGTGCGGGTGCTCGACCGCCTCGGCGAGGGCGACGCGGAGACCATCGGCAAGGGCATCCGCTTCGCGGCCAAGCACGGCGCACAGGTCATCAACCTCTCGCTCGTCTTCGACGAGTCACAGACCGCTTCGGACATCCCGCCGATCATCACCGCCCTGCGCTACGCGCGCCGCAAGCGCGTGGTCGTCGTGGGCGCGTCGGGCAACGATTCCGGCGACGTCGTCGCCTACCCCGCCCGCGCCGGCGACGTGATCTCGGTCGGCGCCACGACCCAGACCGGGTGCCTGGCCTCGTACTCGAACACCGGCAGCGGGCTCGATCTCGTCGCCCCCGGCGGCGGCGACGACGCCGTCCTCCCCGACGACCCCCAGTGCCAGACCGGCCTGAACACCGGCCTGCCGATCTACCAGCTGACGTATCCGCACGACGGGCAGATCCGCCGCTTCGGCTACCCCAACGACTTCGAGGGAACGTCGTTCGCGGCGCCGCACGTGGCCGCGACCGCGGCCCTCGTCATCGCCTCCGGCGTGCTCGGCGTCCACCCGAGCCCGTCCTCGGTCCTCGAGCGCCTGCGCGCCACGAGCCACGACCTCGGCCCGACCGGCTCGGACTCCGACTTCGGCGCCGGGCTGCTCGACGCCGCCGCCGCCACCGCCCCCGTAACCTGAGGCCCATGCCCACCTGGGAGGACGTCGAAGCCATCGGCTTGCGCTACCCCGGCGTCGAGGCCGCGAGCTGGTTCGGCACGCCCGGCCTGAGGGTCGCCGGCAAGGGCATGTGCCGGGTGCGCACCAACCCCGACGCGCTGGTCATCCGCGTGCTCGACCTCGGCGACCGCGAGGCGCTGCTCAAGGGCCAGCCCGACGTCTTCTTCACCACGCCGCACTACGACGGCTACCCCTACGTGCTCGTCCGCCTGGACGCGGTCGACCCGGCCCAGCTCGAGGAGCTCGTCGAGGACGCCTGGCGCATCCGCGCTCCCAAGTCCCTGGTGCAGGAGCACGACGCGGCCGAGACGGCCTGAGCTGCGCTAGTCGTTGGGCCGGTACTGGTAGCCGAACCCGCGCACGGTCTCGATCGGCGAGTCCGACCCGACCTCCCAGCCGAGCTTGCGCCGCAGGTAGCCGACGTAGAGCTTGACCTGGTCGCGCGACATGCCGGCTGCGTCGCCCCACACGAGCTCGCGCAACTGATCGCGGCTGAGCACCTGGTTGGGGTGGCGCACGAAGGTGGCGAGCATCCGGAACTCGAGCGGGGTGAGCTGGACCGCCTGGCCGTCGGCCACCACCTCGCGGCGGGCGAAGTCGATCGTGACGCGCGTGTCGTTGTAGCTCTCCTGCGTCTCCGGCGGCCCGCCTGCCCGGCGCAGCAGGGCCTCCACGCGCGCGAGCAGCTCCTGGCGCCCGAACGGCTTGCTCAGGTAGTCGTCGGCGCCCGACCGCAACCCGCGCACGGTGTCGAGCTCGCCGCCGCGCGCTGTGAGCATGAGCACGGGCACGTCGGAGAGGTCGCGGATGCGCTCGAGCGTCGCCCAGCCGTCGAGCTCGGGCATGGTGACGTCGAGGATCACCAGCGACGGTCGTTCGCTGTGCAAGGCCCGCAGACCCTGCCGTCCATCGGGGGCCTCGACCACGTCCTTCCCGGCTCGCTCGAGCAGGGTGCGGACGAGAGTTCGGATGTCCTCCTCGTCGTCGACGACCAGGACCCGCTGCCTGTCCATACAGCATTCATACCGCACCTCGTCGTGCATCAACCGGCTCGCAGGGACAGTGGCAGCGTGGCCCGGGTGCTCATCGTCGACCCCGATCGGGAGATCACCGATCTCTTCGCGCACGCGGTGGAGCGGCTGGGGCACGTGCCGTTGCTGTGGGACGACGGCACCTCGGTGGACGACGTGGAGGCCGACGTCGCGCTCGTCGAGCCCGCCCGTCCGCGCGCCCTTGCCTTCGCTCGCGCCCTGCGCAGCGCCAAGCCCGGCGTCGGCATCGTCGTGGTCTCCATCCGCTCCCGCGGCGGCGCCGACCGTGAGCTGCGCGCCGTCGCCCACCTGGACAAGCCCTTCGAGCGCAGCGAGCTCGAGCGGGCGCTCGACACCGCCCTGGCCGCCTAGCTCGGCCGGCGCCGCAGCTCCAGCTCGCCGAGCACGCGGAACCCGAGCCGCTCGTACAGCGGGCGCCCCTGCTCCGAGGCCGTCAGCGTGGCCGTGCGGCCCCCGCGCGCGGCCGCGTCGGCCAGCGCCCGGCGCATGACCGCCTCGGCGTAGCCGGCGCGCCGGGCGGTGGGCAGCGTGGCCACGTACTGCACCGTGCAGTCGTCGTCGCAGTCGTACACGAGCCCGGCCGAGAGCAGCGTCCCGTCCTCGCCGCGCTGCCCGTAGGCGTGGACCTCGCCGGCCGGAAGCCGGTGCAGCGTGCGCTCGAGCTCGTTGCGCGTATTGCCGTAGGCGACGTCGCTGAGCGCGCCCAGCGCGGCCAGGTCGACGCCCGCGTCGATGCCCGCAGGAGCCTCGCCCGCGACGGGGAACTCCAGACCCATGGCGGGCTGACGCGCCACGAGCTCGCCGAACCCCGCCGCGACCGCCGCCTCCGCCTGGCCCGGAGAGCACGTGAACACCGACATCCCCGTGTGCTCGAGCGCGCCCAGCGCCGCGCTCAGGTCGACCTCCGGGCCAGTGGGCACGAGCGTGTTCAGCCACGGATCCGACACCCGCTCCACCCACGACCCGACCACGCCCGGGAACTCGAGCACGATGCCGCAGTGCTCGCCGAGCAGGCGGTGGAACGCGGCCAGACTGCGCAGATTGCGACGAAGCAGGGCTACGTGGTGCGAATAATCAACACCGAGCAGGGCGCATGGTGGGAAACCTTGTTGGGCACCGAGCCCAGCAGGAACCGCTTGGCCCCCGTCATGCCCTTGTTGCCGACCACGATCAGATCGGAGCCGCGCTCCTCGGCCACGTCGAGGATGGCGTCCGCCGGATCGCCCTGGCGCGCGAAGGTCTCGACCTCGACGCCGGCCTCGCGCGTCTCGCGCGCGGCCTCCTCGAGCGTGTGGTCGACGTCCTCGCGCGGGTTGACCGCCCACTCCACGTCCTTGGGCGCCTCACGCTGCTCCGAGCGCAGGCGATCGCCGGACACCGGCTCATACGCGGACACGATGTCCAGCGACGCACCCACCTGCTTCGCCAGGTCGATGGCCTGGCGAACCGCCTCCTTGGCGGTGGCCGATCCGTCCGTGCCCACCACGATCGAGCCGAACATCCGTCTCCTTTCCTTGCTGAGCCGCGGGGATGATACGAGCCCGTGATCGACCTGCACTGTCACGCCCTGCCGGGCATCGACGACGGGCCGGCCGACCTCGGGGCCTCGGTGACGCTCGCGCGCGCCGCCGCAGAGCGTGGCATGCGGACGCTCGTGGCCACCCCGCACATCGACCACTGGTGGGAAGTCGAGCCGGCCTCGCTGCCGGAGCGCGTGGCCGCGCTGCAGGCGGCGCTGGACGCCGAGGGTGTCGCCGTCGAGGTGCGCAGCGGCGGCGAGGTCGCGCTGCCGCGCCTCCCCGAGCTCACCGAGCAGGAGCTCGACGGCCTGAGCCTCGGCGGCGGGCGCCACGTGCTGCTCGAGGCGCCCCTGACCCCGGACGCCGGCGACTTCGAGGCGCTGGTCCTGGAGACGCTCGCGCGCCGGCCGGTGCTGCTCGCCCACCCCGAGCGCTGCCCCGCCTTCCTGCGCGCACCCGAGCGCTACGAGCGGCTGCTCGAAGAGGGCGTGCTCGGGCAGGTCACCGCCGGTTCCTTTACCGGCCAGTGGGGCGGGACCATCCGCACGACGGTGGCGCGCTGGCTCGACCGGGGCTGGGTGCACGTCGTCGCCTCCGACGCCCACGACGCCTACAGGCGCCCGCCCGGGCTGCGCGAGCCGCTGCGGCGCGCCGGGGTTCCCCACGAGCTGGCATGCTGGCTGACCGATGCGGTGCCGGCCGCGCTCGTTGAGGCGCAGCCGATTCCCGAGCCCCCTGCCGAGGTGCTCAGGCCCAGAGCTTGATCGCGGCGATCACGATCCCGATCACCACGAAGACCACGACCGCGACCTGCATCCATATCCAGGTGGGCGACACGCCTCGATCATAGGCCGCGATGGCCCGCGTCCTCCTCGCCTTCGAGCCACCCGACGGCGGCGTGGCCGAGAACGTGCTCCAGCTCGCGCTGGGGCTCGGCGCCCACGGGCACCGTGTCGAGGTGGCGGGGCCGACGCAGGCGCTCGTCTACCCGGCAATGCGCGCGGCGGGCATCCCGCTCCACCGCACCGCGCAGTCGCGCTCGTACCGCCACCCGGGCCGTGAGCTCCTCGCCGTGCGCCAGCTCGGCGCCCTCGCGCGCCGGCGCCGCATCGATGTGCTGCACTGCCACGCCGCCAAGGCCGGCGTGACCGGGCGGCTCGCGGCGGCCCTGGTCGGCGTGCCCGCCCTCTACACGCCCCACTGCTTCCCGTTCATCGGCGAGTTCGGGACGCCGCGGCGCCTGGCCGCCAGCGCCGTCGAGCGTGCGCTGGCGCCGCTGGCCGCCGCGATCGTGTGCGTGGCCGAGTGGGAGCGGCGCGCCGCCCTCGCCAACGGCATCGGCCCGCCGGAGCGCCTGCACGTGATCCCCAACGGGGCGCCGCCCTGCCCGGCGCTGGCCCCCGACCCGGCTCTGGTCGCCCTGCGGGGTGACGGCGTGCTGGCGGCCTCCGTGAGCGTGCTGCGGGCGCAGAAGACCGTCGGCGTCTTCCTCGACGCCGTGCCGCGCATCCTGCGCGAGGTCCCGGAGGCGCGCTGCGCCGTCGTCGGCGACGGGCCCGAGCGCGAGGCACTGCACGCCCGCGCCCGCGCCCTCGGGCTGGACACCGAGCCCCGCTTCGCCTTCCTGCCGTTCGCGCCGCCGACCGCCCGCTACCTGCGCGCGCTCGACGTCTACGTCCAGCCCTCGTCGTGGGAGGCGCTGCCGATCGGCCTGCTCGAGGCGTTGGCCTGCGGCGTGCCCCAGGTGGCCACCGACGTCGGCGGCACCAGCGAGGCCATGACCCCGGCGACCGGCGTCCTCGTCGCGCCGCACGACCCCGCGGCGCTGGCCGCGGCCACGGTGGCGCTTCTGCGCGACCCGGCGCGGCGGGCGGCGCTGGGGCGCGCCTCGATGGCGCGCCAGGCCGAGCGTTTCGGGGTCGAGCGGATGGTGGCGAGGACGGCGCGGCTGTACGACGACGTGGTGGCCGCGCGCTGAGTCTCCCTCAGGCGCGCCGGGCCTTCCAGGTCACGCGGCCGGTGTCGCACTTGTAGCTGCCGCCGTCCTTGTACGGGCCCGTCGCCGTGGCCTGCCACGAACCCGCTGCGCGGCGGCCGTGGATCGCCCCGGCGATCGTGATGACGTAGTGCACGGTGGCGCCGTCGCTGGCCTTGGCGTCGTAGGTCTCGTGGCTGGAGAAGCCGCCGGGCGGGTTGGGCAGCGGGCGCTGCGACGCGGTCTCGGCCTGGAACGGGTCCTGCCCGTCGTGGCAGTCGGCCTTCCAGGCGATGCGGAAGCGCAGCCCATCGGAGGCAACCGTGAGCTTGAACGCGTTGCCCTGCGAGGTCGCCCCGGTGTAGGTGAGCATGCCGGCCGCGTACGCCGTGCCCGCTGCCGCGGCGAGCAGCGCGAGGATGGCCAGGAGCGCGACGAACCGGCGCATGGGGAAAGCGATGGTAAAGCCCATCTGCCCGCACCAACGACGTAGGGTCTCAAGAGTTGCGAACCCACCGCCGAACCCTGGCCCTGGGGGCCGTTGCCGTGACGCTCGCGGCCGCCGCGCCGGCTGCCGCCACGCCGATCCCGTTCATGGGCACCACCGACCAGAACCAGGCGCTCACCCTGTCCATGGCCGCCAACGGCCGGAAGGTGTCACTCCACTTCGCGTACTCGGTCTCGTGCGCGAGCGGCCTGGCCTTCGTCGACGCAGAGACCGTCAACGCCCCCGCCCACCCCACCGTCCGGCACCGGCGCGTGACCGCGGTCAAGTTCTCGGCCCAGGGCGCTGGCCAGGTCCAAGCCGCCACCGCGTCGGGTCAGCAGGTCACCGGCACGCTCGACGTCGTCGTGGCCGGCGACATCCGCCTGGGCACCGGCCACGCGACCGGACGCATCGAGCCGACGATCGTGCTCAGCAACGGCGACAAGTGCACGAGCGGCGGCGCGCCCATCCGCTGGAGGGCCGCGATCGCGCCTCCGGCACCCCCAAAGCCCTCGCGCTGACATACCGAATTCAATCCGTGTGAAGCCCACGGGGGTTAGGCGTAGGCATTACGTTCGCACCTGCTCAGCTCTAGTAAGAGCGCAACGAGAGGAGTCTCATGAAGCGATTCATTCCGGGGTTCGTCGCGGTTGGGGCCGCGGCCCTGATGCTCGCCCCGTCGCTGGCATCGGCCGCTCCCAAGGCGCACGCCGCGGCGTTCCGCGCGGACGGCAAGACCTCGCAGGGCGGCAAGGTCATCCTCCTGCTGGCCAGCAGCGGCCGGCGCGTGCAGATGCAGGTCCAGTACCGCGTGACCTGCGACAGCGGCGGGTCCTTCACCGACAGCGAGACGATCACCGGGCCGAGCACGCCGGGTGGGTTCCGCGGTCACCACCTCAGCCGCGTGAAGTTCAACTTCCCCGCCAGCAAGAGCGGCAGCGTGAACGGCCCCGCCGGGCCGATCGGCGCCAACCTGGAGATCATCGCGGCCGGCAACATCCGCCTCGACACCGGTAACGCGCGGGGCACCATCCAGCCCACGCTGACGCTGGCCAACGGCGACAAGTGCACGAGCGGGAACTCTCCGATCACGTACTCGGCGAGCTTCTAGACCCCACGAAGCAGCGTCATCTCCCGGCGGCCGCACCCGAGGGTGCGGCCGCCGGTCGTTAACCTCCGCGCGCGTGTCCGACGACTATCGCCTCGCCATCGAGCTCGACGCCTCCGGCGACGGCTTCTCCTTCGCCGAGTCCATGCGCGAGCTCTCGCTCCAGCGCGACGCGCGCCGGCGCCTGGGCGACCGCGTCGCGGTCAGCGCCGACGGGCCCCACGTCTTCGTCTACACCGACACCGAGGACGCGGCCCACGAGGTCCAGACCGCCATCGCCCCGCTGCTGACCGAGCACAAGCTCACCGACAGCTCGATCACGCTGACCCGCTGGCACCCCGACGAGGAGCGCTGGGAGCCGGTCGACAAGCCCCTCCCAAGCACGCCCGCCGAGCGCGCCGCCGAGCACGCGATCGAGGAGGCCGACGAGGTGGAGGAGACGGCCGAGCAGGGCTTCGCCGAGTGGGAGGTCCGGGTCGAGCTGCCCAGCCACCGCGAGACCGTCGCCTTCGCCGAGCAGCTCGAGCGCGAGGGGTTCCCGGTCGTGCGGCGCTGGAAGTTCCTGCTCGTGGGCGCCCCCAACGAGGACCTCGCCAACGCAGCGGCGGAGAAGATCCAGTCCGAGGCGCCGGAGGGCACGAGGGTCCACGCCGAGGTCTCGGGCGCCGCCGTGTGGAAGGTCGGCGACCCGTTCCCGTTCGCGATCTTCGGCGGGCTCGGGGGCTAGGCCGTCCAGCGGATCGGCAGCCTGTCGATCCCGTAGATGCCGTTGATCGAGCCCATGACGGGCTCGCCGTCGAGCTCGATCCGCGTCCAACGCCGGGCCAGGAAGGCCAGTGCCTCCTGGAGCTCGGCGCGGGCGAGGTTCGCGCCCAGGCAGTAGTGGATGCCCGCCCCGAAGGTCAGCGGCTTGCTCTCGCGCTCGGCGGCCACGTCGAAGACGTCGGGCTCGCCCGGGTCGCGGTTGCCGGTGAACGCGCACACCATCACCACGGTGTCGACCGGGAAGACGACGTCGCGATAGACCAGCTCCTCCTCCACGATGCGGGCGGTGAACGGCGTGATGGGCTCGTAGCGCAGGATCTCCTCCACCGCGCGCGGCACCATCGCGTCGGGGTCGGCGCGCACGCGGTCCCACTGGTCGGGGTGCTCGGCGAACAGGCGGATGCCCTGGGCGAGCTGGCTCTGGGTCGTGTCGACGCCGCCCACGAGCACGTTGAGCACGAGGTTGACGAGCTCGGCGTCCGAGAGCTTGTCGCCTTCGAAGCGGGCCGCGATCAGGGTCGAGATGAGGTCGTCGCCGGGGTCCTCGCGCCGGCGCGCGAGCAGGTCGCCGGCGTAGTCGTAGAACTCGGCCACGGCGCGCTCGATCCGCTCGCGCTCGGTCATCAGCGAGGGGCCGTCGAACTGGCGCTGGATCCAGTTCGACCACTCGTGCAGGCGCGGCGCGTCGCTGAGCGCCGCGCCCATGACCGTGGCGATGGTCAGCGACGGGTAGGGCTTGGCGAAGGCCTCGACGAACTCGCAGCGCCCGTCGGCGGCCACGGCATCGTGGAGCTCGGCGATGAAGCGCCGCATGGCCGGGCGCCAGCGCTCGGCGGCGCGCGGCGTGAAGGCGGGGTTGACGAGGCTGCGCAGGCGCCGGTGGTCGGTGGCGTTGACGTGGAGGATGTTGCGGACGATCTCCTCGTGCAGCGGTCCGTCCTCGATGCCGAACAGCTCGGCGATCTTCAGGCCCGGGAAGCTGCACTGCTTGGAGCGCAGGAAGAACGAGCCCGCCTCGCGGTCGAGCACGATGAAGGCCAGCGGCGACTGCACGATCCATGTGCGCTCGGCCAGGTCGCGCATGGTCGTGTGGAACCGGGGCCCGCGCAGGTCGGGGTCGAAGACGTCGAGCTGCGGCAGGTCGAGGTCGGCGATGGTGGTCATGCCGTCGTGAGCACGAGCGCGTTCTGGCTGGGGTCGCGCACGAGCACGCCCTCCTCCACCTCCACGGGCTCGGCCCCGGCGTCGGCGGCGCGGTCGACGACCCGGTCGCGCTGCACCGCGTCGGGCAGCACGACGGTCGCGTGGCGCAGGGCGGCCGAGCCGGGCGGCGGCGGGGTCGCCCCCACGCCGGCCCAGGTGTTGACGCCGACGTGGTGGTGGTAGCCGCCGGCGGAGAAGAAGCTGGCCTGGTCGCCGAGGTGGGCGGTCTCGTCGAAGCCGAGGGTGTCGCGGTAGAAGGTCGCCGCGGCGGGGATGTCGGCCACGTGGAGGTGGACGTGGCCCATGCGCGTGCCCTCGGGAACGCCGGTCGGCGCTCCCTCGGCGGCGCCGAGCAGGTCCTCGACGTCGATCGGGTCGGTGCTCATGCGCACCTCGTCGCCGTCGCGGATCCACTCGTCGCGCGGGCGGTCGCGGTAGATCTCGATGCCGTGCCCGTCGGGGTCGCGCAGGTAGATCGCCTCGCTGACGATGTGGTCGGAGAGGCCGGTGAGCGGGATGCGGTCCTGGGCCACGTGGGCGAGCCAGCGGGCGAGGTCCGAGCGCGTGGGCACGAGCAGCGCGTAGTGGTAGAGGCCGGTGTGGTGCTGGACGGGGAGCGCGCCGGGCTCCTCGTGGAGCACGAGCAGGTCGTCAGCGCCCACGCCGAGGACGGCCACGCCGCCGCCGTTGGGGGCGCGCGTGGGCTCGAGGCCGAGGGCGTGCGCGTACCAGCGCAGCGAGCGGTCGAGGTCGGCGACGGTGAGGGACACGGGGCCGACGGTGGTGTCGCTGGCGATGCCGCTCACTCGCGCTCGGCCTCCATGGCGCTGACCACGGCGTCCATGTAGGGCACGTCGGTGCCGACCGGGAACACGCTGCCCTCGGCCGGGCCGAGCATGGCCAGCGTGGCGCCGGTGTCGAGGTGCTCGACCACCTCGGGGTGGTGCATGGTCGAGATCAGGAGCACCCGGGCGCTGTCGGGCCCCGGGTTGCGCACCTGGTGGGCGCCGGCCGGGCCGCGCGGGAAGGCGACGACCGCTCCGGGCTCGAGCGTCCGGCGGCCCTTGGGCGTGCGCAGCTCGGGCCGCCCGGCGATGACGATGAGCATCTCCTCGTTGCCGTGGTGGACGTGGTAGGGCGAGACCGCGCCACCGGGCTCCACCTCGAACAGCGACGCGCCGAGCTCGGAGCCGCCGGCGCGATAGGCGACGCGGCTCACGCGCGCCCGGAACGGCGGGTCGGTCAGCTCGACGTCCCACTCGGGGGACAAGACGTTGGGATCAGCCATGACCCCATCCTGCCACTAGGGCACGGCGATGGGCACGAGTGCCCGGCGCGCAAACGCTCGGACCGACCGCTCGTCGGCTGGGTCGAGCAGCGGGCTTGCGAAGAACACGTACGTCGCGGCCAGGCGCACGAGCACGTCGGCGACGGCGTCGGCGCGCTTGCGCGGCAGGTCCGCGCGGAGGTGGCGGGCCACGAAGGCGCGGCCGAGGTCGACCGGCGCGGGGTCGCCGCGGAACAGGCGCTCGAAGGCGACGCCGGCCTCGACGCGCGCCATGCGCGCCACCAGCGGGTGCTCGGCGCCGGCGCGCACGCAGGCCACGAAGGCTTCGACGATGCGCTCGGCCGGGTCGTGCACGGCGTCGAAGCGGCGCTCGACGGCGGCGAGGAAGCGCTCGAGCTCGCGCCGCAGCAGCCGCTCGACGAGCGCGTCCTTGCTGCCGAAGCGGCGGAACACGGTGATGCGGGACACGCCCGCGCGGCGCCCCACGTCCTCCATCGTCGCCCGGGCGGTGCCGTAGGCGGCGAACTCGGCCAGGGCGGCGTCGAGGATGCGGTCGTCGGCGTCGCTCCGCGGCGCCGCCGCGGCGCCTTCGCGCAGCGCCCGCGACAGCAGGTCGTCGAGCGGGACGGTCACGCCGCCGGCGCGACCTCGAGGGCAGCGGCGAAGTCGCCCCGGGCCATCGCCTTGCGGCGCGCGCGCAGGTAGCTCGGCCCCATGTGCAACAGGCTGTCGGGCATAAGCGGCGTCGCGGCGCGCGACAGGGCCGCGAAGGCGCGCAGCTCGCGCGCCTCGCGCCGGCCCAGGTGGAGCCCGAAGCGCGCGCGCAGGCGCGCCGGCAGCAGGGCGATCGTGGCCAGCTCTCCGGCGCGGGCGCTGGGGAACCGCAGCACGCGCCAGACGGCGGGCGGCAGGCTCGCGGCAAACGGTGGCGGGGCCGGCGCGCGCAGGGTGCGGATGACCTTCTGGACCACGTCGTTGTCCTCGAGGCGCTCGTCCACCATGCCGTCGAAGTAGCCGCGAAAGCCGGCCCAGTCCTGCGGCAGGTCGCGATCGCGCACGCCGAGCAGGCGTCCGAGCGCGCGCCACTCGTCGTGGAAGCGCGCGACCTCGTCGGGCCGCATGCGCCGTCCGAAGAGCCGCTGCGAGCCGAGGATCGCCTCGCACAGCGTCGCGTGCACCCAGGCATAGGCCTCGGGCTCGAGCGCGTGGTAGTGGCGGCCGTCGCGCGCGACGCCCTTGATCGAGCGGTGCATCTCGCGCAGGGCGCGGCCCGTGCGCGCGGCGGCCTCGGGGCCGGCGTAGATGAACAGGTTCACGAAGTCCAGCGTGCGCCACAGCCGGCCCCAGGGGTCGTGCTCGAAGTCGGAGTGGTCGCGCACCCCAGCCGCCACGGTGGGGTGGGCGACCTGGAGCAGCAACGCCACGCCGGCCCCCGTGACCAGGCCGCGCGCGTCGCTCGCGTACTCCCACACGACGGACCCGCGCGTGACGGCGAGCCGGTCCGCCTCGTCGGCGGACGGAAGGATGGGCTCCCGCATTGGTACGGATGATACCCGAAGCGACGCGCGAGTATCAGCAGCTGGGGCCGCGGCAGCGGTGCAGCTGCTCGAGCTGATCGTGCAGCTTGCTGCGCTCGCGCCGGCTCACGCGGTTGTACCGGTTGTGGAGCTCGTTGGGGTCGGTGCGCAGCGAGTAGTACTCGCGCTGGCCGTTGCGGTACTCGACGTAGACCGCGTCGCTCGTGCGCAGCGCCTCGTAGGACGCCGGGTTGCCGCTGCCCGGCCGCGGCAGGTCGGGGTCGCCGGTCGCGTGGTCAGGGCCGTGGTGCTCGATCAGCGCGCCGGACCTCCAGCCGCGCGGGGGGGTGCCGTCGAGCACCGGCAACAGGCTGTGTCCGTCGACCACGCGCGGGACCGCCGCGCCGGCGATGCCGTCGAAGGTCGGGCGCAGGTCGACGTTCTCGGCGATCCGCGTCGTCGTCTGGCCGGCGGGGACACTGGGGCCGACCACGACCAGCGGCACGCGGATGTCGGTGTCGAACGCGGTCATCTTCCCCGGCAGCAGCCGGTGCTCGCCCATGTGGTAGCCGTTGTCGGAGCTGAAGACGATGTAGGTGTTGTCGGCCAGGCCGCGCGCCTGCAGCGTGGCCTCGATGTTCCCGATCATGTCGTCGACCGCCTCGACCGACTGCGCGCGCTTGCGGAACGAGGTGTCGATCTGGTTGATCTGCTGCGGGCTGAGCGGCGCGTGGCCGCTGAGCCAGCGGGGCGCGCCGGTGTTCTGGTAGTCGAACGCAGGTCCTCGCGGAGCGCCCAGGCCGGGGAAGTCCTGCGCGTTGCGCGGGGCCGGCGTGTAGGGCGCGTGGGGGGCGAACGTCGCCACCTCCAGGGCGAACGGCTGACCGGCGTCGGCGGCCCCGTTGATGAACGACACGGCACGGCCGCCGACGACATCGGTCAGGTAGTCCTGGGGTTGGAGCCCATGGTGGACGAGCTGCCCGTCCTGGTTGAGGTTGTAGTTGAACTCCCCGTAGCCGTTGCCGGCCACGTCCCACTCGTTCCAGCCCGGTGGGATGTAGAGGCGCCGGCCGTCCACCGCGTTGCCGGGCATGTAGCCGTTGAGGTACTTGCCCATCATCGCCGTGCGGTAGCCGGCGCCCTGGAGGTCGGTGGCCCACGTGCTGCCCTCTTCGCCGCGGGCGTGGAACGCGTCGAAGCCGCCGTCGGGCGACCTGTTGGTGAAGATCTTCGTGTTGTGCGGGTAGCGGCCGCTGAAGATCGACGAGCGCGACGGGCAGCACAGCGAGTCGGTCACGAAGTAGCGCGAGAACGTCATGCCCCGGTTCTGCAGGTCCTGGACGTGGGGCATGTACTGGACGAGGTTCCAGGCCAGGTCGTCGGTGAGGACGAAGACGATGTTCGGCGGCGCGGCGCTGGCCGCAGGCGCGAGCCACACCGCCACCAGCGCAGCCCCGAGTGCCGCCGCCGCAAGCAGTCTCCTGAGCATGTCGCTCCTCAGAACCGGCATGTGCTCTACAAGTTGCGCGGGCCGGATCAGCGCAGTGCAAGCTTTTCGGCAAGGGCATCCACGAGCGGGACCTGGCCCTTGACCAGCTTGGCTCGCGCGGCGTCGAGGGCGAACCAGTCGGCGCGGTCGATCTCCGGGAACTCCTGCTGCCGGCCCGAGCGCGGCGGCCACTCCAGCGTGAACGTGTTGCTCGTGACCGTTGCGGGGTCGAGGTCGCCTTCCAGCGCCCAGGCGACGACGCGCTTGCCGCCCGACTGGCGCACCTCGCCCAGCGGCAACGGCTCGCCATCGGGCGGCGCCGAGCCGGTC